>JAEEGG010017734.1_pt1 | contig 14592 bp, 7 predicted proteins | sample 9134161 | NCBI WGS metagenome assembly JAEEGG01 (sample SAMN16246543, study PRJNA631951) | gut metagenome | biome: gut microbiome; feature: rumen; material: CR-attached | host: Bos | place: Iran: Karaj | collected 2018-10
GGATCCGGAGACGGACTTGAACCATAAGGAAACCGTGAAGGTGCCGCCGTAGCGGAGGGTGCGGAGGCTCGGGATCGCCATGTAGCCGCGGTTGCCCTCTGCGCGCGTGGAGAACGAGAATGACGGCTGGTAGCGGGCCTTGCCGATGACGCCGGCCGTCGCGACGAGCGCGTCGGCGTGGTAGCCCGTCGGGGTGCCGTCGAAGCCGTTGCCCGTCGCGTCGATGGCCGCGCCGGAGGCTTCGCCGAAGTGCCAGACGCCGCCGTAGTCGCGCCAGATTCCGCCGGTCGCGGCGCCGGGGTCGATGGCGCGGCCGTAGTGGCAGAGGAGGCGCGTGCCGGCGGAAGCCTCGGGTAGCCTGACCCAGACGAAGGAGGTGCCGCTCTCGTCCCACGTGTCGATTTCGTGCGGGAGGATGTTGCCCTCCGTGTCGGTGAAGAGGAGGTCGCCGCCGTTCGGGAGGGCGAAGTCGCCGTAGTCGAAGCCCGCGATTGCCGTGGAGAGGCGGACAAGGACCGGCAGTCCCGAGACGGTCGTTCCCGCAGGGATTTTGCCGTCGGCCACCGCGAACGCAATGTGGCGCGTGAAGGCGGAGGGCGGTGCCTCGCCGGCTTCGGGGACGGCGGCGATGCGCGTGGAGATGGCGACGGGCTTGGTCGTGAGGGTGTCGGTTCCCGATGTGAAGGCGGCGGTAAGCGAATAGGTTGCATCGGCGGCGAGTCCTGTGAGCGCCGTGGTGAAGGTCGCGGGGGCCGTGGCGGAGGCGGCGACGGGAATCGACGTTGTCGCGCCGTTGCCGTCGGTGGCGAGAACAGCGACGCTTCCCGAACCTCTCCCAATGGAGACCGTGGCATACCAGACGCCGTTGGTCTGGGCGTATGAGGCCGTCAAAGTGAGCGGATATTCGGGCGGTGGATTGACCTCGGGGCCGGGTGTGAAAGCCTTGCCCGCCTTGAGGTTGTAGTAGAGATTCCCCGTCACGAGGTCGAGGAGGGCCGGCTCGTCGTCCGTGTCCACGACCGGGCGGAGATCGACCTTGAGTTCCGCGCCGTTCTCGTCCCATGCCTTGAAGGAATAGAGCTTCATGTTGGCGTAGTTGTCAGTCGGGTCTGGCACCGTCGGCGCGGTGCTGGCGTAGGAGGCGAAGAGCATCATCCTGTTGCCGGGAGTGAAGCTTCCTGGCGTCGCGGCCTGCACCAGAGCGCCGTCGAAATAGAAGCCAGTGTTGGCGCACCTGATCGTGTGCCTTTCGCCGGCGGAGGCGAGCGTCTGCCCGGTGGCGTATTGCGTCGTGTTGTAATCCCAGCGGAAGCCAGAGCTGAGATAGAAACAGGTAAATGTGCGTGATGCTCCGCCGGAGCGCGAGCAGAAGATGTTGTGATTCCTCGACAGGGGGCCGATGGCGACATCCGCCTCGACGACCGAGTCGGCCGTCGGCGTGTAGTCGAGAAGGACGTACTCGCCGGGCGTGCTGCCGTTGCCGTCGGTCTCGATGTACTCGACGAACTTGGCCACGTCGGTGGCACTGGCCGCGACTGCGGCCAGTGCCGCAATGCAGAATGCAGAATGCAGAATGCAGAATGCGGAATGGGCAATACGGTCTTTTGTTCTTGTCATCGTGATGCTCCTTGCTGGGGGTTGGCTCCAAGCTTGCGGTTAGTGCTCCGTTCCTGGAAGGATGATGCGGAAGGCGTCGTCGGCGTCCGCGGCGGGCGGGACGCGCGGTCCGGCGAAGAGGAAAGACGGGTAGAGGAGGCCTCCGGTCATGGCCTCGGCATTCCCGCGGCGCGCGATGCAGATGGCGATGAGGTTCTCCCTGCCCGCGGGGGCGAGGCGTCCGGTGAGGTCAAAGACCGCAGGGCGCGCGAAGCCCGATGCCGAGCCAACCTTCGCGCCGTTGACATAGACCGTCGCCTTGCCGTCGAAGCCGCCGAGGCAGAGTCCGATGCCTTCGTCTTCGCCGAGCTTGGCCTTGGGCGTCGGGACATGCGCGCGGAACCAGAGTTCGCCGGCGCGGAGGGGCGCGAGTCCCGTTGTGGAGGCCGTCGCGGACCAGGTCGGCACTTCGGGGAAGAGCCTGTCGTCGAGAAGCGGCGACTGGAGGTTCATCAGTTCGCCGTTGTACTGCGGGTTGACCTGCACCTTCAGGCGGTCGGGAATCTTCGCGACGATGCGCCAGGCCCCGTTTGTGGAGGGCTGGGAGTATTTCAGCGACTCGTCGGCGAAGCGGCGGAGGTCGTTGAGGAACGGCTTGCCCCAGCGACCAACCGTCTGCGGGTATTCGCCCGTGTTGGCCGCTTCGAAGGTGGCGAGCATGTCATCGGCGCGCGCCCGCGCGGCGGCGAAGTCGTAGCGCGCGTAGGCGGCCGTGAAGGCGGTGAAGTGGACGAGCTGCCGCGCGCAGTAGGCGGCCACGCGGACGCGCGCCTTCTCCTCCGGCGCCTTGGCCCTGGCCTCGGCCTTGTCGCAGAGCGCGAGGAGCGCCTTGGCCTCGGCCTCGCTCCAGACGCGGCCGTGGCTGAAGACGCTTCCGGCCTCCTCGCTCTGCTTCCGCTGCTTCTCGACGATTGTCATCCAGTAGTCGAACATCGCATCGGCGCCGTCGCCGTAGGCGAGGCGGCAGAAACGCTTCGTCTCCTCCTTCCAGTCGAGCTTGACGTTCCAGCCCATCTTCGCCTCGAGCCAGTCGTGCGGTGCCGAGAAGGAGAGGCCCTGCAGATGCTCGTCCTCAAACCCCTTCGAGCCGACGGCGTGCTCCCAGGGCATGTCCTCGCCGATGATTCTTAGGCGGGAATAGGGGAGCGTGGCGTCGGCAAGGCTCCAGTTGTAGTGGTAGAAGGTGAAGAAGGCCCCGGACTTGCCCCACTTCTCGATGACCTGCCTGTAGTAGGCGCGCGACGGCGAAACCGCCGCGTCGCAGGCGCCGTGGAAGCGCGATTCGGTGATGTCGGCGTAAACATATTGGCACTGAGCCGGGGGCGGTTCGCGGGTGGGGAAGTCCTCGTAGTCGTTGTAGACCAGCGTGCTGATCACGACGTTGGGGTAGTCGTTGGTGAGCTTCGCCAGGGCGCGCCCGAAGAGGCCGAAGACGCAGTCCGTCCGGTCCAAGTCGCCCGAGACGGGGTTGCGCCGGCCGGCGACGACGCCCATCGAGGCGTCGGACATGTCCCAGCCGCCGCCGTCCGAGGGGCTCATGGTGATGATGTGGCGCTCGTCCTTCGCCCAGCCCTTCTCCTTGTAGATCCGTGCAACGGCCTCGACATAGAGATCGACCGTGGCGGGAGCCTCCGTGTTGACCTTGTAGCGCGACGTCTTGCGGGTTCCGTCGGCCGCAATCCAGGTTGCGGCGCATTCGGGATGTTCCTCGAACCAGGCGTCCCACTGCTTGCCCGCGAACCCCCAGTGGCGGCCATCGTAAAAGTAGACGCCCTCCACCATTTCGCGCGTCTGCTCGCGGTTGCGGATATGCCAGCGATACCATTCGGAGGACTCGCGCCGCGTGGCGTAGCTGCCGCCGGAAAGCCACGGATTGCGCACCGGGAAGGAAGGCGCCTCCTCGCGGTCGATGGCGATTTCCCATGTCGCGCGCGCCGGAATGACTTCGCCGAGCGCATCCGGCATCACCCACTCCACGCCCATCTCGTTGAGGAAGGCGTAGATGGCGAAGGTTTGGCCGATGACGCCGTCGCCGGCCAGGTAGAGGCGGTCGCCCTCGGTCTTCAGGACGAAGGTCTCGCCGAGGAGGTTCGTCACGGACGGCCGCACGCCGCACAGCGCGGCGAGGGATCCAACGACGATGGCCGGGCCCTTGATTTCGTCGGGTGAGGCGACGGCGACGCTTTCGAGCTCGGCGCCGCTGGAGCGGCGGATGACGTCCGTGAGATCGAAGAGGGCGGCGGCGAGGTAGCGCCGCCGCGTCGCCTCACGCGTCTCGTTCTTGGGCGGTGCGTTGGTCGACACCCACTCGGAGGGTTCCGGGTCGTCGGCGGCGCGGTAGATCCTGGCGACCGGCGCACCGTCGCGGACAAGCGTCACGGCGTTTGCGGCGCTTGCCGCGGATGCGGCGAGCGCCGCAAACACAATGCAGAATGCAGAATGCGGAATGCAGAATGGGGAGCGTGAAATGCCGAATGGCTGATTGGGTCGTCTCATGCCAGGTTCCTCGCTTCGTCCAGTTGTGTTTTTCGGAGGGTTACGCAATCCCGCCGATTTTATCGGCATCGATTGTATATTTTTTCCGGCGAGCCTGTCAAGAAGAATCTCAAATGTGGTACAATCTTATGCATGGCGCCGAAACAGCACAGCAAAAATGACGTCCCCGAGATGCCGTTCCAGGTCGACCACTCGCTTCGCGTGAAGATCGCGACGCAGGTGACGGACGGCCTCCGCATGGCGATTCTCACCGGCTTCTACAAGCCGGGCGACATCCTGCCGACGATCCTTGAGTTCGCGCATGGGCTCCACGTCTCGATCCGTGCGCCGCAGGCGGCGCTTCGCGCCCTCAAGCGCGAGGGGCTCGTCAGCCCGCGCCAGCGCCTCGGCACCGTGGTCATCGGGCCGACGCCGGGCGTCTTCCACGGACGCGTGGTGATCGTGGAGACGGACCACAGCCCGGTCTTCTACAACTCGGCCATCGCCGACCGTCTCGGGCGGCGCCTCATCGACGCCGGCTATCTCGTCTCCCGCGTCGTCACGCCAATCGTCGCGCGTCCGGACGGCGACTTCGACCGCGAACGCTTCGACGTGCGGCAATTCGACGCGGCCATCCGGCAGAACACCGCCCTCGCCGTGGTCATCTCCCCCCGACACCACCTCTCACAACTCGCGGGAGAACGCGGCGTCCCCTTTTTCGCCGTCGGTACCGACAACGGCGCGGCGTCCGGTTGCACCGGCTTCGCCAGAATCGGGGCCGACCGCGCCCTCCCCGACATTCTCGCCCGCCTCCGGGAAAAAGGCGTGCGACGCCTCGTCCAGTTCGCACTGCACCCTTCGGACCTGTTCGATGGCGCCGCGCTGCGCACGGTCTGCGAAACGGTCGAGGAAGTGGTCATCCGGCCCGACAACGACCTTGAGGCGACACAGGAGGACTTTGTGCGCGAGGCGTACAACCTCTTCTCGGAACGCTACCGGACGAAGGCAGACCTGCCCGACGCCTTCCTCTTCGCTGACGACTATATCGCGCGTGGCGCACTCCTTGCGCTTCTGTCGGCGGGAATCCGCACGGGACGCGACGTCCACGTCATCACCCTGGCGGTCAAGGGACTCACGCCATTCCATCCCGACCCCATCGACCTTCTGCTACTCGACCCGGCCCATGACGCCGACACCGTGGCCGACGCGATTCTCGCCTATCTGCAGACGGGCCAACGCCCCAGCGAAATCGCACTTGAGGCGACTTTCGTCGCCGGCTAGCGCCCTTAGGGGAGGGCCGTATTGCGCATGGACTTCTCCGCCAGGGCGCTCGCGCCGTTGGAAGACGCGAACATAGTCCACGGCGAACTCGACGGGATACGCGAGGTCGCTCTTCACGTGGTCAGGGCGGTAGTGGAAGAGCGCGGACGACTTCGGAAACCATGATACAGGCTTGCTCCAAAGGCGTCAACTCAAAATAGTTTGTGTAGTTAAAAAGCTGAAAATGGCATAAAACATGCTGTTTCCAAAGGCAGTTTCGTTGAAGGAGAACAAAATGCCGTTCAGCAAGAAGCGCGCCATTTCAATCACAATCTTTTCGCTCGCCGCCGCCGCGATGCTCGCCGCACCCTCCGCCACTGGCGCGGACGCCGTCAATGCCGACACCCTCCTTCCCGACGCCAACCTGTCAGGTGCCGACAAGGCCATGCCCGCCTTCGACGACGCGCCGAAACCAATGGGCAGGGAGGATATCTACTACTGGAGTTCCAAGCCGCGGCCGAAGAAATACCCGCCGCCGCGCACAGCGGCACCGCGCCTCTTCGCCAGGATTGTCTTCGACGCCAAGCATCCCGTGGAAGGCGGCGTGGCCTTCTCGTGGCACAACTACGGCACCCATTTCTACCGCGACGCGACATACGTCCTCGACGCGGAGGGCGTTCATCCGCTCGTAGGCTATCCCGGCTTCGGACTGGACGGCGGCGTACCGCTGAAGCCCGGGGAAAAGTCCTTCTGGACGGAAGTCACAGACCTCTTCCCCTACGGCTACACGGCCATCTTCATGGCGAAGGCCTGCGACGCGAACGGCCGCGACCTGCGCAAGGGGCGTGTCGGGCACTTCACCGTCGAGTTCTCGCGCAACGGCAAGGACGTCATCGGCTCGATCCCGAACGGCGGCGGCCCGTTGGCCGTCGGCCTCGTTTCCCTCGCGCGCGGCCTCGTCGAAAGCGACGTGAAGCTCAGCGAGGACGACCTCGCCCTGGCCCGCGAAGCGGGAGACGCGCCACCGCGGCGGCCGCGCCGCTATCTGGTGGCGTTCAGCCACTCGCTCAACCCGCAGGCCATGTCGCCGCAGGCCTTCTCGAACGAGGTGGAGGTCATGCGGCTCATCGGGGCCAACTCCTACAAGGACGTCGTCGACGGCATCCTGGACCCCGACGGCTCCCACGAGCCGGACATCCTCTTCCGGGGCAGTGTGGGGTGGTCCCACATGTTCAACCGCTACAAGGGCCACATCTGCACGCCGGACTACGTCGGCATCACGAACCAGCTGCTCACCATCGTCAAGTCGCAGGGCCACCGCCTCGCCAAGGGCAGCCGGCTGATCTGCAACACCGCCGACGAGCCCTACTACGGCATAACCTCGCTCACCAACTGCGAGGCGCACGGGAAGACCTGCTCCGAGCGCTTCCGCGAACAATACGGCCACGACTTCGTCTTCGATCCAGCCCAGGACATCGACGGCTACCTCGACACCGTCGCCTACCGCGACAAGATCGTCAACGACTTCTACAAGGCCATGACCGACGCCGCCCGGGCGCTGCACACCAACATCCTCACGGCGGCCAACATCGGCACCGACATCGTCTTCTCCGGAAACGCAGGGGAGTCCGGCACCAGTCCCTTCTCGATGGCCGACGCCGGGGCCCTTGGAATCGGCCAGACCGAGGACTGGAGCAACCTCCAGCGGACGCGCCAGTTCTGCTCCTACATCTGCGACGTCTACCGCTCCGCATACGGCCGGAACGGGAAACTCTTCGAAATCCTCTGCGTGATGGCGTCGCCGCCCGAGACCGGGGCGAAGGCCTTCGCAGAAGTCGGCCACGGATCCGCCACGATTGACTTCTTCCACTACGGGCCGCACTGGCTCTGCGGCGACAACCGCAACCGCACCAAGGGCCTCATCCCCGCCATCCGCCACTTCTGCAACGCCGTCGCCGGCGCCGAGGATGTCATCGTTGGCGCGCAGGTCGCCAAAGGCGACGCCGCGCTCCTCTTCTCGGAATCCTGCGACAGCCTCCAGATCGCGCCGGGCTGGAAACGCGACTGGATCGAGCACTCCCCCTACGGCAAGGACCGCATGTCGGCGAGCCTGATGCTCACGCACTGCGGCGTCCGCACCGACGTCCTCGACGAGAAGGACATGGCAACCCGCCTCGCCGGCTACAAGGTCCTCTTCGCGACCGACCGCAACATCCGGCGCGACGCCGCCGAGGCCCTGGCCGACTGGATGCGCAAAGGCGGCGTTGTGGTGCGGACGCGCGGCGCGCTCGTCGCGGACGAACGCGACAAGCCGCTTCCAGACGGATTCTTCTCAAAGGCCGGCAAAATCGTCGAACTCGACTTCTCCCCGTGGCTGGACTATGTGAAGGACGCGCCGCAGGCGGACAAATGCTACTCTCACCGCGCCTTCGACGGCGCCGTCCGTGACAAAATGGCCAAGGCGGCCCGCGAGGCCGGCGTCATACGCCGCCTTTTTACCGACGAGCCGCTCGTCGAGGCGTCGCTGCTGGAAAACGGAGACAAAGCCGTCATCGCGCTTTCAAACTGGTCGACCAATGCCCACCCGCGCGTCAGCGTCACGCTCGAAAAGGCACCTGCGGGCGAGATTCGCTCGGCAAGCGGCGCCACAGTTACGGCCAGCCGCAAGGGCGACAGGCTCGAAGCCTCGCTTGAAATCGGCTGGGGCGACTTCCTGGTCCTTGAATAGTCGGCGGGGAGATGCGGGGCTTAAGCCGAAGTTCCAGCGTTTTTCCTGAGACCTCACACGCGCCAATATTCTGGCTTTCAAGCAGTTACTGCGTGAGCGCGACGTGGGCGCGCGCTACAGTTACTGGACACGCTTCCGTACTGCTTGTCTTTGAATCCGCACGTCTGATTATAGCACACTTCAAAAATCGACGCAGAATATCTCATAATGCGGTCAGAGATTCCACATCCCCGGCGGACGGCGCGTTTTCACCGCGCCGACCGCCGGCGATGTGATGCTTTTTGTGGCTTCGGGGCCTCCGGCGGGGGGCTGCGGGCACACTCCCCCCTTTCCCCCCGATGGCCCGCGGGACGCCGGGTCCGGCTATTCGGCGGGATGCCGGCGGAACCCCCGGCCCGTCAGGAGCAGTCGGCCTCCCTTTCGTACTCCCTGCCCAGATAGACGGTCGCGGGTTCGTATTCGCCGAAGTCGGTGTGGTGGAGCGCCTCGCACATCTTCCGCGCCCACATCGACTGCGTGACCTTCCGGCAGCCCCTTGCGAGCTTCTTCAGCATCCCCGAGTTGAAGACCTGCCAGACGTTGTGCGCGAACTGCATCAGCAGGTGCATGGCGCGGCTGGCGTTCTCGTTGTTGCAGAAGGTGTGTTCGAGTCCGAAGCCGTCCTCGCCCTTCGCCTTCTGCGTCTTGAAGCTGTTCTCGACCGTCCATCTGCGGCGCCCCCACTCGGCGACCTTCTGCGCGGCCGCGGCCGCGCCGACGTCGAGGTCCGTGGCGAACTGCCCGTGGTACGCTTCGCCGACGGGCTTCTCCTGGTGGCACTCGACGACGTTCACGGTGCTTTCGCCGAGCTTCACGCCCTCCGCCCAGCGCAGCGCCCCGATTGTCCGCCACCCGCCCTTCGCGCACTTCCGCCTCATCGGCCCCCGGCTCTCCCCGTCCAGCGCCATGAGGGACTGGGCCTCCGCGAACGCGGCGGGGCTGCGCCCCTCCTTGAAGGTGAAGATGTAGTGCCAGCCGTTCCGGCGGCACGTCTCGATGACGGGGCTGCAGCAGTAGAGCGCGTCGCCGGTGATTACCAGCCCGTACCCCCCGAACCACTTCCGGAGCCTGTTTTCGATCCGCTTCCACGCCGCGTACTCGCAGTCCCGCTTCTGCCGCTCGTTCCCCGGGTCGTAGGGCTTCACGGGTTCCACCAGTATGGTCACTGCCCAGCCCCACGGCGTCAGGATCTTCGCCTCCAGGGCGTACCGGTTGCGTCTGTTCCCGGCGAACCGGCGCCCGCGCCGCGACTCCACCTCCGTGCCGTCAACGGACACGACGAGGCACCCGTGCAGCCGCGCGGCCTCGAACAGCTTCTCGGCTATGAGCGCCCGGACGAACCGGACGATGAGCATCTGCAGCCGGCCCGTCCTTGCGACGGCCAGCAGCCTGCACCACGTCTCGGAGCACGGCACGGTCAGCCGCTCGCCCTCCGGCCACCGCGTCTGCCCCGACATCCTGAACACGTTCCGCGCGTAGGCCTCGTCGTTGCGGTCGCAGTCCATCTTGTTGCGGGACGTGCGGCGTGTGAGGAGGCCCAGCACGACGGTCCAGAGCTTCGTCTCGTTGTCGTACAGCGCGCCGTCCCCGCCCTGCCGCGGGGACGCGCTCCTGAAGAACCCGTTTATGTGGTCGCGGAACTTCCAGACCCAGGAGATCAGCCTTTCCGCCGCGACGCGGCCCTGCGGGTTCCCCCCTGGCCTGCGGCCGGGGCGGCCCCTCGGCCTCCGCGGCCCGCCCGCGCGCCGGCGATCCTCTCCTTCAGCTCCTTCCGGGACCACTCGCTCATCTCGAGCAGGAGGCCCCTCAGCTCCCGCCAGTTCCCCACGAGCCGGCGGACTTCCGCCTCCATCGACACGGGGACGTATAGGCAGCGGGTCTTCCCGCCCTCCTTGTCCGTCAGCGTGAAGCGCTTCGCGTTCCCGACTGTCTGCGTGTTCAGCGTCCCCGCCAACACGCGCTCGCGGAGCAGGAGCGTGCGCACCCGCGAGACTGTCGCCTTGTACCCGGCCAGGTCTGTTTTTTTGTTCATGGTAGGTAATTATACCTACTATCCGGACGGAAGTCAAGGGGAAAATGATGGAAAAGGCGAAAAATATTTCAGGGGCGGGCGCCACAGGGCCGCCCGCCCCTAACCCGAAGCGGCGCGCCGGCGGCTGCCGCCGCCGACAAATCAGGGATTTGGAATCTCTGGATGTTTCGAAGGAGAAGCTGGACTTTTTCATTCCCGGCGCCGGGAAGTCCAGGCAGGTGCCCAACACGGCCGGGGGATGTCGGCAGATCGTCGGAATGGCGGAGAAGCTGGGCCTCCGAGTCTGCTGCGAACCAACGGGAGGGTACGAGCAAACCCTGCTGCGCGCCTGCTGGAACGGCGGCGTCGAGGTCTCACTCGCGGACGCCTGGCGAGTCCGCCACTTCGCCAAGGGCCGGGGCATTCTGGAGAAGACCGACGCCATCGACGCGAGGGTGATAGCACTCTTCGCAGCGGAGAACGGGCCGAGGCCGTTTCCCCGGCCGTCCGAGGCGCAAAGGAGGCTTCGCGACCTGACCCGCGCCATGGAGTCCATTGACAAGCAGATCCAGATCGCCCACGGGAACCTGGAGCATTGCGGCGGAGACGCCGAAATCGCAACGCTGTGGAAACGGAACCTCGCCTTTCTCGAGAGGAGCAGGCGCGATCTTGAGGCGAAAAGGCTGGCCACGGTGTGGGACGACGAGAGGCTGCGCGGCCTTTTCGAGCGGTTCCAGCTCGTCAAGGGGATTGGACCGGCCACCGCGCTGGCCATGCTGGCGGAGGTGCCGGAACTGGGCGTTGTCTCGGACAAGGCCGCCGCAAAGCTTCTCGGGGTCGCGCCCATTCCGGACGACAGCGGCAAGATGAATGGCAAGCGGGTGATCCAGCGCGGTCGCTTCGCCGCGCGAACGGCCCTCTACATGGCCGCCGTGGTCGCCATGAGATTCAATCCAGTACTCAAGGCATTCCACACGCGCCTCGTCAAGGAGCGGGGAAAGCCTCAGAAAGTCGTCATCGTGGCAGTCATGCGCAAACTTGTCACCCTGCTCAACCGAATGGCGGCGGACGAGACTTTCATACCGGCCGAAGCTGGTGCGAAACAACGCCAGAAGGCCGCAACGCCCCATCACAAAGCGGTGGGAACCCTAGCTGCCACCCCCCTTCCTTCCTCCCCCGCTTCTCCCCCCGAACCCCTTTTTCACCCCTGCTAACTTACCCCTACCCCGCACCTCAGAAGGGGGGATAAAAAAACAGTTGCTCCCTGGTGCGAGAGATTGCCATGCTTGGCCCGAAGGTCTTCGGGAGGGCTGCGCGCTGTCGCGGCCGCCCCTCGCGCACGCTGAATTGTCTTGCATGGGGCGCGGCAATATGCAACAATGTTAACATTCGAATGAATGGGCCTGCCAGGAACATCTGTTCCGGGCCTCAGGAAAACTCACCCTGACCGCGGAGGCGGACGGGGCTTTGCAAGAACCTCCCAAGAAAAGGATCGGGCAATATGAAGAAATCACTTTTGACCCTAGTTCCGGCGCTTGCCATTGCGATGTGTCCAATTGACATTTGCGCAGGAACCCTTGAGGTCGGCTCAGGTCGTGCGTATACGCGGATTGCAGATGCGCTGAGTGTCGCAGGCGACACCGATGAAATCATAGTCGATGATGGCAACTACGAAGTCGATGCAACCTTTTCGATTGACAATGCCGTGTATCTCCATTCGCGTGACGGACGTGCGGCGACGATTCTCCATCCTGCGTCGGGCGTAACGACACGACTTGTTGACGTGCGGAATGCCAATGCCCGCGTAAGCGGCCTGACGATCTCCGGTGGGAACCAGTCGCTGGGTGTCAATGTCGATTCCGGCCTTATTGATGACTGCATCATCGAAAATTGCATTGGCGGCAGCGGCGCCGGAGTTTATGTCGGTGCAAACGGCGTTATTTCGAATTGCGTTGTCCGAAGCAATGCGGCGAACGTCAAGTCTTCTGGTGGTGGCGGCGCGTATGTCGCGGGGAGAATGACGGACTGCGTGGTCAGCAACAACCAGCAGCGAAATACGTACTACGGTTCGAGCGGAGGCGGACTCTGCCTTGCAGGCGGGGGGAGTTGCCTCAGGAGCGTCATCGCGGATAACGCCATCAATTCCTCGGGCAGTTCGGCAACCGGGGCGGGTGTGTATTTCAATACCTCCGGTCTGCTTGCCGACTGCTTGATCGTCGGCAACTCCGGCGTGAACATTCGCGCGGCAGGTGTCACGGTCACCCAAGGCGCCGCAGGCACGATTTTGAACTGCACAATTGCGCGTAACACTGTTGGCATCGGCCAACCTAATTATGTCAGCAAATATTCGACCGCGAAGTTCATCAATTGCCTGATTCAGGAAAACGCGACGGACTTCGCGTCGTCGTTGGACGCCTATTGCGGCAAAATGACCTTTGCAAACTGTTCTTCCTCAAGTGCCTATCCCCAATTCCTGGAGAATGCCCCGGTTGCGTCGTGGGTGGAGTCGGATGTTTTCACCGATTCGGAGAATGGCGACTATTCCCTCGTCGGCTGTCACGCCATCGAGGGCGGTGATGACACATCATACTTGACGAAGATGGGGATTGCGGACTTCGGAAACAGCCGGGACATTGCCGGAAATGACCGGAAGAGTGGCGACTCGATTGACATCGGCGCCTACGAGAAGCCGGTTTCCCCAGGCCTTGAAGCCAGTCTGCTTTTGGGAGCGGGCAGGGCCTTGCTGGGCGATGTAGTTGTTGTGACGGTCAGGGCATTCGGCCCGGGTGTCGAGAATGCCACATATCGAATTGAGTGGGGGGATGGATCGGGTGATGGTTACCAAGGTTCGAATGTCTTTAGCCATGCGTATGCGACTCTCGGCGCGAAAACGGTGTCGGCCTATGTGAAGAGGGAAGCGGAGGTCTTTGGACCTTTTGAGGCGGAACACGTTGTCGTGCCGGCCGTGGTTTATGTCGCCCCTGCTTCCAGTGGCGCTACGCCGACGGCACCTTACATCTATCCGGAAACGGCAACGCCAAGCCTGGCCGAAGCTCTTGCCGCCGTATGTGACGGGGCTGAAGTCCGTGTGATGCCGGGAACGTATGAAATTGGGGAATCCGTCGTCGTTTCGAACGGCGTCCATATTCGCTCCATGGGAAATCGCGAAGAGACGGTCTTCCGCGCAGACTCGGAAATGCTGGAACGGCTACTGATTGTTCAGAATGCCAATGCCCGCGTAAGCGGCCTGACAATCTCCGGTGAGAACCAGGCGATGGGTGTCAATGTCGGTTCCGGTCTTATTGACGACTGCATCATCGAAAATTGCCTTGGTGGCAGTGGCGCAGGCGTTTACGTCGGGGCAAACGGCGTTGTTTCGAATTGCGTTGTCCGAGGCAATGCGGCGAACGTCAAGTCCTCCGGTGGCGGTGGCGCGTATGTCGCGGGGAGAATGACGGATTGCGTGGTCAGCAACAACCAGCAGCGACATACGTACTACGGTTCGGCCGGAGGCGGACTCTGTCTTGCAGGCGGGGGGAGTTGCCACAGGAGCGTCATCGCGGATAACGCCATCAATTCCTCGGGCAGTTCAGCCACCGGGGCGGGTGTATATTTCAACACCTCCGGCCTGCTTGCCGACTGTTTGATCGTCGGCAATTCCGGCGTGAACATTCGCGCGGCTGGCGTCACGGTAACCCAAGACGCTGCGGGCACGGTTTTGAACTGCACAATCGCGCATAACGCAGTCGGCGTCGGCCAACCTAATTTTGTCAGCAAATATTCGACCGCGAAGTTCGTCAATTGCCTGATTCAGGAAAACACCACGGACTTCGCGTCGTCGTTGGATGGCTATTGCGGCAAGATGACCTTTGCCAACTGCTCTTCTTCAAGTGCCTATCCCCAATTTCTGGAGAATGCCCCCGTCGCGTCATGGGTCGAAACGGATGTCCTTTACAATAAAAATCCGTCACCGTACTCACTTAGGGGCGGTCACGCTCTCAATGGCGGCGACGACGCGTTTTATCTGGCGGCCATGGGGCGCACGAGTTTTGCCGGCTGCAAGGATCTGGCAGGGAATCAACGAAAGATCCGCAATGCCATTGACATCGGATGCTTGGAGTCGGCAAAACAGCTTGGGTGCGTCATTATTTTACGCTGACGCCGTGTTCGTGGCCTCAAGCCCGGGCGAATCGGAACGAATAGAGGTCGGCGTCAAAGAATTCGAACTCGACGACGGCGGGGCGGCCGGCGAATTGCGCCACGCTTCCGCCTTCGAAGGGGACGGGGCGGTCGACCTGGTCGCCGAAGAGTTCGACGCTTTCCAGCGTCCGTCCCCCGTCGTCGCGGAGGACGACGCGGACGCGCCCGCGCGCCGAGGTGGAGAAGTTGAGCCGCATTTCACCGCCCTGAAACACGAGCGGTT
>JAEEGG010017735.1_pt1 | contig 14592 bp, 8 predicted proteins | sample 9134161 | NCBI WGS metagenome assembly JAEEGG01 (sample SAMN16246543, study PRJNA631951) | gut metagenome | biome: gut microbiome; feature: rumen; material: CR-attached | host: Bos | place: Iran: Karaj | collected 2018-10
TACCTATGTCAAATAGTTCTCTTATAAATACATGACTTAACGAGAATTCTGATGCCGGTTGCAGCTTTGAAAACGAAAGACAGGCTAATGATCCCTTGCAAGTTCCGCTTGCAATTTGAGGTTGTTTCCTGTCATTCCGTCAACCTCGTTAGCTCTTTATTTTTCGCTAGATTGAAGGTCTCTTTTATTAATGTGCAGAAGGGAAATAGCCTTTTCTGGAGTAAGGATGCCGGCATCAATCAAAATTTTGGCAACCTCTTTACGGTCGTCTTCTTTCCCTTGCAGGTAAGCGCCCTGTTTTTCGTAAAGCATGTCCGTCATTCCGTCAACCTCGTTCAAAAGCGTTTCGTCGGTGAACCCTTGCAAAGATACATCTTTCGCAAACTCCTTGTCAAGGAGCCGCTGCAACTTTTCGGCAGGAATCTCCTTTTCTTCGAGGACATCGCGAAAAATACGTAGCATTTCGGCACGGTCGGTCATTTCACGACTTTCTGGGGGAGTGCGGTCATCAATGGCGAAGAACTTCTCGACTTCGACAAGATAAACATCCAACTTGTCGTAGAACATGCGGCGGTTGCGCACGAGCTGTGCATGATGCAGGTAGGTATCCCGTTCCAGTGGGAACTGGTTCTCGGTGAGCAGCGAAAGTACGTAAATGTGGGGCAGGTTGTAGTCCTGCGACTTCTTGACTGTGCGCGAAACGACGCGGGAAGTGTAGTAAATAAGCCTGTCGACAAAAAGCGTGTTGAAGGTCTGCTGAACTTCGATAAGAACGGGGCTACCGCCTTGAGTAACGCCATAAATATCGAAAATGGCGGACTTGTCGTCCAGAACACCTGGGTTCTCGGGAACTCCCAGCGTAAAAGACTTGATTGCATTCCCGCCGGAGAGCATAAGCATCGCATTCAGAAACTTCACTGTGCGCTCGGGCTTGGCCTCGTTCGCCATGAGCATCTTGAAAATGCCGTCACTGAACGGGTAAATGTTCTTGTAAGTCTTGCGGTATTCGGCAAGATGTTCGGGATGCTGGCGGACATCCTTCACCATGGCAAAAAAGTCACTTCGGTTCATAATAAGGTTCCATTTGCAGGTCTTGGGTTGTCAAATCTATCAAATAAAACAGTCGAAATCGCAATATCGCTAAATTTTGCAAACCACTGTTTGCAGCAACTAACAGCTTGTTCACGGAAAAATTTTTTACAATCGAAAAAGACTCATTTTTGGCTTTTTTATATTTGGAAACATGAAAACTCACGCCCTTATTTTTACACTCGCTCTTTCGTCTCTTTTCTTCGCCGCTTGCGGTGAGCAGGGAACGACCGAAAATGTCACGAACATTAACCAGATTGGCATGGAGGTCGTGTCGTCGGTGAAGGATTTGCCGAAATGCACCAAGAACAACGAAGGTGAGCAGGCTCTTGTAAAGGGGGAATCCTCGATTCGCGTTTGCGTAGACGGTAAGTGGTTTGCAACGAAGGAATCCGCGAAAGATACGGTGTTCATGGCGGGCGATACCGTTTACCTGGATAATGGCAATTACAGCTGCACCACCAAGGAACTCAAGGATAAAAGCGGTCTCAAGATTATCTGTAACGGCGACAGCATCGGTGTGGTGCTGAATGGCGCTAAGGGAGAAACGGGTGCCGCTGGTAAGAATGGTGAAAACGGTGCTGGCTGTACGTTAGCCGCTCAGACGGATTCCTCGGTCACTATTAAGTGTGGCGATTCTACGATGACGCTGAATTTTAGGGGTGGGGCGGATACGACCTCTAGCGACACTTTAGAGCTTGACTCCGAAAAGGTAGCGATTTCGCTGGATACACTCTCGGGTTTTTCGCAAAAGGGTCCGTTCCTGAAAGGATCTTCAGTTTTGTTGTATGAACTTTCGGATGGCCGAACCCTCAAGCAGATGGGTAATTCTTTTTCTAGTGTCATTACGAGTAATGATGGACGCTACAAGTTTAGCTCGCGTGATTTGACGAGCCAATACGCTTTGATTGAAGTAGATGGTAAGTATCGTAATGAGGTGTCTGGCAATAATACGAGCTCGGCTATCAAATTGCAGGCCTACACCAATATGCTTATGCGTAGGTCCGCAAATGTGAACCTACTGACGCACCTTGAAAAAGACCGAGTGTATTACCTAGTAACGAAGGAGAAAAAAACGGTAAGGGCGGCAAAAAAGCAGGCCCAGACCGAAATCTTGAAGGCATTCCATATTGACGCGAGCCAATTCAAGACGGAATCCGAAGACCTAGACGTGTTCGGTAAGACGGATGCAGATGCTGCACTCCTCGCCATCTCGGTTCTATTGCAAAGGGATTCTAGCGAAACTGAACTTTCGGTGCTTTTGACGGAAACGGCTGATGATTTGGCTGAAGATGGTGTTTGGAACAACTCAGCAAAGAAGACCGAAATCGCCGACTGGGTTGCTACTGTGGATTCTATGGTAATGGATACGGCGAGTAAACTTGCAAAAATTCGCAAGAATGTTAGGGGGTGGGGACTCGGCGGCGGAAACGTCCCTGACTTTGAAAAATTTGTCCGCAGGTTCTGGAGTAAAGAACTTGGCCTTGGAATTTGTGGCGAGGGCGAAAATAAGGTGGGAACGGTGAAGAATGTATCGAATAAGAATTCTAAGAGGTTTTATGCTAAGAGTTTTACCGATGCAACAAATAAAGTCCGCTTTATCTGCGATGATGCAAGTCTATTTCGTTGGCGTGCTGCGACGGATTTAGAAAAGGATACCTACCAGTGGAAGGCGGGTGAAGATGGACAAATTAAGAATGGCGATGTGAATAAGGCTCGGATGTACGATTATGATGATAAACTGAAAATGTGGCGCTACGCTACCCCGCAAGAAGGGGTGCTTGGAGGCTGTACCGAAACTCGTGAAGCTGATATTTCGCTTAATACAGGCAAGTATAACGGTATATGGTATATATGCAAGAATCGCGAATGGATTTCGACGAATAACATCACTGTGGATACGCAGGGGTGGGCCGAAGGGAGTGATGGTGACTTGAAGAAGGGTGACAGTACCAATACATTCTATAAATACGATGAAGCTTCTGATTCGTGGGTAACTGCGACTCATAGGGACTCAACTCTCAAATTGATGGGGTGTACCACCAACCGCACTGGCATTATGGGTCAGAGTCCCAATGACAATGTATACTATGTGTGCAAGGATTTGGATTGGCTAGTTGCACAAGAAATAGACTATGAAACTTATGGAGAAATATGTACTGAAGATAGCGTGGGCAAATTGATAAATGGTGTGGTAACTCCAACTAACCAATATTATTGCTCTGCGACAGGTTGGCTTGATGTGACTGAATTTAACTGGAATGCTCCAAAAGAAGCGTATATGAATCCTAATGTAAAATATGGTACTGTGACAGATTCTCGAGACCAAAAGATTTATAAGACTGTTAAAATTGGGAATCAAGTATGGTTGGCAGAAAATTTAAATTATTCGGATAGTTTAAAATCACCTAGTCTTAAAGGAAAAAGTTGGTGCTATAATAATTTGTTGGCGAACTGTAATGTTGCGGGGCGTCTTTATACTTGGGCAGCTGCTATTGATTCTGTAAAACTGTATGATAACGGAAATGGTATTCTTTGTGGACGAGGTAAAATGTGTGATTTGCCATCCGCTGTGCAGGGTGTATGTCCGAATGATTGGCGTCTTCCTACAAGAAATGATTGGAAAACTTTGGTGGGTACACTTGGTGATGAGGACAGAGCAGGAATAATTCTTAAATCGCGGATCGGTTGGGTTGATAATGGAAATGGTTCTGATTCAATCGGTTTTTCTATAATGCCTGCAGGAAAATATGAACAACGTTTTTCTCAAGCTGGCTGGATCGCATATTATTGGACTGCAGATGAGTCTAAATCAAGTATGGAAAACGGTGGCAACGCATATTCTGTGGATATAAGTTATGATTTTGCTAAAATTTTTATAGGTGTTGCGACGGGGTCCAAAAGTTGGGCTTATAGTGTCCGTTGCGTAAAGGATGCTCCATAGGCGTTTATGTAAAGTCTTTTTTGTAGAACAACCTAAAAAAATGTTATATTCTCGTATATGAAAAGTAATTTTGTATTGCCCTTATTCTCTTTGGCGCTCCTGATGCCCGCTGCCGTGGCTTTAGGGGAAGATGCCCCTTCGCCGCAGTCGGCCTCCATCTTTGTGCAGGATCCGGCAATTTTTCACCAGCGGCAAGCTGAACTCGTAAAGTTGAAGCAGTCGGTCGGTAACAAGAACGAGGCTCTGGATTCCCTTTTGTCTGACGCAAGCCACATTGCCAAGATGAACGACCAGTGTGCTACGGTTTCGATTAACGATGTGATGGGGGACGAATGTTGGACGTTCTATCGCGTCGAACTCCCCGCATTCGAAGAAAAGTACATGAAGGTCACGGGCGAGGTTCGACTGGGGCACATGGAAACGGCTCGCGGACTTGAAGACCGCAAGCTGCAAATCGATGCCTGTGTCGACGCTCTTTACAGTTTTGCGCAGAGTAAGGACCAGTTCCTGAATTTGGAAGTTGGTGTGTACCTGGAACCCTTGAGCAAGGGCTTTCAGGCAAATTACGACTTTACGCTTCAGTACGAACCCAATCACCGTAAGCACGCTTTTGAAATCGCCCAGAAATGGGGTGAAACCTGCCGCGAAATGGTGGTGCGTAAAGATGGCGAAGGCTTTGCCCCGTTCTTCTTAGAAAGGCTTGCCAAATTGAACGCAGACCTTTCTGGTAACGGCTCCCTCGCGGTTTACAAGACCGATACGACAGGTTCTCCGACGCTTTACATGGATATCAGCAAGCCGGTACGCAGTGCCTACTACCTGAATGGCGTCAAGCTGTTCCATAGCCGCATCAGTGCGGGCCCCGTGAACGAAAGCCCCGTCCGTATCAAGTTTGACGGTTCTTCGGTGAAAGTTGACGGCGAACCCGTGGTCATGAAACGCGGAAAGCAGCAGAAGTTCAAGGGCTCGGTAAATTATCCGCAGAAAGAAACTTCCTTGAACGGTCGATGGGTTTGGGAAAATCAGGGCAATACCGCAGGCGTGGACTTTGGCCCCGAAGAAGACGAGGCTGTGCAGGATAGTCTTTATGCGCTCGAACAGGCGAAACTTGCCGAAGCGGCTGAAAAGCGTCGTGGCGTTCACGTGTCGCCTTGGGTAGGCGTTACGGGGGCGTTTGCTCCGTTCAACGACAAGAACTACAAGGCCTTTGATCTCGATAAAGGTCAGCTGATGATTTTGCCGGATTTGACGCTTGCTGCCCGTATTAAGGTAGGCTTTGGCGACAATGCGGAATACTTTGCCGCGTTCGGTGCAGGCGTGTTTGTTGGCGCGGGCCTTGGTGGTGGATTACAGCGTGTGTACGTTGCTCCGGTGGGCCAGGTTGAACTGGGTTACAATAGCTTTGGCTTCCGCGAGACAGCCGTTATTGCCATTCCGAAAGAAGATTCCAAGGAATGGATGCAGTTCCGTTCGGGTCTGTTCTATGATTTCGGCATGGTCGGTGTCGAAGCGGGCTTTGACCTAATCACGAACCTTGGACAGGGCGGCTATTTGACGCTCTTCTTGAGCTTGTAAGGAGGGACGAATGATGAATTCAAAATTTGAAATGAAAACGATTCGTTGCGGGGCCCTTTGGGCCGTAGCAATCGCCCTGTTGCTCCTTGCAGGTTGCACCATTTATGACAACTATGACATTGACTTGATGGAAGACGCTGTGGCAGTCCTCGAAAGCAGCTCCAGCGAAGAGCCGTGCAAGGAGGGCGACAAGAACTGCGAAGCAGAATCTTCTAGCAGCGAAAAGGAAAAAGTTTCGAGTTCCGAAACAAAGGAGTCTTCTTCTTCGGAAAAAGAGTCCGTGCGTTCGAGCAGCTCCAAGGGTAAGGACACGACCTACGTGGTGATCGTAAACCCCAGTAGCGGAAACGAAAAGTCCAGCTCGTCGACCAAGGCTGAACCGACTTCTTCGGAAAACACGAAGCCGAAGTCTTCTTCTTCGGAAGGTGATGATGGCTGGGTTTGCGGTGATTCTACGCTTACGCATAATGGCTTTGAGTACGAGACTGTCCTTGTTAAGGACAAGTGCTGGACGAAGGAAAATATGCGTCATGCCCCGTCTGCGGGAAAGACGATCTGTTATGACTTAGATGATGCCAATTGTGAAGAGTATGGAAGAATGTATAATTATGAAGCCGCAGAACACGCATGCCCGAAAGGCTGGCGCCTTCCGACGGAAGAAGATTTTAATGAAGCCATCTATTACGCTACGGGAGATTACAACTATGACGAAGCGGGTGAAAACTTTAAGTCTAAATCTGGCTGGAGCGTTTATAATGGCGATGACTTGCTAGGATTGTCTGTTCTTCCGTCTGGTTACTGTCAATTCGATGAATTTGATGAAGAACCTATGTGCGAAATGTTGACGGATCAGGCTCTTTTGTGGACTTCTGACGAAGCTACCAAAAATAAGTCTCATACCGCTTGGAAGCTTTTTACGGATGATAATACAATCACAAAAGCCGCTATAGACAATCCCGATTTTGCTGTGGTACGTTGCATCAAAAAATAAGACGGAGTCATAATTAGTCGCCAACCATCTGCTTAGAGGAAACGCCATGAAACTGAGTCCGAACCTTCTGTTTAGTCTTTGCGGTGCGCTTAGTCTTGTCGTTTTCTTTGCAGCGTGTGGCGATGACTCCTCCGAAAAAATTGCAAAGGTCGATGAAGCCTCTTCTGTAGCGTTCTCTTGCGCTGCAGAAGAACTTGCTAATAAAAGCGGTGTTAAAATCGTTTGCAACGGCGATTCCGTTGGTGTCGTCTTAAACGGAACTGCGGGTGCTGATGGCAAGGACGGCGCTGACGGTAAAGATGGAAAATCTGGAACCAATGGCAAAAACGGAACGAATGGAAAGCCGGGTGCTGGCTGCACGGTTTCTCAGACTGCTGTAGATACGGTGCTTGTCACTTGTGGTGCGGATTCCGTTGTCTTGCCGATTTATGTTCCAGAGAATAGTTCCTCAAGTCAGGACGTTCTTGATTCCGAGCAAATAGCGGTTTCTTTGGATTCGATTTCGGGCGTGACGCAGAAGGGACCGTTCCTTTCGGGCTCCAAGGTGACTCTTTACGAACTCGAAGATGGTCGTTCGCTGAACCAGACGGGGAATACCTTTAACGGAAAAATCCTGAATGACGAGGGGCTATTCCGTTTCAACTCTCGTTCGCTCCCAAGTCAATACGTAATGCTAGAGGCTAAGGGCTTTTACCGCAACGAGGTGACGGGTGAAAATTCCAACGCCGAACTGAAACTTTACGCTGTGACAAACGTGTTGCTTCGCCGGATGGCCAATATTAACTTGTTGACGCACCTGGAATATGAACGTGTCATTCATTTGGTGAAAAAAGAAAAATATACGGTACGCAGGGCTAAGATTCAGGCGCAAAAGGAAATTTTTGCTCTCTTGGATATCGATGCGTCGAACTTCAGCAGTTCCGAAGATTTGAGTATCGCAGGTTCTAGCGATGAAGACGGTGCCTTGCTTGCATTCTCTGTCCTGTTGCAGGGGGACCGCACCGTGGCGGAACTTTCGGAGCTTCTAACGAAAATTGCAAGTGACATGGAAAAAGACGGAAAGTGGAACGATTCCGTTACGCGAATGCAGATTGCCGATTGGGCTGCCGATGCCGATGTTCACGGGCGACTCGATTCTGTCCGCAAGCATGTGGAAGGCTGGCACTTGTCCTTGGTTGTGCCCAAGTTTGAGCCCTATGTTAGGCATTTCTGGTACAAGATGTATGGGCTCGACTCCTGTAACGCAAATAATGTAGGCGAAATCGTCAAGGCCGCAGCCGGGGCCAATAAGGACAATGATGTCCGCTACATTTGCCGTGAAAACGGTTTGTGGGGCTTGGCGAGCGATCTTGAAAAGGATACCTACAAATGGGAGGCTGGCACAGATGGCGAAGTGAAAAAGGGAATTTTCTCGGATAGTGCTTATTATGTCTACGATGCCATGGAAAATGGCTGGCGCGTTGCAAGTGTTGATGAAAAAGCCCTGTTGTTAGGGTGCACGTCCAGGATTCGAGATACCGTTGTTGCAGGCGTTGAGAATTACTATGTCTGTGAGCGTAAAGCGGGTTTCTCGTACAGGGAGGACTGTTCCTCTAAAAAGAATTGCCCGGATGTTGGTTATACCTGGTCTAGTCCGTTTGCAAACAGAGTGTTGGAAAGTATGTATCCAGGTTGTCTTGACGATAATCATGGAAAAATTCAGCTGCCGGAATTGCCTGACGATACGCGATGTGTGGTTAAGTATGTTTGGAATTCGGTAGTCTCCAATTATGTTGCCGAAAATACGCATAATAAGATTTGTACGGAAAAAAGAGATGCCCAAATGCGGGTGGGGTTAATAGACAAGAATTCCTACTTTGTGTGCGATAGCTTTAGATGGCGTGATGCTACCACTATTGAAGAAAAATTGAAGGAAGCATGTTCTGTTTCTAGGCGGGATTCCTTGGCTAAGGATACGGCTTTGGTATGTGATGAATATGGCTGGCGAGAGGCGAGTTTCTACGATTATCCGAAGGCCTATTTCTTTGAATCTGAAGACTCCTATGATTCCCTGTTGACGGATACCCGCGATGGGCGCAAGTACAGGGTCATTACAATAGGCAACCAGCAATGGATGGCGGAAAACCTGAACTTTAATGATAGCAGTAACAATTTGATGTATAACACGCTTTGTTATGGGCATGAAACGCATACCGGTGGCGAACACGAAGAAAATTGCGAAAAGGGCGGACGCCTTTATTCCTGGACCGCTGCGATGAATATCAATGATAAGTGGTATAAAGCCTCTGCGACTGCAGCGGGTAAAATTAAATCGCCGCATCAGGGAATTTGCCCGGAAGGCTGGCATATACCGGATTCTAGGGAATGGATTGAGCTGTTCCAATGTGAAGATGGATTAAACTGTGATGCAGACTGGAATGCTTTCAAGGCGAAAAATCTCCCCGAATGGAAAGGGGGGACGAATGTTACCAAGTTCACCGCCTATCCGACTTGGACGGGGAGCATTGGTTATGGAATGGGGACTGCGAGTGAAAAGGAAACGGCCTGTTGGTGGACTACGGATGAAGATGACGGATATGAAACTAAAGCGTATAACGCTTATATTGGAACCAACAAGGGCGGGGTAGATTCTGCCAAGGAGAAAACGGATGGATGTGCTGTCCGTTGCGTGAGAAATTTAGCTGAATAGGGTGGGTATATGAAAAATGTCTTTTCAAAAATGGTGAGCTCGGCGCTTTGGGGTGCCGTAGTGCTTTCGTCTGTTGTCGCTCTTTCGGGCTGTAAGGAAAGTGACGAGCCGAAACCCGTTCCCAAGGGAATGGCGGACGCTCCGGCAAGTGAAACAACCGAAGAAGAAGTCCCTGTCAAGTCTTCTTTGAATGCGAAGACCCGTTATGTTGCAGGAAATGTTGATTTGCAGAAAAAGCTGAAAGACTGGAAAAAGCTGCAGGTCGGCAACAAGGTGGTTGAAAACGACAAGATTCGCACGGGGCAGGAATCCGAAGCCGATTTGGGTATGCCCGATGGATCTATTCTGAAAATTTCCGAAAAGACAGAAGCGATGTTCTCTGTCGAAGAACGTGACGGCAAGAAAAAGATGATATTGGTCGATATCACGAAGGGCCGCATCCACTTTGATATTCAGAAACAGAAAGATCGCGAATTCAAGTTCAAGACGGGAACTGCAACGGCTGCGATTCGCGGAACGTCTGGCTTTGTGGGTAACGTGAACGGAAAGACGGTTGCCTCGTTGAAAGAAGGTAAAATTGAGGTGACCGGGGCGAGCGGAAAAACAAGCGCTATCGCCAAGAACCAGACGGTACTTGTGGATGATAAGGGCAATGCAACGGTCTTGAAACTGGCCTCTTCTGGAACGGAAGCACTTTCGAAGGTGGTCGATTCCGTTGCTGCGGCCGATGCTCCGGCAAAGACTCTTGAAAATACGCTCAAGACTTTCGATGCGGCCTACGCGACGGCACTTAAGGCGTTTGAATCGAAACTGCAGTTCCGCGCCACTCCGGTGGGCGATACGCTGTTTGTTCCGTCGGTGACGCTGACGGCGAGAGTGACCCCCGGCATTTGGGTGACGGTATGGGGCGAACGTGATTCTATCGGTGCAAACGGCATTTACCAACGGACGTTTACATGGGCTGATTCCGCATACGGAACCAAGCGCTTCTTGGCTAGCTGCGGCGACGGACATATTGAAATGCCTTGCTATATGTGGGTGGCCGAATATGCTGCGGTGTCTGCAAATGATGAAGACGCTGCGAAACCCTCCGATAATGCCAATGTTTCTGGTTCCATTGAAAAGCTGACGGTGAAGGTTTCTGGCCCTCGCAGCGAACGCGTTCACCTGGACTTGCCTGCAACGGAATGGAAATCGAACTTGAAATTTAGCTTGAACGGAATTTCGAAGGGTGACCTGCGACAGGTGGCGTCTATTTCTGTTCTTCGTAACGGAAAGCCCTTCAAGACGATTGACGCTAACGATTTGACGTCGCTCGCCTATGAGGTTCCCGTGTCGATTGCCCGCAATAAAATCGCCGATTTTGAAGTGGTGGCGACGCTTAAGAATGGTAAGAGGTATCGTGCGAAAAAGACGTTCGAGGTCTATTGCCTTGTGAGTAATCACCCCGGTGGAAAGGCTAGAAATTCCGTTGTGCCCCCCGATCAGGAGTACACTCGCCTGAAACAGAGCGGCGGCCTTTCGCACGAATAACCGGACGCGAAGAATTTTAACAGAAGGAATATGAATATGAAAAAGCTGATTTACGGTGCTATGACTGCGGCTTTCCTTGCTGCCTGCGCAAGCAACCCGCCTGCCAATAACAATGACGAGGTTCGTGCTAGGGCAAATGATGCGTATGCAGAGGTTCCGGGCGACGATCCCGTGGCATCCAAGTCGGCCACAGGGAGTGCTTCTGCTGGAGCCGCCGACGCTCCTTCGATGCAACTTTCGAATGCGACTTTCCGCAGCGCCCCTACGGTTTTGGTGAGCCCGGCGCTTTCGGGTAAGATGACGGGATCTATCGATGTCATTCGTCGTAATCCGCTGGCAAAGACGGCCATGGAGGTCATTAACGCCTATTTGACTTCCCGTGGCTATACGGTGGTGGGGCTTGAAAGCCAGGCACAGCTCGATGAGGTTGTGCAGCTGCAGTCCGATATTGCGGGTAATGACGAAGACCTTTCGTATGTGGCGGGCCTTTCTGTGGGCGCCGATATCAATATTACCTATGCGGGCAGCATTCAGGAAGGCGACATCGTGGTGGACCTGAACGCAAGCGAAGCTTCGACGGCGAATCTTTTGGCGAGCGAATCGGTCCGTATGAAAAACGAAGGCGACGAATCGCAGCGTGTACTAGTGCAACGTGCGATGGAATCGGCTATCGTGAAACTTGAAAACAAGGTCCGCGATCGCCTGGCCGCGCAACAGGAACTTGGCGTTCAGTACAAGGTGGTGGCTCACTTGACGGGCGAATTCACCGATGACCAGGCCGAAGAGATTTCGAACATCGTGTCTTTACAGATTCGCAAGAAGTTTAACAAGATGCAGGTGATTTCGATGAGCCGTAACACCTACGACTTGTTGATTTATGCGGATCCGGACAAGTTCGAAGACGCCCAGATGGTGTATGGCGAATTTGTCGAGGGCCTTGCTGGCCTTGCCAAGGTCCATAAGCAGAATATCACCAAGAAACTGATTATTCTGGAAATCAAGTAAAGTTGAATAAGGCCCCTGAGCCTGCCGAAGGGCCGAAGTAAACTTGAAGGGGGTATGCCTCAGAGGTAAATATGAAAATGTTGAAATCAATCTTTTGTGTGCTGGCTTCGGCAAGTTTTGCGCTTGCTGCAAACATCGTTACCTACACGGCGACATCCAAGGTGTCGCAGAAAGATGCTGACAAAAAGGCACTTGAGGGCGTTGCCCTGCAGGTGGGTGCGCAGGTGAAGTCCTCGTTTGAAACTCATACGGTTGAAAACGCCGATGGTTCAATCGAATCGACTGCAGATAGCAAAAAATCCGTTTCGACCAACGTTCTTTTGAAAGGCGCGAAGGTTCAAGTCGGCCCCAAGAAGAACGGAATGTTCCAATCTACGGTTTCCGTTGATTTGGATCAGCTTGCATCCAAGATCCTCTTGGACCTGGAGCAGGCTCGGTCGCAGATGAAGTCGAAGGATTCCCTGATTCGCCTGGATATGCTTGACCGCGACTATCGCAAGATGGAAGGCGACATGATTGTCCTTGAAAAACTTGCTCGCACCTACGACGAACTGCTTGAAAATCTTTCGTATGTGCAGAAAGTTCCGAAGGAATTTCGATTGGAATCGACGCTCGGCGAGTTGACGGAATTCTTGATTTCGTCGATGCAGACGGTGAATCTTGAAGTTTCCGAGGCCGACGGAATGTTGCGTGTGGTTGTGTCTGATTTTGCGGGGCCGATTGCGAATTTTCCGCTGGTGCTCTCCCAAGACAAGAAAGACGTCTTGAATGCAAAACCGGAGCCGATGGCGTTGCGACATTCAAGCTGAAGGGAACGAAAAAGCTGAAGCCGGCGGGTGAGGTGACGGTCCATGCCGATATGAACTTTAAGTTTGTTCGCCAGTCCGCTTTGCAGAACAAGACGGTTAGCTACGGCGCTCAGAAAACGGGCAAGTCGTTCCGCCTGGAATGTAGCGGCAGCACCGCCGAATGTGGGGCTCTTCAGAAATTCATGACCGACGCAGGACTTTCGATTGCAGACCGCAGCGAATTGCCGAAAATTTCGGCTAGCTTTGAATTCAGCGACAAGATGAATTCTTCCCGTAGCCTTTGCACTTCGCGTGCGACGGTTAAATTAAGGTATGGCGAAAATGAGCTGGTGGAACAGCCCCAAGGTGTGGGTCGTGATGCGGAAGCGGCCCATGTAAAGGCTGTTTCAAAGCTTTCGGCTTCGCAAATAGTGGATCTTGTTAAATAAAAAATTCCCGTTCAAAGAAAAATTCCCTCCTTAGGGATAAAGGTGAATTATGAAAAGCCTCCCTTCTCTCGTCTGGATTATTCCGTCACTTATATTTTTCGCTGCTTGCGGTGAGCAGGGGACAACCGAAAAAATTGTCGAAGTAGCCTCGTCTGGTTTGGATGTGGTGTCGTCGGTGAAGGATTTGCCGAAGTGCACCAAGGACAACGAGGGCGAACAGGCGCTCGTGAAGGGTGAAACGTCGGTGCGCGTGTGCGTGGACGGCAAGTGGTTTGCAACGGTTGTCAAAGATACCTCTGACAATGAATTTTCCTGCAAGACCAAGGAACTCAAGGACAAGAGTGGTTTAAAGATTATCTGTAACGGGGATTCCATCGGCGTTGTGTACAACGGCAAGGAAGGCGCTCAAGGCATTCAAGGTGAGAAAGGCGACAAGGGCGATGCCGGCGAGCAAGGTGTTCAAGGTGAAAAGGGAGAACCGGGAATCCAGGGGGAGCAAGGGATTCCGGGCGAACAAGGAAAACAGGGAAAAACGGGTAAGCAGGGTGAACAGGGAATTCAAGGTGAAAAAGGCGACCCGGGAGAGCAGGGCGAAAAAGGTGAAACTGGAGATAAGGGTGACAAGGGTGATTCCGGAACAGGCTGCTCTATTGTCGAACAGACTGATTCCACGGTGACCATCAAGTGCGGTGAAAAGTCCGTTGTTTTGAACTTGGGTACAAAGGGTGGCTCCGATATCGTTGACACCTTGGAACTCGACTCCGAAAAAATTGCGATTTCGCTAGATACGTTGACAGGTTTCTCGCAGAAGGGTCCTTTCCTCAAAGGCTCCTCGGTTTACCTTTATGAACTTTCCGACGGGCATACCCTCAAACAGACGAACGGTAACTTTACGAGCGTCATCACGAGCGACAGTGGACGTTACCGGTTCCAGTCGCGTGACCTTGTGAGCCAATATGCCCTAATTGTGGTGGATGGCAAGTACAGGAACGAGGTGACGGGAAAGCCTACCGCGACAAATATCAAGTTGCAGGCTTACACCAATATGCTTATGCGTAAGTCCGCAAACGTTAACCTGCTGACACACCTTGAAAAGGACCGCGTATATAACTTGGTGACGCAGAAGAATATGACGGTCCGTGCAGCAAAGAAACAGGCTCAGGCGGAAATCTTCAAGCAGTTCCATTTCGGTACGGCGGGACTCAAGGGCGAATCCGAAGATTTGGATGTGTTTGGCAAGACCGATGCCGATGCGGCGCTCCTCGCCATTTCCATCTTGCTGCAGAGGGACTCGAGCGAAACGGACCTTTCGGTGCTCTTGACAGACGTCTCGGGGGATATGGAAACGGATGGAAAATGGAATGAAAATGGTGCCGCCGCAGTCAAGGCGACGATTGCCGACTGGGTGACCACGGGGGATGATGCAGGGAAACTGGCTCTGTACCGTAGCAATGTGGAGGGCTGGGCACTTACGAAAAAGGTTCCGCACTTTGAAAAGTTTATGCGCCGGTTCGCGAGTGTCGAAAATG
>JAEEGG010017736.1_pt1 | contig 14589 bp, 10 predicted proteins | sample 9134161 | NCBI WGS metagenome assembly JAEEGG01 (sample SAMN16246543, study PRJNA631951) | gut metagenome | biome: gut microbiome; feature: rumen; material: CR-attached | host: Bos | place: Iran: Karaj | collected 2018-10
AGACTACTTCGAAGGTGACTTCCTTCACCGACTATGACGTCAAGTTCCCGAGCACCGACGGAAAGAAGGTGGTGTTCGAGAAGGGCGGATACATCTACGTCCTCGACCCAGCTACGAAGGCCTCAACACAGGTTCACATCACCCTCTCTTCCGACCTCGTATATGCCCGTCCGGAGAGGATGAACGTGGGCAAGAAGGGCCGCAACAGCTTTAGCCTGTCCCCTGACGGGAAGCGTGTGGCCGTTACCGCACGCGGCGAGCTCTTCGACGTCCCGGTGGGCAAGGGTATAACCAGGAACATCTCCCAGACCCCTGGAGCCAACGAAAGGAGCGCAGTCTGGAGTCCTGACGGGAAGTACATCGCCTACATCAGCGATGTGACCGGCGAGACCGAGGTGTATCTCTACGAAGTCGCCGCAGGAGGTGCTCCGGTGCAGCTGACGAAGGACAACGACACCTATATCAGGAGCCTGAAGTGGAGCCCTGACAGCAAGCATATCCTCTATACCGACCGCAAGAACCGCATCGTGGAGGTGGATCCTGCTGCCAAGACTTCCAGGACCGTGATAACCTGCCCTGAGGCGGAGTTCAGGGGTGTGGAGTATTCACCTGACAGCAAGTGGCTCACCTATACCAAGCCTGCAGCCAACCAGATGGACATCGTCTACCTCTACAACCTCACTACCGGGAAGGAATATCCGGTCACGGAGAAATGGTACAACTCTTCCCAGCCGGTGTTCTCTTCCGACGGAAAGTACCTGATCTATTCTTCCGACCGCGACCTGCGTCCTATCTACAGCCGCATCGAGTGGAACTATGCCTACGGGGATATGTCCGGAGTCTATATGACGATGCTTGCCAAGGATACTCCTTCACCGATGCTCCCGTCCGACAGCGAATCTGCCGGAGTGGACAATAAGGATGGGAAACCGGAAGGAAGGCCGGGCCCTGACGGGAAGCCTGCCGACAAGAAGAAGGAAGTGACCGTCAAGGTGGATCCGGACGGCATCCTGGACCGTGTCATAAAGCTCCCTGTCGGAGGGACGAGGATGTACTTCAGCGATGGCAAGAAGCTGTGGTTCAGGGACCAGAAGGGTACCCAGGTGCTCGACTTCGAGACCGGCAAGACGGACCTCTGCACCGACGGGATGGTAATGTACCGCCCTGGTGACAAGAAGGCCATCCTGAGCAGCAAGGGCAAGTGGACCGTGGTCGGCTTCCCGGCTCCGAAGGTAGGCGGCGGCGACCCGGTGGATGTGGACAACATGTACACCACAGTCGATTATTCCAAGGAATGGCCTCAGGTCTTCGACGAAGTCTGGAGGGCATTCCGCGACGGATATTACCTCGAGAACATGCACGGTCGCGACTGGAAGGCCATCAAGGATAAATATGCCGTATTCCTTCCTTATGTCAAGACCCGCCTCGACCTCAATTATGTGATCGGCGGAATGATCGCAGAGCTGGCCAGCGGCCACGCCTATGTCTCTCCTGGCGACTATCCGAAGCCGGAGCGCATCCCTATGGGCTTGCTCGGAGCGAAGCTCAGCAAGGATAAGAGCGGCTATTACCGCATCGACCATATCTATTCCGGAGCAACCTACAGGAGCGAACTGCGCAGCCCTTTGACAGAGCCTGGAATGAATATCTCCGAAGGTGACTACATCACCGCCATCGACGGCAAGTCCCTGAAGGGAGTGGACAACATCTACAAGCTCCTTGTCGGCAAGGCTGACAAGCTGACCGAACTGACTGTCTCCAAGTCGGCTTCCGAGGGCGGCCGCAAGGTCGTGGTAAGGCCGATCGGGGACGAGTATCCGCTGGAGCACTACGAGTGGGTGCAGAACAACATCAAGACCGTTGAAGAGAAGTCCGGCGGCAAGGTCGGGTATCTCTATATTCCAGACATGGGTGCCGAAGGACTCAATGAATTCGCCCGCTACTGGTATCCTCAGCTGGACAAGGAAGCCCTCATCATCGACGACCGCGAGAACGGCGGCGGCAACATTTCCCCGATGGTGATCGAGCGTCTCCAAAGGGAAGCTTACCGGCTCACGATGAGGCGTGGATCGAGTATGATAGGGACTGTTCCGGAGGGCACGCACACCGGCCCGAAGGTGCTCCTTATCAACAAATATTCGGCTTCCGACGGCGACCTCTTCCCTTGGAGCTTCAAGGCCAACAATCTGGGAACGGTCATCGGTACGCGTACATGGGGAGGCATCGTCGGCATCAGCGGCCCTCTGCCTTACATGGACGGTACGGACGTCAGGGTTCCGTTCTTCACGAACTACGATGCCAAGACAGGGCAGTGGATAGTGGAGAACCATGGAGTGGATCCGGATATCCTCCTGGACAATGACCCGGTGAAGGAATATGCCGGCGTGGACCAGCAGCTCCTCAAGGCCATCGAAGTCGCTCTTGAGCAGATAAAGACCACAAAATCCAGGAAGGATCTGCCGGGCGTACCGGCTCCACGAACCTTCAAGGATTTGGGCCTTCCGGAATAAATGATTAGTTTTGGAATATGAAAAGATTGTTCACATTGATCCTCGCGGCGATGTTGTCGCTGCTCGGAACGAGCGCTTTCGCCCAGATGGCACAGGGTGAATACCGTATGACCGCCGGAGGCGGCTTCACGATGTTCTCGCTTGCCGGAAGTGACAGTGAGCGTGTCATGGATGAAGTCCTTCCTGGCTTCTATTTCGGAGCCGACATCGATTATGCCTTCTCTACCATAGAAGGCCTTTCGGTCGAAACGGGCGGCTACATCATGCATTACGGCAAGGCCTTCTCCTTCAATAAAGCTGAAGCCAAGTCATATCACGCCAACTATCTCCGGATTCCGGTCAACCTGAAGTACGAGATTCCGATGGATACCGACGGATTTGCCTTGGCGGCCTTCACAGGCCCGAGGTTCAATCTCGGACTTGCAGGGAACATGTTCAGCACGGGCGTCACCTACATGGGCCTGATGAGACCTGATGCGCAGTGGGGTTTCGGAATATCGGCCATCATCCAGGATGCGATAGTCTTCCGGGCCGGGTACGACCTTGGCATTACCAAGTGCATCAAGGACAACAGCGCCCTGGGATTCAACGACCTCAACGTGAAGCGCAATTCCTTCTGCTTCGGCGTCGGCTTCGCTTTCTAGTCCCGGGGAGATTGACTTTTTACCGGCTCCATGTGCAAGGTCACGAGGGTGTCGGTCCCGAAGCGGGCTTTCAGACGGCGCTCGATGTCCGTAGTGAGATCGTGAGCCTCTGAAAGCGGCAGGGACCCGTCCATCCTGATGTGGGCTTCGATGGCCACGCGGTTGCCGACTCTGCGGGTGCGCAGGTTGTGAGGTTCTGATACTCCGTCGCAGGAGTGGATGATGTCGAGGATATCCTTTTCCGTCTCTTCGGAAAGGGATTCATCCGTGAGTTCTCCCATGCTCGGGCGCAGTATCTTCCAGGCCACCCCAAGGAGCATCGCTCCCACCACGATAGAGGCTAGGGGGTCGAGTACCGCCCAGCGTCCTCCCAGGAGGATCGCTCCACCTATTCCGATAGCTGCTCCGATGGAAGATAAGGCGTCACTCCTATGATGCCAGGCATTGGCTGTCAATGCTGTCGAGGACAGTTTGCGCCCTTTGAATGCCGTGTACTGGTACATGGTTTCCTTTACCGCAATGGACAGGATGGCCACCCACAGGGCCAGGGTGCCGGGAGGCGTAAGGTCCTCTCCTTTAAGCCAGGAGGCGAACTTCAAGGCTCCTGAAACGATGATGCCGATGGCGGCTGCGACGAGTGCCAGGCTGATGAGAAGGGAGGCCAGGGTTTCGAACTTCCCGTGCCCGTAGTCATGTGTCGGATCCTGCGGACGGGCGCTGATTCCGACGAATATCAGGACAACGATGTCGGTTACGAAATCCGACAGGGAGTGGACAGCATCCGCTATCATCGCGGAGCTGTGTCCCAGTATGCCGGCAATGAACTTGGCTATTACCAGAAGGACGTTCCCCGCACTTCCCACAAGTGTAACATTGTAAATCTGCCTTTCCCTATCCATAGTCCACATCTTTCCGTACCGCAAAGATAACTGTATTTTTCGTATCTTTACTGAAAGATATATTCTCGATATGGACAGGAGGAAATTCATCCGTCTTTCTTCGGCAGGACTTGCCGGGCTCGCCCTCAGCGGTGAGTTGTCATTGCTTGACGCTTGCATAAAGGATCCGGGCAGGTATTCGATAGTCATCCTCGGTGACACCCATTTCGACGCCGAGCCGACCTCGGTGTATCATTCGCTTTATGTCGAGCCGAACGAGCGCCGCTACAAAGTGCATTATGCAGAGTTCCTCAGGAACGGAGAAATGTGGAGGGAGAGGTGCCCGAGGCTGCTTGACAGGGCTGCAAGCCTTGTTTCCAGGGATACGAAGATGGTGTTCCAGATGGGGGACCTTATCCAGGGGGACTGCGGCAGCGGCGAGGTGCACACCAGGATGCTGGACGATGCTGTCAACACGGTCAAGGGCGCTTTCGGGGATATCCCATTCGTCACGGTCGTGGGGAATCACGACATCAGGGGAGTTGATGCGGAGAAGGCTTACAAGGAATACATGCCTGCGCGGATGTCGAAGGAACTCGGGAAGGAGATCTCCAAGACCACCTTCGGGTTCAACATAGGAGACGATGCTTTCATATTCATCGACTTCAATAAACCGGACAACGACGAGATCGATAAGCTGCTGAAGGAGACAGAAGGGGCGAGGCATACGTTTGTGGTCTCGCACGGGCCGATATTCCCTTATGACGGGGGCGATTCCCGCTGGTTCTTCCACGGGTACAGGAAGCACACCGACGAAAGGCGTCATTTCCGCGCAGAGTTCGCAAAACGCAACGCAATAGCGCTCTGCGGGCATATCCATACGACAGAGTTCTATGATTGGTTCGGCGATGGTGGCAGGATCACGCAGATGACGATGAACAGCGTGTGGTCGAAGGACGAGCTCGGGAAATACGATATCGTGTCCGAGGGCCCCGATAGTTATGGGTCAAACCGGCAGAAACTGGCCGAGGCTGGCGGCAAGGAGTTCCCTGCCGACGACGTGGAGCTATTCAATGAATACAAGCCGGGGCTGAGGGCATATTCATTATCCCGCGCAGCCGGTTCCTACAAGCTGAACGTCTCCCGCAAGCACGTCACCATTGAATTCCACGCCGGCGACTCCCGGGAAATCTCCCACACCTTCGTGCTGAGGTAGCCTGGGGATTCCCGGTCATGCCGGGAATGACGGATGATGGGGGAAGGTTACTGGATGCAGCTGGTCAGACAGGTCATCGAACCGTCAGGCCGCAGGGATATGCCGGTGGAGGTGGCCGGGATCAGGACGGTCTCGCCCTGGCGCAGATCTACGGCGTAGTCCAGGCCGTTCAGCTCTGAATCGATGAGTGTACCCTTGCCTCCGACACACATCACCACGAGGAACGAATCCATGCCCGAAAGATCCTTCGAGCAAGCCTTGTCCACGTCGAACAGCGTGGTAGTGAAATACTTGCAGCTCACCAGAGGGATTTCTACATTCTTCCGTCGGACATACTCGGTCTTGTAGTCATCGTGCACTGTGTAGTCGATGGCCTCCTTCGCCTGCTCGATGTGCAGGTCGCGAGGCTTGCCGTCCAGACCCAGGCGCCCGTAGTCATAGATCCTGTAGGTCAGGTCGGAAGTCTGCTGGATCTCGGCTACGAACGATCCTGCGCAGATGGCGTGGATGCGACCGGCAGGGAGGAAGAATACGTCTCCCGGAGCGATATCGTGGCGGGCGAGGACATCGGTGATGGTGTGGTCACGCACCCTGTCCTCATATTCCTCGGGAGAAATCTCCTGCGTCAGGCCGCTGAGCAGATGAGCTCCTTTGTCCGCACCTACCACATACCACATCTCCGTCTTCCCCTTCATCCCGGGGTTGGTCCTGGCAGCAAGTTCGTCGCCGGGATGCACCTGGATGGAGAGGTCGTCCTTCGCATCTATGAATTTGATGAGCAGAGGGAACTCGTCGCCGGTGTCGTGCCAGACCTTCTTTCCTACCAGCCTGGACTTGAACATATGCATGAGCTCCGTCAAGGATTTCCCCGCCAGAGGGCCGTTCGCGACCACGGAAACATGCCCTTCGACTGCTGATATTTCCCAACTCTCACCGATGCGGTTGATCGTCGTGAATATCTCTTTGAACTTTGCGATTTTTTCGCCGCCCCACACCATCGTGCGGAGCCAAGGCTTGAATTTCAGGGGATACAGGTCCATTTCAGGTTATTTGTCAAGTTCCGCCAGGGCGAAGGCATATGCTCCGAGGGATATAGCCTTGCTGGCGCCTATCTTCGAGCGCATCACGCCGACGCGCTTCTGAGGGTCATATACGACTTCCTTGTCGCTGCCATATACTTTGATCGTACGGGCATCTCCCCGCGCAAAGTCTTCGAAATCAGAGGCATTGTCGAGGTTGTAGACCTTCATCTGGACGCGGTCCAGCTCTTCTCCGGTAAGGAGGTGCATCTTTGCGCGCATGGAGCGGAGGATACCTGGCATCAGGAATTCGGCGTTGTTCATTATTCCGCCTCCGATCACGATCAGGCCGTCGATGAGGGTAACTGCCGTTGCCATAGCGTCTCCGGCGACTTCTCCCATCTTGTCGAAAGCCTTGATGGCAGCTTCCTTGTCGCCGGGAGCCTCACCCCTTGCGATCGCACCAATGTCCTTAGGGGAAAGATTATGGTCTTTCTGTCCGGAAAGCTCTCCGTAAACCCTTCTGATCGCACGGATGGACACACCGTCTTCCACGATGATGTCAGGCCAGTCAGGATGCTTCAGGCAGAAGGTTTCCACGCAGGAGTTGTCGCCTCTGTTGAGGCGCCCGTCGATTACGGTTCCGACACCGAAACCGGTTCCGAAAGTATATCCGATGAGGTTGTGGTAGCGTTTTGCACTGCCTGCTTCGGCAAGTTTGGCGTTGATCTCAGGAAGCGCTCCGCCGAGGGCCTCGCCATAAGCGTACAGGTCGCCATCGTTGTTGATGAATACGGGTACTCCGAACTTCTCTTTCAGGAATGGTCCGAGCGCGACTCCGTCCCTGAAGGAAGGGAAATTGGGGAGGAAGCCTCCGATTATTCCGTTAGGGTAGTCGGCCGGTCCCGGGAAGGCGAAGCTGATGGCCACCGGCTTCTCTTCTCCGAGCCTTTCGATGATGGTTCCGAATCCCAGGACCATAGCCTGAAGGCACAAGTCCAGGTTGTTTGCATTCGATGGAAGTGTGAGGGTCTCACCGTAATACTCTCCGCCTTTCATTGCACCGAAAACCAAGTTGGTGCCGCCGGCATCCAGAGTCAGGACGATTCTGCTGTCGTTTCTGATATCAGACATATTCCAAATAAGTTATTATCGTCGGGTTCTTATGCAAAGATAGTCGGAATTTAGTAACTTTGTTAGGTATTTAGCATTTTTAAGAAATGAAGAAAGGAAGGAAGGCTCTGAAGAAAGGCCGCGAAAAGCAGTTCGGTTCAAAGCAGGTCGGGAAGAAAAGGTTCGAGGAGGTGACCGGAAGGGTCCAGATGACCAGGGACGGTTACGTCTTCGTGATTGTTGAAGGGGATACTGACAACGACATATTCGTAAAGGCTTCCAAGACCAGGGGTGCCTTGAACGGTGACACTGTGAAGTGTGTGGTCACCCGTGAAAAGACACAGGAGAAGCCTGCCTTTGCCAAAGGTGGCAAAAGCGGCAAGGGTTCCAAGGGCAAGGGGTTCCAGCCAGTGGAAACCGTCCGTCGCCGCGAGGGCGAGATCGTGGAGATCGTCGAGCGCAGCCATATTCCTTTCGTAGGAATATTGCATACAGTCGGAAAGCAGGCTTGGGTGCTGATGCAGTCCAAGACGATGCCTTATGACATATCCGTCGATTTCTTCTCGCTGCCGGAAGGAGCGAAGAAGGGAATGAAGGTAGCCGCCGTCATCGACAGCTGGGACCGCAAGGAGCCGAATCCTTCCGGGCACATCGTCGATGTCCTGGGAGAGCCGGGACAGAACGAGACCGAGATGCACGCCATCCTTGCCGAATATGGCCTGCCGTACCGTTTCGATCCGGCCGTGGAGAAAGCTGCAGAGGAGATTTCAGAAAAGATTACCGACAAGGACCTGGCTGGCCGCCGGGATTTCAGGAAGACTTTGACTTTCACCATCGACCCGGAGGATGCCAAGGACTTCGACGATGCATTGTCATTCGTCAAACTTGACAACGGTAATTTCGAAGTGGGAGTCCATATCGCCGATGTTTCCTATTATGTCAAGCCCGGCTCCCCGCTGGACCAGGTCGCCCAGGAGCGCGGAACTTCCGTCTATCTCGTGGACAGGACTGTCCCGATGTTGCCGGAGAAGCTTTCCAACAGGCTCTGCTCCCTGCGCCCGAACGAGGACAAGCTGACTTTCTCGGCTGTGTTCGAAATCGCCAATGACGGGCATATCGTCAACCGCTGGTTCGGCCGCACGGTGATATGTTCGGACTACCGTTTTGCATACGAGACTGCCCAGCAGATCATCGACAACGGAGAGAAATCCCTCGAGATGGAACTCCGCGGGGGTACCGACGGAAAGACTGCTCCGGTCAAGGACCCTGTGCTCGAGGCATCTCCAGAGGCTGCTGCCAAGCTGAAGGACCGCAATGCGGCGGCGATGGGCGAGGGCGTCCTTGAAGGATGCATCATCCCTGAAGAAATCAAGAGAGCCATTCTCGAACTGCACAGGCTCGCGACCATATTCCGCAAGAAGCGTTTTGCCAGTGGAGCGATCAGTTTCGACCGTCCGGAGATGAAGGTGGAAGTCGATCTGGCAGGACGTCCTGTGCGGGTATATGAGAAAGTCTCCAAGGAGGCTAACTGGCTGATCGAGGAGTTCATGCTGCTTGCTAACCGCTCTGTGGCCGAGTTCATCGCTACTTCAGGCAGGATGGACGGCAAGGCCGACAAGAATGCCAAGACATTCGTCTATCGTGTCCACGGCGAGCCGAATTCTGAGAAGATCGCCGGCCTGGGTGAGTTCGTCGGCAACTTCGGCTACAAGCTGGGTCCGACCGGCAATGGGAGGGAGATTGCCAAATCTCTAAACGGACTGCTCGAATCAGCCAAGGGAAAGCCGGAGTGCGACGCATTCCAGATGATTGCCCTCCGCGCGATGGCGAAGGCAGTGTATTCAACCGAGAATATCGGCCATTACGGCCTGGCGTTCAAATACTACACCCACTTTACATCCCCTATCCGGCGTTATCCTGACACCATGGTGCACAGGCTGCTTGCAATGTATCTGAACAACCGCGAGAGCCAGAACCAGGAGTATTACGAGGGCCAGTGCCAGCACGCTTCCGAGCGTGAGCAGATTGCCATGAACGCGGAGCGCGACAGCATCAAGTACAAACTTATCGAATATATGCAGGACAAGGTCGGAATGACCTTCGAGGGTGCTGTCTCTGGCCTTACGGAGTGGGGAATGTACGTGGAGATCAAGCCGGAGATGATCGAAGGTATGGTAGCCCTGAGGGACATCCGTTCGGATTTCTACGACTTCGACGAGACCAAGTACCAGATCACGGGCAGGCGTACCGGCAAGGTCTTCCGCCTGGGTGACCCTGTCAAGATCAAGGTCAAATCAGCCAACCTCGACCAGCGCCTCCTCGACTACGAACTCGTGGAAGCTTAGCCCTCAGGGGGCCTATGGATTATCGGGCAGGTACGAACTGTACGCAAACCGGAGCGCCCAGCGTGATTGATTTCCCAGTGTTGCGCAAGCTACCGTTTCTCCTTATGGCGTAGATTTCGATGACATCGCTGTCGCGGCAAGCGCAGAGGAGATACCTTCCATCAGGTGAAACAGCGAAATTACGAGGGTGGCTGCCGGTCGGCACATATCCTTTCCTGGTCACTTTGCCGGTACGGGAATCTATTGAAAAACAAGAAATACCATCTTCCTTGAGCCTGTGGCTCGTGTACAGGTGGCGACCATCGGGAGTTATATGGAGGTCTGCGCTGCCGTGGCCGTCGCCGTCATATGCCAGGATATCCTGGATGGGCTCGAGGGTATTGTCGGAATATGAAAAGACAACCAGGTGGTCGCTGAGTTCACATAGCAGGTAGGCGAACCTTCCATCGGCACTGAACACCATGTGTCTCGGACCATATTTCTCAGCCTTCTCATTCTTCCAGGCGAGGGATTCCTCTCCAAGCGGACAACTGCCTTCCTCCAGGGAGAAACGGTGGATCCGGTCATTTCCGAGATTTGTCACGAATATATACTTCCCGTCTGGAGAAACGACCGCGCAGTGCATGTGGGCGCCGCTCCCTATTCCGTCTCCTTTGAACTGGCTCAGGTCTTCGATCCTGCCGTCTTTGTCCAGCGGAAACGCACTTACTGTCCCGCCGGAATAGTTTGAACTCACAACGGTGCTTCCTGTATAAAGCAGGTTGCAAGGGTCTTCCCCATCCAGCTTCGATTTTGGAATCACGACACTGTCAAGCAGTTGAATGGCATTGTCCGATAGTTCATACGAGCTAACTCCCTGCCTTCCGTCATTGAACTCGTTCACGGAATATGCCATTGTCCCATCCGGATTGGTTATCACGAAAGATGGATTCCCGGAGTGAGCGCAGTCCAGCAGCGTGCATTCCGCAGTCCTTGTATCATATGAATACAGATATATCCCTTCAGCGGCTGTATCCTCGGTGTATGTTCCCACGAGGAGTCTTAGTTCCTTGGGAGAGGTGCAGGCTGCCAGAAGTGCAAAACAAAAGCAGCATGAGAGAATAAAACTATTCTTCATAAAGAATTACGCACCCTAGAAGCTGATCAGCGGTTTGGTGAGAGCTTCCTTGAGCTGGTCGTCGTAGCGTACACGGACCTTGATGCCGGCCTCCTGGAAGTGATAGCGGACGGCGATCTCTTCCTCTATGAACGGAACGATTTCATCCTTCTTGAGCTCCAGGAAAGTCTCCTTGTCCATCTCCAGGGCCTTCTGCATCGCCGCTATCTGATCCTTCATATTCTGGGAAAGTCCGTCCTTGTCGAGCTCCTTCTTCATCTGGTCGAAGTAGGTCTTGGCGCTTGAACGGTAGTCGAAGTCCTTCGTCTTGGCGAAAGCCACGAAATCATCCCAGTCCGCATCGGTCAGACGATAGTCCTCCGGCACACTCTCGTGCTTGCGCACGAACTCCAGGGTGTAGTCCTGGATGATTCCGGAATATACCAGGGAATATGTCAGGCGGCTGTAGTCGTGCCCCTTGATGACGACATCCGGGGTGATTCCGCCGCCGTCGCGTACGGTCCTGCCGTGGGCCGTCTTGAACTCGTGGGTCAATGAATCAGGAATATGCCCGACGCTTCCGTCCTCGTTGCGGTGAGAATAATCGATAGCTTGCAGGCAGCGTCCGGAAGGAGTATAATACTTGCCGATCGTTACTTTCAGCTGCCCGTTGTAAGGAAGAGGCAGAATCCTCTGTATCAGGCCCTTACCGAACGTCCTGGTGCCCATCACGGTAGCCCTGTCGAGGTCCTGGAGGGCTCCGGTGACGATTTCGGAAGATGATGCCGAGCCTGAATCTACCAGCACGATAATCGGAATCTCGGTGTCGATAGGGTCGTTGGTCGTCTTGTAATGTGTCTCGGAAGCATCGGACTTGCCCTTTGAAGAAACCACGAGGGACCCCTTCGGAACGAAGAGGGAGACGATGTTGATGGCTTCGCTCATCAGTCCGCCGCCGTTGCCGCGAAGGTCGAGCACGAGCTTCTTCATACCCTGTGACTTGAGCTTCAGGAACGCGTTGCGGAGCTCACCGGAGACATTCTCCGTAAAACCGCTCTGGTAGATGTAGCCGGTGGTACCGTCCTCCAGCATCCCGGCATATTCGATGTCGGGCATATGGATCCTTTCGCGCAGGACTTCGATGTCCACTATCTCACCGGTGCGTACTTTCTTCACCTTGAACTTCACGGTGGTACCCGGTTTGCCCTTCATCTTTTCGGAACACTCGGCACTGGTCAGGCCGTGGGTGGTCTGCCCGTCGATCTCGAGGATCTCATCGCCGCACCTGAGCCCGTATTTGTCGGCAGGGGAGCCCTTGTACGGCTCGTTGATGATTACGTTGCCGTCCTTGTCCGGTTTGTAGATGATCGCCCCGATGCCGCCGTATGTCTTGGCGATCATCATCTGGAGGTCTTCATTGTCCTCTTCCGGGATATATACCGTATATGGGTCCAGGCTCTCGAGCATGGCATCGATTCCGGCTCGCTCCATCCGGTCAACCGGAAGGGAGTCCACATAGGAACGGCTGAGTTCCTTCAGGATGGAATTCTGGATTTCGGTCCATTGTCCGAGCTTGAAACTCTGTGACTGTGCAAAGGTTGCAGAGCTGACCAAGACTGCCAGCGTGGCTGCGATTATTCTTTTATTCATACAGGATCGGGGCAGCACAACTTCAGTGCCAAGAAACAAAGTTAAGAATTTTCTATCTTTGTGATATGAAAGCGACCAAGATAATATTTGCTACGGGCAACCGGGGGAAGCTTCGCGAGGCTGCCGAAATCCTTGGAGAAGGATTCGAGCTGCTGACGCCGGCAGACTTCGGGATAACCGAGGATATTCCCGAGACCGGGACCACCCTGGAAGAGAATTCATTGCAGAAGGCGGAATATCTTCACTCCCTTCTGGGTTGCGACTGCTTTGCCGACGATACCGGCCTGGAAGTGGATGCCCTCGGAGGTGCCCCGGGAGTCTATACTGCCCGCTACGCCGGAGAATCCAAGGATTTCAACTTGAATATGGACAAGGTCCTTTCGGAGCTGGAAGCTCTTGAAGCTGAGGCTTGTGCGGAGACCGGCCCCGTCAGCCGCAGGGCGCGTTTCCGCAGCGTGGTGACCTTGATCCTCGGAGGTGAAGTGCACCAGTTCGAAGGGAGTATGGAAGGGACCATCGCCCGCGCAAAATCCGGCAAGGGAGGCTTCGGCTACGACCCCATATTCATTCCGGACGAGTATCCGGGACTGACGGCGGCGGATATCACCGAGGAGCAGAAGAATGAGATTTCCCACCGAGGGAAGGCCCTCCGCGCAATGGCTGCCTATCTGTTTTCAATCCGCAAGGGCGATGAGGACAAAGGCTGAGCTCATAGTCCTTAACCACACCAAGTTCGGGGAGAATTCCATCATCCTGCACACTCTCAGCAAGGAGTTCGGAAGGAGAGGATTCCTCGTGCGCGTGAGCCCCAAGACGGCAATGGCGCTTTTCCTGCCACTGAATATACTTGAAGCCGAGGTGACGGAGAATCCCAAGTCTGACCTCTGGTGGGCCCGTAATTTCGTGAGCGTGGCCCCTCTGAACGGCATCAGGGGCAATATCCACAAGAATACCATCACTCTGTTCCTGAGCGAAGTCCTGTTCAGGGTGGTGAAGGACCAGACCAACGAGGATGGGCTGGCGGACTGGCTGAAAAGCCAGATCCTGACCTTGGACGCCCTCGGGAGCGACTTTGCCAACTTCCACCTCCTGTTCCTCCTGAACCTTTGTTCAGCCCTCGGATTCGACCCGGATCCGGCCCTGATCGCACCTTTCGCCGGAGATCATCTGCGCAGCATAGAATCCTTGCTGACGATGCCGTTTACGGAGGCGATGCTCCTGCCCCTCAAGGGTGCCGACCGCAATGAAATCGCCGAAAGCATCCTCAAATATATCGAATTCCACACCGAATCCAAGGTGAATGTCAGGTCGCTCTCGGTTCTCCGCGAAATATACGGATAGATTGTTGATATCTTCCCAGATTATCGGTGGTATATTCCCCCATTATTGACTAAATTTGTAATCGGCCCTTACCGCGACTGCGACCTTCGTCATAAGGTGCTTTTACTGGTAAAGGGCCGCTAAGAAGTAAAGTGCAGGTTTGATGGCCGGGTCCTGCGACCTTCGTCATAAGGGCGCATTTACCCGTACAGGGCTGCGAAGCAGCAAGCGCCCGTTGACGGAAGGTCGCAGACAGAATGACACAGGACAAAAAGAGAAGGGCGCATTTACCCGTACAGGGCTGCGAAGCAGCAAGCGCCCGTTGACGGAAGGTCGCAGACAAGACAAGGTGAGAAAAAGTAAAACAAAGTAATATTCAATAGATTATGGCAGTTGACTATGAGAAGGCAGGCGTAAGCCTCGAAGCTGGATATGACGTTGTCAGGCGTATCCGCAAGCACGTAGATTCCACGAAACGGCTCGGAGTGATGGGAAACATCGGCTCATTCGGCGGAATGTTCGACCTCTCCGCCCTTGACATCAAGGAACCAGTCCTGGTCAGCGGCACCGACGGAGTCGGCACCAAACTCAAGCTGGCGTTCGCGATGGACAAGCACGACACCATCGGAATAGACGCAGTCGCGATGTGCGTCAACGACGTGCTGGCCCAGGGAGCCGAACCACTTGTATTCCTGGACTATGTCGCCCAGGGCAAGACCCGTCCTGAAGTAGTGGAAGCCATAGTCGCAGGAGTGGCCGAAGGCTGCCGCCAGGCAGGATGCGCCCTTGTCGGAGGCG
>JAEEGG010017738.1_pt1 | contig 14588 bp, 6 predicted proteins | sample 9134161 | NCBI WGS metagenome assembly JAEEGG01 (sample SAMN16246543, study PRJNA631951) | gut metagenome | biome: gut microbiome; feature: rumen; material: CR-attached | host: Bos | place: Iran: Karaj | collected 2018-10
CCCCGGGGTGGCCGTGACCGTGACGGCGGTGCCTTCGGGGTAGGTGCCGCCAACGGCGGAGACCGAACCTTTCGTCGCGTCTGCCGAGGAGACGGCCAGTGTGTAGTTGGCGGCGCTGGCTGTTGCCGCGAACGCGGCGACAGCCGCAATGCAGAATGCAGAATGACGAGTGACGAGTGACGAGTGACGAGTGACCAATGCGGGCTGTCGGCTGTCGGATGTCGGATGTCGCTTCATGTTCATGTTTTTGCCTTTCGGTTTGGCAGGTGGTCTAGTCCTTGCCGCAGTATTTAAGAAAGATGGCGTAGAGTTCGGGGTCATCAACGATGGCGGTCATTTCGAAGGCGCAGATTTCATCGACGCCGGCGTCAAGCAGGTCGTTGAGTTCGCGTTCGACGTCGGCCGGTGTTTTATTCTCGCACCAGTTGCCGCGCGTGACGGCGATGAAGGGGATGCGGCGCGAACGCGGGTAGTCGGCCGGATGCCTCGTCAGGCAGTCGGCCGCGTAGGCTTTGATCTTCTCGTCGGGCCACTTGAGATACCAGGCGCAGGTCTCGAAGATCACGTCGAACGTCAGGCGGTACCCGTAGAGGGGTTCCGGGAGGAAGACGGGGTAGAGATGCGCGCCGGTCACGATCCTTGGGTTGCGCGCCTTGATGGCGTCGTGCATCGCGTTGTTGACCGCGACGAGCTCGCCGAGGAAGAACTCCTTCTCGTTCTCGGGGGTGTCCTTGAGGCCGTTTTTGGCGAGATGCTCACGGTAGAGGCTCTCGCATTCGGGATGGTGGCAGCGGCGGTAGTTCTGGTAGCCGACATAGTCGAAGAGGACCATCTCGGCCTCCGGGTTCTTGTCGAGCGAGGCGAGGACGCGCGCCACGGAATTGGAGCGTCCGATGGGGCCGACAAAGCAGGGCTGCCCGTATTGCAAGACGTCGTCCTTCTCGCGGCCGGGCTCGGGCTCGCCGCCAAATGCGTAGCGGCACGTGATGAGGCGTTGCCGCCTCTTCTCGTCATGCTCCTTCTTCCAGGTGGCGCGCTCCTCCTTGGAGAGCGAGGGCGGCGGCGGCTCTCCGTTGAGCACATGCAGCGCGTTGGTCTCGGCCGCCGTCATGACCTGACTGTGCGTTCCCGACGCGGCGCCGGCGCCGATGTATGGCAACATGCCGTATTTCTTCGCGAGGGCGACCTTCTCGGGCGTCCCCGCGCCGACATTCCGGACATTGAGGGCCGCCATCTTCCGGACGAAGTCCTCGTCGCGTGCGTTGGCAAAGGTCCAGACGCATTTGAACTTGCGCGGTCCCGATGGCTTTACGTCCCTGACTTCGGCCGCGGCGCGGTCGGCAGGGGGAGCGTTGTCCTGTGTCAATGACCCGGCGGTTGACTGCGCATTCGCCGTCAGCGCGGTTGCCAGAGCTGCCAGCATGAAGATTTGTCTCATTGTTTTCTCCTGGTTTACGAGGCCCTACCGCAACTGTATGACCGTCGCGGGCTGCGCCTGCGACTCGTAGCACCCGATGTCGGGTTTGCCGACGAGTCGCTTCGCTCCGGCGAGGTCGAGCGCGTTCTCCATCCAGGGCAACATCACGCCGGCGTCGCGGAGGGGCGAGGAGCCGCGGAAGGTGTAGTCGCCGCCGTGGAAGTCCCGGAAGAGCGGGTCGGCGAAGATGCATTCATCGCCGCCAGTGAAGTCGGGCGTGGAGACGAGGCAGTGAGAGAGCGTCGCGGAACCGATTTTGAGGACGTTCGTCTCGCCGGCTGCGGCGCTGAAATTGCGCGCGACGATATTGTTGCGTACGGTCGCCGAGCCGGAGGCGAAGAGGCCGGCTGTGTGAAGGCCGGATGCGGACGTCAGAAGGTTCGAGTTCGCGGTGACGGTGCAGTTGTCGAATCTCCCGCCCTTGACGGCAACCGCCGGGTAGCAGGTGCCCCTAATGCCGGTGACGAGGGTGTTGCGCGTGTCGCCGGCCGTCTGGTGGATGGCCACGCCGTTTGTGGCGTTGAGGGCGGAACTCGTTGTCCAGACGTTGCTGACGATGCAACGATCGACGAGACCACCCTCATTGTAGATTCCGACGCCCGGACACGTGCCGGAGATTGCGATGCCGATGCGGCAGTTCATCACCGCCGAATCGACGAGGGTCCCGGAGACGAGACGCACGCCGAGGCCGCTGACCTTGCGTTCGGCGCCCAGGCAGTCGCGGACGACGCAGTTCGAGACCATGGCGCCGGAGTTTTCGATGTAAAGCGTCGGGCCGTAGCATTCGAAGGCCTCGGCGGAGGGGCGGTCCGCGCCGTAACCGGAGCCGAGAAGGGTCAGGCCCTCAAGGCGCGCCTTCGAACTGGCAAGGTGGTACATTGAGAAGCCGTAGTTGTAGCCGAAGTCAGAATTGTTGCCGAGGAGGTTGACCGGCTTGAGGATGGCGGCGGCGGGGCCGTTGAGCGACCGGATGGTGATTCCCCTTCCGGACGCCAGGTAGATGCGCTTGTCGAACTCGTAGATGCCGTCGGCCACGTGGATGACGCCGCCGTCCGCGACGTAGGAGAGGACTTCATTAATGTTCGTGCCGCCCGTTGCGAGGGTGGTGAAGGGAGAACGCGACGACCCGGCTGCATTGAGCCATGCCTCCGTCGTCTGGACGAGCACGGCGGCCTCAACCGTGGCCGTGGCCGTCCGGCCGCCGCTTTCGATGGCGAGTGTGACAGTGTAGAGGCCGGGGCCGAGCGCCGGCGCGAAGGACGAGAGGGCTGCGCCGGAGGCGTTGGTCGCGACGTTGCCGAGGCTGTCGGTCACGGTCCAGGCGTAGACGATGTCGTCACCGGCGCCCGAGACGGATGCGTCGAGGGAGAGGGTGGCGAGGTCGGCCGCGCCGTCGGATGAGCAGGTGAAGGAGCAGAAAAGCTCCGTCGAGGCGTCGCGCTCGTAGGCGCCGATGTCGACCATCGCGCCCTTGACGCGCGGGTCGCCCGCGAGGTCGGTCTCGCGGACCATGCGCGCCTGCCAGAGGCCGCCATCCACGCAGCGCGAATAGCCGATGGAGTAGTCGGGGGCAAAGTCGGGGTCGACATCGATGTTGCCGTAGCCGGTCACTACGGGCGAGGTGTCGCAGTGGCGGAATACACTTCTGTATGACTTAGATACGTTGAGTTCTCCGGCGGTGTTTTCGCAGCCACGCACGATGGTGTTGTCGACGTCGACGCGCCGCGCAGTCCCTCCAATGGCACTGAGGCCGGCGCCAGTGGCGCTCTTGCCGATGGTGCAGTTGGCGACCGTGCAGTTCTGAATCCGGCAGGTCTGGTACACATCCGGCGAGCAGTAGATGCCGGAGCCGTCCGTCGCGGTGCCGCAGTTTGCCACGAGGGTGTTGCGTGCGGTGCCCCCCTTCATGTAGATGCCGCCGCCGTAGGTCGCGTAGCCCGCGGCGGGCGTGCCGCACCCGATGACCCGGCAGTTCTCGACTAGGCCGCCAGTCATGTAGATGCCCTCTCCGTGGTAGCGCGAGCGGTGGCACTTCGTCACGAGCGTGCGACGCAGAATGCCTCCTGATATGCGGACGCCGCCGCCGTCCTCGCGCGTCCCGCTTGATGCGACACCGTTGCAGTTCGAGACGATGCAGTCGGTGACAAGGCCGTCCCAGAGGCGGAGGCCGTGGTTGGAACTCGCGTCCGTCGAGCCGTTGTTGGAGACGAGCACGCGGCTCACGACGGCGCCGGCGTTTGAGACGACGACGGCGTTCATGCAACCGGTGCCGGTTGTGACGCGGAGTTTCGTCTCCCAGGGGTCGACGGAGCCGCCGGTCAGGATGACGGCGTTCGTCACGAAGAAGGACTTGCCGGTGCGCACGTAGTCGCCGGGGGCGAGGTTGACGATGGCGTAGGGATAGGCGTCGAGGGCCGCCTGGAGGGCCTCGCCGTCGCTGCCGGCGACGTTTGCCACCGGAACCGACCACTGCCACTCGATTTCGCGACGGCCGCCCGCATGTGTGTAGGTGCAGGTCGTGCCGGCAAAGGGGCTGCCGTCGATTTCCGTCCGGGCGAGGGTCACGGGGTTGACGTCGTAGACGCGGTAACCGGTGCAGGAGGCGCCGGAGAAGGCCGTCGAGACGGCGGGGGCGGTGAGCGTCGCCGAGGCGCCGGCGGCCATGCCGGTAAGCGGCGAGTAGTCGGGGCCGGCGAGCGGCCAGGGCGAGCCGGTCACGGTGACGAGGCCGTCGTCATCAAGGTGGACGTAGAAGATTGTCCTGCCGTCGGCCGACTTCTCAAGCCAGCAGGCGGCGGGATCGAGGGTTTTCTCAAGCAAGATGAGCGAGGCGGAGGTCATGGCCGCGCTGGCCTGCGAGATCGAGACGAGAGGCTGGCGCATCGCCTCGCGCGAGAGAAGCGCCGGGGACTCGGGCAGCACCTGGAAGCGGGTCTTCGAAAGGCTGTCCGATGATTTCCTCATGAACACGCCCGTGCCGTTGTGCTGAAGGGGTGGCTCGACGTAGCCGCCTTCGGGAATCTCGAAGATGACGTCCCCTCCGGCCGCGTTCAGGTAGCCTCTCCCCGGAGTCGCGAAGTCCGCGCCCGCCACGCGCATCACGGGGTGCGTTCCCTGGAAACGAAGGTAGCCGAACGTGGACACGCCACTGGCGCAGCAGTCGATGTAGAACGACCCGGAGCAGAGAAAGGTGCCGTTCGAAATGACGATGTGGCTTTCGCCCGTGAGATAGGCGTTTCCGCGCGAGGTGAGCTGCGAGCCGGAGAGGATTTCGAGGCGCGTGGCCGTGGCGTAGGGGGCGGCGGGGTAAAGGTAGAGCTTCGGGACGGAGAGGGTCGCGCCGTTCCGCAGCCGGAGTGTCATGCCCGAGTCGAAGTCGACATTCGATGTCTTGACGTACATGTCGACGCCGTCGAGCGTCGTCTCGGTGGCGGCGCGATCGCCACTCTTCTGGACGCCCACCATGAGCGTTGAGCAGGTCGCCGTAACGCCATCCCCGCCGGTGAAGGTCAGGCGCATGTTTTTGTTGGAGACGTTGAGCGTGCCGAAGGTGACGGACTCGTCAAAGCTGACCGCCGCGGTGGTGCCATTGGTGAAGAGCGCAGTGTCGGCCGTGGCTGAGGGATAACCGGTTGCCGGCTCCCAGTTTTCGGAAGTCGTCCAGTTGCCATCTTCGCCGGCGCCGGTCCAGACATAGGTGGTGGCGTTGGCGGTGCAAGCCAGCATGGCCGCCAGAACGAGGGCGAATGCTGTGACGACGGAGGTGGTCTTCGGCAGGTTCATGGGCTCTCCTTGGCTCGTTTGGCGAAACGCCATTGGCTTGGCGTCTCGCCAGTTAGATTGGTTCGGCAATGAAGTTTATCATTGCCGCTTGTGTCAGTCAAGGCTAAAGGCGCAAGCTGCAACTTCGGGCGTCGGCGATGCTGAAGAGCATGCTGGTGGTCTTGCTGTCGTTGACGCCGACGGAGTCCTTCAGCCGGAACGGAACCGTAAGGTAGGTGGGGGCCAGTCGTCCGGAGAGGTGCGTCTCCAGCGGGATGTACGCGAAGGCGCCTGGCATCGGGCCGGGGACGAGAGTGGCATCGACGAAGGAGCTCGTGTAGTGGCGGAACATCAGCACCTGCTCCGGACAGGGCGTCATCGTCCAGCCTTCGGGGAGGTGCCACTTGAGGACGAGGCTCGAGGTCTCGGCGTGGCCGCGGTCGGCGTGCATGCGGAGACGGACGGGCTTGCCCGGCTCGACGATGGCGCCGTCGATGAACTCGATGGAGAAGTCGCACCACGGCAGGTCGAAGTAAAGGCGGTTCGGGGCGCGCACGACGGAATGGTCCTTGAACCACTTCCCGTCGGCGAGGCGCTTTGACAAATCGGCCGGGAATTCGTCCGGGCCGTCCGTTAGCGACGGCAGGGCCGGAAACTCGGCGCAGGCGAGCTCCTTCATGGCGGCGACGCGGTCCGTCAGCGCCTCGATAGTGCGCGGCGCGCAGAGGTTCCAGGCGTTGACGGCCACGGAGCGGATCGTGTGGCCAATCGGGGCGATCCACTTCTCGGGAATCGCCTTGTAGCCCTTGATGATGCCGAGGACCGCGCCGGCCGTGGCGCCCGTGCAGTCGGTGTCGTCGCCGCAGTTGACCGCCGTGCAGACGGTCTTGCCGAAGTCGCCGTCGCCGTAGAGGAGGCCGATCACGGCGAAGGCGACGTTGGCAGGCGCCTGGAACCAGCCGAGGTCCCTGGAGTCCGCGACGACGGCCTCGCGGGCCTCCTCCCAGGTCTTGCCGGCGTCGTGAGCCTCCATCGCGACCTTGACCGACCGCGCCACCCGGCTGTCGGCGGGGATGCGCGCGAAGGCATACTCGATGAGCTTGCGGAGGTCGCTCTCCACGAAGGCGGCGGCCTCAAGAGAGGCGGTGAAGATCTCGGCGGCGATGCCGTCGTCCGCGTGGTCCACGCAGGCGTCGCACCAGGCGAACCAGGAGGCCCAGTCGGGGGAGCCGGCGAAGACGCAGGCCCAGACCTCGGAGCGTATCCAGGCGCCGTTGCTGTTCTTCCAGACGTCGTTGCCGGTGCTGCCGGAGAGCGGCGGGAGGAATCCGTTGGTCATGTTGTTGCGCGCGACGCCGTATTCGTTCCATGGCCCGCAGATGTGGCGCATCCAGTACTCGCCGAGGATGCGCTCGTTGACGTTCATCGGGCCGAAGTCCTCCATCGCCTTGAGCCACACGAGCTGGAGGTCGAGGTCGTCGTTTGGCTCGGGCTCGCCGCCCATCGGCTTCGTGTAGAAGTCGCAGTGGAAGATTTCGCGCCGCCCCTCCATCGGGGCGCCAAGGGTGCCACCGATGTTCTTGCCGGCCCAGCATCCGAGGACCTTGTCGAGGTAGGTTGCGCGGTTGAGTTTGACGTCTGACTTTTGCATTCTGGAGTTAACTCCTCAGGACTTGTTGTTGGTGGTGGTTTCCATCGAAACTGATGAGAAAGAAATTGTCACTTCAAGGCGCGTCGCCCTTGAAGATGAAGTCGATGACGGCGGGATCCGGATAGCAGAGGGCCTCCTTGTGGGAAATGCCCTCGAAAACATGGAAGGAAACCTGCTTTCTCCATTCCGGATATGAATCAAGGTAGCGCTCGAAGCTCTTGAAGCGCTCGAACCGGTTCGCGCCCTGGGCGACGGCGGGCGGAGTCATGTCAAGCGAGGTGTGCGGACGCCCCTCGATGTCGAGCGACCCGCAGCCGCGCCACACGCGCCGGCTGCACAGGTTCCGCATGATGTCCTCGTCGGTCAGCCCTGACGCATAGCGCGGACGCCCCTTCAGCCCGTAGAGCCAGGGGATGTCTTTCTCGAAGCGGAATTCGGTCGACGGCGACATGGCGATGTAGTCGACCTTCACGCCTTCCCGGACGACGCCTTTCCCGATGGCGGCGTAACGGCCGGCGAACTGCCCCCCGGCCGAGAAGCCTGCAAGCACCACGCGCCTCAGGTTGGGGAAGCGGGACCGGTCCGCGAAGCGCGCGAAGATCAGGTCGATGTAGTCGTACGAGCTGAACGACGTGCCATTGGCGTCTCCGCCGCCGCGCCAATCGTCGGCGGCCTGCCCCATCTTGTCGGGATGTTTGTCCTCGTCAGCCCAGGAGTCGCCCCAGACGGCGCGCCCGTCGTCGGGTTCGTTGTTCAGCGCCAGCGTCTCGCGCCGGGGAAACATCGGCGCAATCACGAAGGGCGTTCGTTCAGGTGCGCCGGCACGCTTTCCGAGCGCCTCCATGAGGGGAGGCAGAGGGGCCTTGACGCGTCCACCCCATCCATGGATCAGCACAACGGCGACATCGGCGCGGCAACCATCCTCGATTGGGCTGTACGCGTCATAGTAGACCGGCGGAACGCCCGGCGATGCAGGGAAGCGATAGCGGTTGTAGGGAAGTGGCGATGGCGGGGCAGGTACCACGGGTGCTTTGTTCAGGTTGTTCATGTTTGCTTCTCAAAATTAACACTAGTAGCAGGAGAGGTTGCGGATGGTGACGGAATCGGAATCGGGCGGGGTCCACTCAAGGAGGTTGAACCCGCGGCGGACAAACTCGAAGCCGATGGCGGTCACCTTGACCGGATACTCGATCGGGGTGTCGCCGGGGACATTCTGTCCGCGCCACTGCCTCATGTTCCGACCCCAGACCGCATTGCACTTGGCGGGCGACTCGATGCGGATCATGAACTGCAGCGTATGCCAGCCGTCGAAGTTGAACGCCACCGTGTCGGACGAGTCGTAGTAGGACGGCGCGGTCAGGTAGCGGTGGCCCTTCGCGTCCTCAATCTCGAAGAGGAGCTTGCCCCAGGTCGAGTTGCCTTTGACGTCGAGCGCCAACGTCGTCGCCGCCTCCGGCACGGGAATCGGTTCCCGCGGGCGGATGAAGCCGTAGTCGTTCTCGGCGTCGTGGTGCGCGACGGCGCGCGTCGTCTTCGCGACAACGCCCTCCGTGCCGTTTTCAGCGGCGAACGAACCTGCGCGGGCCGCCATCCACGAACGGCGTTCCGCCTGAAGCCAGACGTTCGTGTCGACCGTCCAGCCGTCAAGCGACCGGAGCGGCGCGAGCGTCTTGCGTCCGGCGAGTCCCGGGTACTGCTCCCAGGGATACGACCTCTCCCCGCTGGCGTCGGCGGAGACAATCGGCCCGTCCATCCAGAAGTAGACCGGCTCCTCCGACAGCGCGGCCTTGAACTTCGCGGCGAGGAAACGCCTGTCCTCGCGCCCGTAGAGGTCGAAGACGGTCAGCTTCCCCGCCTTCGCGCGGAACTTCGCCTCGACGATGCCGCGCGCCGTCCATGCGGCGTAGACGTATTTCCCGTCCGGGTCGCGGAACTCGACGAGGTAGACCGTCTGGGAGCCGGTCGGGACGAGGCGCGAGAATTTGCAGCGGTCGAGCATCCGCGTGAGATTCGCCACGGCCGCGATCTCCGGCAGCGGCTGCATGACGGGGCCGTGCGTGAAGGCGCCACCTCCCCAAATCGTGTTGAAGTAGCTGTTGCCGATCTCCGAATCCGTCTGCACCGTCACCTGCGGCGATCCCCAGGCGAGAGCCATCAGGATGTCGCGCATGTACCAGGCCGCGTTCTTTCGCTCGTTCGTGCAGAAGCGGCGCACGCGGTCCTTCCACTCGTAACACGCCGCCACGCCGTTCGTGTAGCCGTAGTACTCCGCGAGGTCCTTGAGCAGCCTGAACGCCATGCCGGTCGAGCGCTCCGGCGTCACCTGCATGCCGACGCCCTCCTCGCCGATCCAGTCGATGAGGTCCTTGGGATACCCCCCGCGGAAGAGGTCGCCCATGACGGTAAGCGAATTGCCGCTGTTGCCGACCTTGAGGCGCACGTGCGGCGCGACCTTGCGCCAGACCTTCGCCCGCCATATCGCCTCGTCCAGGATTGCCTTCTGCCGGGCGAGCTGTTCCGGATTCAGCTCCGTCTTGCCTCCCTGAATCTCAAGGGGCGACAAACCCGTGCCGCTGAATTCATGGAGGATGAGCGCGCTGTCCACATGGGGCCACTTCGTCATGATCTCCCGCGCCTGACGCTCGAAATCGGCCTCCTTCTCCGCCTGCGTCGCACCCTTGGGATGAATCGAATAGGCCTCGCCAAGCGTCAGGCCGAACTCCTTCGCGTCCTCCTCGGTGTATTTCTTGAGTTGCGTCCGGCGGACGCCGATCTTCTTCAGCAAGGCCGCGACGCGGCGGAAGCCGTTTGTGTCGAGGGTGCCCAGCGTGTTCCAGGTGAAGTAGGGCGATTCGTAGCTTGCCTTGCGCGTGTCGCGGGCGATGACGGCGTAGGCGCCGGGGAAGCGGACGATCTTGCGCCCGGACGCATCCGCAAGGGTCGCGGCGTAGGAATACCAGCCGATGCCCTGCGCCCTGAAGACGAGGGTCTTCCGCCAGGTTCCCCCTGCGGAAAGGGACATCTGCTCCTTCGCCGCCTCCACGACCTTGCCGTCGAGGTCCTTCACCTCCCACGAGAGCCGGTAGTCGCCGGAGACGACCGCCGCGACTTCAGCTGTCACGCTCGCTTTTTCGCCTTCGACGAACACGTTGCCGTAGGCGCCGTTCGACATCCGCAGCGATGCCGGCGCCCGCACGAGCTCAACGCCGAGGACCGTGACGCCCGAGGGCTTCGGGGACGGCTTGTAGGAGAGCTCGCTGTAGACGACCGGGTCGTGGTCGAGACCGCCGAGAAGCTCGAAGTCGAGGTAGTCGTAGCCCATGTCGTGGATGAGGTCCTGGATCTTGCCCGGCTCAAAATCGAAGATGACGGTCTGCTCGCCCGCGCGGCGCGCGAGCGTCTTCGTCTGCCACGTCATCATGTCGGGGCTGCGCCCCTCGTTGCTGGGGCAGTGGAAGTTCGTCAGGCGGGCCGTGAGCTCGCAGGTGTTCGTCGGCGCGGGATCGACGCGGCAGCGCACGATGGCCTGCGCGTAGGTGGCGGCCGGCACGCGGCGCAGGAAGGAGTCGGGATGGATTTCGGCAGGCTCGCGCGACAGGTAACCGTCGCACTCAAGGAAATAGGAGCCCAGGTTCACCTTGCAGACGGACGTGTCAAACGGCTTGGGGACAGGTAGCGCGAGGCGCATCCGGTCCGCGGCGGCCGCGCCGTCGGGAAGGCGCTTGAACGTGGCCTCCGCCGGCGCCGCCACGCCGATTTCGGCGGCGCCCTCCGGGACCTTGAGCCGGCCGACGAAGTTGTCGTCCATCCACAGCCCCCAGCCATCGTCCAGTCGGCGTATTTCGTAGAGGAAGTCGTGTCGCGACGCGGGTTCCCCGTAGTCGCCGAGATGCTTGACCATCTCCGCGATTTGCTCGCCCCGGTACCGTGCGCCGATGCGGGTGGTGGAATAGACGCTGCGGATGTCCTTTCCGCCGAAGTCGGCCTGGAGCCCCGTGTCTTCGATCCTGTGGTTTTCGGAGACCGTCTTGCCGTCGACCTTCACGCTGCTTGAGAACTCCTGGTTGAACGAGCGGAAGATCAATAGCGGCTTGTCCGCCGTGTCTTCGGGGACGAAGAAGCGGACTTCGGCGGGGTGGACGCCCGTCCTAAGCGTAAACAGGGCGGACGAGCCGAATTGCGTCGGAAGCCGGAACCGCTCCTCGACGGGGTCGAAGTCCGGCACGTCGTCCGCGACGGAGATCTTCAGTTCCGAAACCGTTCCCATCCCATCCCGGAACGAGACGGACCGGAGCAGAATCCAGTCGGCGACGGGACTACGCAGGATGAGGCACATCTTTCCGCCGATCTCCTGGTAGACGGAGAGGAAGCCGCCCTTGTGGACAATCTCGACGCGGCGCTTCTCGCCGGGCGCGGGCGTGCCGCCGGGCAGGTTGCGCACGGTCAGCACGGGGATGCAGGAGGATCGCGCCGTGGAGGAACTGTCCCAAACGTGCGTCCAACCCTGGAAGCCCACGTTGACGGTACCGCTTCTCCACTTCGCCTCGGGGTCGTCGGGCGTTCGTGAATAGCGGTAGTCCATGTCGATGTTGGGCTGCCGCCCCTCGGCACATGAGAGGTTGAAGGAAATGCGGAACGCATTTGTCACAACGGACGGGCTGAAGACCTGGGGCTGCGCCGATGCGCTAGTCGCCGCTAACGCGGCGACTAGCGCAATGCACAATGCAGAATGCGCAATGCTGAATGAATGGCGCCGAATCCCGATTGCGGGCTGTCGGGTGCCGGATGTCGGATGTCGCCGCATGTTCATCTTCGCCACTGCCGGACAAACCAGGAATCAGCGCTACCGCACCTGTATGACCGTCGCGCGCTGCGCGGGCGATTCGTAGCAGCCGATGTCTGGCTTGCCGACGAGGCGCCTCCCTCCGGCGAGGTCACGCGCGTTCGCCATCCACGGCAACATCACGCCGGCGTTAAGAAGCGGGGACGCGCTGCCGAAGGTGTAGTCTCCGCCATCGAAGTCCTTGAACCGCGGATTGCCGGAGAGACAGGCATCAAGGTTGTAAGAGGCGGCGGGCATCGTTGCGAACTCGGGCGCAAGACAGTGCGAGAAAGTCGCACCGTTGGCGCCACCGACGTCGCGCTGCGTTTCGCCGACAGAGTTGCCCCAGACGACCGTGTTGGTCACGCACGAGCTGGCCGAGGCGTAGATTCCCGCCGCGTAGTCGCCCCTGTTGAAGGAGTTGCCGACGACTGTGCAGTTCTCGACGACGCCGGCGTAGCGGAGGTATATTCCGGAGCCGTAGTTGGCGGTGGAATCAACCTTGGTGGTTGTCGCGCTGTTGCGGGCGACGAGGGTGTTGCGTATCACCGGCTTCGGCGTGGTGGCATTCTCAACGTAGATGCCGGTCCCGACCATGTCCGCGGTCGAAGTCGACACGCAGTTGGTGATGACGCAGCGGTCGATTACGACGCCGCCGGTCTTGGACACAGGCATCGAACCGCCGCCGCCGTCGGTCATGCCGGTCGTTATCGTGATTCCGCCCGCGTACCCGGCAGTGGTGGTGCCGCCTCTCAGCACGCAGTCCACCAACCGGCCAGAGGTCATGACGACGAGTCCGCGGTTGGCGCACCCGCCGTCGCGTATCACGCAGTTCGTCGCGAGGGCGTCGGCGCCGAACATCAGCATGCCGGTATGGAACATCCAAGCCGTGCGGTTGCGGAGCGTGAGGTCGGCGAGGACGGCGTGGTCGTGGTTGAGGAAGACGTAGCCGTTCCTGGAGTCGAGACGCGTCACCTCCGGTCCCTTGCCGCGAATCTCCATCGCCGCGCCGACGGCGACGCCACCTCCGACCGGGATGTCGCCCGCGCCGACGTCGATCTTCGCCGGCGAGATGAGGAAGGCGTCGTAGAGGTTGTCCGCCGCCGTCTCCGGGGTGGCGTAGGGCGCGGTCGGCGTCGATTCGCCCGCCGCGCGGACGTAGCAGGTGGTGGGGATGATGCGGATGAGGTCCTCGCCCCCTTCGAATGACGCGGTGCGCGTGGCATCGGCGGCGTCCGTGACGGTGAGCGCCACGGTGTAGAAGCCGGGGGCTGCATAGGTGTGCGTGGGCGAGGCCTCCGTAGAGGTCGTGCCGTCGCCGAAGTCCCAGGCGTAGGTCACGTTCTCCGCGCCATCGACCGTGGCCGTGAAGGTGACGGTCAGCGTGTCGACGCCGGTGTAGGCGCTGGCCGAGACCGAGACGCCGAACTCGTCGCCCGTGGGGACATATTCGAAGGCGCCGATGTCGGGAAGCGCGACGACGCGCGGGTTGCCCGCGAAATCGGTGCGCCCTGGCTCATGGAGCCAACGGAGGCCGAGGCCGGCGTCGCGCGAGGCGGAGACGCCCGTCGGCGCGTAGTCGCCGCCGGGGGCGTCGACGACGGTCGGCGTTCCGATGACGTTGCCGTATGCGGTCGTGACCTGTGCCGAAAGGGAGTTGACGAGAACGGCGCCGGAGAAGTCGGTGCCGTTGGCCGAGGTGGTGACTGAGTTGCCCCCGAAAGCGCAGTTAACGACAGGGAAGGGCTTATCCCCGTAGACACCGCCGCCCGCGTAACTGGCGAAGTTGTCCATGAAGGTGCAGTTCTCGACGATTGTCCCGCCCTCGCTGTAGAGGCCGCCACCGTTGCCACCTGCGGATGTGGTGTTGCGCGCGAAGAGGCAGTTGCGCACGACCGCGCCGGAGAAGCGGATGCCGGCGGAGTGAACGTTGTTGGAGAAGACGCACGACTCGACGAGGCCTCCCTTAGCGAAGAGCGGGCCACCGTATGCGCTGCCGGAATTCAGGGAGAAGTCTCTGAAGTGACTGTCCCGAATCCAGCCTGCCTGAAGCTGGACGCCGGAGTTGCTGCTGCGGGGCGACGCGGCATCGCCGAAGACGCAGTTCTGGACATGGCCGGGGGCGGCCTGTACGAGGAGTCCTCTGTAGTCAAATAGGGTGTAGTCGCCCGTGTTGTTGGTGACGGAGAAACCATCGAGGACCGCGCCCATGCTGCCGAGCAAGATGCCGCCGTGGGAGCCCTTCGCCATGCAGTTGACAAAGGTCGAGGAGGGGCCATTTACGGAACGCAGCGCGACGCGGTTCAACAGCCCGATAGCGTATCCATTCACCTTGCCGTCGTAGCTGTAGGTCCCCTTCAGGGTCGGGTTCGCGTAGGTGAGCGCGTAGTCGCCGTCGTCGACAAGGATCACCGAAGGCCAGTCGGCGGCGGCGTTGACGGCGGCGGCGGCCGCCTCGATCGAGGCGTAGGGATGGGCGAAGGTGCCGTCGGCCGTCGCGTCATCGCCGTCTGCGGCGCTGACGTACCACGCCCTGCCGAAGAGAGCGGTCAGGGAGCGGTCACGGTCGGCGGGCAGCGTGATGGAGGCGTTGAAGACCTGGAGCGTCGGGCAGTTGCCCTCCCAGGCGTAGAAGGCCTTCGTGTCGTCGGCGGGCGTCGCCGTGACCTCGACGGAGGACCCCTTCACCACGGCGCTGCCGGCGAGCGCGGGCGAGACCGTGCCGCCCGCACCGGCGGCGGCGGTGATGGAGACCGTTTCGGGTGCGGCCAGGCCGACCATCGGGACGTAGGGTTCGGCCGAAACGTCCGTGATGGTCATGAAGCGGGCGTCCGTGACGTTCGCGTAAACCGCGGCGGCGTAGTCGGCGCCGCGGC
>JAEEGG010017742.1_pt1 | contig 14587 bp, 12 predicted proteins | sample 9134161 | NCBI WGS metagenome assembly JAEEGG01 (sample SAMN16246543, study PRJNA631951) | gut metagenome | biome: gut microbiome; feature: rumen; material: CR-attached | host: Bos | place: Iran: Karaj | collected 2018-10
CATAGCCACAAATGAAGGAGGCGACATCTACTCCATGCATTAATGAATCACGATAATATACGCGATTGCCGTCATAGGAGTAATCGAAATCTTTATTATTGTTTGACACATAATCCTTTGACACATAATGTGACGGGAATATCTTGAATGTATGCGGATTGGCATCAGGCAGAAGGCGATTTTCATAGTAAACGCGGTTCTTGTCTGCATACCAGTCACGATAACGTTCCACTCTATGGAGGGTCGCAAAATCAGCGCCATCTGGCATTGCCATCAGTTCAGGATTATATACCGTCTTACCATCGGTATGGAAAGCTTCACACAGACCATTGCCCATATTCCTGTGTTTTAAAGCATCAAGGCTTCGTATGGATGTTGCATGAGCTTTATAATAGATACGATTTTTATCTTGCCCATAGTTGTTCTCACTATCCAGCGGAACAAAAGTCTTAGGGTCGGCTCCCTCCACTATTTTGTTCTTGTAATACACATTTTTAGAATCGGCTGCATAGAAATGATTCAACACACGGAATGTGAGGTAATCGCCTATAGGCACTATATCTTTACCTATCTGAGCTTCCAATCCAATATAATAGACATTCAGACGATCAACTGCCCAACTGCCGCCTTTCCGCTTGAAACTGGCCATATCTACAACGTGAAGTGGATTTTCACCACAGTAATAATCATGGTCATCGTGAGCAAGCGCAAGAGAAACATCAAGAGAATTGCTCTTTTCTGGAGTTACAAATGTTTGGGGATTGGCCCCCTCGATTATATTTTTTCTATACCAGACATGCTGATTGTCGGCAGAATAGCTTTCGTCAAAGGCACGGAAAGACGCAGGGTCTGCTTCTTCCAGAATCTCATTACAAAAATATACATGGTTAATGTCTTTTGCGTATGATTCGTTTAAGCGTTTGAAGGTCGCAAAATCATACCCTTCAGGTTTCCTTGCTGCAAGTTCGCTTGAGCCTATTATACCAAACATGAAAAGGACAGCCACAGGTATCAAAGGGCAGAAATAGTAAAGCCAAGTAGCCCTTAAACGTTTTGACAATCGGAACCACAATCTTATTAATGGAAGCAAATAGAACGGATAAAGCCAAATAGTTAGAACCATACCGTCACGACAAATCTCGTCAATTATCGAACGGATTGGAGCGTCATAGATGAAAAAGGCTACAAAGGCTACTAACGGCCACAGCAATAGCGATAGAACCATCAGCCAGAAATATACTTTCTGAGGAACCGTTGGCTGCTCTCCCAATATGCGAGCAGCAAATCCTTTTGGTGTGGAATTATCTGTCATTTCTTGTGCCATACTTCTGATGTATATTATTTAATTCTCTTGTGGCTGGAATTTATCTTTATCTGGAAAACCTCTCCCCCCTGGATAGCCTCCATAGGACTCAAATACTACGCTGTCATTATATAATATAAACTGATGCAATCTTAAGACCTCATCCCTTTCTGTTTTCGTCATAGGGTGATCATATAGGGCAAATTGATATCTGTTGACACCATACCATCTAAACAGCAATATGCTTTTGCCTGTCCCCCATTGAGACTTAGGGTTCTTATCAATCTCAACACCTATAATTCCTGCTTTGAGCATTTTGATTTGAATGTCTTTTAGTTCCTGTATCGATAATCCCACAGAATGTAAAATAGTGTTGCGTTTATGTTCATTTTCTATGTCTTTGCATTTTTTGTAATCGCTTTTGTTTCTTATCGTAAATTCCACTACCTCATTATTCCTATAATGAAGGGTTATCGAACAACTATCATCTAACGCGTTGCGCACATATCTGACCAAGTCATACATGTTGTCATGATAGTTCTTGTAATGATTCTCCATCAAGGCTGCATCACATGGATCTGGCTTTGGAAGGAAAAGATAGAAAAGTACCCATAAAGCAACATTGAGGACATGGAGTGAAAGGACAGCCTTCTTGTAGATAGAAGAAGGTGGAATTGAACGTATAAAAGATACTACGTAGATGACGAAAAGTGGCAAGGTAATAAACCACATCCATACAATGGCCACAATGCAAGGGCTTAGTATTCCACCCATTTCTGCATTATCATGACTGTTTAGACCTATGGAAAGAATACCAGTGGTGATAGAGAGTATCAACAAAATCTCTATCATCCTGTAAGAATATCCAAGTGCAGATTTTATCTTCATTTCTATCGTCAGATAATGTTTCGTGTGCAAATATACTGTTTTATTCTTGAAGTAACAAATATAATGGCATTTATGTTGTAAAAATGGCTCAGATGCCACAATAGGGGTAGCCTACTACCCCTTTATGGCCCCAATGCCGCAATGGGAGTTGCCGCACACCAAGGTTGAGCAAGCTCAGCGGACAGTAGGCTTGTAAATTGGGTTACGAATAAGAAACCTAACTCCTTCACCAATCCTCCGAATTTTGCGTTTCCCTCATTTTCGTACTTCCTCGTTCTTCCCAGTTTTGCCTTTATTTTAGGCCGAATTGCGTTAATCTTCCCAAATCCGTTGTTCTTTACAAGCTTTTTTCGTAACTTTGCAGACAAAATACTAAAAACTATGCGAAAAGTAATCGGTATTGGAGAAACAGTGCTGGACATCATCTTCCGCGATGACCAGCCCATTCATGCTGTCCCAGGGGGTTCGACGTTCAACGCCATCATATCGCTGGGACGGTGTGGCGTGAAAACCACTTTTATCAGTGAGACAGGCGACGACCACATCGGACGCATGATCATCAAATTCCTCGAGGATAACGGCTGTCCTGCCAGTAGCGTCAACGTCTATCCCGAAAGCAAGTCACCGCTCTCGCTGGCCTTCCTGAACAGTCAGAACGATGCGGAATACATCTTCTACAAGGACCATCCTCACGACCGGTTGGACTTTGCCTTCCCCGACGTGCAGGCTGACGACCTGGTGCTCTTCGGCTCGTATTATGCACTGAACCCCGTCATCCGTCCACAGGTGAAAGCCTTCTTGGACTATGCCCACGAACGGGGAGCCATCCTCTATTATGACGTCAATTTCCGCGCTTCTCACCAGCATGAGGTGATGCGACTGACGCCCAACCTGCTGGAGAACTTCGAACTGGCAGACATCGTGCGAGGGTCTGCGGAGGACTTCCAGATTCTGTTCAAGAAGTCCGACCCTGACGTCGTCTACCGTTCCCAGATCATGTTCTACACCAAGAACTTCATCTATACGCAGGCCGCTGACCCCATCGAGCTGCGAGCCAGTGGCGGACTGACGAAGCAGTATCCGGTCAAGGCGGTGGAAACGGTCAGCACCATCGGAGCCGGCGACAACTTCAATGCCGGCTTCCTGTTCGGCCTTATCAAAGAGGGCATCACCCGCAGCCAGCTGGAGCAGGGCTTGAGCGAGGAACAGTGGGACCGTGTCATCGACAGCGGCCAGCAGTTCTCAGCAGAGGTATGCCGTAGCCTCTTTAACTATGTGTCGCCCGAATTTGCAGCAACAAAGAAGTAATCATTAAAATATAAGGAACTATGCAGAAAATTACAGAAAACATCTATTACGTCGGCGTCAACGACCGTAACAAGTCGCTGTTCGAAGGACTGTGGCCTCTCCCCAATGGTGTCAGCTACAACTCATACATCATCGACGACGAGAAAGTGTGTCTCATCGATACCGTCGAGGTAGACTTCTTTACGCAGTATCTGGAACACATCCATGAAGTCATCGGCGACCGTCCGGTTGACTACCTCGTCATCAACCACATGGAGCCCGACCACAGTGGCTCGATAGCACTCATCAAGAAGTTCTATCCCGATGTCCAGATCGTCGGCAACAAGAAGACGTTCCAGATGATGGAGGGCTTCTACCGCATCACCGAAGGCACCCTCGAAGTGAAAAACGGCGACACGCTGTCCCTGGGCAAGCAGACCCTGAGCTTCGTCCTGACCCCGATGGTTCACTGGCCCGAGACGATGGTGACGCTCTGTGGTACCACCCTCTTCTCCGGCGATGCCTTCGGCTGCTTCGGTGCCCTGAACGGTGGCGTCATCGACGAACAGATCAATTGCGACACTTTCTGGCTCGAGATGGTCCGCTACTATTCCAACATCGTCGGCAAGTACGGCACACCCGTGCAGAACGCCCTCAAGAAACTGGCCGATGTCAAGCTCGACTACATCTGTGCCACCCACGGTCCAGTATGGCACCAGTATATTGATAAGGTAGTGGCTGAATACGACCGCATGTCGAAATATGAGACCGAGCCGGGACTCGTCATCTGCTATGGCACCATGTATGGCAATACCGAGCGTGCTGCCGAGGTGATAGCCCGTGCTGCTTCCGAGGCTGGCGTCAAGAATATCGTTATGTACAACGTGTCGAAGACCCACCATTCCTACATCATCCGCGACGTGTTCCGCTACCGTGGACTCATCGTAGGTGCACCGACATACAACACCGCCCTCTACCACGAGATGGACGTCCTGCTCTCAGAGCTGGCCGGCAAGGACATCAAGAACCACCTGCTCGGCTGGTTCGGCTCCTACGGATGGGCCTCGAAGGCCGTCTGCGAGATACAGCGCTGGAACGACGAGCGCCTGCACTTCGAAGAGGTGGGCAATCCCGTCGAAATCAAGCAGAGCCTCACCCCCGAGACCAAAGCCCAGTGCGAGGCCCTCGGACGTGCGATGGCCGAACGCCTTAAGAGAGAATAAAACGGGTGTTTTCTATACGAGGTCGTGGGCCAGATAGTCCCACATGCAGTTGCGCATGTGGAGCATATACCTGAGATTGTGGAAATCATCTATCAGCCAGCGGTTGCCCTCGTAGACCAGGTTGACACGTGCAGGGGTATAGGTATCGCCGTCATAGACGACAAACGATACCGATGCCCGCTTCTGGTTGCCCTCCATCCAAAGGTCGTTGACCTCGAATTCTTCGAAGGACACGTAACTGGTGGGATAGCGCAACATCGACCAGCGGTCCACTTCAAAGAAAAAGGTGCCTGTCCTTTCCTCTTTGCAGCGGACCGCCATCAGTAACTTGTTCCACGACTTCGAACAGAAGGCTCTGTCGAACCATTCATATTCATAACTGCCGCCATTACATGCATATTCATTCCTGACGAGCAGGTAAATTTCTTTCACGCGCTCCAGAACGACGGCTCGCTCCAGCGCCATCCTCATTTCGGTATTCGTGGTGTCTGCCGTCTGACAGATGGTGTCGCTCACGCTCGCTGTCTCTTTTTCATAAGCTGCCAATTGGCGCTCCTCCAAGCAGTTGAACGTCAAAATCAGGGATGTGATAGCAAGAATCACGACGGAAACGTCCCTCAGTGCTATTACAATTTTTAATGGTTGGTTCTCTTCTTTGTTCATCAGGGTTGGTTGTCTATTTTGTTTACTGGGGTGCAAAATTACACAAAATATCTCTACCCAACAAATATTTTCGCAAAAAAATGCGTTTGCAAACTTACCAGGGCGTAATCTGTCAAGGCAGAGTGATGTTTCTCACACACATGCAAAACTGTTTCAAGTTGCTTGGGCAGAACTTGCGCAAGTTCTGGGAAAGTTTTGGATAGTCTGTTTATAACATCTTGACAATCAGCGACAACAGCTTTGCCGTTTACTTGGGCAAGCTTGGGCAAACTCGACTCGTCAGGTTCTCTGACTACAACACTAAAAGCCGTCAGATTGCTGACATTTTTATCGAGATTGCCAAATTACTGAAGCTTTTTCTTACTCAACAGAGCCAACAATAAAGATGGCAAGAGCTTTACGAAAAAGCCCTTGCCATCCTAGATGAACTACGTTCACTAACTATTTTTTGAACGAGATGACAATATTAAATAAGTTACTGTCAAAGTTTACTTCGTCTTCATTATAGTAGTGGACATCAATAGTGCCGCCAGAAGTGTTGACGATAAAACCGCCACCTTCTGCGGGAAGCATCTCGTCATTGCTCACATCCGTACTGCCAGTAGCCTCTAGAAATGCTTTCTTGTATGCATTAATACGGGCTTTTGCCTGTTTCGCTGTATACAGCTTATCTTCTCTGACAGCAATCCAATTTTCGTCTTCAACAAATGCCTTGACTTTTACGCCATATGCTGTGCCAGAAAGGAATTGGAATCCGTTTTCTTTCTTGTCAACAAACCCTTTTGCTTTCAGCTGTTGACTGATTTTAGCAATGGGCTGCTTGACAGGAACGCCTTGGAATGCCACATTTCCATTGACGATGACCGGTTCGTCAATGGTCACGGAAACAGGAATAGCAGGAGCCACTTTCTTTGGTGCAGACTTTTTGGCAGGCTTGCGCTGTTGAGCAACACTGGTCTGAACCATTCCAAACAACAGCAAACCGATTAGTAATAAAAGATTCTTTTTCATTTTAGTATTCCGTCTTCTTTCAACTTCATTCTCAGTTCATTGCGAAGCACTCTGACGACAACTCCGGCACGTTCGCCCAGATTGTTACGCTGTTCTTCGCGACCGTAGAGGCGCTCGTCGGCACCTGTTGCATACTTCTCCCATTCACCTCCGTCACTGAAGAAGCGGTCGAAATAGTCTTCGTAGCGTTCACGGGCATTCACCTCTGGTACTAATGGGCGCTGGTTACAGCCTGCTACACCAGCAGTGATACCCTTAAAGAGTACTGCATATAGGGCATTCTTGCGTGCCTTGTTAACAGCCATGTCATCGTCCTTTCCAAATCCCCAGGCGCGAATGGTCTGTGAACCATCGTGAGCAATACCGAGGCATTCCGGCTCAAACTCACGATAAGATGTTGCCTTCTGATGTGACTGGCAGGCAGTGAGCATCAGCGCGGAGATGGCAATCAAAAACAAATATTTTTTCATACTATACCTTTCTTTAAATTACCACCATGTTCGAATAATACGAGTGTTATAGACGACACGTGGACGACTCTTGGCATAGGCCACAGCAATGTCACGTACAGCATTGAGACGGGCACGGTCCATACTGCGCTCATGAGCATTCTGGCGCATCATCTCAGCACGGTCGGCATCGTCCAGACCCTTGACGCGTCCCTTTACTTCCTTCATCAGAGCCTGAGCACCGGCATAGGAGCTGGAAGAGGGGTCAATATCGCCCACCAGAGCCATCACAGCTTCAGCATTCTCGCGAGAGGGTGAGGCAGCCCACAGAGCTCGAGCCTGCTGCAACTGCTTGGCAGCATCGTTGTTGACCTGTGCGCGATATGCCTTTACCATCATACTTTGAGCCTCTGCATAGTAGGAAACCTCTTGGGGAATCTGTGAAAGAGTCCACAGGGCCTCGTCGTAGTTCTTCTGATTCATCATAGACTTGACAGAAGTAAGAATCTGGTTTTTGTTGGACTCGTAATATTGGATGATACGGTCTGTTCCTTGTCTGACCAGCTGACCGATTTCTGCCTTGTGGGCATTGATGCCGTTCATGGCTTTCAGTACGGCCTTAGCTTCGTCATTGCCTGCACCTTTCAGTGTCATAGTGGTGGAGGCATACTTGGTGCCTGTCATGCCATCGCCCAGGAAGAGACCCACTTCCAGTTTATACATGACGACTGTGGGGCCGCTGCTGATCACTTCCTTTTCCAACACATTCCAGTTCATGGTCAGAATGAAGCGCGATCCTTCAGCACTGAGCAAGCCATTTTGGGAAATAATACTTCCTAAACGGTTTTCCAATAGCTTAATATTATTTGCCGTCAACCCCTCCATGTCTTCTGGCAGGTAAGGGCTGACTATCATTTGTGCACGTACTGCCAGTACGCACAGCATGATAATGGATAATCCTAATAGCCTTTTCATACTTACTTTTCTCCAATGGTTATTGTAGCATGGCCAAGTCCGCGCATGTTCAGTTTAGAATCCACGCCCTTAGCCTTCAAGAAATTAACAAGTCCACGAGCCCACTGACGGGTATCCAGCGGACGGTTGTTGGCTCCGTAGAGAGGAATGCGTACCTGTTCAAACTCCATGGTGGTCTCTGTCGCATCCAGCGTACTATAGACGTGGTTCACGGTGTTATCAGAAAGCCAGTCTTCAATCAGCTCGCCCAGCTCCTTGCCTCCGAAATCAGACTCCAGGTCGTAGGGGCTACTTTCCCATTTCTGGACGACGAGTGCTACTTCACGACCATTCCTACCCATATCGTCGAAGTGCTTCATCAGTTGTTCTTCTATCTTGCCCATGCTGGCATTGACAGCCTCTTGCAAGAGTACGGCCAGTTCTGACGAAATGGACGGGTCGCTGGTGCCGTTGGCGGCAGCAACCTGCTTGTTTGTGTAGGCATCGAGAGCACGCAGATTGTAGGTTAGTGTACGTCTCGGTCCACGGACATTGACCTTCCAATAAAGATCAAAGATAATGTCGCTCTTGGCACGTGCATTGATAATATCGAGCGGCGTCTGTTCCACGTCAGAGCCAGACTTGCTCGTTCTTGCTGTGGTTTCAGCGCGTGACTGCGAGAGGGCATTGAGGTTCTGTTCCATATCCTTCAGGGGGAATCCCATGTCGCCCATCATGCTACCGATGGTCGTGATGGCAACTTTCATATCACCGTTCTCTAAGAAAGCGCGCTCATAGTCTGCTACGGTCTTCGAGCCTCCATTGGTGTCGAAAGTCTTAGTGTATCCCATTTCATTGCACCACGTTAAACTTGGTACCACCATGATGGTGGGTTTCTTGGCCTGTGAGAATGCCATGACACTTGCAAGAAGTGCTACGCATGTTAAGATTGTCTTTTTCATACTTATAATCGTTTTTAGTTAAATATGTTTTTAGAATAGTGAATTGAGCCCCTTTGAGATACCATCCTTCTGTAAACGGTCGCGGAGGGCGTTGAAGTTGATGATGCAGACCATACCGATTTTGTACTCCTTGCTCGAAATCTTGATACGGTCTTCCGGTTGTATGTTGCCATTGTTAGTCAGCTCCACATATTGCATGTAGTCGCCGCTATTAAAGAAATTGTCAAAATAATCGGTATGTGCTGAATAGCCGTCAGGACACAGGGCTGCATGACCTTTGTTCAAACCAGAGGCCTTGCCACCACGAACACCCTTGAAAATGACACCATGCACGGCATTGCGCATGCAGGTCTGACGCGTGATCTTCTCCTTCTTGCCATAGTTCCACACCTTTATCATGATATAGCCGTCAGCCATCGTGCGGTCGGTGTAGTTCTCGAGTTCATAACGATAGGTGTTCTCCTCATCGTCTTTTGCTGTGGCTGTCACAACAACGAACAGCGACATGCAGAACAGTAAAAATGCAAACTTCTTCATAATTCTGATATAATAATGTTATTTCCTTTCAGTTATTTTACTTGTCTCAGCCACAAACCACCATCGGCCAAAGCCTTGCTGGGCTTACCCTCGAAGATGGTGTACTCAAGGCTGTTGTCGCCATCGTCGTCGTCATCGTCACCACTGGCGGCACCTTCAATCTTCTCGCCAGCACCATGACGGTTGTCCCAAACCTTGCCTTTAGCCACTTTCACAGTACCAACCTTCTTGTACGTGATGTTACCATTTTCATCCTGGATTTGCTCCAAAGCTTCAAACTTGTCGCCATCCTTGACGCCTTCCTTCTTTCCGACATAGGCATACATCGTCTGGCCGTCATCTGTGACGTTCAGAACGGTAAGGGTCTTGAACTGATCATATTTTTTCTGCAGCTGGGCAATGCTCTTATCTGTTGCACGTGCTGTGGCACGACTGATAAGCTTGGCCGAAGCGTCGTCCTTCAACGTCAGCTTCATGGTGGCAGGAGCATGGCATGAGGTCTTGCCAACATAGGTCAGCTTGTAAGATTCGTCAGTGTCGAATTCCTTCGTGTCTTTCGCACTCCAATACTTGTCATAGAAAGCCATCATGACGTCCTCGTTCCATTCCAACTGGAACAGATAACTCGTTGTAGTTACGAAATAGCCCTTCAATGCTGCTCCTGCTGCAACAGATGCCAATTGGGTGACACCGCCAACAGCACCGCCAGCCACGGCTCCGGCAGCAGTTGCCATAGCCGCAATTTCTTCAGCCGACATGTAGGCATAAGACGTTACCATCACGAAAGTGCGTGGAATCAGGTCCTTTTCAGCTGCGTCCATGATCTTGTTTTTGCCACCAATAACTCCCTTATATTTGTTGAGCTCTTCCTGACTGGCACCAAACAAACCTCTGTCTTCAATCAGCAGTGTATTGAAGTGTGAATTGTCCTTTATCGTCTTACTTTCATTATACCACTTACCGATAATCTTATTGGCAATATGCTTCTCCTTGAAGAACTTCATGATTTTGGCAATTTTTTCATCACCGCTCATGCCACCGGTTTCCGATGACGATACGGCCTTCTTGGCAAAGCCAAGACCTTTCTTTGCCAAACCTCCCAGGCCTTTCTTCTTGCCACCGGCCATCTCTTCAGCAGCCTTTATCTCCTCCTCTGTCACCTCAATCTTCGTCAAGTCGATATGACGCACCGAAAGATTGTGATTGTTGTACTTGTCAGGAATGGCCAATGTGTCGAATGTAGACGTTACAATCGTTTTGGCATCACCCGTCAGCTTGTCACTCGGAACCATAATGGTGTAGAGTGAACTGCGGCGATACTTCATTTCCTTGTTTGCTTTCTGTGCAAATGCTACAGCTGCCATCAAGGCAACACACAATGTTAAAATAACTCTTCTCATAGTAATGTTGTTTTAAATAATAGTAATATGTTTTAGATTGGTCGTAAACGTTCCTCTTTGTCCAGAGTTGCCGAAAACCGACTGAAGTCGTTGGCAAAGTTACGACATTTATTTGAAACGACAAAGAAAAAAACAAAAAATCTTTGAGTGTTAATTTACAACAAACATGTGAATGCAAATTTGCGTTGACATCCAGAATCATCGAACATCCTAACGGTGGAAACGCTCCAAGCACGGTGTTACGCTGTAACGCTATTACACTGTTACATTGGGTGTAGGTGGTAGTAGGTGGGGAAAGACACCCCTCGACGGAGCCAAAACCATTGAACGTTGACCATTACAATGAAAATAAATCGTCATTTATTTTGTATTATACTCGCTTATTCGTAAATTTGCAGCATGAATGAATGGATTACTACTATCAACGATGTGATTTGGAGCTATGTGCTCATGGTGGCATTGGTGGGGTGCGGCATTTGGTTTACGTGGCGTACACGCTTTGTGCAGTTCCGGATGGTGGGTGAGATGCTGCGCCTGTTGACGGATTCGGCAGTGAGCACAGTGGAGGAACAGGTGAAGGAAGAGAAAGCAGGCGTCAGGAGCCGTCACATCTCGTCGTTCCAGGCTTTTGCCGTGAGCGTGGCCACACGTGTGGGTACAGGCAATCTGGCTGGTGTGGCTGCAGCCATAGCCGTTGGTGGACCGGGTGCTGTGTTCTGGATGTGGGTGATAGCACTGATAGGTTCTGCGACGGCCTTTGTGGAGTCGACGCTGGCACAGCTGTACAAGCAGAAGCACAAGGACTCGTTCATTGGCGGTCCTGCCTACTATATCCAGAAAGGTTTGAAGCAGCGCTGGATGGCTATTACGTTTGCCATTCTGATTACCTGCCAGTTTGGCTTGTCGAACAACTCCATTCAGGCGAACACCATCTGCGACGCGATGGAGAAGGCTTTTGGCTGGTCGCCGATCCTGGTGGGTGGCGTTCTGGCTGCGCTGGCGCTGTTCATCGTCTTTGGCGGCATTCAGCGCATCGCCCATGTCAGTGCCGTTCTGGTGCCTGTGATGGCTGTGGGATATATGTTGCTGGCCCTCGTCGTCATTGTTATGAATATCCATCTGGTTCCGCATGTCTTCAAAATCATCGTGCTCGATGCCTTTGGCTTTACACAGATTGCGGGTGGTGGCATCGGTGCGGCAATGATGAACGGCATCAAGCGCGGACTGTTCTCGAACGAGGCGGGTGAGGGTAGTGCACCCAACGTGGCAGCGACGGCATCGACGTCACATCCCGTGAAACAGGGCCTCATTCAGGCCTTGGGAGTGTTTACCGATACCCTGCTGGTATGCTCGTGTACGTCGTTCATCATCCTCATCAGCGGTCTCTATAATGTGCCTGACCATAATGGTATCCAACTCACGCAGGCGGCCTTACAGAGTCAGGTGGGCAGCTTCGGTCCTGTATTTGTTGCAGTCTCTATCTTACTGTTCGCCTTTTCGAGCATCATCGGCAACTACTACTATGGCGAGGCGAATATCCGGTTTATCACATCCAACACGAAGGTGATGACCGCTTATCGCATTGCCTCGGCAGGTCTGATGGTTATGTTCGGTGCCCTGGCCAGCTTCGAGCTGGTGTGGAACATCGTCGACTTCTTCATGGCATTCCTCACGGCCTGCAACCTGATTGCCATCGTCCTCTTAGGTCGTTATGCCTTCCGTCTGCTCGACGACTATCGCGAGCAGAAGCGGCGTGGCATCAAGGAACCAACGTTCCATCGCAGCCAGTTGCCTGAGATAGAACACGACATAGAGTGTTGGGAATAGCAGGAAAAGGGTAGGGGGACGGATGCCGCTTATCCGACAGTTACTATCACCCTCTGGTAGGACTTCAGGTGGTAGGAGCCATGATCGCTGACCTCGCAAACGATGTGTAGCGTCTGACCTGCTGCGTCGGCAGGGATGCTAACGTTGATGATGCCCTTCTCGGCATTGTCGATAGCGAGCGTTGCCGTACCAATCTCTTTTTGCTGCCACCACAGGAACTGGATGTCGTCGCCGTCAGGGTCCTTCGAGTGCGAGGCATCCAGGCGAATGCTCTCGCCAGCCTTGGCATGAAGCACTAAGGGCGACGGACCTTTGTGGCCGTTTACCATCACGATGGGATTACGATTGCCCTTGCCCTCATCGGCCCACTGCATACGGGCCATGAAGTCGTTGAGCTCAACAGGATAGAAACGCTGCTTATAGCCCACGCTGATGCTGCGAACGGGTTCCTGCCAAGAGGTCCACGCGGTGGTCAGCGAGTCAGGACAGAGGCCGCGTTCATGATAGCCTGCCCAACCGGCCTGACGCGGATCTTCCGGGTCGTTCAAACCGTTGGGTATCACGTAGAGGAAACTCGGTGTGTCGCCCTCGACGCCCCACTTGTAGTTAGGATACTCCTTACCCAGCGCACCCTTCGGCTGGATATGCTGCTGGTGCTGCGTCCAGTTCTGTTTGCCCAGTTCACACTGCTCCTGCCATGCGCCCTCGTCCCAGATAAACTGCAGGTCGTCCTGGAACTCCTGACGCAGCCACATGTGCGAACTGCGGGCACGGTCCATGCGATGGGCATAGTCCATGTCCTGGTCGGTGATGGTGAAGAGGCGGAACTTGTGGACGAATTTTTTCACTTCGTCATCACTACGTGTCTGTTTCACGCGCCAGATGGCCTGTGCCAACGTGTTCGCGCCACCCCAGGCAGCCACATAGATAGGTCGTGTGTCATCCTCGTCAGCCAGCCGGATGAGCAGCTCACTGCCTGGCGAGTCGTTGTGCTCGCCGATGGAGCGGATGCCGCCATTCTTGCTACCCATCATCACGCGACTCGTCACATACTCCGCACTGGGCCAGTAGCCTATCCGCTGACGCGCATTTTCCTGCTCCCTCGACAGAAACGCTTTCTGTCCTGAGCGCTTCATCAGGTTCTTGACGTCCACGGAGTAGGCACCCATCACGCTATACAGATACTGTGACCAGACTATCGGATAAGGGTCGCAGTTCCAACCCACCGACGTAATCAGCGCCTCGATTTCGAACATATCGGCATACGCCATCAGGTGAACCATCGACTCCATGTCGTCAGGCTCCACATCGGCGGGTGCAATATCCGTACATACCACCAGTCGTGGCTTCAGTGCTTCCCGCTGTGCACAACTCATCGTTGCCGTGCCCACTACTGCGAGCAGCAATGCTATCTTTCTTATTGTATTCATCATCGTACGACAATTTTGATTGCAAAGATACGAATTTTTTTTGAGATGAGTATCATTGATTAAAAAGATTTTCTTGCTGTGCTGCAATCAATCTCGAATAATAATTGTATCTTTGCAGAGTGAAACATAAGACTGACGATATGAGACAGACACGATGCCTTGTTATTTTATGTGCTGTGCTTCTGGCCCTGGCGGGCTGCAGAGACGCCAAATCTGTGAGGCAACTGCCGCACTTGGGCGATACCCCTTATCAGCAGGACTCCGTGCTGGTGGCCTATGCCACCAATCCTGAGCGCGCACTCACGCTGCTCGACTCGGCACTGCTCTTAGGCAACATCAGCGATTATCGTGGACAATTCATCCGTGCCAAGATCTACTGTAAGTCACTGAAGGAGCAGCGACAGGACTCCGCCATCCTCATCTGCAAGTCACTGCTCACCCACGACTCCGTGCGTAACGATCCTACGGAGCAGGAGAATATCCTCGATATGCTTATAACTACCGCCCGTGCCAAGCCCGACTATGAGCAATATATGTATTGGGCCACACAGAAGGCCGAACTCTGTCAGAAACAAGGCCAGGAGACAGAACGCTGGCGTACTGAGGCCGACATAGGTCTGGTGATGACGCATCTGGGACAGGAGAAAGAAGGT
>JAEEGG010017743.1_pt1 | contig 14587 bp, 10 predicted proteins | sample 9134161 | NCBI WGS metagenome assembly JAEEGG01 (sample SAMN16246543, study PRJNA631951) | gut metagenome | biome: gut microbiome; feature: rumen; material: CR-attached | host: Bos | place: Iran: Karaj | collected 2018-10
TTCGGTGCGGTCCCCCCTCTTTTGAACCGCGGGAGTTACGTCCCTAAGGGGGGGAGAAATCGACCGGAGGGAGAAACAGTGATAACGAAGATACTGACGCGGAGCAATAATGTGATACGCAAATCGACGAACCTGAGCCGGCAGGCACACGTGATAGCCGCCAACCTCGACCAGGCCGTGATTGCCGTCAGCCTCTTCTTCCCCGAAATCAAACTCCCCTTCCTCGACCGCATACTGGTCACCTGCGAAGTTTACAAGATTCCGGCGATAATAGTCCTCAACAAGGTCGACCTTTACAAGGCGGATGCACCCGAAGCGGTGGCCGATTTCCACCGCATCTACGAAGGAGCGGGCTACCGCATTATCGAGACTTCCTGCAAGACGGGCGAAGGCATAGACGAACTCCGGGAGGCCTGCGGCGGCAAGCTGAGCCTGTTTTCGGGCGAGTCGGGCGTGGGGAAATCCTCCCTCGTCAAGGCCATAGACCCCTCCCTGGACCCTAAGGTCGGCAAAATCTCCCTTGCCCATCTGCAGGGCAAACACACCACCTCCCTTTACGAAATGTATCCTATCGGCGCCTCCGGCTACCTGATAGATTCGCCGGGGCTGAGGGGGTTCGGGCTGGTAGATTTGGAAAAGGAAGAAATCGCCAAGTACTTTCCGGAAATGCTGCGCGTGGCGGATGACTGCCGCTTCGTCCCCTGCACCCACACTCACGAACCCGGCTGCGCCGTCAAGGCCGCAGTCGATGCCGGGACCATCAGCGCCGAGCGCTACAATTCTTATCTGGGAATGCTCGAAGAAGACGGAAAATTCCGCAAAGGCTATTGAGAAAAGTATCCCTCTATTGCGTATAATGGCAGATTCTCCATCCAACCTTGATCGACATAGTTGAGCATGGAGATGCGCAGTCCTTTCAGTTCCGGATACTTGTCTATGTAGGTCTTCAGGGACTTTGATTTGACGTTTTCCTCCGCCTTAACTTCAATGGGAATAACGCGGTTCTCCGTTTGCACAGCAAAATCTATCTCCACTTCAGATTCATTGGAGGAATAGTAGAAAACCGGAATCTGGACGCGGGCCAACTGCTCGTTGACATAACACTCCGTGAAAGCCCCTTTGAATTCTTTGAATACATTGTTCCCTACTAGCATTTGGGAGGCGGGGACATCAGTCATCGCGCCCAATAGACCGACATCCAACGGGAATACCTTAAAAACATCGAAATCCTCATAAAAACTAAGAGGGTATTCTATCTTGGAAACTCGGTGAACTTTGTATATCAGTCCCGCATCCCTAAGCCAGGAAATGGCCATCTCGAATTCTTTTGCACGACCGCCTTTACGAAGAGCGCCATAGATAAATTTCTTGTTTTCCTTGGCCAGATGCGAGGGAAGGGAGTCCCAGACCATCTCGATGCGGGGGACGTCTTTGTTTGGTGCATGCTTGGAAAAATCCCTTCTGTAACCAGCTAAGATATCTTTCTGGATTTGGCGGACAGCCTTAAGCCCTTTTCCAGCGATGTATCCTGCAACGGCCTCGGGCATACCTCCCACATAGTAATATTGGCGAAGCAGTTCAGTATATTGTTGGCTTAAAATGTTTACTGATTCCCAGTCGTGATTCAGGAGAAGTTCGGTAAGTTTCTCGTTACCGGTGGCATTCAGAAATTCAAGAAGAGACATCGGGAACATACGGACAAATTCCACCATACCGACCGGAAAAGACTGATCTTCGTGGATAGATATTCCTAGCAGAGAACCAGCAACCGCCACATCATACTGAGGGAATTCTTCCTTGAAATACTTTAAACAGCCCAATGCCGCGCTACTCTCCTGTATCTCATCGATTATGATTAAAGTATCGCCCGGAACTATATCCACACCTGTATAGGCAGAAAGAGTACGGATGATTCTTTTGATGTCATGGTCTGGATCAAAGACGGATTTTGCTACTGCATCTTTGTCAAGGTTAACGTAAGACACATTTTTGTACTCCCGGACTCCGAACTCTTTAAGTATATATGTTTTGCCAACCTGACGGGCCCCGTCAAGTACTAGTGGTTTATGTCCCTTACGAGACTTCCACTCAAGGAGTTTTGCATATATCTCGCGTTTCATTTTACATAAATTCGGACGAATGTACCACAATTATTAACACGAATTCGGACGAATAGACGTTGCAAATATACATAAATTCGGACGAATAATAAAAATATTTCCCGTACATTTGTTAAGTGAAGCCACTTGACCGGGAAATACTGCGGCTGGCGCTGCCAAGCATACTGGCGAACATTACGGTTCCGTTGGTTGGTTTGGTAGATACAGCCGTTGCCGGGCACCTGCATAACCTGAGCGGTTCGAGTGCAGAGTTCATCGGCGGCATATCGGTCGGGGCGATGCTTCTCAGCGTCATATATTGGAACTTCGCCTTCCTCCGCGCCAGCACCGGCGGCCTCACAGCCCAGGCGTACGGCCGGTCCGCCCGTCGGGGACTACCCTCTTCGGGACTCCGCTCGCTTCGCTCGCTCCGGCCCCTCCCATCGCAAGCGATGGGTCCCTCCCCCTGCCCCTGTCCGGGGGTGGACAGGCCCTCAGAGGGTAGGTCCCCGCGGGGCGAACTGGACGAATGTTCCGGTATTCTGGTGAGGGCGCTGAAGCTGGCGCTGGGATTCGCGGCGCTGCTGATAGTGCTGCAATGGCCCATCTCCCGCCTCGCCCTCATCTTCCGCGACGCCACGCCAGGCGTTGCCCAGCTAGCCATCCAATACGTCATCATACGCATCTGGGCAGCCCCCGCGACCCTCAGCCTGATGGCCCTCAAAGGCTGGTTCATAGGGATGCAGGACAGCGTCAGCTCCATGCTCACCGACCTTACGGTAAACATAGTGAACATAGCCGCCAGCATAATACTCAGCCTCGGAATCGGCAACTGGGACGGCCTGGGATTCGTAGGCATCCCCCTGGGAACCGTAATCGCGCAGTATTCCGGCCTGCTGCTGGCGCTGGGGATCTGCGGGTTCAAGTATAGGGTGAAGATTGCCGGTCAGGCCGGCAATGACGGCACTTTCGGGGCCTTCTTCAAACTGAACACCGACCTGTTCGTACGCTCGCTGTGCTTCACGGGGATATATCTGGGATACACCATAATCGCCTCCCGCTACGGCGAAGTAATGCTGGCCAGCGCCAACATAATGATGAACCTGCTGATGATATTCTCGTACTTCACCGACGGCTTTGCCTATGCGGGAGAGGCCCTGACGGGGCGTTTCATAGGCGAGAAGGACCGGGAGATGGTGAGGCGCTCCGTCGCAGGCACCTTCAAATGGAGCTTCGGGGTCGCGGGTATATGGATGCTGATCTATGGCCTGGCAGGGCCGGGGATGCTGAGGCTTATGACCGACGATGCCGCAGTGCTGGATGCCTGCCGGACTTATCTCCCTTGGCTGCTGGCAATGCCGCTGGTGGGATGCGCCGCCTTCACCTGGGACGGCATCTACATCGGAGCCACCGCATCCCACGCCATACGCAACGCTATGATATGGGCCCTGGCTGCGTTCCTGGGAGTATGGCTCGCAGGAGCAGTGCTGGCCCCGGGCATCTCCTCCCCTGCCGCCATACATCTTCTGATGGCAGCATACTTTGCCCACCTGGTAGCCAGGACCGTTTATCTGACGATCGACTATCGGGATACTTTCCGGCTGTATTCGTGAGTCTTGACCCCTTCGGGACTGAAGGTTTCGATATTGATTCCGCCGGCGCTGACGCAGACTTCCATCCTTTCGCAGTTCTTGTTGATCACCACGGGGAAATTGGCGCTGGACACCGTGCCCGGCTCATCCACTCTCCACTTATGATGGTGGCCGGCGAGCCATAGGTCTATCTTCGCCTTGTTTAGGATGGGCACGAAGTACTTCTCCATATTCAGGTCCCCGTGCCAACCATCCTTCATAGGAGGGATGTGGCCTATCACAATGCGGACGGCGGCATTCTTGAATTCCTTGGAACCGGTGACCTCCTTCAGCCAATCCGCCTGCTCCTGCAGGTAGGGATCGGAAAGCATGGTGCCGGAATACTCCATATCGCTGTCCGGTTTGTCCTCCAGGCAGTCGAGGAAGATGAAGAGGAACTTGCCATAGCTGGCCGTGAAGTAGGGCTTGCCCTGAGGCATATCCACATAGTCGAACCAGTGGCGGGTGTCGGTGCCGCGCATTTCGTGGTTGCCGCGGATGTTATAGAGAGGGATGCGCCCGTCGAGGTTCCTGGCGCCGGTGGCGAGATAGGTGTCCCGTATCTTCTCCTTCCAGGCCAGGGAACTCACCATATCGCCGTTGAACACTACGAAATCCACCTCATCCTTCTTGGCACCCTTCATCAGTACGTTCAATATGGAATCCTTCTGGTGTATATCGTTGTACATATCGAAACGGAGCCTGTCGTAGTCCTTCCTGAGGGTGCAGGCCTCGTAGGGGACGCCCTTATAGACATCGCTCCCCCAGGGGCGGGTGTATTCCACCTTGCCGGGGCCTTCGAAACTCAGCACGCCTTTCATCATTATGCGATAGCGGTACTTGGTGCCGGGCTGCAGGCCGTCGATACGGATCTTGTGGATGTTGCTGATCACCTGGTTGCCGTAGCCGCGGAGGTCGTAGTACTTGGGGCGCTCGCAGTTGTAGAAATGCGTGCCGTCGTCGGGGGCGACTTCGACCCAGGCCACGGCGTCCATATTGGTTTCCCAGACTACGGTGAAGCCGGTGGTGGTGGGATTCTGGATATAAGGCCCGCAAATGGGCTTAACCTGAGCATATGCGGAACTCAGGACAAAGATGGCTGTCAGCAGACAGAAGAGCTTTCTCATGGATTGGTAATAGTTATGTCTTAACAAAGATAGTCATTATTTTTATTAACTTTGTATGTTATGACTAAGAGAAACTATAAAGGCGGGAAAGGTTCCCGCAGCGTCCGGAAAGGTTCCGGAAAACCCAAGAAGAACGTCCCGGTGTTCGAAGGCCGGGTGCAGATGACACGCGAAGGATTCATTTTCGTGATTGTCGATGGCCAGGATGACGACATCTTCGTCAAGGCCTCCAAAACCCGCAACGCCCTCGACGGGGACATAGTAAAAGTGGCGGTCACGCGCCAGGCGGACGCCAAGGCGGCGTCGAAAGCCGGGGGCCGTGCGGCCCGCAAGCGCGAGGGAGAGGTCGTGGAGATAGTGAAGCGCAGCGGCAAGCAGTTCGTAGGAATCCTCCACACGGTCGGAGCCCAGGCCTGGGTGATGATGCAGAGCAAGAACATGCCCTACGATATTGAAGTAGATGCCGAAGAGGCGGCAAAACTCGGCGCAAAGCGCGGGATGAAGGTCGCCGCCATCGTAGATAGATGGAACCGTGGGGATTCCGCCCCGGTGGGCCACATCGCCGACGTGCTGGGAATGCCCGGCGAGAACAATACCGAGATGCACGCCATTCTGGCGGAGTTCAATCTCCCCTACAAGTTCGAAAAGGAAGTGGAGGATGCTGCCGACAGCATCTCCGAAGAGATAACTGCCAAGGACCTCAAGGGCCGCAAGGATTTCCGCGACACCTTCACCTTCACCATCGACCCTGCCGACGCCAAGGACTTCGACGATGCCCTATCGTTCCGCAAGCTGAAGAACGGCAACTACGAGGTGGGCATACACATCGCGGATGTCTCTTACTATGTGACTCCCGGCACGGCTGTGGACAAGGAGGCCCGCGAGCGCGGCACCAGCGTCTATCTGGTGGACCGTACCGTCCCCATGCTCCCCGAGAAGCTCTGCAACAAGCTTTGTTCGCTGCGGCCACACGAGGATAAGTTGACTTATTCGGTGGTTTGCGAGATTACGCCTAAGGCGGAGATCAAGAAGAGGTGGATAGGCCGTACGGCTATCAATTCGGATTTCCGTCTGGATTATGATCAGGCGCAGGCTATCATAGAAGCGGGTTCTGCGGGTTCACCCTCTGAAGAAGTCCCGCTCCGCGGGACCCCTCCCAGCGGAGCTGGGCCCCTCCCTCTTACATTGCCGAGGGTGGCATGTCCTTCAGAGGGTGAACCCGCAGACCCCGCTGCCAGTAAATCCGGCACCGACCCCGAATCCGAACTCCGTACGGCCATAGTGGTCCTGAATGATCTGGCCACAAAACTGAAGGCAAAGCGGTTCAAGGCCGGGGCGGTGGATTTCGACAGGCCGGAAATGAAGGTCGAGGTTGATGAGAACGGCAAGCCGGTGAACGTTTACGAAAAGGTCAGCAAAGAAGCCAACTGGCTCATAGAAGAATTCATGCTTCTCGCTAACCGCACCGTCGCCGAATTCATCGCCACCGACGGACAGATGAACGGCGTGGCATCGAAGAAGGCCAAGACCTTCGTCTATCGAATCCACGACGTCCCCAACACCGAAAAACTCGAGAGCCTCAGGCACTTCGCCAAAGGCTTCGGATATAAGATGGGCGACTCTCTCGAAGGCCGCGCAGCCGCCAGGAACATCAACTCCCTGATGAAGGCCGCCGCAGGCAAACCCGAGCTGGAAGCCTTCCAGGACATAGCCCTCCGCTCGATGGCGAAAGCCTGCTACAGCACCGAAAACATCGGCCACTACGGCCTCGCCTTCGACTTCTACACCCACTTCACCTCCCCCATCCGCCGCTACCCCGACACGATGGTGCACCGCCTGCTCACCAGGTATCTCGCCGGCAAGGACAGCGCCGACAAGGCCTACTACGAGACTGAGTGCCAGCACGCCTCCGAGCGCGAGGTGATAGCCGCCGATGCCGAGCGCACGAGCATCAAATACAAACTCGTGGAATATATGCAGGACAAGGTCGGCATGGAGTTCGACGGGCGCGTATCCGGTGTCACCGAATGGGGAATGTACGTTGAGATAGAGCCCAGCAAGGTGGAAGGAATGGTTTCCCTGCGGGAGATACGTTCCGACTTCTTCGAATTCGACGAAGAGCACTACCGCCTGATTGGCAAGCGCACCCACAAGGTGTTCCGCCTGGGCGACCGCGTGCGCATCCGCGTCAAGAACGCGAACCTGGAGCAGCGCCTCCTCGACTATGAACTAATCGAAAACCTCAAGTAATATGGCTAACAATTCATTCTTCGGATTCCTGGCAGGAGCCGCCATCGGCGCCCTCGCTGCCGCTTATCTCCTTTCCGACAAAGGCAAGGAAGATGCTGAACGCCTGAAGCAAGCCGCCGGCGACCTGGCCGAAAAGGCCAAAAACAAGGCCGGTGAGGTAGCAGACAGCGCTATGGACGCCGTTTCCAAGGGCCTTGATGCCCTGGAGAAGGCCATAGACAAGAAAAAACCTGCAGAAGAAGCCTAGAGTTATGGATACCAAGGATTACATAGACCTGCGCCTGGAGCAGCTTAAGCTCAAGAGCGCCGACACCGCCTCGCAGGCCCTGGGAGGAACCCTCGCCTGGTTCCTCATACTGGGAGTCGCCATACTGGCGCTTGCGGCCCTGGCCTTCGGCGGCGTGCTGCTGATAGGCGAGGCTCTTGGCAACTACGCCCTGGGAGCCCTGATAGTCGCGGGAGGCCTTCTGCTGATTGCAGTAATCCTCTTTGCACTTAGGAAGGTGCTGTTCCGCGGAACCTTCATCAAGATGCTAAGCGGCAAGGGCGGGCATCGCGAGCTGGAGCGCGCCGAGGAGATGAATGCCGTCCGTCTGGAAGCCGCCGAAAGCGGCCTGTCCGCCGGACTGGGCAGCCTCGGGCTCCGCTTCCTCCGTATCCTGATCCGCATTGCAGCACGCAAATAGCTGTATATCAACGGATTACCCGCAGGAGAATCGGCGGATTTTACCGATTCTCCTACCAGGAACAAACTGAATATCAAGTAGTTAAGTGCTGCAATGATTTACAAATTCGAACCGATATTGAAGACGCTGGTGTGGGGCACCGAGAATTGGGTGCTATCCGGCGTAAAGGGAAACGAGACAAAGGTCGTGGGCGGGCCGGAGGACGGCAAGACGCTCAACGAACTGTACGGGGAGGAATTCCCCCTGCTCATCAAATTCATCGATGCAAAACAGGACCTGAGCATCCAGGTACATCCCAATGATGAAATAGCCGCCCAGCGCCACGGGTGCCGCGGCAAGACCGAGATGTGGTATATGATAGGCACTGCCCCGGGCGCACACCTGCTCGCAGGCCTCTCCAAAGAAATCACCAAGGAGGATTATGTCCGCCTGGTCGCCGAGGGCCGCATCACAGAGGTTCTGGCCGACCATAAGGTTGCTCCGGGAGATGTTTACTTCCTACCCGCCGGCCGCATCCACGCCATATGCGGCGGATGCTATCTGGCAGAGATCCAGGAGACCTCCGACATCACCTACCGCATCTTCGACTACAACCGTCCCGGGCTGGACGGCAAACCCCGCCAGCTCCATACCGAGCAGGCGAAGGATGTCATTGACTACAAGGTCTATCCTTCGTACAAGACGGACTACGAGCGCAAGGAGAATGCCGGCGTACAGGTTGCCAAGTGCCAGTACTTCACCACGGATGTATATGAACTCAGCAAGCCTGTTCCGGTAGATCTCTCCGGCCTTGCGGCGGTGAAGAAGAACTTCTATGTGGTGATGTGCCTGGAAGGCTCCGGCTCAGTGCTGGGCACCGACGGCACCCGCACTCCCGTCAAAGCCGGCGAAGCCATACTGGCTATGGGCGAAAAGCAAATCAGCTTCGAGCCCGAAAGCCCGAAGCTGAAATTGCTGACTACGCATCTGTAGCGTTTATTTTGCTTTGCCCTGGTTGGCTACGGCTGCCTGCTTGGCGGCGAGTTCCTCGGGGTCGGCAAGATAGTAATCCTTTACGAGATTGAGGTCGTCATCGAACTCGAACACGTACGGAGTTGCCGTAGGGATGTTGAGTTTCACGATGTCGGCGTCGGAGATACCTTTGAGGTGCTTTACCACACCGCGGAGGCTGTTACCATGGGCGACGACAATGATGTTGTCGACCTTCTTGAGCATAGGGAAGATTTCGCACTCCCAGAAAGGCATTACGCGCTCGATGCACTGCTTGAGGGCCTCGGTACGGGGAACGTACTGGTCGGGAACCGCAGCATAGCGGGGATCCTGAGTTGCGGAGTTGGGATCGGACTCGGGGAGAGGGAGGGGCTCCACGTCGTAGCTGCGGCGCCAGATGAGCACCTGCTCGTCGCCGTACTTGGCAGCGGTCTCGGCCTTGTTCAGTCCCTGGAGCATACCATAATGCTTCTCATTGAGACGCCAGCTCTTCTGGACGGGAATCCAGTCGAGGTCCATAGCGTCGAGGACGTTATTGAGGGTCTTGACAGCCCTCTTGAGGTATGAGGTATAAGCAATGTCGAACTTGAATCCGGCTTCTTTCAGGGCTTTGCCTGCATCGAGAGCCTCCTGAAGGCCCTTCTCACTTAAATCTACGTTGGTCCAACCTGTGAACCTGTTCTCTTTGTTCCACTGGCTCTCGCCGTGGCGTACTAATACGATGTTTTTCATTTATTATAATAGTTATTAAAGTAATCCTCGTCCTACCAGGAAAGCTTTGGAATCGGGCTCGCGGCCGGCGAATTCCTTGTAAAGGGTCATGGGCTCCTCGCTTCCGCCACGCTCGAGGAAGGTCTCCTTGAACTTCTTGGCAAGAGTGAGGTCGAAAGGCCCGTCGGGGGAAGCCTCGAAGATGCTGAAAGCATCCCTGTCGAGCACCTCGCTCCAGAGGTAGCCATAGTAACCGGTATTGTATCCGCTGCAGAAGATATGGTTGAAATAGGTAGTCCTGTAGCGGTAGGTGATCTCGGGGTTGAGAGCTATGGACTTGGCAAGATCGGCCTCGAGCTTGTCGATGAACTCGGTAGCCTGCTCGCGGGTGGCGATATCCTCCGGAATCATAGTCTCGTGCCACACGAGGTCGAGCATCGAAGCTGCGGCCAGCTCGGTGGTCATGAATCCCTGGTTGAACTTGAGCGAATTGTTGATCTTCTCCACAAGCGAAGCGGGGATGACCTCGCCCTTGTCGTTGCGGGCATACTTGGCAAGCAGCTCGGGCTGGAATGCCCAGTTCTCGTTGAACTGGCTGAAGGTCTCCACGAAATCGCGGGTGACACTGGTGCCGCTCACCGAAGGATAGTGGCACTTGGTCAGCAGCCCGTGCAGGGCGTGGCCGAACTCGTGGAATACCGTCTGCACGTCATCCACGTTCATATACTCGGAAAGGTTGCCGACGTTCACGATTATGGGGCGCACGTCGTTGCCGGCGGCATCCACATACTGGTCCCGGATATTATTCATCCAGGCACCTCCGCGCTTGCTGTCGCGAGGCAGATAGTCGGTGGTGAAGATACCGATGAGCGAGCCGTCGTCTGCGCTCACCTTCCAGGTGGTGACGCAGTCTTTGTTATAGGCGGGCACGCCTTCCAGCTTCTCCATGTTCACGCCATAGAGCTGCTTGGCGCAGACGAAGATACCGTTGCGGACGGAATCCATATGGAAGTAGGGACGCACCTCTTCGTCGTCCAGGTCATACTTGACCTTGCGGACCTTTTCGGCATAGTACCACCAGTCCCAAGGCTCGATCTTCGAACCAGCAGGGAGTACGCCTGCGGCCACGTCTTCATCCATGATCTTCTGCATGTCGGCAATCTCCTCGCAGGCCTTGGCGGTAGATGCCTTCAGGATTCCGCGGAGGAAAGAATCGACGGTGGCAGGATCTGCGGCCATCTTGTTGGAGAGGGTGTAGCTGGCGGAATTCTCGAATCCCAGCAGCCGGGCCTTCTCCTGGCGGAGACGGATGACCTCGACCATAAGCAGGGCGTTGTCGTTCTCGTTTCCGTGATGTCCGCGGGTGGTGTAGGCCTCATAGTACTCCTTTCGGAGGGCACGGTCGGCGGTAGATGTCATCTTCTCGGGATAGGCGCTCACACTGAAGCCGAACTTATCCTTGAAGGCGTTGCTCTCGGCGAGTATGTTGTTGCCGATCTTCTGGGTCTTGGAGGCGATGGCCTCGTTGATCTCGCGAAGACGCGCCTGCTTCTCCTCGGGAAGGCCGATTCCCTCGCGCTCGAAAGCCTCGAAGTGCTTCTTCAGCACCATCTGCTGCTCGCGGGTGAGATTGGACTGGTCGCCATTATAGACGGCTGCAATCCTCTCGTAGAGGGCCTTGTTGAAGGACATATTGTTCTCGTGAGCGCTGGTAAGGGGGATGGACTCCTCTACCACTGCGTCGAGCGCGTCGCTGCGGTCGGTCTCGGAAACATTGTACATCACTCCTATCACCTTGGCAAGGGTGCGGCCGGAGAGTTCGAGAGGAGCTATGGTGTTCTCGAAGGTCGGAGCCTCTTCATTTGCCACGATGGCATCTATCTCCGCCTGCTGCTCGGCTATGCCGGCCTTGATGGCAGGGATATAATGGGAAACCTTGATTTTGTCGAAGGGAGGTATTCCGTAAGGAGTGTCCCATTCCTGGAGGAAGGGGTTGGTGTTACAAGCTGAAACCGCCATTGCTGCAATTGCGATGTAAAGTAATTTTTTCATTTTAGAAAGTCATTGTTTCTTTGGGCAGAGGGGTACCGTCGGCATAGGTGAAATCCTCATAGGAATTCACGGTGATCTGTATATCTCCCTGATAAAGGGTGAGGATGCCGGTCACGCTGAGGGTCTTGCTGCCGTCCAGGATGTCGTCGGGAATCTTGTAATCGCCGAAACGGCCATAGCCGCTGGTGCGGATGGCGACCTCGGTATTACCCATCTTGAAGGTCTGGCTCACGGTGCCTGCCTGGCGCTCTATGTCTCCATAGTGCTTGCCGTTCACGAGGTTTCCGAGAAGGTCTTTCTTGTCCTTGTGGTCACCCACGGTACCGTAGTTCTGGTCGCCGGAGTTTCCTATCTTGATGGCATCCCAGAGGCCGGATTCGAGATACTTGCCCATAAGGTTCTTGCTCATTGCCCAGGTCTTGACTCCCCAGGTCTGGTCGGCCACGAAGATACGGTTGGAAGATTCCTTCTTGTTGTCGTTGCTGTTCAGATAGAGCAGGGTGAAAACATTGTTGGCATACTGCAGGCCGTCGAGGTGGACGAGCTCGCCAAGATACTTGCAGCTGGCGACGGTGCCGTTCTTCGAAGGCAGCTGGGATTCGCTGAGGGTGGTCGGAGCGACGGGAGCGCCAAGTTCACCTTTGTAGATGTACTTGTCGATGAAGAAAGGGAGTTCGATATAGGAAGTCTCATATTCTCCAGTGGGATCTTCCAGACCGACCTGCACCATTCCGTTTCCGCCGTAGTTGCCGGACTTGTATCCGTACATGCCCACGGTCATACCGTTCAGGTACACATATATGGTCTGACCTTCGTGATAGTCGCTGTAGAGGCTGGAGCGGCCGGCCTTGATTTCCATTCCGCCGGTCTCGTCCTGGATATAGAAACTCTTGTAGATATTGCCTGCCTTGTCGGAAGAGCAGACCTTTCCGGAAATAAAGAGATCTTCGGTAATGGCTATGGGGCCGTTTCCGGGAGTATATCTGGCGGCCAGCTGGGCGATAGTTATATGACGCCCCATCTGGTTCATCTGTTCGAGGGTAACGGGCTCGAACGCCTTGGGCTCGTCGTAGTCGAGGGTGTAAACCGGTTCCCACTCTTCGCAGGAAACGAGGGCCGCAAGAGCGGTAGCTAAGATGATCAACGATTTCTTCATGGCCCTAGAATTTGAAATAGACGTTCAACATATAGTTAAATCCGCTCATATAGAAATACTTGGAGTCGAAACGGTAGAACCGGGTCTTGCTGGTAGTATTGTCGATGAGACGGGTCTGCTCATAACCACCGGTCTTGACGGTGGTATTGTTGAGAAGGTTCTTCGCATTGAAGTTCACGCCAAGCTGATACTTGTAGTGGATGTACCAGCTCTTGCCTACGCTGAGGTTGAGCAGCCAGCAGGGGTCGAACTTCTCCTGACGGGTAAGTCCCATAATTTCGTTGGGAGTAACCTTGTTGTCGGGGCCGGCGGTCGCGACGTCGGTGCGGTAGAAGGGGTTCATATCCAGATATGCATTGCGGAAGTGCTGCACGTCGAGGTCGATGAACCAGTAGTTCTTGTTCCAGGAAAGCCCGAGGCTGGCAGCAGTCTGGGGAGTGCTGGGCACATAGTGCTTCTCGGTTCCGGTGATTTCCTCGACATATCCGCCTGCACCGTCGCTGGAGTAAAGAGGATTGTTCTTCCAGTAAGATACGGGCTGGTTCTCCATGACCATCTCGGAGCTGTTGTCCACGGTCTGGGTCATGTAGGGATTGGAGGTGTAGATGTATTCACCCATGCTGAGTGCACCCTGGACGGAGAGACCGGGCACGGGAACGGGGACCTTGAATCCGAGTTCGACACCGGCGTGGCGCTCGTCTATGCCCACCATCGAGAAGTTGGTGAAGGCATTCTGGAGGTCGTCGTAGAAACTCATCAGGTCGGTCTGGTCGTTGATGGTGGTGTAGAAGAGCGTTCCCCTCACGTTGTAGCCGTTGGCCGAGTACGAAGCGTTCAGGTCGGCCGAGAAGGTCTTGACGGTGGTGAGGTTGGGAGCGATGCTGTTGCGGGTACGGGGCGACAGGAAGGCCTGGTTGAACTTGGGCGCGTCGTTGTAGTAGCCCACGTTGGCGTAGAGCCTGGTGTTGCCGCCTATCACGTAGTTGACACCAGCCTTGGCACCGTAGGTAAGGAAGCTCTTATGCTCGCTTTCACCCTGGGAATCATCGGGGAAGAGGCCGTTCTTCCATACGCCCTCGCGCCAGAAGGTGTTGTAGCCGACCTTGCCGGCCACGTTGGCGCTGAGGTTGCCGAGGGCATACTTGGCATTCACCCATCCCTCGTAATTCTGCACGTTGGCGAAATAATCGTATCCGTACTTGTCACCCTTCTTCACCTTCTGGGCGGTGTTGCCGTGGGCATAGTAGTAATCCAGGTCGTTCTGGACCGCTATGGGATCGGCACCGAAGTCGCGCTCGGCGAAGTTGTTGATATTGATGAAGTACTCGCCGCCCAGCAGGTCGTCGATGCGGGTGTAGTACTCGGTACGGTTGACCTTTGCGCTGAGGCCTCCGTTCAAGGACAGGAAGTGGTTAACCTGGTACTTGGCGGTGGCTGCGAGGTTGAAGTCGTTCTGGTCCACGCGGCGCTCCTGGATGACATACTTGGAGCGCATGTTACCATCCTCGTCGAGGCTGAGGCGGTTCACGTCATAGAGCCTGTCCCAGTTGACCTGGGTATATTGAGGATAATCGTCGGGGTGGGTCCAGATTTCGGTGGCCCAGGCATACTTGCCGGTATTCTGACGGTTGAGGTCAGGATCGGCGTTGTAGAAGTAACTGGGGAGATTGCGGTAGTAGTCCGGGCGGGGGTCGGCGGCATCGTACCAGTCGAGGGCGGTATTGCCGTTGCGGCCGAAACGATAGAGGGCGGTGACGCTGGCCTGGAACTCGTCGGAAGGAGTGTAATCGTACTTCACTATGGCCACAGGCTCGTGGGTCTTGGCCACGCGGGAGTTACGCACCACGCCGTTCTGATAGCCCCAGTTAGGGTTGTACATATTGTC
>JAEEGG010017744.1_pt1 | contig 14586 bp, 9 predicted proteins | sample 9134161 | NCBI WGS metagenome assembly JAEEGG01 (sample SAMN16246543, study PRJNA631951) | gut metagenome | biome: gut microbiome; feature: rumen; material: CR-attached | host: Bos | place: Iran: Karaj | collected 2018-10
GTGCCACCGTGGGGCAGATTCTGGCGATGTTCAACTCGCGCTTTGTAAAAGTGGTGTTGATGTGCTTCGTCATCGCCGTGCCTGTGAGCATCGTCATCATGCGGCGTTATTTGGAGGGCTTCGCCTATCAAGTGCCGCTGCATATTTGGGTATTTGCCCTTGCGCTGTTGACTGTCTTGGGCGTCACGATTGCGGTGGTCACCTTACGCAGTCTGCGGGCGGCCACGGTGAACCCGGTGAAGTCGTTAAGGACAGAATAATAATAGGAGATTCCCTGCGGGAATGGAGGTCGGATGTGATCGTTAACCGCGGCGGCTTGTGAAATTTACTGATAGGCAATTTGTTTTTGCCGCCGCTTTAACCCCAAAAGACACACTCCATTCCCGAAGGGAAATCTCAACAATTAAACAGTTAAACAATCAACAATAATGAGCAGTTACATCAAATTCCTCTCTCGAAACAAACTATACAGCATCATCGAGGCCATTGGCCTGACGGTGAGCCTCGCCTTCGTGGTCATCATCTATTGCTATGTGGCGCAGCATATCGCCGTCACGCGCGAAAATCCGCATAGGAAGGAGATTTACGGCGTGGCCATCCAAGACAAGATGCTATATCAATATGGGATGAAAGAGACTATCGGGGAGAGCATCCCTGAGATTAAGGCCATCACCGAGTTCGGATGGATCTATGGCACGGAGATGAAGGCCGACGGGCAGTTGTTGCGTCTGGGACAGGTGCTGGGCTGCGACCGCGACTTTTTCGACTTCTTCCCCGTCCAGTTCGCAGAAGGCCAGCCTGACCAGATCGATGAGACTTTGACGGCTTTCGTGTCAGAAGAGATGGCGCAAACCCTTTCGCAATCGGGCGAGGTGGTTGGACGGACAATCCACATGCTGAATCACGACTTCACTGTTGTGGGTGTTTACACCGACATAGGCACTTCGCTTTTCTATGCTATGCCCGACGTGATTGTCAATGTAGACCTCACCGATGGCGTGACCTATTACGGCGGCTTTGACAGCCCTGCCGTTCCTGCCAATATATTTGAGAATGTGTGGTTCTTCATCAAGACATTTCCTGATGTCGACCGAGAGGCACTATGCGGGAAGTTGGCCACAGCCACAGAGGCTTTATACCTGAAGATTCTCGGAAGAGAGTATCCCGTTGATGCTGCAACAATCAAGTTGGTGCGTCTGGATGAGGTGTTTTATTATGACGGGCAAACTACACTGAAAAGAGGCGACAAAGTGATGATGCACAGCCTGTTGGCGGTGGGTTTGTTGTTGCTGATTTCCGCGTTGTTCAACTACATCAATCTGAATGTTGCCTTGACCAGCAAGCGGGCCAAGGAGATGGCCACGCGACGGTTGCATGGTGCCACCAAGGGTCGAATCATCGGGAAATACCTGCTTGAATCGCTGGCATTTACCCTGGTTTGCATGGTATTGGGCATCTTGATGGCAAAGGCGCTTGAGCCACTAGTCAACCGTTTGTTGGGCGATGACGTGGGTGTGAAGATTATGCTCTCGCCGTTTTATCTGATTTCCTATCTGCTCATCGTGATTGTGGTGGCGCTGCTGGCGGGCATCATCCCAGCCACGGTGGTGTCGAGGGCCAAGCCCATCGATGTGGTGACTGGGGCCTTCCGTTTACGCAATAAGATGGTGCTCTCGAAGGTTTTCATCGTCTTGCAAAATGTCATCGCCATCGTGCTGATTGCCTTGGTGATCACGATGGAGGTGCAGATGCGCCACATGGAGCAGCGGCCTGTCGGATGTCGTACGGAGAACCTGTTCTATGTGAATTCCATACTATCGGGCGATGAGGCCTTTGAGAACGACTTGATGGCCTTACCTTGCGTGAAACGGATGGGACACTCGTATGGTTATCCTGGCGGTGCCTTTATGGGTACAAAATGGTTGCGCTTCAATGAAAGTGATGATTGGGTTTCAGTGAAATACCTGTTGTGCGACACCACGGCTTTTGATATGTTTGGGTTTGACATCAAGGCGATGTATGGCCAACTGGACGAAAACCAATGGCTGCTGACGCAAGGTTTGCTTGAGGCCCAGACGGGGATGCCTTTGGAGCAATTTGACATTGATTCGTTGGGTGTTTGGTACAAGCGTAATCTGCGTTCTGATATGTGTGGCGTGTTGGGTGATTTCGCCCTTTACGACGCGGCCCATGTGGTGGATGAGACTTATGGAGCGGTGCAGATCGTTGGGAAGGAGCCGAAGTTCAAGTGGGTGACTCACCATCCCGTATTAGAGATTGTGGGCGACCATGCGGAGGCACGCAAAGCCATCATGGACGTGTACGACAAGCACATGGGTAAAAAAGAGGCTTATTGGGAAGCCTGGTCCATTGACTTTATCGACAATTTGCTGCTGTTGCATTTGCGGGATACCAAAAACAGGATGCGCCTTGTGGATATGTTTATGGCAGTGGCGGTGTTGCTGTCGCTGCTGGGACTCGTGGCCATGAGCACGCATTTCGCCTCCGAACGCGAGAAGACCATCGCCGTCCGCAAGGTGTTTGGCGGCACGATGCAAAGCGAGATTCGCCGCAACTTGAAGGAATACGTCATCATGATTCTTATTGCCAATGTCATCGCCATTCCGATAGCGGTTTGGGTCTGTGGGCGTTATCTGGAGGACTTCGTCTACCGCATCGACCTGTATCCGTGGATCTTCGTGGTGACGGTGGTGCTGTCGTTCGTCATCGCCATCGGCTCGGTGCTGTGGCAAATTGTCTCCGTGGCTCGAGTGAATCCGGTGATGGCTTTGAAGAAGGAATAACAATGCCAGAAAACTACATCGGACTGAACACTATCTTTTTGTTCGGTAGTTCTCGTTCACGGAGATACATCAACAGATACACCGGAAGATATATGTTTCGGTCAAGGATTTCAATGTTCTTTGTCGTATATATAAAAGCCTCTTTTATCGCATATTCTTCATTTTTCATCACATTGCAAAGAGCATTATGCCGTTTGTAGTCCTTCCCCGACTTGATTTCTATCGGGAGAGCCTGATTGTCGTGTTCAATGACGAAATCGAGTTCTCCCTGTTTTTTACTGTTGAAATAGTAAAGGTCGTAACCATGCGAACGAAGTTCTTGTGCGGCAAAATTCTCAAAAACGGCACCGAAGTTCGCATTGATTTCGCCAATCATGATATTGAGTTGAAAACCAGATGAGTACATGCAGGACAGCAGACCAACATCATTAAGAAACAACTTGAACAAGTTGCGTTGTTCATTAAGTTTCAACGGCACACAAGGTTTGTCGACATTATATGTGGGTAAGGCCACCCCTGCATCGGTCAGCCAAAGGAAGCTGTTCTCGTATTTTTCGAATTTTGCTCTATCGTTCAGCGATTTTAGTATAAATCTCTTGTTTTGAGCATTGAGTTCCGACGGAATCCTTTCAAAAATCTCTTTGATAAATAGCTTGTTGTCGGCATATTTGGCAATGTCCTTTTTGTATAGTTTCAGGATGTTCTCCTGCTCGTGTCGGACTTCCTGCATGTTGTTGGTATCCAGATACTTCTCCACAACAGCTGGCATTCCTCCAATCACAAGGTATAGACGAAGCAATTCCATCATCTTCTCATGAACGACAGAGTCGATGGGAATTCTCTTATCGTAACATTCATGAAGATGCGTCATCACCTCATCGCTCATGCCTAAAGCCAATGCGAACTCCTCGAAATCGAGTGGAAACATTTCTTTTTCAGCCATGTAACCGACAGGGACGCTTCGCAAGTCTTTCAATTCGACACCTAAAAGAGAGCCGCTCATGACATAACGATAACTTCCTTCCTCGACAAGAAACTTAATCGCCGTGACAATTTCTGGACATTCCTGCACTTCATCGAAGAAAATCAAGGTGTTGCCTGGTTCCAATTTGGTGTCGGTCAACGCAGAAATGCGCAACAGGATATCGTTTGTGTCGAGCGGATTGGCAAAGATGGTTTTGAGTTTCGGATTTTTGATGAAATTGAATTCCACAAAATGCTTGAATGTTTCTTCTCCCACCTTGCGAATGGCAAATGTTTTTCCTACTTGTCGTGCACCCGTAACAAGGAGCGATTTTTTGTCATTCAAAAAGAAATCTTTTAAAGAACTGTAATTCTTTCTATTAATCATTTTTCAATGCTTTTTTCCAACCGCAAAAATACAACTATTTTGCTTTTTTCCAACCTTAATTAGGATGATTTTATGCTTTTTTCCAACTTATTCATAAAATTAGGGAAATAGCCTGCACCCAATTCACATGACAACTGTAAAGTTTCTTTACACCCACTGTAAAGAATCTTTACACTTTTACAAAATCGAAAATTGTATCTTGTTGATTCATATTGTTTTACAAATTTGGCACAGATTATGACATACGACTGTCAACAATTAAACAGTTAAACAATCAACGATTCAACAATATGTCAAGTTACATCAAGTTTTTATCCCGAAACAAACTTTACACAGCCATCGAGGCCATCGGTCTCATCGTTTCCATTGCCTTCGTCATCTTGATTGGCAATTATGTGTACCAGCAGTATTCCGTGGCCTACGGCAATCCTTATCGAAATAGGGTTTATGCCGTTGGAAACCAAGATTATATGTCGCTATCGTGGTGGGACAAGGCCGTTTTTGAAGCCGAACTTCCCGAGGCGGAGGCTGTCTGTCGTATCTCCAACGCTGATGATGCGGGCTACATCACCATTGGCGACGAGCATATCAATGCAACCGTCACCGAGGCCGACCCCGAACTCTTCGAACTTTTCCCTAACCTAACCTTGATTGATGGCAATAAGGACGAGTTCCGCCTCAAAGGTCATTGCCTCGTTTCGGAATCGCTGGCACAACGAGTCTTCAATGGCGATGCCATAGGCAAACCCATTACCATCACCTTTTTTGACGATAAAAACGAAAGTATGGTTTGCGGAGTCTTCAAGGATGACGCCTATTCGATGATTCCTTACACCGATGTGATTCTCAATCCCGAGTTCGACGAATTGTACGAGCCTGAAAACCAAGTGCCTTTTAGTTCCATCGGCTCATATATGACCTTGATAAAAGTCCACGAAGGCACTGATCGAGAAGAGTTTGCAAAGAAGATTGAGGCGGTCGGTCTACCACATTATTCTGGCGGTTTCGTTTCTGCCATGCCGATTTACACGCTTCCCGAAGTCTTTTTCTACGAAAACCAGTGGATGTTCAAGAAAGGCAACAAGTCCTTGCTGCAAATGCTTACCGTGGTTGTCTTGCTATTATTGCTTTCTGCGATTTTTAACTACATCAACCTTAATATGGCCCTCTCGGGCAAACGCGCCAAGGAAATGGCCACGCGCCGATTGCATGGCGCCACGCAAGGACGAATCATCCTGAAATATATCGTTGAATCCGTGTCGTTCACGGCGGTGTGTTTCGTGTTGGCGTTTTTGGTAGCCTACGCCTTCCTCCCGATGATGAACAACCTGTTGAGAGGCGTTTCGGGTGGCGAAATGGGTATCGACGCTCCATTTGAACAGTTCGTCCCAATCCGTTTCGAATGGTCAGCGGGCATCGTGGCGGTTTATCTCGTCGCGATTGTGCTGTTGGGCACTTTGGCAGGCATCGCGCCAGCCGCCATAGCCTCGCGTTTCGAGCCGATTGATGTTGTGCGCGGCACCTATCGCTTGAAGACAAAAAGGGTTTACAGCAAGGTGTTTATCGTGTTTCAAAATACCATCACTGTGGTTCTCATCGCCATGGCGTTGCTGATGGAGGTACAGATGCGGCACATGATGAACCGTCCCATCCACTCGCGATCCGAGGGCTTGTATTCGTTGCAAATGTGGGTGAGAGACTACGCCGATTTGGTTCCACTCATCAACCGTTTGGAGCAGATTCCGAATGTGCGAGCGGTGGGCTATGGCCGTGGTTTTGCTGGTCAGTTGAACATGGGCACAAGTGTCGAAACGCCTGATGGCGAAACAGTGAACATGCAACTCATCCTGTGCGACGAGACCTATTTCGATATGCTTGGTTTGCAGGTAGTTGAAGATTTCGGAGTACCCAAAACCAACTCGGTCTGGATGTCGAAGGCCTTGGCCAATAAACTTTCGGTGAACGACTCGACGGCTTCGTATTATGCCCGTCGGATGCGCATCAACGGCAGTCGTCCCGAGACCGTGGGCGGCATCTACGAAAACATCCCGACATTGCCAGCATCGGCTTCCGAGCCTGACCGTTTTTCGGCTGTCATCATCGCCAAGGCGGAAGACCTGGTTTGGGGTAATGGCGTAATGATTGATGTATCAAGTGATTACAAAGGGACTGAAAAGGCTATTCTGGAGGTTTATCGCGAATATTCAGAGGAGCAGAACGGCACATTTGTGGAAGCCGCCCAAAACGGCTATGTGAAGGACCTGAACAATTTGTCTCTGCAACCCGTCAAGATGGCCATGCGATTGCTGGAATTGTTCATGCTGCTCTCGGTGCTGATTTCTTTGCTCGGCCTCGTGGCCATGAGCACCTATTACAGCGAGCAAAGCACCAAGAGCATCGCCGTACGCAAGGTGTTTGGCAGCAATGTCCGGCGCGAATTGTGGCGCACAGTCAAGGATTATATGGTTCTCGTCGGCATCGCCGCTCTCATCGGCATCCCGCTCGCGGTTTGGTTCTGTGGCCGCTATTTGGATCGTTTCGCCTACCGCATTGAGCATTACGGTTGGATCATCGCTGTGGCTGCTGTCCTCGGCATGTTGATGGCTTTCTTGTCCGTCCTTTGGCAGACCTTGAGGGCTGCGCGGACGAATCCAGCGGAGGCTTTGAAGAAGGAGTAAAACTGCAAATTATGTTTTTTCGGTAATTATTTTTCGGTAATTTTGCCGCCATGAGTAAACTCAAATCTAAAATCCTAGTCGTCGATGACAACGCCGGCATCCGGTCGGCACTGAAGATATTGCTGCCCATGCGCTTCGCGGAGGTGGAACTCATCGCCTCGCCCAAGGTGCTGATGGAAACTATGCGAACCTTCAAGCCCGATGTGGTACTGCTCGACATGAACTTCGAGACCGACATCAACACGGGCAACGAAGGCCTCTTCTGGCTCTCGGAACTGAAACGCGACTTCCCCGAGGTGGAGGTGGTGCTGTTCACGGCCTACGCCGACATCGCCCTCGCCGTGGAAGGTATGAAACGCGGTGCCTTCGACTTCGTGGTGAAGCCTTGGGACAACGCCAAACTGCTCGCCACGCTTGAAGAGGCATGCAAGAAACATCGTGTAGGGACACATCGCATGGATCAGCCCTTCACGAATACCACGCCTATGATGCGCTGGGGCGAGAGCGAGGCGATGCAACGACTGCGCGAGATGGTGGAGAAAGTGGCGCCCACTGATGCCACTGTGCTTATTACTGGCGAGAACGGAACAGGTAAGGATGTGCTGGCCAATGAGATACACCGTCTCTCCAATCGCGCTGCCAAACCGATGATAGGTGTGGATATCGGAGCCATCACGGACACCTTGTTCGAGAGCGAGATGTTCGGTCATGTGAAAGGGGCTTTCACCGACGCCCATGCCGACCACATCGGCAAGTTCGAGCAGGCCAACGGCACCACGCTTTTCCTCGATGAGATTGGCAATGTGCCGCTGGCACAGCAGGCCAAACTGCTACGCGTCATCCAAAATCGCAGCATCACCAAGGTGGGCGACACGAAATCCATCCCCATCGACATCCGACTGATTTGTGCCACCAACATGGACTTGGCGACGATGGTCAAGGAAGGCCGTTTCCGCGAAGATTTGTTCTACCGCATCAACACGGTCACGCTGCACCTACCGCCGCTGCGCGAGCGTCCCGACGAAATCGTCACCTTGGCAGAGCTGTTTGTCAAGCAATATGCCGAGAAATATCACCGTAAGGCACAAGGCCTTTCCGATGAGGCGCTGAATCTCCTGAAACGCTGCCGTTGGAGTGGCAACATCCGCGAGTTGCAAGGATGCATCGAAAAAGCGGTCATCTATTCCGAAGCGGAACTCATACGCGCCGCCGACCTCCAACTCCGCGCCTCTGAACTGATGGACGAAGCAACTCCAATAACGCAAAACCAAACCCTCGAAAGCGCTGAAGAGCAGGTCATCCGCAACGCGATGAAGACTTACAACGGCAATCTGACCCTTGTGGCCAAGGCATTGAAAATCAGTCGTCCGACCTTATACCGCCGCCTAAAGGAATACGGAATATGAGTGCCTGGATTTGGATATTGGTTGTAGTGGTGGCTGTCGTCGCAGCGATTGTGGTGACGACACTTATCGTGCGCAGAAACGATGCCCGAAAGGTGGGTTTCATGATGGATGCCTTGGAAGACGGCGAGTTGAACTTCCACTTTAAGGAGAAGTCGGCGCTTAACCGTGCCTTGAACCGCATCAAGGGCATTTTTGAACGGCGCGACGCAGCCAACGAGGAGTCCTCGCAAAACAAGCTGTTTCGCGTGATGACGCACGAAATCATGAACACCGTAGCGCCCATCGCTTCCTTGAGTGATGCCTTGCTCACCGAAGAAGGTGTGGATGTGAAGGCAGGGCTGGAGACCATTTCGGCCTCATCGAAGGACTTGATCCGTTTTGTGGAGTCGTACCGCAGCATGACACAAGCCCAACCTCCCGTCCGCAAGGCGGTGATGGTCGACGAACTGATGGACCGTGTGCTGCTCCTCAACAAGGCCAAGATAGCCGAGCAAGGTGCCATCCTGACCTATCAAGCCAATACGCCCGACTTGCTCATCTATGTCGATGAAGGACAGATTATGCAAGTGTTCAACAACTTGATAAAGAATGCCGTGCAGGCGGGTGCCTCCACCATCCGCATCACCGCCGACCTGAACTCGGAGGACCAAACCGTCATCCGTGTGGCCAACAATGGCAAAGCCATCCCATTGCGCCAAACCGAGGAAATCTTCATTCCGTTCTACACCACCAAACCGAATGGAACGGGCATCGGATTGAGTTTGTCGAAACAAATCATGGTGCGACATAACGGCAACCTCGTCCTTGAACAGAGCGACAGCAGCCTGACTGTTTTCGCATTGTTGTTTAAGTGATTGCAATTTGTGCGTTTTTTATTGCCGTATGTTGTTTTCTTGTGTATTTTTGCACCTAATACATATACTATATCGAGTTCAAAACCTATAAAATAACTAAAAATGAAAAAGTTCTTTACTACTATGTTTGCGCTGGCCTTGTCGTTGGTCACGATGGCCGGCAATTTCGTGATGCTTTCCTATTCGGGTCGCGCCGAACTGGAAAGACACTTCTCTGACCCGAATCTTACGGTGCATTTCTACACCGATTCGGAGGTCTTCGCCACCGCTGAACGTTTCGAAGTCGGCAGCATGGTGATGATTGAGGAAAATGCTTTCTCTGACAATGGATGCTATACGTTGGTGTATTGCCCGAAAGCCCAACAGCAGCAATTTGACGCGCTGCTTTCGACTCAGGATTATGTCATCGTGAAAGGCTCGGTGATGCCTTACAAGAATGACGGCGCCGTGGCTATCTTCAATAAGAAAGCCAGCCTGCCCAAGTTGACCCGCGACTTCCCAGTGGTGACGGAAGAAGACCCTCGGATCCGCGAGATGTTGAACCAAGTCAACATGGACTCGCTTGAGGCCACAGTGCAACACTTGCAGGATTATGGCAGCCGCATTTGGAACTCCGAAAACGCCTTTGCCGCTTCCGATTGGATTGCCAGGCGTATGGAGGCCCTTGGCCTCGAGGTCGAGCAGCAACCTTTCTATGCCAATACATGGACGGGTAGCGGCCAGGCAGCACCTAATGTCATCGGTATCCAGCGCGGTACGCTTTATCCCGACACTTACGTGGTGTGCGGTAGCCACTTCGATTCGTTCTCTTACGAGGCCATGTATGGCGGCGGCACGGCTCCTGGTGCCGACGACAATGCCACGGGTGTGGCCAGTGTGCTTGAGAGTGCGAGGATTATGACACAGTATGAGTTTGAGTACAGTATCATCTATTGCGCCTACGGTTGCGAGGAGATGGGCCTTTACGGCAGTGAGGCCTACGCGTCGCGTTGCCAACAACAGGGCATGGACATCATCGGCTATTTCAACAACGACATGAACGGTTACCTTTATGGCGACCAAATCCACATCGACTGCATCTATCCCAACTCGGTGGAGCCGATTGGTACTTATTATATGAATGTTGGCGAGGTGTATTATCCCGAACTGCCCATCCGCCATGTGAACTTCAACGAGGGTGACAGCGACCACACCTCTTTCAATAACCACGGCTATATGGGCATCTATCCCTTCGAGGACTACCAGCACTACAGCCCTTACATCCATACGCCTAATGACGTGATTGGAACGAGTGTGACGAGTTTCGAAATGGGTCAGCAGTATTGCCAGATGAACATTGCCTGTTTGGCCGAGATTGCCAATCCAATGGGTGATACTCCTGTGGTAGAATGCAATCCTGTGGTGGATTTCTACATCGACTATCCTGTCTGGAAAGAATTGTCATGGCTTTATTTGTTCTGGAGAACACCCGAGGAAGGCTCTACGGGCGAACTTGAACGTTTTGATGTTTATCGTGACAATGAGGTGATAGCAACCGTTGAATTTGACCCAAGCATTCCTGATTATGGTTATGAGGATACTATAACCGTGGATGTCCAAGCCGAGTATTTCATCATGGCCGTTTATAGCGACGGTTGCGAGGCACCTTCGCAAACGGAAATCGGTTATGGCATCAGTGCAGTTGAGGAGTCGGAATCCAATGTTATGGTCTATCCCAATCCCTCCAACGGCACCTTCAACCTCAACCTTGGCGCAGGCCAATGGGATGTGGAGGTTTACGACATCACAGGCCGCAAGGTCTATGAAAACCGCATGGATGGCCACTCTGTCCTCGACCTCGGTAAATGCCGAAAGGGCGTTTACTTCTTGAAAGCCATGGGCGAGAGTAGGGGAGTGACAGCGAAAGTTATGGTGCAGTAAGCTTCGGCTGAACATAATACCTCAAAATTCTCCGTTTCACTGGGTTGAGACGGAGAATTTTGTATTTTTGAAGTCTTAATACAACGCTTATGAAATACCAAATCCCACTTTTCGTATTGGCATTGGGCTTTGTGCTGGCCTCGTGCGGCAATAACAGCCAACCTGTCGAAACATCCGAGCCTGAATCCGATTCCATCCGTTTCCGGACGGTAATCTATCGCCCAGGCGATTACAACTCAAAGAATTACCGCATCCCCGCTATCATTACGGCCAAAGACGGCTCTTTGGTTATCGCCACCGACAAGCGGAAAAACAACGACATCGACTTGCCCGAAGACATTGACATTCTCATCAATCGCAGCACCGATGGCGGTCGCACTTGGAGCGAGCCTTACACTTTGATGGAAGGTCAAGGGGTGGGGAAAGGCTTCGGCGATTGCGCCTTGGTGCGCACCAACGACGAAGGCGGCCTCTTGGCGGCTTTCGTAGGTGGATGTGGCTTTTGGCAGGGAAGACCCGAGAACCCGTTGCGGACCTATATCGCAAGAAGCTACGACAACGGCCAGACTTGGACTGAACCCAAGGATATCACCGATGAACTCTACGGCGCGAAATGCAATAACGAGGTGAGTCGCACTTGGTGGTCGGCCTTCTTCGCCTCAGGCAACGGTTTGTTGACCTCCACGGGACGCATCATGTTCGTCCTCGCTGTGCGCGACACCGAGGAATGGGCGGCTTGCAACTATGCGGTCTATTCCGACGACAACGGCGAGACTTGGCAGATCTCTGGCCGAGCCTCACAGCGCGGCGATGAAGCCAAGGTGGTGGAATTGGCCGATGGCCGCATCTTGATGAGCATCCGCCACGAAGGGGAGCGTTGGTACAACATTTCAGAGGACGGTGGCACCACGTGGCGTCCCGCAACCTCCGCTTGGCCCGACCTTGTAGCTACGGCTTGCAATGGCGATATCATCCGTTATTCATCTGTAAACGAGGGTGCTGAAAAGAATATCCTGCTCCATTCCTTGCCCGGTCCAGAGCGTCGTGAGAAGGTGACGGTGTATGTCAGTTACGACGAAGGCAAGACTTGGCCTGTAAGCAAGTGCATCGTACCCTACGATGCGGCCTATTCCTCGCTCTGCATCCTTCCCGACCATAGCATCGGCCTCTATGTGGAGGAGTCAGACGGCGACACCTTGGGCTATTCGATGGTATTTTACAACTTTGGGTTAGAGTGGTTGGAGAAATAACTTTATCTTTGCACCCCGAAACGACAGTCCTCGGGATTGAAAAAGTAGACAAAATAGAACAACATTAAAATCAAACAACAATGAAAAAAACTACCCTATGGATGCTTGCCGCCATCCTCATCTGCGGCGTTAGTATGGTTAGCTGTGGCAACAAGAATGCCAAGGAAGAAGCCAAAGAAGAACCCACTCAGGTTGAACAAGTTGTGTCAGATGCTGAGCTTTGCAAAGCTGCCGTCAATGACTACCTGGTGAACGTGATTGGCAAGAATTACGCCGAAGCTGAGTACTGTATTCCTAGCCCGTTCGTGATCAGCACAAACGAGGGCAATAAGGACGACGTCCTCATTTGGGGCGACTTCTGGGTGTTCAATTACGACATTTCTGGCGACACTTTGAAGACCGTTTCGGGCGGTAGCCATCCTGGTTTGATGCACCTGAAGAAGACCGACAATGGCTTTGAAGTGACCAATTTTGAAGTCGTGGAGGATGGTGAAGGCAATCTGGAAAGCGCCAAGAGGATTTTTGGCGATAACTATGATGCTTTCTGGGAAGTCAACAGCAACCAGGAGAAGCGTGAGGACATCAGGCTGCATTTCATCGCCGACTATGTGAAGGAGCACAACCTTCCTGTCAAAATGGTGCAGGACTATGGCTGGCCTGCCGTTGAATTGCCGAAATGAAACCCTTCAGCTGTTCCGATACTGGTTCGGCGTCATTCCTGTGTGCTTTTTGAAATACTTGAAGAAAAACGAAGGGTTGGCGAAATTCAGTTCGTCGGAGATTTCCTTGATGCATAAGTCGCTGTGTTTCAGCATTTGTTTCGCTTCGAGGATGACATATTGATCGATCCATTCTGGAGCCGATTGCCCACTGGTCTCTTTCACGATTTTTGAGAGGTATTTGGGCGTGATGCAGAGTTTGTCGGCATAAAAACCCACACCACGTTCCTTGAGGTGGTGGCGCGTGACCAAATCCACGAAGCGTTCAAAGACGATTTTGTGACGTGTCGAGGCGGGACGCTCTTCTTCGTTTTGTTTTTGTAGCCGCTGGTTAAGGAAACTACCGAAGGTGAAGAAAACCGATGAAATGAGGTGGCTAACGCTTTCTGTCGCATAGGCATAATCTGAATGTATGATGCTGTTGATGAGGCGGATATGCTCTTGCACCAAGTTGAGTTCGTCGGCTTGTAGGGTGAAGCAGGGATTATCGAGTATGGTGATGGCCTCATTGAGCATTTTGCTGATGTCGGAACGGAATTGGTCGAGAAACCGAGTCGAAACGGCAATGATGGTCAGAGTGGCCGCTTTTTCCGATGGTTTTGATTCGAGGCGGATGATGTTTTGGGGCAAGTTGAGCAGCATCATTCCCTTGTGAATCTCGTATTCCTTCAAGTTGATGCTGCACTTGAAACTACCTTGCTTGCAAAACGCCGCCACGTATGCGTCAATGCGACACGGATAGCGCAACAGGTCGTAGTTGGCTTCATTGGTGCGCTCGGCCAAGATGAAGTCGTCACCTATATTAATGACATTGTCGGTCAAAAAAAGCTCTTTTGCCCGTGCAATACTGAAACTGTTGTACCCTTTTGTTTCCATTCGTTGAAATTTTCGACAAAAATAGATAATTATATTTGATTATTGGTTGAAAAATAAGAATATTTCGACCTTTAGATACTTTTTGATGAAAATATTATTCCTTTTGGTCGAAAAAGAAGCCCTTTCTTTGCAGCATCGAACAAAAAGGAATAGAAAATGAATAAAGTATTGAAAAACAGTGTGTTGGTGATTGCGTTTTGTGCGGTTTCTCTGACGATGCCTGCGCAAAGGATGCTCACTTTGGACGAGTGCAGACGGCTCGCCCTCGAGAACAATAAGAAACTGAAAGTGGCCGAGGAGGAGGTCGACAAGGCTCGTTACGAAATGTATGCCTCCTACGCCAATTACCTGCCCAAAGTGTCGGCAACGGGCACTTATATGCACAATAGCAGAAACCTCCAATTGCTGAGCGATGAGAATATGGCTGCGCTCAACAGCATAGGGACAACGGCGCAGGGCGAAATTGATGCCTATCGCGAGCAGGTGCTGGCTGTTTACAATAACGACCCCATGGCCGTGGTTTCGTGGGCACTTTTGCAGCACGACCCGACCTTGAACAAGTTGGTCACCGACCTGATGAGCCTTGATGTGGAAGGGTCGCTGAACCAGATTGGTGAACAGGTTTCGGATGCTTTCAAGATCGACACCAAGAATGTGATTGCGGGTGTCGTTTCGGTGCAACAGCCTATCTTTGCTGGTGGCAAGATTGTGGCTTATAAGCAGATTAC
>JAEEGG010017746.1_pt1 | contig 14585 bp, 7 predicted proteins | sample 9134161 | NCBI WGS metagenome assembly JAEEGG01 (sample SAMN16246543, study PRJNA631951) | gut metagenome | biome: gut microbiome; feature: rumen; material: CR-attached | host: Bos | place: Iran: Karaj | collected 2018-10
CCATGTTCCTCAACCCCAAAACCGCCAAATAAGCTCACCCTGCAAAGCCATCATACGGAAGGAGAAGCAATCATGCCCAAGCTGAAGAGCCACAGCGGCGCCAAGAAGAGATTCAATCTCACCAAGAACGGTAAGGTCAAGCGCGCACACGCCTTTAAGAGCCATATCCTCACCAAGAAGGTCACCAAGCGCAAGAGAGGCCTGCGTCACGGCACCTATGCCGACGTGACCAACGTTGCCGCCATCCGGCAGATGATCCCCTACAAATAATCAAAAACACTACTGCTTCATTATAGGAGGAACAGGAAATGGCCAGAGTCAAAGGCGCGATGATGACGCGCAAGAGAAGAAAGAAGATCCTCGGCTTCGCCAAGGGGTATTGGGGCAGCAAGTCCAAGCACTTCAAGATGGCCAATCAGGCCGTCATGAAGTCCGGCAACTATGCATATATCGGCAGAAAGCAGAAGAAGCGCGATTTCCGCAGCCTGTGGATCACCCGCATCAGCGCGGCCTGCAAGCTGAACGGAATGAACTATTCCAGCTTCATGCACGGCCTGAAGCTGGCCGGCGTGGATATGAACCGGAAGATGCTCTCCGAGATCGCCATCCACGACGCCGCCGCCTTCACCGCTCTTACGGAAAAGGCCAAGGCCGCTCTGTAATCAAAGCTGAGCTCCGGACCGGCTTCCCCGCGGGGAGGCCGGTCTTTTGCGTTTATCCGATCCGCCGGCCGGACCCCGGTCTGTGCTTGCGGAGCGGATACGGCCATGGTATACTGAGCATACTGTCAAACAAACGGAGGATGAGGTTCTGAAAGAGGACGTCCGCAAGCCCGGACTTCCGGCGGAGGATCGGGCCAGAAATGACGAAAACAGGGCTCCGCAGAGAAAAAGGCTGCGCCTGATCGGCGTTTTGGCCTTTGTTCTGCTGAACGGCGTCGTGCTGTACTTTTCTGCCCGCTCAGATTTTTCCAAGCGTCCTCCCTCCATGGATTTCGACCTGTTCAGCACCCGAAACCTCATCTGTCTGGCCTGTGCCCTGGGCTGCGTCATTCTGCCGATCCTGGCGGAGGCCGGCAAGTACGTGCTGATGATGCGGAAGCTGGGAGAGCGCGTCTCCCGCCGGACGGCCCTGGAGACCATGATCCTGGGCAAGTATTACGACTGCATCACCCCCTCCGGCGCGGGAGGCCAGCCCTTCCAGATCTACCATCTTCACGCCGCGGGGTACACGGGCGGGGCCAAGTCCGCCATGCCCCTGGCCTCCTTCATCACCACCCAGTACGCCTTCGTGCTTCTGGCGCTGGTCCTGTTCATCTTCAACAGCCGCACCAACAGCGTGGTGGGCATCCGCATTGCCGCCTATGCCGGACTTGTCGCCTATTCCGCCGTTCCCACCCTGGTGGCCCTCTCCGCCATCTCCCCCGCCCTCGCCGGGCGGATCGTGAGCTTCTTCATCCGCATCGGCGGGAAGCTCCGGCTCATCAAGGATCCGTCCGCCGCCGCCCGGAGTGCGGAGGAGGCGCTGGGGCGGTATGCCGGAAGCCTGCGGACCATCGCCGCCGACCGGACTCTGCTCCTGGCCCTCTTCGCCCTGTCTCTGGTATATCAGGCCTCCCTGTGCTCCATCCCCTATTTTGTGGTGCGCATCTTCGGCGTGCATCTGGGGTATATCCAGTCCCTTACCCTGTGCTTCTATGTGTACGCTTCCGTGACCCTGGTCCCCACGCCGGGGAACGCCGGGGCAGCGGAGGGGTCCTTTTATCTTCTTTTCGATCAGCTGGACACCTCCGGCGTGTTCTGGGCCATGCTCATCTGGCGCTTTTTGTGCTACTATTTCTTCATTCTCCTGGGCCTGGGCGTCTACGGCATCCGGACCGTTGAGCGGAAATACCGGCGAAGGGACGGAACGGACGACAATACCGGCGGGGACGGCTGAACCGTCCCCCTTTTTCTGAGGGGTTGAACAATGGGCAAGTATCTTGTAACGGGAGCCTGCGGCGGCATGGGCCGCGCCATGTGCCGGGCGCTCACGGACGCCGGGGATGAGGTCTGGGGGCTGGATATAACCGCAGCCGGGGCCGAGCCCTGGCACAGCATCCGGGCGGACGTCACCTCCCCGGAGGCGCTGGAGGCCGCCCTTGCTTTGGTCCGGCAGGAGGCCGGGGAGCTGGACGGGCTCATCCATATGGCCGGGATATACGATATGGACTCCCTTGTGGAGATGAGCGAGGAACGCTTCCTGCGGGACCTGGACGTGAATCTCTGCGGCGCATATCGGGTCAACCGGCTCTTTCTTCCCCTGCTGAAGCCCCGCAGCCGGATCCTGATCGTCACCAGCGAGCTGGCGCCCCTGGACCCCCTGCCCTTCACCGGGATCTATGCCGTCACCAAAGCCGCGCTGGAGAAATACGCCTGCGCCCTGCGCATGGAGCTGCAGCTCCTGGGCCACAGCGTCACCGTTCTCCGGGCGGGGGCCGTGGAGACCCCTCTGCTGGGGGATTCTCTCCGCTGCCTGGAGCGCTTCTGCGGCACGACCGGGCTCTATGCCCTGCCGGGCAAGCGCTTCCGGCGCATCGTGGAACGCACGGAGACAAGGAGCATCCCGCCGGAAAAGCTGGCGCGTCGGGCGCTCCGAGCCATGAAGGCCGGGCGTGCGCCGCTCACGGTCAACGTGAACCGGAATCCCCTGCTGCTCCTGCTCTCCGCCCTGCCCCAGCGGCTGCAGCTCCGGATCATCCGGCAGATACTCGCCTGACGCGCGCAGGCCGGCGCCGTTCCGGACGGCCCGGACGGCAGGAGCCCCCGGTCCCGCATGGGACCGGGGGCAGACTGTCGAAGAACTATGCTTTAGCGCAACGACTAAGCAGCGGGGGAGCTCGAGGGGGCCGCCGAGGCCCGCCTCGAATGAGATCCAAGGCCGGCGAATTGCCCCTTCGGGGCAATTCCTGTTGTTTTCAGCCCGCAGGCTGAAAACGACCCGGCCCGCTCAGCTTGTCAAAAAAGTCCGTCGGACTTTTTTGACAAGCTGAGATACCGGCTGCCTTGGGCAGCCGGTATCCGCGGACGGGGATCACTCGTTGTCCTTTTCGATGAACTGCTCCAGGGTCATCATGCCCTTGCCCAGCATGAAGAACCGGTCGTTGTACTTATCCGTGGTGAAGAAGACGGTGGCCATGATGTACTTCACGCACTCCTCGCTGAGGTCGATGTCCCGGAAGCTCTGGGTGAGGCGGAAGCGGATCTCGCCGTCGGTCATGTCGAAATCGAAGGAGCCGTTGATCATGCCGTAGTTGGCCACGCACACGGCCACGGCGGCGTCCACGCGCTTGTCCTCGGGGATCTTGGTGGGCAGGGGAGACAGGATCTGGACCAGGCTCCGCTCGTCCATGACCCGGATGATGGTGGGCTGGGGCAGGTCGTCGCCGTGGACGGTGAGGGAGATGATGAGCTCCTCCGCCCGCTCATCGAAGTGGAATTTCTGCTGCTCGAGATGCTTTTTGAACATCTGGTAGATCTGGATTGCCTTCGCGGAATTCGCCATGGTGATATCCTCCTTTATTAGCAGGTGTTTTCTGCAGATAGTTTATTTTACCCGGTCCCCCGGGGGCTGTCAACTGAGATTTCCCCGGCCATTCAGGCCAGGATGGCCTCGATCTCCCGGGCCCGGAGGCTGTTGGACTTCAGGAGCCCGTCCGTCAGGGCGTCCAGCTTGTCCCGGTTCTCCCGGATCAGGCGGACGGCCTCCTCCATCTGCTCCTTCAGCAGGGCGTTGGCCCCGGCCAGCACGGCCTCGGCCACCCCGGGCGCGGCGGGATCGGCTGCCGCCAGGCCGAAGCCCTCGTCCATGCCGTAGCGGCAGAGCATCTGCTTTGCCATGTCGGTGGCGCTGCGCAGGTCCCCGGAGGCGCCGGTGGAGACCCCCTCCTCCCGGCCGTAGCACACCAGCTCCGCCGCCCGGCCCCCCAGGGCGGTGCGGATGCGGGCCAGGAGCTCCCGGCGGGTATAGCCCATGCGCTCCTCCTGGTCGGCGTACTGCATATAGCCGCCGTAGCTGCCCCGGGAGACGATGGTGACGAAGGAGGGCTTTTCCCCCGCCAGCCAGGACAGGAGGGCGTGGCCCGCCTCGTGCCGGGCGGTGCGCAGGGTGGTCTCCGCGTTCCATTTCCGGCTCTCGCCGCTGTTGTAGGTCTCGAAGGCCTCCTCCAGGCCCCGGTCCGTGACCTTCTCCTCCCCCTTCTGCATGGCCAGACGGATGGCCAGGTCCAGGATGGAGGTGAGCTGGGCCAGGCTCATGCCCGTGGACCGGTCCGCCAGGCCCGCCACGCAGTCCGGGGTCACCTGGAAGATGCTCCGGAGCCGGATCTCCCGGTCCAGGAAGCTCCTGCGGTGCTCCAGCTTGGGCAGGTCCACCAGGATGCGCCGGTCAAAGCGCCGGAGCATGGCGGGGTCCAGGCTCATGCCGGAGCCCTGCTCCACGGAATAGTTGGTGGCCCCGAGGACGAACACGGGCTTGTCCGCGGTGGTGGAGAAGCCGTCCATCTCCGCGAACAGGGCGGTGAGGATCTGCTCGCTGTCCTGGGCCATGTCCGTATCCCGGCCCGTGCGGGCCCGGGCGATGGCGTCGATCTCGTCGATGAAGATCACGGCGGGGGCGTAGCGCCGGGCGGCGGAGAACAGGCGGTGGACCATGGCGGCCCCCTGCCCCACGATGCCCTTGAAGAACTGGTTGCCCTCCGCGGCGATGAAGGTGGCGCCGGACTCGGCGGCGAAGGCCTTGGCCAGCATGGTCTTGCCCGTGCCGGGAGGGCCGTAGAGCAGGATGCCCTTGGGGGCGGAGACCCCCTGGCGCAGGTACTTCTTCGGCTCCCGCATGTAGGCCAGGAAGAACTCCATCTCCTTCTTCACGTCCTCCGCGCCCACCACGTCGGAGAATTTCACGTCCGGCACGGAGAGCATGGACAGGATGTTGTCCTGGTCCTCGGCCTTCACGGCCTTTTCCGGGCGCATATCGAAGATCACGATATCCGCGGAGGCGCCGTCCGGGGATACGCTCTGGGCGGTCTCATAGCGGATGACCCGGTTGCCCCGGGCCAGCTCCGTCAGGCAGTTCTGCTGGAACACGGCGATGGAGAACTGCCGCATCCGCTCCTCCAGGCCCTCGGGCTCCAGGGACAGGAAGCCCCGCACGCCCCGGCGGAGGTAGGAGATCTTTTCCTCCTCGGAAAAGCGCCGGCCTTCGGACTCCAGCAGCACCACCGGGAGCCCGGGGTGCTTTTCCCGCACGGCCAGGAGGAAGTCCCTGGCGGGGGAGGCCCGGTCCTCCATGTTCAGCCAGGCGCTGTCCCCGCCGCCGGAGAACAGGTCGCAGAGCAGGAGCTGGATGTTCTCCCGCCGGATGATCTCCCTGGCGGCCAGGGGGGTATGGACGTTGTGCAGGATGGGGATCAGGGGATCGCCGGAGCGCAGGGTCAGGGGCGCGTCCCCGTAGGCCAGGGCCTGGATGCGCTCGCCGGGGGTGAAGAGGCGGCAGATATCCTCCCTCTCCCCGTGCAGGTTCACGCTCATGCTCACGGTGCGCACCGCGTCCCCTTTGGTCCCCAGGAGCCGGAAGAGCTCATACAGCTCCCCGCTGAAAAAGGCGGAGGCCCGGCTCTTCACCGTGCGGGCGTCCGCGGCGGCCCCCTCCGCCAGCAGCAGGGCGGCGGGCACGTTGGGGTCCAGGTTCACCCGGATGCCCATGCGCTTTTCCAGATCGGCGGCCTGCCGGGTCAGCTCCCCCTCCACGATCTTCAGCAGGGCCTGGGCGTCCAGCCGGTCGAACATCACCACGTTGCCGGAGGCGAAGCGGGAGCAGATGGCGGCGGGGAAATAGGGCTCCCGGGTCCTGGGGTCCACGTCCCGGGCCAGGGCGTCCAGGATCACGTCCCTGGACAGGGCGGAAAGGCTGCCGTCGTGCTCCCCCTCGTACAGGCTCCGGCCCGCGTTGGTGGTGAAGATCAGGATGGCGTCCTTGAACTCCACCTCCTCGTCCGTGCGGTTGTCCCGCAGACGGCCCGCGTCCAGCACCTGCAGGAACAGGTGGATCACCTGCAGGCTGGCCTTCTCGATCTCGTCAAACAGCAGCAGGCACTTGGGGTTCCGGCTCACAAAGCCCGTGAGCTGGCCCTCCGCGCTGCCCTTGTAATTCGCGTCGGAGCCGCTGAGCTCGTCCGTGGAGTTGGGACCCGCGTACTCGCTCATGTCGAAGCGGCGGAAGGGCAGCCCCAGGAGCTTCGCCGCGGTCTCGGACAGGAAGGTCTTCCCCACCCCCGGAGGTCCGGCAAAGAGGAAGGTGGCCCTGGGCCGGGTCCGGTCGGTTTCGATCTCCGCCCGGAGCTCCGCCTGGAAGTAGCCGGAGGCGAAGGTGCTCACGGCAAACTGCTGGCCCATCACGCTCTGCCCCAGCCCCTCCTGCAGGGTCCGGACCTTGTCCACGATCCCGCTCATGTGCAGGGGCTCCGCCTCCTTCTCCGGCGCGGCGGCCTCCTCCGGGCCGGCCTTCGGCTGATCGGCGGGCTTTTCCCCCTCCTGCCGGGGCGTCCGGAGGGGACGGGGCGTTTCTTTGCCGGCCTTCGGCTCCGCGCCCCGCAGGATGTCCAGGCCGGGGACATGGTCCTTCAGGACCTCCGCCAGGTAAAGCCCCGCCGTGAGGCTGGGGCTGTTCAGCTCCCGCGCCGCCCGGAGCGCCTTGCCCTTTTCCGTGGCCAGGAGCATGACCTCCGTCCGGGGCACGTCCCGGTCCCGCCAGGCGTTCAGCACCCGATCCAGGTCCGACCTTTCCCGGGAAAGGCCGCTGAGCAGCTCCGCCGCCGCCGCCAGCTCCCCGTCCTCCTCCTTCCGGCCGGGCCCGGCCCGGTCCACGACGGTGATGGCGGCCACCAGGATATGGTCCCGGGTCATGCCGCTGCAGGCCGACTGCTTCCGCAGGGTCTCCGCCAGGGTGAGGATCTCCTCCAGCAGGGCGCTGTTTTTCAGGTCTGCCATGTATCTCTTTCTCCTTTACGGTGTATTTCCTTGCTTGTCAGCCCAGGGCGGCCACGGCGCGGATGGCCTCGGCGGCGTCCAGGTCGATGGGGACCCCCCGGCTGCCCAGGTCCTCCGGGACCTGGGGATAGCTCTTCCAGCCGATCCCGTCCTTGTACCCCCGGTTCACCCGGAACAGGGTGGCCCCGGGGATCAGGCGGCAGAATTTCTCAAAGGGCCAGCGGATGACCCCCGGGGTGTTGAAGCCCACCCCCAGCTCCAGGATGCACAGGCGCAGGTCCATGCTGGAATTCACAAAGTCCGCGTACCGCTGCCAGCCCTCCTCATGGTCCTCCGGGCGGAAGCCGATCTCCGCGTATGCGCCGCAGCGGGGGCAGCGGGGCACGTACTCCTCGGGACACTCGAAGGTCTCATGGTCGATGTGCTCCAGCACCCGGCGCAGGGCGGGCAGGCTCTCCCAGGTGTGCCGGGAGCAGCGCTTGGAGCAGCACAGCACGTCGTAATTCCCCTGGTACTCGAATACCCGGTCCATGTCGAAGCCGCCCCGCAGGAACTGCCGGTCCGCGTTGCTGGTGACCACGAACCAGTCCTTCCCCTCCAGGAGCTTCAGCAGCTCCCCGTACAGGGGCAGGGGCGGCACCACCTCCCGCACATAGTGGATATGGGTGGCCCAGTAGGCCCACTTCCGGCCCAGGGTCCAGTCCCCGTCCCGCATGCCCACCAGCTCGTACTGGCAGCGGTACCCCAGCTTGTACATTTCCGGGAAATGGAGCAGAAACGCCCCCTCGTCCAGATAGCTCAGACCGGCGGCGGCGCTGAGCCCGGCTCCGGCCCCCACCAGCACCCGGTCCGCGTCCTTCAGCTCCGCGGCCAGCCGCAGGAGCCCCTCCCGGGTCCGCTCATCCAAGGCGTCCATGGCCATCCCTCCTTTTTGTGCATTATAGCATAGCTCTCCCCGTTTTTCCCAGGGGGGCGGAAATAAATTTCGCGCCCCGGCGGAAATGCGCCTGCGCCGCAGAGCGGGCGTTTCCGTTCTGCGGCGCAGGGTCAGCTGGATAAACTTTCAGGTCAGGGCTCCGCGGGCTTCTGGAGGGAGCAGGTCACGCCGGAGGCGGAGACGGTCAGCACGTACCACCAGCCCCCGGGATTCTGCAGCACGGCGGCCGGGGTCACGGTCTCATGGAGATAGTAGACGCCGTAGGGCAGGTCCCCGATCCAGAAGCAGCCCGCCGCGCCGGACACGCAGTCCGTGTCCACCGGCGTGCGGTCCCAGCGCAGCACGTCGAATTTCGCCCCGGGCAGCGGCAGATAGGCGCTGTCGATCTTCTTCAGCACCGCCCTGCGGGCGTGGGCGGAGATGTTCAGGATGCCGTACCGGGCAATATCCGGCCCCAGGGGGTCCGGCACGGGGCTTGCCGCCCCGGCCTCCAGCCGCACCATGGTCCAGTCCGGCTCCCCCGGAGCCGCGGGACCCACGGTGAGCTGATAGACGTATTCGTTGGGCAGGCAGTTCTCCGGCGCCGTCAGCTCCTTCATGTAATATACGCCGGGGGCGATGTTGAAGCTCACGTTGAACAGGGTCCCGTCCTCCGCCGTCTCATCTTCGCCCTTGGACAGGACCGTGTCCGCCCGGACCCTGTCCACGGTGACGGAGGCCGGGATGCTGCAGCCGTAGTCCTTGTACAGGCTGAACTCCGCCCCCGCCAGGGCTTCGCCGAAACCGTCCGTCTTCCGGAAGCGCACGTCGAAGCCGCCGGACCAGTAGATGAAGGCGGGCTCCGGGCCCGTGGCGCCCGTCAGGTAGCCGTCCCCGCCGCAGAGGGTCAGGCTGTCCGCCCGGGCGTTGCGGAAGCACTGGTATGTCGCGGCGTTCACCCCCGCCGTATCCAGAACGGCGAAGGGGGACATCATGGCGTAATGCTTTTCGCTCTCCGCCCAGACCCAGAGGGAGCCCGGGGCCATGTCCAGATCCCCCGTCAGGCGGATGGAGGCGGGGGCGTCCCCGTCCTCGGCAATGTACACGTCCTGCCGGGCCCGGGCGTAGGTCTTGCCGCCGTTGGTCTGGGCCGTGAGGCTCCCGTCCAGCAGGTTCCCCGCGCCGCCGGTCAGGCCGCCGAAGGGGTCCGTGCCGGGGCCGCCGAAGTCCGGGCTGCCGGAAAGGGAGAGGGTGCTCCCCGCCTCCAGGCAGACGCCCGCCCCCCGTCCGGCGCAGGCATTCTGCTTCACCGCGCCGCCGGTGACGGCGATCCGGCTGCCGGGGGCGGCATACACCGCGCCGCCGCTGCCCTGGGCATGGGCGTTCTGCAGGACGGCCCCGCTGCGGATGCTCAGCCTGCCGCCGTTCTCCACTTTGAGGAGGCCGCCGTCCCCGGTGCAGGTGTAGCGGGCCTTGTCCCCGTCCAGAACGATGTTCTGCAGGGTCAGGTCCCCCGCTGTATCGAGCAGGGCGTCCCCGTCATAGCCCCTGCGCAGCACGGCCGCGCCGGAGCCCTCCCCATAGGGGAATCGGGCGGCGGAGGGGGAGGCTGTGGTGAGGGTGACGGTCTTTCCTGCGGGGAGGGTCAGTCCGGCGGGGATCGTGTACTCCGGCGCCAGCATCTCGAGCCTGCAGGGGTTCGCGCCGTTGAAGCTGGGCGCGGTGGGCTCCCCGCCGGTGTACAGGGTCCCGGACAGGGCCGCGAAGGCCTCCGAAAGCTCGGCGTACACCGCGGGGATATTGCGGCCCTCGACCCGGCGGTACAGGAGCGCCCCGGAGCTGTCCGTGAGCTTGCACACGGGATGAAGGTTCGTGAAGGAGGTGACGGATACGTACCACTGGGCCTCCGGCACGTCAGGGCGGGCGTTCTCTCCCACCACGCCGGAGAACAGGGAGGCGGAGACGGCTGCGTACCGCTTCTGCTGCTCCTCCGTGAGCAGCTCCTGGACCTCGTAGCTCACCCCGGCGGGGAGGTTCTCCGCCGTCAGGCTCTCCCCCGCCCGCAGGGTGAATTCCGCCGTGGTATGGAGGGCGTCGATGGGGGTGAAGATCATGCCGCCGTACTCGCCGTCGATGTCCCCGGCCTTCGTCACCCCGTCGGAGCTGGAGCCCCAGATCCGCACCCGGAAGGGGAAGCTCTCCGCCAGGGCGGCGGCCCTCGCCTCCTCGGGGATGTTCTCGCTGAGGACCAGATCCTTGCTCACCTCCAGGGAGAAGATCTTGATCCAGTAGATGGTGTTGGGCGCTCCGCCGCTCACCAGACCGCCCTTCAGGCCGTTCCGGTCATTGACGAAGCCGTAGAGGGTGGCGGTGTTGGTCCCGTCCGGGAAGGAGCCGAAGGGATCCCCCTCGCCGCCGTGGTCGCTGTAGGGAGCGGTCTCGTTTTCGGGATGCTCCGTATCCATGGTCCCGGGCACGTACACGCCGATGTTCGCGCCGTTGAACAGCCCCAGGGAATTGATGATGAGGTTGCTGTCCAGATCCAGCTCCAGATTGCAGAGCCCGCCCTGGGCCGAGCTGGCGGCGCAGGTATTGCCGGATACGGTGGGCTTGCCCGAGAAGCTCAGGCGCACGCTGTCCCCGCCCGCGGCGATGCCGCCGCCCTTGACCTCCGCCCGGTTTGACAGGATATAGCCGCCGGTCATGCTCATGCTCCGGCCCGCCGCCGCGTACACGCCGCCGCCGCTGCCGGAGGCCCGGTTCCTGTCGATGCTGCCGCCGGTCATGAGGAGGCTGCCGTTTGCCAGATAGATGCCGCCGCCGTCCCCGGCGGAGCACTGGAGGATATTGCCGTCCGCCAGGGTGAAGGTCTTGCTGCTGCCCATGTACACGCCGCCGCCGCTGCCCTCCGCGGAGCAGTTCCGGATGACGCCGCCCTCCATGCGCAGGGCGCCTTTCTGCATATAGACCCCCGCGCCGCTGCCGGTCAGGGCGGCGTTCTGCAGGGTGGAGTTCCTGCCCAGGGTCACGGTGATCTTGTCGTTGTCCCCGTACAGGAGCCGGGTATTTGCCCCGGCGGCGGCGCCGGTCTCGCTGCCGCCGTCCAGGATGATGCTCTGCAGCTCCAGGTCCGCGCCGGTGATGAGGAAGCTCTTGTCCCCCACAGCGGCCCCCCGGATCACCGTGGCCCGGGTCCCGGGACGGCCCGTGTAGGGATGGCCGTCCGTATCCCCGGCCCCCGCCGTGGTGAAGGTGATCTTCCGGCCCGCCGCGCAGTTGGTCCGGAGGCCGGAGCCGGAGGTATAGGACTCCACCAGCATCTTTACCTTGTATTCCCCGCCGGTATAGGGGGTGCCGTCCTCCAGGTACAGCTCCGGCGCCGCGGCCCGGAGCAGGGAGAAGGCGCTGGTGCGGGAGGAAGTGCTGCCGTCGTCCAGACGGTCGAAGATGGCGGGGTCCGTGCCGTTGGGCTTCAGGTACAGCAGACGGTCGTTCCCGTCCGTGATCTTACACACGGGCGGTCCGGCCCAGATGATCTTCGTTCCGGAGGCGTCCGTGCGGTCCACGATGCCGTGGAGGGTGCTGCTGTCCGCCTTGAACACGCTGTCGTTGTCCGAGAAGCCCGCGGGCCGCGCCGTGACGGAGCTGCCGAACTGGGTGCCCACCTTGTTGGCGTTCACCACGTAGATCTCCCCGTTCAGGCCGCAGTTCACCAGAACGCTGGTGTTCTTGTTCACCCCGCCGGACTCCCACAGGCGCAGGTCGGAGGCCGCGCCGGAGGCGTAGTTTTCCCGGACGCTGGTGCCGTCCGGCCGGTCGGCCCCCTCCGCGCCCACGGTGAGGGTGCGGTCATTGGGCAGGTAAACGCCCGCCGCGTTCGCCGCATCCCCCGCGGTGAGCCGGTTGCCGGTGATGAGGGTATCCCCCCGCAGGGTCAGCTGGGTCTTGGTATACACGCCGCCGCCCATGCCCCCGGCGCTGTTGCCGCTGACGGTGCAGCCGTCCAGGGTCAGCCGGTAGGAGGCGCCGCTCAGATCCACGCAGACGCCGCCGCCGTTGAGCTTTGCCGTGTTGTCCGCGATCCGCGTGCCGGTGACGGTCACGCTCCGCACGTTGGTATAGATGCCGCCGCCGGAATTGCCCGTGGTGCTGCTGCCGGAGATCTCCCCGCCCGTGACGGTGAGCACGGTGTTGTCGGCGTTCCGGTCCACGTACAGGCCGCCCCCGGCCAGACCGGCGGTGCAGTTCCGGATGACGGTGTCCAACAGCTCCGTTTTCAGCGCCCGGGAGTACACGCCGCCGCCCTGCTGGTAGGCCTCGCCCCCGCTGATGGTGCAGCCCTGGATCACCGCCTCCTTGGCGTTGGCGTTGGAGACGGCCAGAGCGCCGCCCCGGTAGCCCATGGTGCGGGTGAAGGTACAGTCGTACACGTAGGTATGGGTCGCGTTGCAGCGGAAGCCGCCGCCGTACCGTTCGCCGCTTTTCAGGTTCGTGGTGCGGCAGTCGTCGAAGGAGCAGCGGGTGACCGTCACGGAGCAATCGCTGGTGGGATTGGCGTTGTTCAGGGCGTATACGTTGAAGCCGCCGCCGTTCCGGTCCGTGGCGATGCAGTGCCGGAACACGCAGTCGGAGACCTGGATGTTTTTGGAGTCCAGCTCCAGCCCCCCCGCCGCCTTGGCGGTGCAGTTGTCGAAGGTGCAGCCCGTGATCAGGGTGGAGGAGGCGTAGTTGCCGTCCACCCGGTGGAACACCGCCCCCGCCTGGTCGTAGGCGTCGCAGGATTCAAAGACGCAGTTTTCCAGGATCAGGTTGTCCGAAAAGGCGTGGATGGCCCCGCCGCCCTGACGGCTGCCCGTGCCCTTGGCGGAGCTGCACCGCAGGAACAGGCAGTCCCGGGCCTCCACCTGGGAGTTGGCCTTGCCCTTGGCCCCGTTATTGTAGTCGTCCACGAAGATCGCGCCGCCGTTTGCGGCGTACACGTTGATGAAGTCCACGCGCTCCGCAACGACCTTGCAGAATTTGGCGTTCACCGCGCCGCCGTCGCTGTTGCCGCGCACGCTCTTGCCGTCGAAGATCAGGTCCCGGAGGGTCAGGCAGGTGTTCACGTCCCCGGCGGGAACGCTGACCATGGAGGCCTTGTTCTCCGAATCCCGGCTGATGGTGGCCCGGTCCCCGGTCCCGTCATACCGGTAAACGTCCCCCGGCTTGTTGGCCGTGGTCAGGGTGATGCTGAAGCCCTGGGGGATCGTCACGGGATCGGAGGCGGGAAGCAGGTAGTCCACCAGCATTTCGATCTCCGCCGTTTTCATGCCCTGGGCCGCGGCGAAGGCGATGGCGTCGCTGATGCGGGTGAACAGGTGCGCGTCCGTGATCTTGCAGATCACCCGGTCCTCGCCGAAGACGATGCCATAGCTGCTGCCCGCCCCGGCGGGAACGGAGCCGGAGAGGGTGAAGGGGCCGGAGGCGCTCACCGCCTCCTCGGCCATGCCGGTGCGCCGCAGGCGCACGCTGCCCAGGGAGGAGTCGAAGGCGCCCTCCAGGGCGTAGGCCTGGCCGCAGCCCCCGGGAATGAGCAGCTGCACGGCCCCGCCGGGGGCCAGCACCAGGTCGGAGGCGGAAACGGGAAGCAGCGCGGAGCGGATGGCCCCGTTCCGGGCAAAGACGAAGCCGTAGCCCGCCTGGGTATCCGTATTCACCACGCTCCTGCCCCCCAGGGTGAGAGAGCTGAGGGTCAGGGTCCCGGAGGTGTTGTTCTCCACCGTGATAAAGGCGGGCTCCGCGTAGTAGACCACCAGCTGCCGGTCCCCCAGAGGCTCGGTCTCGCCGCTGCGCCGGGTGACGGTCCAGGCCTCCCCGGCGTCGTCCCAGGTCAGGTGGGTCACGTACGCCCCGAAGTCCGTATCGCCGCTCACGAAGGCGCCGCCGTAGGCAGCCGTGGCGGTGAGGGAGGAGCTGAAGCTGTCCAGCATCTCCTCCGCCAGCTCGGATACCGCCCCGGCGCTCCGGGCGGGCCAGAAGGCGTTGTTCGTATAGATCGCGTTCCCCGGATTCCCGGGCGGGAAGCCCTGCCCGTAGGAGCTGAGGACCCGCACCTGCACCTTGAGGGACTTGCCCCAGTAGAGCTTCTTGGCCACGTCGTCCATCCTGGGGGAAACGGCGGGCAGCCGGTCGTTCCGGAAGGCGGCGATGCCCGCGCCGTCCGTGCTGGTGCCGAAGCGGGCGCTCACGGTGCCCCGATCCCGGAACAGCTCGTCCGTGAAGGGCCCGGGGACGTAAATGCCCACCCGCGCCCCGTTTGCCAGGCCCGCCGCGTTCACCACCATGTCCTCGTTCACGTCCAGGTATACGTTGCTGGCCTCCGCGCCCATGGTGTTGCCGTCCACGAAGGCTCTGCCGGAGAAGTACAGCCTCGCGCTGCCGCTGCCGACGCCCACCGCGCCGCCTGCGGAGGCGCTGTTGCCGGTGACGCTGCCGCCGGAAAACTCCGCCGCGCCGCTCCGGACAAAGACCGCCGCGCCGTTCACGGCGCTGTTCCCCGTTCCGGTCCCACCGACGACGCCGCCGGTGACGGAGACCGTGCCGCTTTTCGCGTACACGCCGCCGCCCATGCCGCCGGGGGCCCGGTTGGCGGTGATGCTGCCGCC
>JAEEGG010017750.1_pt1 | contig 14583 bp, 12 predicted proteins | sample 9134161 | NCBI WGS metagenome assembly JAEEGG01 (sample SAMN16246543, study PRJNA631951) | gut metagenome | biome: gut microbiome; feature: rumen; material: CR-attached | host: Bos | place: Iran: Karaj | collected 2018-10
GATTAACAGTCTGCTTTCGTGGTTTTATCGCGACTGAAAATAATAAAAGCAGAATTCTGTCGTTATTATTTTTGATGAAACAATTCACCAAAAGATTCATGCTCTTGTCTGTCATCATCATGACAGGCTTATATGCTATGGCTCAGTCGTTCACCCTAAAAGGAAAAGTAACCGATGAAGATGGAAACGCACTGGAATTGGCTACTGTGTCATGTGTAGAACAAGCAACGGTGACAATGACGAATCTAAAAGGTGAATTTCAGGTTAAACTACAATCGGCCGATTCCGTTGTGGTGAAATTCTCTATGATTGGTTATAAATCACGCACCCGCATTCTTCGTAACCCCAAAACCACACAGACCCTCCTCATACAACTGCACGGGCTGGATGAGCTCAACGAGGTGGTGATCACACAAAAGCGCCGACAGACTGAGCAGATGGAGCAACTGGACATCAAAGATATCCAAGCAATGCCATCGACCACAGGCAATGCTGTTGAGGAGTTAATACAACAGCAGGCTGGCGTATCTACACACAACGAACTGTCCAGTCAATATAATGTGCGTGGTGGCTCGTTTGATGAGAACTCCGTATATATAAATAATGTAGAAGTATATCGTCCGTTGCTTATCCGGAGCGGACAGCAGGAAGGTCTTTCTGTCATTAATCCTGATATGGTAGAAAAAATCGGGTTCTCAAGTGGTGGATTCTCTGCAAAATACGGCGATAAGATGTCTAGCGCCCTGGATATCACTTATAAACGTCCAAAAGCTTTCGAGGCATCGGCTACAGCATCGCTGCTTGGCGGAAGCGGCTATGTAGGCATGAGCAACAAGAAATTTTCCATGAGTCACGGCCTGCGTTACAAAACCAACCGATATCTTTTGGGTTCACTGGAAACCACAGGAGAATACCAACCGAATCAGCTTGACTATCAGACATATATCACCTATGCGCCAAATCGCAGTTGGACTTTGGAACTATTGGGTAATATCTCAGAGAATCACTACAACTTCAAGCCCAAAGACCGTGAGACGTCTTTCGGAACGATGGAAGACGTAAAATCTTTCAAAGTGTATTTCGATGGCGAAGAGAAAGACATCTTCCGTACAATTTTCGGTACAGCAGGTATTACACGACACTTGGGCGACTCCACGCATCTGAAATTGCTCTGGTCAGCATTCCACACCAAAGAACAGGAATGTTATGATATCCAAGGCCAATACTGGTTGAACGACACACAGAGTAGCGACCAACTTGGCGTTGGCACCTATGCAGAGCACGCACGAAACTACCTCACTGCCAATGTACAGAGCATAAAACTGGTATACAACCACCGTTTCCGTCAGCATGATGTGGAAGCTGGATTAACATACAAATGGGAACATATCAAGGAGCAAAGTAGGGAATATGAGATGCGCGACTCAAGTGGATATTCTATCCCTCACACTGCTAATCGGTTGGACATGATTTATACGCTCTCATCAAAAAACGACATCAGATCTACTCGCACTGAAGGATATATTCAGGATATCTATCGTTGGCATCATGATGACACACATTACACATTAAACTATGGCATTAGATTCACTCACTGGTCTTATAATAAGGAGACTCTGTTATCACCTCGTGTCTCACTGGCAATTGTACCCGCTTTCAATCAGAATCTAACTTATCGTTTTGCAGCTGGCCTCTACTATCAGGCACCATTCTACAAAGAAATGCGTGACACGATGACTACAGCAAGCATCACAGTGGTAAAGCTCAACAAGAATATCAAAAGTCAACGCTCTCTGCAATTCTTCGCAGCAATGGACTATCGATTCCGCATGAACGAGCGACCTTTCAAGTTCACTGCAGAAGCTTATTATAAGGCATTGTCAAACATTATCCCCTACAACGTACAGAACGTAAAAATCACCTATTACGGAGAGAATATCTGTTCTGGCTACGCAGCAGGTCTTGACTTCAAGCTCTACGGCGAGTTTGTACCAGGTACTGACTCCTGGATTTCGCTCTCACTGATGCGCACCCAACAGAAAATGAATGGGCAGTGGATATCCATGCCTACCGATCAGCGCTATGCACTGAATCTGCATTTCACAGATTATTTCCCAGGCACAGAACGATGGAAAATGACACTTAAACTGGCTTATGCAGACGGCCTACCCTTCGGTGCCCCCCACAGAGGATTGGAGGGTCAAAGCTTCCGTGCACCAGCCTACAAACGCGCAGATATCGGCATGAGCTATTTGGCTTTTGACTCTAAAAACACAACAAAACAAAACGCCATAAAAAACATTTGGTTAGGCATTGACTGTCTAAATCTATTCGGCATTTCAAACGTCAACAGCTACTATTGGGTAACCGATGTCACCAATCGCCAATGGGCAGTTCCTAACTATTTAACAGGCAGACAGATAAACGGAAAAATCATCGTTAATTTCTAACATTGTTAAAATTCCATAAAACAAACCTAAAAATACGCCATTTGTCGAACAATTTACTAACTTTGCAGCGTACAATCATTAAAAATATAGAATTATCCGACAAATAATTTTACATAATATGAAAAAGCTACAAATTACCCTGATGACAGCCGCATCTTTGCTGTTTGTCAATTGTATGAATCATGACGACGCCACTAACGTCAACATTCCTCTTGACAAGAATGCCGTCTCTGAAAATGCAAAAGAATTGTTTGGCGAAATTGATCCCAGCCAGAACTGGAGTTCAATTACCCAAGGGTCAATCATCGTTACTGCCGATGCTGATCTGAATGACATTGAAAAGGTGCAAATCCTGACAGAGTCTCCTTTCAGCAACAGCAATGCATTTGTACTTAACGAGACAAATGTCAACAAAGGACAGAAAGTTAAGCTTGTCTACGATGCTCCAAGCGTTTATGACACTTTATTTGCCGCATGCGTTAGCAAAGACAACACCTATTACGTAAAGGTATTCACTGTAAACGATAGTGAAATTAGTTTCACTGAACCAGCTGCATCACGTATGACCAGAGGAGATGGAACTACGCAAAACAAATTCCCAGATGCCAGTGCTATTGTTTTGGGACAGCCAAAAAAATCATTCAATGCCCTCCGTGCAGAAGCATCAAAAGAAAACAACGGCTACTTCACAGCATATGAGAAGGATAATTATAGCGGCAACAAATGGAAATACACTGAGTGGAACAACGACTCATGGTTGAACGATTATCTTTGGGCACCTGTTGATGCAGCCACAAGCAACGGTTGGACCATTAAGGATGGTAATATCTACAGAAATAATCCCAACCCAGAAGATCTGACCACCATCCAGTGGCTGGTTAGATATTACCTCCCCAAAAAAGACACAAACGGTACCAAGCTCAACAACTGGAAGAGTATTATTGAAGGAACCAACTATTTCAAAGAGTACAAGAACCACTTCGTCAGCGATGGTACTCCTCTAACAGTGATTCCTCTCCAGATGAACACCACAGAAGGCAACTACAACGTCATCTATTATTACTATTTCAAGCCTGAAGAACTGATTGGTAAGACAGATGAGCAGTTGGCTGAGTTTATCAAAAAATTGCCAAAGTTCAAAGCTATTAATGGTTACAAAGGTGACAACGGAGCCTATCATAATGACAAGGAGTACCTCCTTCCCTATTATGGAGACGGTGCCATTGAAGGTGGCAATAAAGCTATCGAGAGTCTTAGTATCCCTAAGGGCTATCTGATTGGTTTCATGAATCAAAAGGCAAAAGACGAGTCCATCAACCTGGCAATCAATGGTTGCACCTACGGTTTCGGTCCTCTGAACAAGGAAAACAACCACCTCATTGGTCACTATTTCTCAGCTATCGATAAAACTGTAAGTCAGCAGGCAACTAAGGTATGGACTAACAATGGCCAAGAGCAGACATCAACCTCGGCTTATTATGGTTCTGCAACCGATGGTATGACCTGGGAAAGCCCCCGCATTGGTATTTTCAGTGCCAACAAGAAAACCTTCCTGTGCTTCGAAGATGGTTCTGACTGTAATTTCAGCGACATGATTCTTGAGATTAATAGTGGTGTAGAAATCAATTACGATCCTATCGAACCACAGGCTGCCTCTTATGTTATGTGTTTCGAGGATGAGCCTGAGATTGCCGACTATGACATGAACGACGTAGTGCTCCGCGGTATCCGTCTCAACGATGAGCAGATAGAAATCACCCTGATTGCTTGCGGTGCAAATGACGAATTGGATATCAAAGGTCTGCAGAACACACAGCGTTTAGGCAAGAAAGAAGTGCATAAGTTCTTTGGCGTAACCCCCGGTGAAGGATTTATCAATACGGTAAAGGGCGACAAATATTTCACCCCAGTTTCTGAGGTATTTAATATCGACAAGAACATCAGCGTCGAGGATTTCCTGAAGACAGTTTCTATCTATAACAGAAAAACAGGAAAGACCATCTCTATGCCTAAGGACGGTGAGCCTCCATATGCCATCGTTGTCCCACTGAATTTCCGCTATCCAATAGAGAGATGTAGCATCATTAACGCATATCCAGATTTCCTGAAATGGGCACAGAACCGCAACGAAGCAACTGACTGGTATCTGAATGGTGTGGAAAATCGTCTCTATCCTGATATGTTCAGCGAAGCAGAATAATTATTATAGAAATATACCTCTTTAAGAGATTATTGCCAGAAACCAGGCAATAATCTCTTTTTTCTTATAAAAAAGCCAAAAAAGGTAAGGCAATCTCATATATCTTTTGTACCTTTGCACCACATTTAAGTTTAAACTTTATAAAGTATGAAAATTTCACACATTGAGCATCTGGGCATTGCTGTCCAAAGCATCGAAGAAAGCCTGCCATTCTTTACTGACGTGCTGGGCTTGGAGTGTTACGCTACAGAAATTGTAGAAGACCAAAAAGTGAAGACTGCCTTTTTGAAGTGTGGTGAGGTAAAACTTGAACTATTGGAGCCCACAAGTCCAGAAAGCACTATTCAGAAGTGGCTTGACAAAGGCAACAAGGGTGTCCATCATGTGGCTTTCTGCATTGAGGATGGTGTAGAAAAGTCACTGGCTGAAGTCAGCGAAAAAGGCGTTCGCCTTATTGACGAGAAGCCTCGTAAGGGCGCTGAAGGTTTGAATATCGCATTCCTGCACCCAAAGAGCACCTGCGGTATATTGACCGAACTCTGTGAACACTAATCGAATTTATTAGACCCATAATAAGAAAATGAGCAAACAATTAGAAAAAATCAAGCAACTCATCGAGAAGCGCGAACAGGCCCGTCTCGGTGGTGGAGAGAAAGCTATCCAAAAGCAGCATGAGCGTGGAAAGTACACTGCTCGTGAGCGTATTGACATGATCCTTGATCCAGGTTCATTTGAGGAATACGATATGTTTAAGGAACATCGTTGCCATAACTTCGGAATGGAGAAGAAACAGTTCCTTGGCGATGGTGTTGTTGCAGGTAGCGGTACTATCGATGGCCGATTGGTTTATATCTTTGCACAGGACTTCACCGTTCATGCAGGTTCTCTTAGCGAGACCATGAGCCAAAAGATCTGTAAAGTGATGGACATGGCTATGAAGATGGGTGCTCCCGTTATCGGTATCAACGACTCTGGCGGTGCACGTATTCAGGAAGGTATTAACTCACTGGCTGGTTTCGCTGAGATTTTCGAGCGCAACATTCTGGCATCTGGTGTTATTCCCCAGATTAGCGGTATCTTCGGTCCTTGCGCTGGCGGCTCCGTTTACAGCCCCGCTCTGACTGACTTCACACTGATGATGGAAGGCACATCATATATGTTCCTGACTGGTCCAAAGGTGGTGAAGACCGTTACTGGTGAAGATATTGACCAAGAGCATCTGGGTGGTGCCAGCGTTCACGCCACGAAGTCAGGTGTAACCCACTTCACAGCTAAGACAGAGGAAGAAGGATTGCAGATGATTAAGACACTTCTGTCATACATTCCTTCTAACAACATGGAGGTGGCTCCTCGTAAGAAGTGCGATGACCCCATCAACCGTATGGAAGACTCTCTGAACGAGATTATCCCTGAAAATCCCAACGAGGCTTACGACATGTACAAAGTGATTGGTGCTGTGGTCGACGACGGAGAATTCTTCGAAGTGCAACCTAAGTTCGCCAAGAACATCATCGTAGGCTTTGCTCGTTTCAACGGTCAGAGCGTTGGTATCGTAGCTAACCAGCCTTCATGCTATGCCGGTGTACTCGATGTAAACGCAAGCCGCAAGGGCGCCCGTTTTGTACGTTTCTGCGATGCATTCAATATTCCTATTGTTAGTTTCGTTGACGTTCCTGGTTTCTTGCCTGGTACAGGTCAGGAGTACAACGCAGTTATCCTTCACGGAGCTCAGTTGCTCTATGCCTACGGAGAAGCCACAGTACCCAAGATTACCGTTACACTGCGTAAATCATACGGTGGTTCACACATTGTGATGGGCTCTAAGCAGCTCCACACCGACCTTAACTATGCATGGCCTTCAGCAGAGATTGCCGTAATGGGCGCAAGTGGTGCAGCCGCAGTACTTTACGCCAAGGAGGCAAAAGCCAAGAAGGAAGCCGGCGAGGATGTTAAAGCATTCATCGCTGAGAAGGAAGAAGAGTACAACGAACTCTTTGCCAATCCTTATCAGGCTGCTAAGTTCGGATACATCGATGATGTTATCGAGCCTCGCAACACCCGTTTCCGTATCTGCCGCGGCTTAGCCCAACTCGCTACCAAGCGCGACGCTCTGCCTGCCAAGAAGCATGGAAACATTCCTATGTAATAATGAGAAACAAGTAATTAGTAATTAAAAATCATGATTACAAACGAAGTTTATGCTGCCATATCACTTGCCCTTCATGAGCACTTTGGTAATAACGTTCACGACATAGAAACCGGCATCATTACGATTGCGGAACGCTCTACTCAGTGGAACGGCTATGCCCAGACAATGACAGCACGTCCCTAAATCATTAACGAAATGAAAGAATACAAGTATACTATCAATGGAACGAAATACGAGGTTGCTGTAGGTGACATCGAGGAAAACATCGTAACCGTCACTGTCAATGGTGAAGAGTACAAGGTTGAGATGGAGAAAGAAGCTGAGCCCGAAAAGAAAAAGCCCGTGCTTGGAAAGCCCGCAGCTGCAGCAGCAAGCACTTCCGACGAACCTGCAGCCAATAAAGCTACAGTCAATAAGAATAATGCCATCAAAGCTCCACTACCAGGTGTTATCACCGACATAAAAGTGGCAGTAGGCGATGAGGTTCAGATTGGCGATACCATTGTCGTGCTTGAAGCCATGAAGATGGCAAACAACCTGCAGGCCGAGAAAGCTGGCAAGGTGACTGCCGTATGCGTTAAGATTGGCGAAAGTGTGATGGAAGATGATGCCTTGATTGTCATCGAGTAAGAAACCATTCTGAAATATTAATAAAGAAGAGGAATGAAAACGTTTTCATTCCTCTTCTTTATTTTATATCCCGGCATTTCAATTCCTATAATAGTAATAATACCAATACGATTTTTGATAATTATCAAAGATACGATATTTTCGTTCTGGTTCCTTGGAATACTTCACTTTCAGTTGTTGTAGATTATTCCAATCTTCAGCTAAAACAGGATCATGATAGTCTATAACTGGATGGGCCGTCAAATGTTGATAGAGTACCAAAGCCTCTTTATAATGACGAGGCAAAGATGTAGAATCAGACACCTCATAATATTTAGGCAATTCTCGCACAAAAGAATTCAAATCACGGTTAATAAGATAGCCACACAGTCTATAGTCAGCCATCGCCGAAGTACCTAACGAGTCACGCTCCATTCTCTCATAATAAAACTCAGAATTTACAATCTTTGCACAACGTGCCCCAAGATGTTTCCAAATTGAGTCTTCCGAGAATATCTGTGGTTTAATTTGCATCGGCAGTAATGTCTCGCTAGTTCCTTTTATAGGATAATCAAACAACCCATCTGCCAACATTCCTTTTTTAGATAACGCATAGGCACGTAACATCGTGAGGCGTTCATTTGTTTCCAACGAACTATTTCCGACTCTCAAAGCTTCTTCCACATCATCTTTCATCAGCGCCACCTCAGCATGAGCACTATAATGAAAGATCGCATTTGAATTGCCTACTAATACGACACCTAACATCATCAATAACATCTGGAGCATATTCAGCCAGAATTTCCTAGCAGAGAAAGCAATCCCATTCTGTCCCTCATCAAGTCCAAATGACATTGCCTGACGTGCGAACCACACGCATACGCCCCAAATCAATAATAACAATGGGAATACCCAAATCCAAGCACCAAATGAAAAATGTTGGTCTATATCTGGATTTATATCAGATACCACTGCTAATATCAGCATTGAAGGAAAATAAGTCAAAGCATACGATCTGTGTGACAATTTTGTAACATTAGCTATACATCTTTGCAAGATATATAACACCATTGTTATCAGTATAGCACCAACAGTCCTATTATATTGCGTCACACCACGACTCAATACATGTTGAGCTACAGCTAAGACATCAGCCTGAAACTCATAAAGCCACAAGAATGAGAATAAAAGAAAACAAATAGCACACATCACCTTGTGGGTGATGGTGCCTTGGTCATTATGTTGATATCTATTTCTCATTAGTTCTTCTTAAGAACTACCGCTGAGCGGGCAGGTATATAAAGTTTAAGCCACTCTTTGCGGTCGTTAACATATAGAGGATCATAGTTCGTGAAATGTGTCACTGTGTCATCAGCAAAGCCAAAGCCACCGAAATCCTTCGAGTCAGTGTTAAGCACAACGTCATAACTACCCGTTGGCACGAGGAATCCATAGTCTGTAAATGACTGTGTAGGTGAGAAATTAAAAACGAACAACAAGTCGCCACGCATAAAGGCAAGTATCTGATCTCCATCATTGTGCCAAATCTCTACCACAGGCTTATCTTGGAAATTACGTACACTCTTCACCACTTTAATCATCTCACGATCAAAATCACCCAGCCAATGGTAACACAAATCCTTATTATCAACAAGACTCCATTGACGACGCGCATATTTATATGACCAGCCATTTCCTTCACGAGGGAAGTCAATCCATTCCGGGTGTCCAAATTCATTACCCATAAAGTTCAGGTAGCCACCATTGATTGTGCCCAGCGTCACCAGACGAATCATTTTATGCAGAGCTATACCTCTTTGAGCAACGCCATTAACATCCTTCTTAGCGAAGTGCCAATACATATCAGCATCTATCAGACGGAAGACGATAGTCTTATCACCAACCAAAGCTTGGTCATGACTCTCACAATAAGAAATTGTTCTCTCATCAGGACGTCGGTTTTTCACCTCCCAGAATATACTACTTGGTTTCCAATTCTCATCAGGCTGTTCTTTGATTGTCTTGATCCAATAATCAGGAATATTCATCGCCATACGATAATCAAAGCCATAGCCACCATCTTCGTATTTGGCAGCCAAGCCAGGCATACCACTTACTTCTTCAGCAATGGTGATTGCATTAGGGTTTACCTCATGAATCAATTTATTTGCCAATGTCAAATAACAGATAGCATTATCATCCTCATGGCCATTGAAATAATCAGGATAGCCACAGAAGGCTTCACCCAACCCATGACTATAGTACAACATCGAAGTGACTCCATCAAAACGGAAGCCATCAAATTGGAATTCTTCTAACCAATAGCGACAGTTAGAGAGCAGGAAATGCATTACCTCATCCTTACCATAATCAAAACACAGCGAATCCCATGCAGGATGCTCATGGCGATCACCTGGATAGAAGAACTGATTAGGATCTCCAGCCAAATTACCCAAGCCTTCAACCTCGTTCTTCACTGCATGAGAATGTACAATATCCATAATTACAGCAACACCATGCTTATGTGCTTCATCAATGAGTTGCTTCAATTCCTCTGGTGTTCCAAAACGACTGCTAGGCGCAAAGAACGAAGACACATGGTAACCGAATGATCCGTAATACGGATGCTCTTGAATCGCCATCACCTGAATGCAGTTGTAACCATCCTCAATAACACGTGGAAGCACATTCTCACGGAACTCGTTGTACGTACCAACCTTCTCTGCGTCCTGTCCCATACCCACATGACATTCGTAGATAAGCAGCGGACTTTTCTTAGGCTTAAAATTTTTCTTCTTGAAATCGTATTTCTTGGCTGGATTCCAAACTTGCGCAGAAAAAATATTCGTATCAGCATCTTGTACAACACGTGTACACCATGCAGGAATACGCTCACCTTCCCCACCGTCCCACTTCACTTTCATCTTATAAAGCTGTCCGTGTTTAAGGTCACGTTCGCGCATTTTTAATTCCCAATTGCCTGTGCCAGCTATACGCTTGCACTTATATTTTTCATCTTCCTTCCAGTCATTGAAATCACCTATCAGATAGATTTCTGTAGCATTAGGAGCCCACTCACGGAACACCCACCCTCGCAACTGTTTATGTAATCCAAAATAAAGATGACCAGAAGCGAAGTCTTTCAACGACGTTTTTCCGTTTCGTGTCAACTGATTCAATTTCCAAACGGCATGCTCATGACGTCCACGAATTGCATCTTCAAAAGGTTCTAACCACGAATCATTCTGTACGAGGCCAATATGCTTAGGCTGCACCTCCTCTTTTTTCTTTGCTGCCATACCACTTATGCTTTAACCTTGAATATCGCTTTTTTTATCTCTGGAGCCATTGAGATACACGGTGCATGACCGTCTTGAGGGAAAAATACCGCAAACATGCCAGGTTGACAGTCAATGAAGCTTTCAGCCATGAGATCAGGATATTTTGTAATATCCTTTTCTTCATTATATTCCTCTTCTGGCAGTCTACACAGTGGCGTGTAACCATAGGTCTCAGGTCCATCAATAGGAATCTGGATATCTATCATCTTGACATGAGTTTCCAACACGGCCTCATCAGGTGCCTTTCCCTTAGCCATCGCGATATTGACAAAGAGGTCTTTATCCTTTATCGGATACTTACCTGGCTCCATCGTATTGATATCATTCTTCTTCAGGAACTCTACCACATCGGCAAACAAAGGATTCAATCCTACATATTTGCTAAAATTGTCAAGCGTGTCAATAATCATAACATATAGTTTTAAAGTGGTTTATTGATAGTCTATTTTTCCATTTTTCGATAGCCGTTACTATAAGTACCTTGAGCTACGACTGCGCCATTGCGATCTTTTTCCACAAATGCGCCTTCGCGCTTACCATTTACATAGTGGCACTCAATACGTTTTCCATCCTTATCTTCCTCGATGGCAGTCCCATGACGCTGTCCATTCTTATACTGGGCTTTAAATTTTGACCCATCAGCCAAATGACCAATACATTCTCCTTCCGGTTGCCCGTTTTTGAATTGTCCTTCCACTACGTCTCCAGCCTTTGTAGTCAGTTTTCCACGACCATTTGGCTGATCATTTTTCCATTGTCCGGAATATGAGTTTCCGTTAGCCCAAAGAAAGGTACCCTGTCCATTTTTGTCACCTTTTAGGAATTGACCATTATAACGATCACCATTAGCAAACTTTACAATACCATTACCTGTACGCTGACCGTTCACATAGTCGCCCTCAAAGATATCTCCATTCTGGAAACGATAGACGCCCTTTCCATGCTGCAAGTCATTCAACCATTGACCTACATAAACGTCACCGCTTGCATATTTAAAAACGCCCTTACCTGAGCGCATGTTGTTTTTCCACTCACCATCATAGGTTGAGCCATCAGCCCAATCATGGAATCCGCGCCCATCCTTTTTGTCATTTTTCCAATCTCCGTTATAATAGGCGCCACTGGCATAAACATATTTCCCTTTACCGTTACGCTTATCTTCATGCCAATTACCTTTATAGGTGTCTCCATTAAAATAATACATTTCCCCATAGCCCTGCTGGTAATCCTTAAACCAGAGCCCCACATATTTATTATTATTCTGAAAATAATATGTACCCTGGCCGTGCTGATGATCTTGCATCCACTGCCCTTCATAGCGTTCTCCATCAGTGAAAGTATAGATGCCATGACCTTCGCGTTTACCTTTTACATATTCACCTTCATAAAGATTTCCATTTTTCCACACAGTTTTGCCCTTGCCGTGCGGTTTTCCAGCTGCCATTTCTCCATTATATTCACCTCCGTCTTTAGTTGTGCACGTACCCAATGATATTTTTTGGGCAGACAGAGAGAGAGGCATAGTTAGTAATGTAAGTGCTAAAATATATGATGTCAATTTCATTGTTTTCATTTTTACACTCCAAAAGTACAAAAAAAAGCGTGAACAGACAAGAATTTTCCTTTTTTAAAACCAATAATTAAGAATTATTTGTAACTTTGCGTCAAAAATTAGTAAAGCAGATGAAATTCATTGGTATTATTCCCGCGCGCTATGCATCTACGCGTTTTCCAGGAAAACCCCTGGCAGTGCTAGGCGGAAAGACCGTTATTCAGAGAGTATACGAACAAGTAACAAGTGTATTAGGCGAGGCTTATGTAGCCACCGACGACGAGCGAATTCTCAAGGCTGTGGAGGCATTTGGGGGCCATGCAGTCATGACACGAACTGACCATAAAAGCGGCACAGACCGCATTGAAGAAGCCGCCCAAAAGTTACAGACTGACGCCGATGTAATTATCAATGTACAAGGTGACGAACCATTCATCCAAAAATCACAATTGGAAACAGTAAAGCGCCTTTTTGATGATCAGGACACACAAATTGCCACTCTCGGAAAACATTTCGAGAGAATGGAGGAGGTACAAAACCCCAACTCTCCAAAGATTGTTTGCGACATCAATGGCTATGCCATGTATTTCAGTCGCAGCATCATACCTTATGTTAGAGGCAAGGAAAACACCGACTGGCTAAAGTATTTCCCATTTTTGAAGCATATTGGACTATATGCCTATCGTCGCGAAGTATTGTCTCAAATAACGAAATTGCCCCAAAGTCCTCTTGAACTGGCAGAGAGCTTGGAGCAATTACGTTGGCTTCAAAACGGCTACCGTATTAAGGTTGGACTTACCGATGTAGAAACAGTCGGAATTGACACACCTGAAGACCTTGAACGAGCCGAACAGTTTCTGAAGGAACTCAACAATTAAGAATTATCCTTGTTGCATCTGCCTAAGTAATTCCTGTTGACGAGCACTCAAGTTCGTAGGCAAAGTAACCTGATAAGTAATTATTAAGTCCACACCATTCTGACCTTTGCCACGCAGTCTAGCCTTTGTGCCAGGCTGCGTGCCAGGTTTTAGTTTCAACCGTATTTTCTTACCATCCGGCACTGTAACAATGACATCACCACCCAGCAAAGCCGTATACATATCAATGTTGACGCTAGCATGTGTCTCACGAGGTTGCTGAGGTCCGAAGCCACCAGCACCATGTCCTCGCATAGTACCGCCAAACAAATCTTCAAAGAATGAGCTAAAGCTACCGCCGCCCCTACCATTAGTAAAGCTCGAGAAATCAACCCCATCGAATGGAGAGCCACCAGCACCAGGAGAAAAGCCTCCGAACCCACCGCCAGTACCACCATAGGCCTCAGCCTGTTTCCATTGTTCACCATACTGATCGTATTTCTTTCGCTTTTCAGGATCTCCAATCACATCATACGCCTCATTCAAGGCTTGAAACTTAGCCTTAGCCTTTGGGTCATCTGGATGCAAATCCGGATGAAACTGCTTGGCACGTTTCAGGTAGGCTTTCTTCACATCCTTCTGTGGGACGGTCTTATCAACCCCTAAAATCTTGTAATAATCTATAAATGCCATAATATCATTCTCCTTTTTTTTTGAGAGTTTCACAGCAAATTCCATGCCGAAAATTTGGCGTTTAATATGACATTTCGTAATTTTGTGCCGTCAAAACAAATAAAGATGAAAAAAGCACTCATTTTAGGAATCTTTTTATTAGGTACATTGTCTCATACTATGGCACAAACAAAGACTGTGAACTTACGAATCATTGAGACCAGCGATGTACATGGCTACTTTTTCCCATACGACTTCGTCAACCGCAAGCCATTGGAAGGCACATTAATGCGCATCAATACATATATAAATCGCTTGCGCGAACAATATAATGAGAACTTACTTCTGATTGACAATGGTGACATCCTTCAGGGGCAACCTACCTGCTATTGGTCCAACTATGTCATGACAACAGATCAGAACATTGCAGCAAGAATGGTAAACTATATGGGGTACGATGCCGAGACGATAGGCAACCATGATGTTGAACCTGGTCACGCAGTCTATGACAAATGGATTCGTGAAGTACGCTGTCCTATCCTGGGTGCCAATGTGGTAGAGAAAGAAAACGGGCAGCCATACCTCAAGCCCTACGCCCTTTTCGTACGTGATGGCGTAAAGATTGCCGTCATCGGACTTCTCACCCCCACCATCCCCTGTTGGCTTAACGAATCTGTATACGAGGGACTGGAATTCCACGAGATGGTCAGCTGCGCCAAGAAATGGGTGAAACAGGTACGTGAAGTAGAACAT
>JAEEGG010017760.1_pt1 | contig 14579 bp, 12 predicted proteins | sample 9134161 | NCBI WGS metagenome assembly JAEEGG01 (sample SAMN16246543, study PRJNA631951) | gut metagenome | biome: gut microbiome; feature: rumen; material: CR-attached | host: Bos | place: Iran: Karaj | collected 2018-10
AAAACGTGACGGAGGGCTGACGCTATGGCAAAAGAAAAAGATTACCGCGAACAGATCGACCGTTCCGTCAAGCGTTTGGCGAAGGCGCTGAACCTCATTGAGGCCCTCAGGGACGAACTCCAGTTCGTCTTTGAGCAGACGGACTGGAACGACGAGGTCAAATACCAGATCGACGAAGCCGCCGCCAAGCTCGGATTCTCGCTCGCCACTCTGTCGACCTGGTACGAGGACGCCGAATAATAACCAACTTCGGATGCCGGATGCGCCCGCCGGGGTTTTCCCCGGCAGTCGCCAATCCGGGATCAATACCGCCAACGCAGTCATGAACCGAAAGGAGGTATATTTTGGACTTGCGTTATTACCAGCAGGAGGCGGTGGACTCGGTTTACAGCTATCTCCGTGAGCACGACGACAATCCGTGCATCGTGCTTCCCACGGCTGCCGGGAAAAGTCTGGTCCTGGCCCAGATAGCCAAAGATGCCGTTCAAATATGGAACGGACGCGTGCTCATCCTTGCCCATGTCAAGGAATTGCTTGAACAGAATGCGGACAAAATCCGGAAACTTTGCCCCGAAATGCCAATCGGAATCTATTCCGCGGGGCTGAAATCCCGGCAGACGGAAGAACCCGTCATCGTGGCCGGAATCCAAAGCGTATACGACAAGGCGGCCGAACTCGGATCGTTCGACCTTGTTATCGTGGATGAGTGTCATCTCATACCGCCAGATGGAGAAGGACGATACCGGACTTTCATCCGCGACATGAAGTCCATCAACCCCATCGTCCGCGTCATTGGCCTCACGGCCACCCCGTACCGGCTCGACGGCGGAGCAATCTGTCGTCCGAATAACATCCTGAATGCCGTCTGCTACGAGGCCGGCGTCAAGGAGCTGCTCGAAAAAGGCTACCTCTGCCCGCTCGTCAGCAAGGAAACTAAGCACGTCGTCGATACGTCATCCCTGCATGTCCGAGGCGGCGAGTTCGTCGAATCCGAAGCCGAAAAGCTCATGAACGACAAAACGCTGATCGAACAGGCCTGCGCCGAAATCGCGGGATACGCCAAGGACAGACACTCCGTTCTCGTGTTCTGCTGTTCCATCCTCCACGCGACCGAGGTCATGAAGGAACTGCGGAATTATTCCGATAGCGTCGAAGGCGTCTTTGGCGACACGCTCCCTGCATTCCGCGAAGAACGGCTGGACCAGTTCCGCGCCGGAAATCTGAAGTATCTAGTCAACGTCGGTGTCCTTACCACGGGCTTCGATGCGCCGAATACGGATTGCGTCGTTCTCCTCAGACCGACCGCATCCCCGGGACTGTACTACCAGATGGTGGGGAGAGGATTCCGCCTCTCGCCGACCAAAACCAATACCCTCGTCCTGGATTTCGGCGGCAATATCGTCCGGCACGGACCCGTCGACAGCATCAAAATCCGGTCGGGTCGCGGTGATGCTGGCCCCGCCGGCAAGACCTGTCCGCATTGTCAGGAAGTCGTTCCGATCAGCGCGAGGATATGCCGTCGGTGCGGATACGAGTTCACGCCGAAGGAGAAGAACCCGGAACCGAACTCGCAGACCATCACACATGATCCGCATGCGTCCACCGCCGGAATCATCTCCGGGCAAACCTCGGATGAGGAGTACGAGGTGCGCGAGGTCGTCTTCCGCGTTCATCAGAAACGCGGAGCGCCTCCCAACGCGCCAAAGACCATGCGGGTTGAATACAAAATCAACCTTCTTACCTCGTTCTCCGAGTGGGTCTGCCCCGAACACAAAGGATTTGTCCGTGAGAACTTTAAGAAATGGTGGAAAGAGCACGCGCCCGGATGCGCCATTCCTTTCTCGGCGAACGATGCCGTCTGGCTGGCAAACGAAGGCGCGGTCAGATGGCCGTCCCATATCACCGTCCGAACCGAATCCGGAAAGAAATACCCGAAAATCGTCGGCTACCGCTATCCGGAAATGAAACCGCAACCCCAAACCGAACAGGAGGAAATCCCGTTCTGACCAAAGGAAAAACATGTCTATCAATACCAATACCGCCCTGGAGTACCTCAAAGCCGGGCTGTCAGTCCTCCCCGCCGAACGGGAAAAGAAATATCCCGCCGTAGGCAGCTGGAAAACCTGGCAGACCCGGCTTCCGACTGAAATCGAGGTCAAGGCCTGGTTCTCCAATAACCACGATGCCGTATGTATCATCTGCGGTGATGTGTCGGGCAACCTCGAAATCCTCGACTTCGACCACCACGGGGAACTCTTCCCGAAATGGAAAGCGTCCATCCCCGTCGAGCTATACGACAAGCTCGCGGTCGAGCAGACCCCGTCTGGGGGATACCACGTTGTCTATCGATGCTCCAACAAAATATGCGGCAGTCTGAAACTCGCCCAGGGCAAGCGCGACGGCAAGCTCGTCACCCTCATCGAAACACGCGGGAACGGCGGGCTCTTCCTCTGTTCGCCAACCCCGGGATACAAGCTCATCCAGTCCTCGTTCGACAAGATCCAGACCATCTCCCAGGAGGAACGGAAGGCCGTCCTCTCCGCCGCATACGAACTCAACGAACATACCCCGGAAATGGAACGGGAATCCGTCCCGACTTTCCCCGACCCGAACTCGCAGTTCGAGGTTCGTCCTGGTGATGATTTCAATGCCCGCGGCAACGTCCGCGAGATCCTCATCGCGCACGGCTGGACACCAATCGGGAAACAGGGCGATGGAAACGAACTCTGGCGCAGGCCCGGCAAGTCCGGCGGTCGGAATTCAGCAACGCTCAAAGACAACGTGTTCTACGTCTTTTCCAGCAACGCCAGCCCGTTCTCCCCCGGCAACGGATACGCCCCGTTCAACGTCTATACGCTCCTGGAACATAACGGAGACTATACAGCGGCGGCAAATGCGCTTTTCACGCGGGGCTTCGGAAAGGCCAGGGAAATTGCCGACGTGGATCTGTCTGCGTTTTTGGAAAAAGGTACCGTTGCTGAAGCTTCGCGCCCCCGGCAAAGCTGTATACGGTCTTTGGATCAACTCCTCAATGAATTCCCGGCAATGAAACCGGAACTCATCCACGGCATCCTCCGTGTCGGAGAGACCATGAACATCATCGCATCCCCGAAGACCGGCAAAAGCTGGCTCGTCACAGATCTCGCCGCCGCTGTCGCCACCGGGAGCGAGTGGTTCGGTTTCCCCTGCGAACAGGGCAAGGTGCTGATCATCGACAACGAACTCCACCCGGAAACTTCCGCCTGCCGAATCCCGAAGGTGATCCGGGAACGCGGATACCCGGAAAAGGTCGTCGCGCGGAACCTGTTCATCGAAAACCAGCGTGGAAACCTGCACGACATCAACAGTCTACGCGGAAGGATCGAAGAATTCAAAAAGTATGAGTTCAAGCTCATCATCATCGACGCCTTCTACCGGGCCATGCCTCCCGACATGGAGGAAAACGACAACGCGAAAATGGCCGGAATCTACAATACGCTCGACCAGATCGCCGGCCAGCTTAACTGCGCGTTCGTCCTGATCCACCATACCACCAAGGGCAACCAGGCGAACAAAAGCGTGACCGACATGGGCGCGGGCGCAGGCTCCCAGTCCCGTGCCGCCGATGCGCACATCGTCCTGAGACGCCATACGGAAGATGGTGCCGTAGTCCTTGAAGCCGCCGTCCGAAGCTTTCCACCGGTCAGGCCGATCGGTCTTCGCTGGCAGTTCCCCGTCTGGGTGTATGATCCAAACCTCGATGTGACCAGTCTTGAGGGCAAAATCGAAAAACCGTCCGGCGCAAGGGACGTTGACTTTGATGCCGAACTTGAACAGATTGGTGAACTTCTCGGCACCCCGCTTCCCAAGACGGAGCTGACCGCACTCATTCAAGGCCAGCTCGGAACTTCCAGGAACCATGCCAGGGAGATCATCGAGTACGGCAAGGCGCTCGGCGTTTTAGATGAAATCCCGGCATCAGATCCGGACAATCCGCGAAAAACCTACAAAATGATCTTCAGAACATGATTTTCGTCCGGTTTTTCCCCCCCCGAGAAAACGCAAAACATCACAATTGGTAATTTTGTTAGCATGGTTTCTCCATATTCCACCAAAACTCCGTTGTGTCTGGACGGATGCTTTGCCGCTGCATTCTCAGAACCTACCCCTTACGGGGGTTCTGAAATGCTGGCAGAGCTTCCGTGACGCAGGGGGCGGCAGAGAGAAAAAAAGACAAGATAGTTACCAACCAAAAACCAAATTGGAGGTTACATGGAACAAATGGCAGAAGTCTGGATTGATGTCCCGGAAACGGACAGCAGATTCCAGATAAGCAACAAAGGGCATCTTCGCAGGGTTGCGAAGAAGAAAAGATTGCACAATGAAACGATGGTCAGCTTCGATATCGCTCCTGTGAAGATGGTCGCTGACTATAAAACCGGGGCGTTCGGGTGGTATGTCTACTTCGACAACGACAAGCATTTCCTTGAGCGGGACAAGCTCATGGAACTCTTTGTTTCCATCCCCGTCGAACTCGACACGGAGGAAGAAAGAGAAGCCCTGGAAGTCCGTCAGCAGGGGTTCAACCCAAAACTCTGCGAGGCGTCACAGCGGGGATTCCGAACCAAAAACGGCACATGGATACTCGATCTCAGGAAGAGTCAGACCGACGAGGGCAATGGACCGAAACTGATGTACATGCCGGACATGAAGGTCAGCAGGAAAGGAATTCACGGATGAACGATTCCAATAACAACCTGTCCGAGGTCTGGATGGATGTTCCCGTTTTCAATGACTATCAGGTCAGCAACAAGGGACATCTCCGAAAAATGACCCGGAGGGCTACAGCAGGAAAAAAAACGCGTATGTTGTACAGCGTCAAGCATGTGGCGCTGTCCGCGACAAAGGTGTCATCGCGACTCGGATGGTTCATCTTCCCCAATGGAAAGAAGCTATTCATTGGACGCGATGAACTTCTGAGTCTCTTCAAGGGTATTCCGACAGAACTCGATGCGGCAGAGGAGCGCAAAGCCCTTAACTGGCGCAATTCCTCTCGTTCCGGACGAGGCAAACTGCTGGAACCTCGAGCACGGGCAACAACCAAATACCGATTCGAAGACCTCGAACGCAATGGTCACTCGCCTGTCTGTTAGCCCCCAGAATTGAGCTTAACAGGCGGGAACGTGGCCGCAAAAAAAGCCGACGGAGCGAATCTCCGTCGGCGACCCTTAACCTCTTGAGGAATGGGATTATTCTTCAAAAAGGTCTATTAACTTACACCCAAAAACGCGAAAAGTCAAATTTTACGCTCGAAAACAAGAAAGCCGACGGAAAGGAGCTATCCAGACCGTCGGCAAGTCGACAACCAAAATAGGAGGAAAAAGTTGTCGGCACGGTCTTGGCGGGGCGAACGGGGTGCCACGTCAGACCAATAAGGAGGATGAGATAAGATACCACGTAACCGCGAAAAAGTCAAACCATCTGCGCAGGAAATAACGGAAACGCCGGAAAGGCCCCAAATTCGCGCGACAGGCCATGTGCGGGCATGAGGACACCCCCGGCTCGTAACCCCCGCCAAATCGCCCAAAAACGCGAAATTCGGGAATCCTCGAAAATACCGTGACCCGAAAAAACCGACTACTAAAACAATGATTTTGGTCCTCCTTGACTATCAATGACTTGCAGCGCCGCGGAGGGACCCCCCCCCTAATAGGCAGAGTTTCCGCACCTGTCCGAGTTTTATATTTCCCTGCGGTTTAAGGGGTTACAAAGGGCGATTTCGCGAGGGGTACGCGCGTTTGCCGGTTTCGTGGCGCACCGGCAAAACGCGACAAAACGCGTTTGTCGGGGACATGCAAAAGGCCGACTATTTGCGTCGAATCAGACCGTATCCCACGCGCGGACACTGAATCCATTTCGATTGTACGATTCGTTCCCGCCGTAACACAGCATACCTTTCTCAATGCCGGAAAGCTTCCGCCAGTAGTTCAGCCCGTCGAACATGCCGCTATTGAACGTCTGCCCGGATTTGATCTCGATGGGGAAGAGGTCTTCGCCGTCTTCGACCATCAGGTCTACTTCGTGTCCATTGGAGTCCCGCCAGAAGTACAGCGGCGGCTCAATGTTGGAATTCATGCAGGTCTTCATGATCTCGGAAATGACGTAGGTCTCGAAAATCGGACCGCGAAGACTGTGAAGCGCCAGCGATTCGGCGTTGCGGATGTTCAGCAGATAGCAGACCAGACCCGTGTCGTAGAAGTACAACTTCGGACTCTTGATCAAGCGTTTGTTGAAGTTCTTCTGATGCGGACGGAGCAGGAAGACGATATAGCTGGCCTTGAGCAGGGAGAGCCAGCGTTTTGCGGTTGTGGGGGATACGCCGGAATCGCTTGCGAGCGAATCCAGATTGAGAATCTGCCCGGTACGGCCTGCCGCCAGACGGAGGAATCGTTCAAACGTTTCCAGGTCGCTGACATTGACGAGCGTCCGAATGTCACGCTCCAGATAGCTTTGCGTGTATTGGGAAAGCCAGTTGGACGGTTTAATCCGCCTGTCGTAAATGGGTGGATAGCTTCCATTGAACACCTGATCGAAAGGACTTTTATCGGAAGCTTCCGGGATATCCCATCTGTCGATCTCGAAGATATCGCGAGGCGGCAGCCCGGCAAGTTCGCGATGGGACAACGGCAGAAGTTTCATGAGCGAGCAGCGACCGGAAAGAGACTGGCCGATTGCCTCCTGGAGATGGAAGTTCTGGGAACCTGTCAGGACAAACTGCCCCATCTGGTTCCGCTCATCGGCAAGGACCATAATGTAGCTGAACAGATCCGGCACCCGTTGGGCTTCGTCGATGATGACCGGCTTCTTGAATTGAGCAAGGAATCCGTTCGGGTCTTCCTTTGCGAATGCTCTCGTATCCGGCTTTTCCAGATTGACGTAGGCATAGTCCGGGAACAGGGAACGACACAGCGTCGTCTTCCCGGACTGTCTTGGTCCGGTGACGGCGACGATGGGGTACTGTGTTGCCGCTTCCCGGATATACGGGCTCAAATGTCGTTCGATCATCGCAATTCTCCTGTGGGTTGTTCCATGTAAATATAACATCAGAAAGTGGAATTGCAAGCCTGCAACGAAAGAAAAACTGCTTTTTCCTACAACATAAAACTCATGTAAATCTGACATTGGATGTTGGATTTGCATGGCTTCTCGTGAAACTTTTGCAACAGTAAAAACATAATGATACTTGTGCAAAAGTATCATTCCCTGCCTGAACGCTATACCGATTTGGTATTAAAAAGAACCAAATCTGGCACGAATTATATCTTTTGAAGAACCAATTAACCATGAAAGGACCCTTTCAATGCAAATCCAAAGCGTACCGATCACATCGGTGAAACCCTACGAAAAGAATCCGCGGTTCAATGATGACGCCGTGGATGCCGTGGCAAAATCCATCAAAGAGTTCGGCTGGCAGCAGCCGATTGTCATCGACAGTGAGATGGTCGTCATTGCCGGCCACACCCGCCTAAAGGCGGCAGAGCGCCTCGGACTGACGGAAGTCCCGGTCATCGTCGCCGACAACCTGACCCCCGAACAGGTCAAGGCATACCGCATCGCCGACAACAAGACCGGCGAGCTCGCGGAATGGAACTATGACCTACTTCCGTTCGAGATCAAAGACCTGCAGGACGCAAACTTCGACCTGTCCCTCCTGGGCTTCGACACGGACGAGCTCGACAAGCTCCTGAACGGCGACGCCGACAAGCAGGTCGCGACCGGAGAAACCTCGCCGGATGCTGTTCCGGATGCGCCGGAGGTGGCAGTCAGCGTTCGCGGCGAGGTCTACCAGCTCGGCGAACACCGGCTGATGTGCGGCGACAGCACGGATGCCGCAGACACCGCCAAATTGATGGGCGAGGACAAAGCCATTCTGTACCTTGTTGACCCGCCGTACAACGTAGCCCTGCAGGGGAGCAACGGCCTGACGATTCAGTTTTCAGCTCGACCACAACAAAGCAACGCAGTTTCAAATGATAGAAGAGCAAATCCAGGAAAAACTCTTCTTCCCCGACCTGAATGCGGACTTGTTTTCCGACATACGCGAATCCTGTTCCAAGCTCCAGCAGGAACCTCGTGATATTATCGGTAAGAGCATTTTCCAATTCCCGTTCATTGTTACTTTCTCGGATGCTCAGGAAGTCGAAGACGTAGGGATCTTTCAGCGTCTGCCGTGCGAGATCGCCTTGTGGAACGGGCAGTGTCGACGAGAAATTAGTAATTGCCTGCCCGTTGGCCTCATAAAGTCCTGTGTCCAGCATATTCAGGAGTACGCTCCGGCTCCAATTCCCCTCAATAGTCTTATGAACATAGAACAACGCTTCCTGAGGCGTCTTGCATTTGCGCATCAGAATAATATGATGCCACCAGGGGATGCGGAAAATCTCTTCGGGTATCGAGCAGATGATATTTGATGTAGTGTCATCATTTGCAACGATTTCCAATTTGCGAGCAGCTTGCTCGCAAATTCCATTGGACACATCCGGGACCAATTTGTGAGCAGCTTGCTCACAAATTGGCTTCACTCCCACATAGAAAGCATAAAAACTTCTGATATGCTGAAGATTGCTGCGTGAGAACCCCTTCATGTCGGGGAATTCCGCCATAAGATCTTTGCTCAGCTGCGCCAGAAACCCGCTACCCCATTGGGATTCCTTCTGACGCTCGTTGATCTCTCGTCCCATTTCCCAGTAAAGACGCAAAAGCGTTTCGTTGACTTGAACAGCGGCCTTGACCTGATTTCTGCGGATTTTCAACTTCAAATCCGTTAACCACTCAGCATATTCCCGATTCGATGCCAGCCTGCCCATTGTCAAACTCCGTGAGTTCGTTTATGATTCTGTGAAAAAGACTATGTATAATATAAACAGGTGTCGGCAAAAATCAAGAGCTCGCGTCGTAAGGAGTCGGAAAAAGATTTCTCAATATCGTTTTGTTTTTTTCAAAAATCATATTTGAACATGTACGTTCGGGGGGGTATATTATACTTTTTGGAGTAATTCATGAAGAATTCAAAAACGATCCTTGCATCCGTGCAGGCATTCATGGGTAATATGCAGGATGGAGATATGCGCGAATTGGTGGCTAACCTTCAGGCCGCGCTCGAATATAAGAAAGAAGAACTCAGGATATACATGGAAAAGTTCGAAGCAGAAACAGGAAAGAAACAACCGAACCTCACAGATGATGATCGAAGAAGGCTGGCTCGCAAAGCCAGTTCCTTGAATTCATACCTTTTGTCTATCGTTGACGGTGCTTGGTCACCTCAAACCGTGCTTGGCTGGTACAAAACGCTGATTGCCGAGAAATACAACAGCGTCGCACCCGGACAGAAAAAGCGTGGACGGCCAGGCGTTTCTCCGGAAGACGAGGCCGCCATAATCAGTCTGGCGCAGGCAAATCCGAACTGGGGCTATCTGCGTATTCAAATGACCTTGGTTCACCTCGGAATTGATATTTCGTTTATGACTGTGAAACGTGTCATGAACAAATACGGTTTTTACCCGCCGCCAGACGGACGCGTCAACAACGACTTCAATTTGTTTTATGAGGCCCACGAGAATATTGTAGCGGCCTGTGATTTCTGCACTTATGAACTCATGACTCCGCATGGGCTTGAACGGCGGCATATTCTTTTCTTTGAGGATATTACAACACGTAAAGTGTGGTGCGGCGGCATAACGGAAGAACCCGATGCCAACTACATGGCGCAGGTCGCCCGTAATCAGGTCGACTGTTTTGAGGGTAAACTCAGAAACATGAAATACCTCATCCACGACAACGCCATGGTATTCAGAGGTCGTTTCGCCAGCGTATTATCATCTGCCGGGTGCATCACAAAACGAATCCGACCTTTTTGCCCGGAACAAAACGGATACATGGAGTCTTTTATCAAGACCTTCAAATCTGAATGCCTTGACCATCTCATCCTGACTTCAGATGAACAGTTGTGGTATGTTGTACGGGAGTTTCTCCTGTACTATAATCATGAACGACCACATTCCGGACTTGGCGGTCGCATCCCGGATCCATGGCCGCAAGACCCCGATGGCGAAATCGTGGAATTCTCCCGTCTCGGCGGTCTATTGAAGTCGTATCGCAGAGTCAAACGGGCGGCATAGGATTTTTGTTATAGTCCCCATAGAAGCCTTTGCCGAATTGAGGGGGAGATACGCTGAAATGCGAAGAATTCCGCGACCACGTTCGCCCTCCGAAGCAAACCCGTCCGGACATGACATCATAAAATTCATTGTTTTTTCGGAATCAGGCTTGATTTCCTGTCAATGCCTGTTATAGTATCAGTGTATTACACCGCTGTCGCGCCAAAATAACCGTCTCTCCCCAAGAACACGCATCGCTCTTCATCACTCTTGAGGCCGCCATTTATGTTAAAGACCAGGAATATTTGCAACTTGAATATACACCCGCCCGCGCGCGAAATCAAGGCGCATTACGCATATTTTCCTGGATTCTTGTCAACCTATACGCAGCCGAATTAATGCCAGCGGATCCCATACGTTCGATCCAGCCAATCAAAATCATGATCCTGTTCGCCAAGAATGTCGTCTGCAATATCGTATATCACCTTTTCGGTCAATTCCCGATCAGCGACAAAGTATTTGGGAATCAGAGATTCAACAATCGGCATCATCATGTGGTAATAAAAATGAACTTCAAATTCTCTTTCCGTGTATGGCTTTTGAGGAAACGTTGAACGACTTATGATGTAATCAAATTCGTTTTTTGCCCATTCGCTATATAACATTTTGTGAACAATAGGCGTCATATACACAAAGTAATACTTGCGAAAAAGATCAACCTCTTCATTGGAGAGGATATGGCCAGTTACATCTTTCCAGCCGTGTTCGTTGTTTGCCTCCCGCCTCCTAGCTTCAAGAAATGGTGTGCCGCACCTAACATGACGACACTCGGTCGGCGTCGTCTTCTTTTCCTCAATATAATCATCCACGCATACCTTTTTCTCAACAAAAGAATATTGTTGTTCCTTTTTCTGTGCCGCGGGTGCAGGACGATCAGTGCAGTCTTCTTGCTTGTTCCGCGTTTCATATCTTTTCTTTTTCCTACTTTCTGAAATCATATCCAATATTTGAAAAAAATAATGAAGCGCACCAAGAAACAAACAAATAACTAAAATGGTCGTAAATAATCTATCAAAGACAGCGCTTCCCTCGCCTTCTTCTATGATTCCATCATACAAATACATTGCCCGTCTCCTATCCCGTGCTTTATTTCCGCTTCGGTACGATTCGTGCTCGCCAGCCTCTGAACCTGAAACATATTATATCACACCTTGCAGAAAAAACAAGGGTGAAACCGAAAAAAGAGTATAGGCCGACAAAGTTTTTCTCAGTTTGTTGTCCTGATGGCTTGACTTTCGCTTAATCCTGCTGTATCTTATTCCATCCGCCCGAAAGAAATACCTTGTGCGATTGAGGTCCGATTTCGGGTGGAGAGTGGAGGGGTTGACGCACCAGACCTCCTGTTTTTTGGATCCTTCGATTCGCATTTGAGTTTTTCACCCCAACACATATCGACGGCACTATGAACAGATTGGCACATTTATTTCTTTTTGTTTTTATTATTCTCCTGTCGGGATGCTACTCTTTTCATACAACCGAATACAAGAACTATATCGAAAAGTCCCGAAAAAAGGCTTGTGCATATAAGCTCAGCTATTATGGCTCCTCTATAGAAACGCCTCTCTGCTGCGCACAAGAAAGCTCCTATGAGTACGCCAACGGGACAACCATAGAGGGGATCATGAAGGGGCTTTTGCAGGCTGATGGGTTTCGAGCTGCAACAAATGCCCCTATTACTCTAAGTATCAATTTGTCTCCATCAATGAGTACCGACTGGTCACATGGTGTAACTGATACTCTTATCAATGTGCCTGGTGGTTTATGTTTGTTCTCCTTTTGGAGTGTTCGGCAAAAATGTTATGCAAATTTACAAGTAACATCCTTTGACAAAAAGATTCTCAAAAAATATGATGCCTCTGAATCGTACAACTCAAAAGTCATCGGTTTTTTCTTCTCTGGATTATGCGATGAGAATCAACAACCAGACGTTATAGAATGGCGCTTAAAACATGCGCTTATGATTGATCTTTTGGATCAATTCATAGGAGACTACAATAAAGGCGTATTCGATAAAACCATTTCCCAATGGGAGAATAGAAACGTTCGAACCTCCACTCCCAAAAACAATGATAAGAATCCTCCTGTACAAGAAAGTGAATATTCAGGAACTGGTTTTTCTGTCAATGAACATAACATTGTTACGGCTTATCATTTGGTAAAAAATGCTAAGAAAATAGAGGTTAGTTTTGACGGAGAAAAATGGATTTCCGCATCTCTTGTAAAAAGCTCTGAGTCCCTTGATATCGCAATCTTAAAAGTTTCGAAAGAACTTCCGCATTTCTTGCCGCTTACGTCAAAGGACAAACCTGCCGCTGGAGATAAGGTTTTTACATTTGGATATCCTGTAGTCGAACTCCTAGGTAATGAGATAAAATACTCCGAAGGTGCAATTAGTTCTATGTCCGGCATAAAAAATGACCAGTCTTTAATCCAAACGACCGTTCCTATTCAGCCCGGCAATTCTGGTAGTCCATTGTTAAATGAACAGGGAGAAGTTATTGGGATGTTAACATCAACGGCTGCTTTGGCTGCATTTCTGAACATGACAGGAACAATCCCTCAAAACATTAATTGGGCCGTTAAGGCAGAATATATATCTGTTTTACTTGACAAACAGCATAGTGTTGGAGAAAAGGAATATAAGAGTCACAAAGAAAAAATGGCTGACGTTCAGAATTGCACATGCAGAATCAAAGTGCAAAAATAAGGTCATCTAACGTTTATATTATGTTTCGCGACGAACAAACGATACAAAAGCCTAATAAGAGAAAAGAATGAACGAATTCAGTATTTACGAACAATTAAACGAATTGTACTCTAATGTCAAATTAGAGGATAGGTCGGAAAAACTAAGAGATCTTTTTTATTTCTTAAAGAAGTTCCCGAAGATTGCTCCGTTCAATTTGGCTCTTGTTGCCGCTCAGCGTCCTGGGGCACGTTTTTTTGCCAACAAACGCGAATGGTTTAAGCTTGGACGAAGAGTTAAACCGGAAGCTCGTCCACTGATTACATTGCGATTATTTGGTCCTGTTGAGTTTGTATATGATGTCAGTGATACTTTTGGAGATACACTTCCGGAAGAAATTGAAAATCCTTTTAGAATAAAAAGGGCAGCTTTTTCTTCTCAAGAATACGATCATCTTGTTAGCCAGCTTTGTCGCGTTGGAGTGAAATACGTACTCGGAGAATTTGGTTCCCAGCAAGGCGGGTGCATTGAGTTGCTTCCTCGCCCAGAGTATTATTCAATTTCAGACAAGGAAGAAGTTTGTCTTTTCTTTCAGATGACGGTAAGTTCAAGGCTCTCAGATTTGGAGAAGTATTCAACGATAGCTCATGAACTCGGTCATTTGTTTTGTGGGCATCTTGGGGCCGTTGATAAGAAAAGCTGGCCAAGTAGGAGAGATTTAACGCTGAACCAAAGGGAATTTGAGGCTGAATCTGTTCGCTGGCTCATTTGCGAACGTCGCGGCATAAAAAATCCGTCTGAATATTATCTTCATGGATACCTGGATGAGGGCCAACAAATTCCTGATGTGGATTTGGGATGCATTTTGCGTGCCGTTACAAACATCGAATCAATGCTTCGCGGTCGTTTCTTACCGTTGGAAGCTCTTCTTCGAAACAAGAACCAGAATCAACCAGAATTAGATTTGTTCAAATAACTGAAAAATGATATGGCGCTATCGTAAAATTTCTAATGGGCATTATGATTCGCATTACTTCGTTTGCGAAGATGCTGGGGTAATCCAAAAGATCATACCGAACCCCGGCTATCAATACACATATTCAAATATCCTGGAAATAATCGCAGACGGGGTAAGATGCGCATGTGACACAAAATATGCAATCGTGAAGCGCGGTTTCTGCACATTTGACCCATTGCCTAAAGATGTCGACAAACCAGATCGAGAAACAATTTTTGAGGAAATTAGGGGAATTCGTGATGGGGCCATTTTTGATGTTGATCCCGAAATAGCTTATTTGATAGACAAAGAGTTTGTAGATACTATTACCACAGACCCGCGTATATTGTATATCATGCACAGGGCACATCTGGAAGAAATACCTGGTAAACAGGAAGCGATAGATATGGCTTTTGCGAAGATTCCAAGTCGGGAAGAAGCATTACTATATCTGCGCAGAATAGGTGCTTGCCTTGAATGGAAGCCACTTTGAGCTTCGGATGGAAGCTCGAAAACCAGGACAAATGAGGTGAACGCCATGACCAGAATCCTGACATTAATCCTTCTCCTGCTGACCTCCGTCGCGTTCTGCACCGAACGCGAGACCATCCGTGACGGCACAGGCAAAGTCGTCGGCACCGCCACGACCGACGGCAATCGAACCGTCTATCGCGATGCTACGGGCAAAACCACGGGAACC
>JAEEGG010017762.1_pt1 | contig 14578 bp, 10 predicted proteins | sample 9134161 | NCBI WGS metagenome assembly JAEEGG01 (sample SAMN16246543, study PRJNA631951) | gut metagenome | biome: gut microbiome; feature: rumen; material: CR-attached | host: Bos | place: Iran: Karaj | collected 2018-10
GAAGGCGCTGCGGGTCACCTCAACAATATCAGCAACGAGGGCTGACACATCCACGCGTCTTGTTGTAAGCATTTCGCCTGCATAGTCCATACGGTTCAGTATGGAGATGTCTTGCAAGAGGGATGTAAGTCGTTGGGCCTGTGTGAGAGTGCGTTCGGTAAACTGTCGGCACTGTTCGTTGTTTATGCCTGGGGTGTGGAGTATGGTCTCGGCATAACCGAGGATGCTGGCTACGGGGGTCTTCAGTTCGTGGGCAATGTTTTGTGTCAGTTCGCGACGCATTTGGTTCTCTTTCGTGGCCTGTTCGCGACTGATGCGCTCATCCATTCGATGGGCGTAGCGGTAGAGCAATATACCAAGGCCGCCCATCACCACTACAGAGAAGAGCAATAAGTGCCAGTCGCTGACTTCGTCGAATGGTTCTAATCTTTTGCGATCATAGTCCTCGAACAAAATGAATACTACAGCATAGACAACAAATATTGTCATCACGCCGAGGAACATTTTTCCTCCCTCTGTCAGTTTCTTCATATTTTGCCCTCCGTATCAAACAGGTAACCATAGCCTTGCCTCGTAGCGATGTGTTGACCATAGTGTCCCAATTTCTTACGCAGTCGTGTGATGTTGACGTCTACTGTGCGATTGGTAACAATCACATCGCTTGGCCAGACCTCGCTGAGCAACTGCTGGCGCGAGAACACCTGCCCTTTGTGGCTTAGTAGTAACCGAAGCAGTTCCAGTTCCGTCTTTGTTAGGTTGAGGATTTCGCCATCGGCCATTACTTTCCTCTGAGAGAGGTCTATCGTCAGTCCTTCAAAAATCAATGGACTGGTTGTTCCCTTGGCATTTACCGCTGTTCTTGCTAGCACGGCACGTATTCTTGCCATTAGTTCGCGCACGGAGAAAGGTTTCGAAATATAATCGTCTGCACCTAGTTCAAACCCCTCCAATTTGTCCTCTTCGGCATCCCTTGCCGTCAGGAAAATGATGGGGATGTCAATGCCTGAATTGCGCATTTGTCTGCTCATCTCGAACCCAGACATGCCAGGCATCATCACGTCGAGCACTAGCAAGTCAAATCCTCCGACATCCTTTCGTAAGGCTTCCAAAGCCGAATAGGCAACCTCTGCCTCATAGCCCTCTGCCATAAGGTTGATGCGCAGGATCTCGCACAAGTCCTGCTCGTCATCAACGACTAGAATTCGTTTCTTCTTCATTTCAGGGTCAAAGGTACGATTAAGTGAGCGAAAACGCAAACTTGTATGCATTTTTCCGAACGTGAGTACCTAAGACGAAGGTCAAAGGTACAAATTATTTCCCAAATCTTGCTTCTACGACATTGACAATGTAGTCACAAAGTTTTTCCATCTCGCTGATTATATCGAAATAGAGTGTGCCTAAGGCATAGCTGTATTCATGGTTGTTAATGGCCTGAATGTTTTCCTCCTTCAACCGATTGCGAAGCAAGTTTACCTCGTTCTCGATGCGATAGGTCTCATTGATATTGTGCTCAGAACGATGGCCGTGCATCACTTTGCACATCTGTTGTAGGGCATTGTTGGTGAGGTCTCTCATCATGTGAAGGTTGTCACTCTGTGAAGTGACGAAAGCGAGACTGAGTTCGCGATGACGGGCTAATGTACGGCCTATTTTATAGCAAGCATCACCTATGCTTTCCAATTCACTCACTTCACGCAGCATCTGCCTTATCTTCTGCTTTGTTGTGTCGCTTATGTGGTCATTCGAGAGCTGTGCCAGATAGTCGGCTATGGCTTGTTCCGTCTTGTCGGAAATATCTTCCTCACGCTCTATGGCCGCATATTTTTCGTCAAAGGAATCGGCATGAGTGTCGTCCATCAACTGAGTGACCATCGCGAACATTGCATGCATGCGTTCTGCAAAGAGATTTGTTTCCTTTTCTGCCTCAAAGACAGCAATTTCTGGGGTTGCCATCGGGCCTGCCTGTATGTATTTCAGGGTTTGCCCATCACCGGTTGTTTCGGTTTTCTGCGGTAGCAGCCAACGTACTACACGTTCCAATTGCGGAATGAAGCCTATGAGCAATAGCGTGTTTGTGACGTTGAAGCAAGTATGGAACATGGCAAGCACCACGGGTAGGCGAGTGGCTTGTTCGGAAACCGAAGGGTCATAACCTGCCAAATAGCAAACACCATTGACAAAAGGATAGAACACGCAGAGCACCCAAAACACACCAAACACATTGAACATGAGGTGAGCTAAGGCTGCTCGTCGTGCCTCCAATCCAGAACCCATTGCCGCCAGATTGGCGGTGGCCGTTGTGCCGATGTTTTCACCCATAACGAGGGCAATGCCGAGGTGGATGGGCAGTACTCCTGTGGAGCAAAGCAGTATGGTGATGGCCATAACTGCAGCCGATGATTGAACGATGCAGGTTATCACAGTGCCGATGGCCAAAAAAGCAAGAATGGTTAGGTGGCTCGACGTGTCAAACGAGGCAAAGAATGCCACTACGGCTTCATTATGCTCCAAATCCAGTTCCTTGCCTGCCGCACTGAGCATGATCAATGACCAGAACATGAACGCAATGCCAAAGAGGAAGTCACCTACGTAACGTTGCCTTTTCCTATATATAAGTATGATACCAAGCATGAAAGCAGGAAAAATGATGTTGCTGAGGTCAACATTATAGCCCAGCGACATAATCCATGCCGTGAGGGTGGTGCCGATATTGGCTCCCATGATGACACTGATGGCCTGCGAGAGTGTCAGCAGTCCTGCCGAAACGAACGAGACCGTCATCACCGTCGTTGCCGATGACGACTGCACGGCACTGGTTACAAGTGTTCCCGTCAACATACCCGTCAGTCGGTTAGTTGTCATTTTTGCCAATATATGTCTCAGCTGCGGTCCTGCCATCTTCTGCAGTGCATCGCTCATCATCTTCATGCCATAAATGAGCAGTCCCAGTGCGCCCAACAATTTCAGCGACACCATTACATAATCTTGTGTTGTTTCCATCATCTCTTTTTTACGGCAAAATTACTGTCTTCAAATGATGAATGCAAATAAAAGCTGTTACAATACTGTTACGCGGCTGAATCGTAACAGGAACGTAACAATCCTCATCATCAACGTGAGTTCGATGCATTCTGAGAAGTCAAAGATGAAGGCCATATATGGCATCGGTTCTTTAGCCATCCACAGAGGTATCGCAAGCCATTCTGGTTAAAAAAATGTAAAACATATATCTATTAGAAGAGTTTTGGCTAATTTTGCAGGGATTTACAGACGGACAAAATCATGAGTCTAACAAATATAGCAAGACTGCTGTTCAAGCCGAGGCAACGCGAACTGGAGCGTCACCAGAACGAGGGCGAGACCCTGCAACGCGAGGTGCTGACCCACCTGCTGCAGCGAGCCAAAGACACAGAATACGGACGCAACCACCTGTTTGGTGCGACAAAAGACTACGAAGGGTTCGCCAAGAGCGTGCCTGTGAACACATACGAGGAGCTGAAGGGCGACATTGACCGCATGCGTCAGGGCGAGCGCGACGTGCTCTGGCCGGGACGCGTGAAGTGGTATGCCAAATCGAGCGGCACCACCAACGACAAATCAAAGTTCATTCCTGTTTCGCCGGAGGGTCTGAAGCAGATACATTATAAAGGCGGTGCCGACGTGGTGGCCATTTATCTTCGCAACAATCCCCAGAGCCGCATGTTCGACGGGCGCGGTCTGATTCTTGGCGGCAGTCATGCCCCCAACTACAACCTGCCCGGCTCGCTGGTGGGCGACCTGAGCGCCATACTCATTGAGAACATCAACCCCGTGGTGAACCTGGTGCGCGTGCCCTCGAAGAAGACGGCCCTGCTCTCCGACTTCGAGGTGAAGCGCGACCGCATAGCCCGTGAAGCCATGAACAAGAACGTGACCAACCTAAGCGGCGTACCCTCGTGGATGCTCTCTGTGCTCAACCGCATCATGGAGCTTTCGGGCAAGACCCATCTGGAAGAGGTGTGGCCCAACATCGAAGTGTTCTTTCACGGCGGTGTGGCCTTTACGCCTTATCGCGAGCAGTACGAGCGCCTCATCACTTCGCCCCGCATGCACTATATGGAGACCTATAATGCCAGCGAGGGCTTCTTCGGCATACAAGACGACCCACTCGACAAGTCGATGCTGCTCATGCTCGACTACGACGTGTTCTACGAGTTCATTCCTGTTGAGAGCTTAGACTCACAGATGAATCCCCTCCCCCTCTGGGCAATTGAGACTGGCAAGGACTATGCGATGCTCATCTCCACCTCATGTGGATTGTGGCGCTACATGATAGGCGACACCGTGCGCTTCACCTCCACCAATCCCTACAAGTTTGTCATCTCAGGTCGCACGAAGAGCTTCATCAATGCTTTCGGTGAAGAGCTCATCGTTGACAATGCCGAGCGCGGATTGGCCTACGCGTGCAAAACGACGGGAGCCATCGTGAGCGAATACACTGCTGCACCAGTGTTCATGGACGACCGCGCCAAGTGCCGCCACCAGTGGGTCATCGAGTTTGCTCAAGCACCCGCTGACCTGTCAGTCTTTGCTGCCACGCTCGACCGCAAGCTGCAAGAGCTGAACAGCGACTACGAGGCCAAGCGCTTCAAGGACATCACCCTGCAGCCGTTGGAAGTCATCAAGGCCCGTCCCCACCTGTTCAACGACTGGCTGAAGCAGAAAGGCAAGCTAGGGGGACAGCACAAGGTGCCCCGACTGAGCAACGAGCGCACCATCATCGATGAGCTCATTTCACTAAACTTGCGATAAGATTTGCCACTCACATGCTGAAAAATGTTCTGAAATATCTTCCCCTACTGTTTCTGCTCACTGCGTGTGCCCGCATGGGCAACCCCGACGGTGGATGGTACGATGAGACACCGCCCAGGGTGGTGCACTCCGAACCCAACGACCGCGGCACCAACGTCACCGCCAAGCGCATCACCATCAACTTCAATGAATACATCAAGCTTGAGGATGCACAGAATAAAGTGATCATCTCACCGCCCCAACTGGAGATGCCTGAGGTGAGGGCCGCCGGCAAGCGCATCATCGTCAACCTGCGCGACTCGCTCAAACCCAACACCACCTACACCATCGACTTCAGCGATGCCATCTCCGACAACAACGAGGGCAACCCGATGGGCAACTACACCTTCACCTTCTCTACAGGCGATCAAATCGACACGATGCAAGTGGCGGGCTACGCACTCGATGCCTCCAACCTGGAGCCCATCAAAGGCATACTCGTGGGACTGTATCGCGCCGACAGCACCTTTACCGACAGCACCTTCCACAAGACACCACTGCTGCGCGTATCGCGCACCAACGGCAGCGGCTTCTTCTCCATCAAGGGTGTGGCCCCCGGGCGCTACTTTGTGCGAGCTATTCAGGATGCCGACGGTGACTTCGTTTACGGACAGAAGAGTGAGACCATCGGATTCACCTGCGACACCATTGTGCCTCGCACTACGATGGGCATCCGTCAGGACACCCTGTGGAAAGACCCGCTCCACATCGACAAAATCACACAGACCGAATACCTGCGCTACCTGCCCGACGACCTCACCCTACTGTGCTTCCAGGCCAAGCTCACCGACCGATACCTCATCAAGACCGAGCGCAAGGAGCCCGAGAAGCTGGGCTTCTTCTTCAGCTACGGCAACGACTCGCTACCCGTCATCCGCGGACTGAACTTCGAGGCCGACAGTGCTTTCGTCATCGAAGCATCCGAGAAGCGCGACACCGTGTACTACTGGCTGCGCGACACCACACTCGTCAACCAGGACACGCTGCGCATGGAAGCCACCTATCTTATGACCGATTCTACCGGCACACTCATCGCGAAGACCGACACCATTGAGGCACTGGCCAAGATACCTTACGCCAAGCGTTTGAAAAGCAAAGAGAAGGAGATAGAACAGTGGGAGAAAGAGCAGGAGAAAAAGAAAAAACGCGGCGAGCCCTACGACAGTGTACGCCCGCCCGAATTCCTCAAACCGAGAATCAATCCTTCAGGACAGATGGCGCCCAACCAGAACGTCTATTTCGAATTCGACGCTCCGCTCGACTCCTGCAACCTGGAGGGTGTGCACCTCTACTCCATGATCGACTCGGTGTGGTACCGTGCGCCCCACCTCTTCCAACAGGTTGACACCCGCCGATACGTGCTCAAGGCCGAATGGCGGCCAGGCATCGAGTACAGCTTAGAGGTTGACAGCATGGCCTTTGTCAACATCTACGGACTATTCAACAGGCCCATCAAGCAAGGACTAAAGATAACCCCTGAGGAACGGTTCAGCTCGCTCATAGTGAGCTTGACCCACGCCCCCGACAGCGGCACCGTCTATGTAGAGCTGATGGATGGCAGCGACAAGGTGTCACGCAGGGAGAAAGCCGTTGACGGCACCGCCGAGTTCTACTATGTGCGACCGGGCAAATACTATCTGCGCGCCTTCGTCGATCTCAACGACAACGGCATCTGGGACACAGGCGACTACGACAGTAACCAACAGGCCGAGGAGGTGTTCTACTTCCATGAAGAACTGGAGTGCAAGGAGAAGTGGGACGTGACCCGCAACTGGGACCTCACCTACCGACCCCGCTATCAGCAGAAGCCTGCCAACATCACCAAGCAGAAGCCCGACAAAGACCGTCAGGTGAGCAACCGAAACGCCCAGCGAGCAGCTGAGAAAGGCATCACCTACGTGCCCAAGGACAAATAGTGAAAAAAAACATGACAGAGACCTACCGCTTATGAGACGAATCCTACTGACCATTCTTGCCACCATTGGCCTGCTGCATGCCAGCGCCCAGTGCGGCATCGAGAACAAAGCCTTCAGCGAAGGCGAGTTCCTGGCTTACGACTTGCACTTCAACTGGAAGTTTGTATGGTTCAAAGTAGGCACAGCCAGCATGTCGACCGTGAAGTCCACTTTCCAGGGGCAAGAGGCCTATCGCACCAGCCTCATCACCCGTGGCAACGAGCGGCTCGACAACCTCTTCGTGATGCGCGACACACTCGTGAGCTACACCGATATGCAGCTCGCCCCACTCTACCACCGCAAGGGTGCACGCGAGGGCAAGCGCTACTACGTCGATGAGCTGTGGTACACCTATCCGCGAGGCAACTGTCGCGTGAAGATGCATGCCATCACGTCGCGCGGTGACCACCTCTGGCAGGAGCATGAATTCATGAGCTGCGTCTATGACATGATGAGCATCTTCCTGCGTGCACGCAACTTCAGTGCCGACGGCATGAAGGTTGGCGACGTCATCCCTATGCCCATCACCGATGCCACCGAGCTGAAGCACTCATGGCTGAAATATCGCGGTAAGGAATCGTTCACCATTGAGGGCACAAGCGACAAGTTCCGTTGTCTGGTTTTCTCATTCATCGAGCATGAAAACGGACAGAACAATGAACTCATCCGGTTCTACGTGACCGACGACCTGAACCACATCCCCGTCCGTCTCGACATGTTCCTCTCTTTCGGTTCAGCCAAAGCTTTCCTCCGCACCTATCAAGGCGTGAGAAACCCCATCACATCGAAAATCAAGTGATTGGTGTCTGTTCATGATCACTTGATGATTTAGGATAAAAAGTGCATATTATTTGCAAAACAATTGTATCTTTGCATCAGATTTGACTATTCGCTAATAAAAATGAGAAAATACATCTACCTATACATATTACTAGTAATAGCTGTCCTGCTAACAGGTTGTGCAGGTAGCGACGGTCAGAAGGACATAATAACATAAGAACAAAAAATTGAAACTGACGGAGCATTATATGTTCTTATGTTATTATGTCTAAAAAAACCATCTGCTGACGGAGCATTATATGTTCTTATGTCTAAATGTCACTTTTGTAATTTGTTACATTTGTCATTTTGCGCCGTTGGCAACCGCATCAATGGGCGAATGATGCTTTTTTAAAAAAAAGAACAGCATCTCTCAATCGGGGGAGGCTGTAGTTTTTTTATAGTTCCTTATCGAAGGGTTGGGCGGTGACGCACTTCAGATTCTTCTCCAGCTGTGCTGTGGAACTGGCGCCAACGAGCACGGAGGCGACTCCCTTCTGGTGCAGGATCCATGCCAGGGCCATCTCAGCAAGGGTCTCGCCACGCTGCTGGGCGGCATCGTTGTAGCCCTTGATGCGCTGCAACAGCTCGGGGGTGAGCATGCTCTCCTTGAGGAACTTTCCCTTCGACATGCGCGAGTCTTCTGGAATACCATTCAAGTAGCGGTCAGTGAGCAGTCCCTGTGCCAACGGCGAGAAGGAGATGAAGCCCACGCCGTGCTCCACGCAAAGGTCGAGGATGCCCTCTTCCTGGGGCGCACGGTCGAGCATGTTCAGACGGCCTTGATAGATGAGGCAAGGCACGTCGCGCTCTTTCAGGTAACGGAAGGCGAAGCGTGTGGCCTCGAGTGGCCAGCGCGAGATGCCCACATAGAGGGCTTTGCCGCTGCGCACGATATCGACGAGTGCCTGAAGGGTCTCCTCCAACGGTGTATCAGGGTCGTAGCGATGTGAGTAGAACAGATCAACATAGTCCAAGTGCATGCGCTTCAGACTCTGATTGAGCGAAGCCGTCAGATACTTGCGCGAGCCCCAGTTGCCATAGGGACCGGGCCACATGTCGTAGCCTGCCTTGGTTGAGATAAACAGCTCGTCGCGATAAGGACGGAAGTCATCGTCCATCAGGCGGCCCATCGTGTCCTCAGCCGAACCGTAGGGAGGGCCGTAGTTGTTGGCCAGGTCGAAATGGGTGATGCCGTGGTCGAAGGCATAGCGTGTGATCTCACGTGAGCGCTCATAGGGATCGACGCCACCGAAGTTGTGCCAGAATCCTAAAGAGACTTTGGGCAGGAGCACACCGCTCCTGCCGCAACGCTCGTAGCTCATCGCCCCTTCATAGCGCTGGGGGTCGGCCAGATATTGTTCTTTTATCATTCTGCTTGGGGGATTAAGATTAAAATACCATTTTCTCTAACCAGTAGCACACGATACCGGCCAGATAGCCCACGAAGGCTATCCACGTGATCTTCTTCATGTACCAGCCGAAGGTGATTTTCTCCAGACCCATCACCACAACGCCTGCTGCCGAACCGATGACGAGCATGGAGCCGCCCACACCGGCACAGTAGGCCAGCAGCTGCCAGAAGATGCCGTCAATAGCCATAGCGCCTTCTGGCTGTACAGGATACATGCCCATGCAACCAGCCACCAGAGGCACGTTGTCAACGATAGACGAGAGCACGCCAATGATGCCGTTGATGAGATAGTAGTTGCCGTGGAAGGCTTCGTCGAGTCCCTGACCCAGCATGGTCAGCACGCCGATGGTCTCCAGACAGGCCACGGCCATGAGGATGCCCAGGAAGAAGAGGATGGTGTCCATATCGATGCGCGAGAGCATCTTCGACACACGCTTCTGCGTGTTGGTGTTGTCGGCGGTGTCTTCACCCTCCTGATGTATGCGTATGTAAAAGATCTCGGTGACCGTCCATAGCACGCCCAGCACCAGCAGGATGCCCACAAAGGGTGGCAGGTGGGTGATGGTCTTGAAGATAGGCACGAAGATGAGTCCGCCCACGCCGAGGAAGAAGATGACCTTGCGCTGTCCTTCAGACAAATCTTTCGACTCCTGTAGCACCACCGTTTCTTTCTGCGGAACGAGTTCGCCTTTCAGCGAGAGCGAGAGGACGTAGGCAGGAATGACCATTGAGACGAGCGAGGGGATGAAGATCTCGGTGATGACGCCGGCTGCCGTGATCACGCCCTTGTTCCACAGCATGATAGTGGTCACGTCGCCAATGGGCGAGAAAGCACCACCGCTATTGGCTGAAATAATGACCAGCGATGCGTAGATGATGCGGTCGGTCTTGTCAGCCACGAGCTTGCGCAGAATCATAATCATCACAATCGAGGTGGTCAGGTTGTCGAGGATGGCCGAGAGGATGAAGGTCATGAAGGCAATGCGCCACAGCAGGGCTTTCTTGCTCTTGGTCTGCAGCGTGTCGCGCACAAAGTTGAAACCGCCGTTCTGGTCCACCAGCTCGACGATGGTCATAGCGCCCATGAGGAAGAACAGCGTGGTGGCTGTGCTGCCCAGATGGTGCTCGATGACGGTGCTCACAGCCGAGGCAATATGGTCGCCCACCGCACCAGGGAGATAGCTGCCGGGATTGACCATGAAGAGTGTCCAGCAGCCCACGAACATGAGCAAGGCAATGGCTGCCTTGTTAATCTTGGTCACGCTCTCAATGGCTATGCAGAAATAGCCGAAGACGAACAGCGCAACGATACAAATAGTAAGTGTTGACATGTTTTTTTATTAAGTTTTTAAGTTATTGAGTTATTTTAGTTATGATACAATATAAAAAAATGGTTGCTATGAGGTGTGAATCTCGTCGCCACGAATGCCCAGCGCCGACATGAGCGAGAAGCCCAGTATCTCCTGCCGGAAACAGCCGCCCTCGCGGGGCTCCATCGTGAACACGGTGATGCGCTTGCCGTCGAGCTGCTCGGGCGAGTCGTGGTCCAGCTTGCGCAGCAGACTGCTCACCTGTGCATAGTGGCGCTCGTCGGCCACCACCATCACGCGCTTCACCTCCTGTCGCGAGCAAGCCAGCTGCAATGCCTCGGTCATGAAGTCACACTTCGTGGTGAGCTGCTCTACGGGCAAGGCCATGAGTACGAACTCGCCCAGATGGTCGCTGAAGGCCTTGCCGTTCAGTTCCTGCTCGTAGTGTGAGGGAACGAAATTGTTCAGTGCCTGCCGGTCCTTGTCGTGTATCAGCACCACGCTCGTGGTGTGCTCACCCTGTCGCACGCCTCCGTCGAGCACCAGACAGTCGAGCCAACGCGCCATATCGGCCTGCGGGATGCGGCGGCCTATGATGCGCTCGAAGTTCACAATCAGGTTGAAGACCACGCTGTCGGCATAATCGGCATCGACCAGCACCACATTCTCTGTCCAAAATATGTTGTCGTTCATAGCTGCAAAGATACACACTTATTTTTCGATAAAAGACATTTTACGTCCTGCTTTTTCGAAAGATTGACATAAATCAAGTAAAAAATCATATTTCAAGGAACAAAAATCAAAAAAGAAGCGCTCTTACTCAAAAATAGACAGTACCTTTGCCGCGTAAAAAAAATAACTAAAAAACATTTCAGCAGAATGAAAAGTATTTTGGAAGGACGCCCCGCCCTGAAAGCGGAGGTAGAAAAGATAGCCGAAGTAGCAGGCTACCTGTGGCAGAACGGTTGGGCTGAGCGCAACGGCGGCAACATCACCGTGAACGTGACCGACCTTGTGGACGATGAAATCAGACAAATGCCTGCCATCAGCGATGTGAAGCAGATAGGTGTGACGCTGCCTGCACTGAAGGGCTGCTATTTCTATTGCAAAGGAACGGGCAAGCGCATGCGCGACCTGGCTCGCTGGCCTATGGACAACGGTTCCGTGATTCGCATTCTGGACGACTGCGCCAGCTATGTCATCATTGCCGACAATCCCGTGATGCCTACCTCAGAGCTGCCCAGCCACCTCACGGTCCACGCTCATCAGATAGAGACGGGCTCGCCCTACAAGGCTACCGTACACACCCACCCCATTGAGCTGGTGGCCATGAGCCACAAGCGCGAGTTCCTGGGCAAGGACGTGCTCACGAAGATTCTCTGGTCTATGATTCCTGAGACGAAGGCTTTCTGCCCGCTGGGTCTGGGCATCGTGCCCTACACACTGCCTGGCTCGAACGAGCTGGCCGATGCCACACTGAAGGAACTGGAAGAGTACGACGTAGTCATGTGGGAGAAGCACGGTGTGTTTGCCAAGGGTATCGACGTAATGGATGCCTTCGACCAGATTGATGTGCTCTCAAAGAGTGCCAAGATCTACATCAACGCCAAGTGCATGGGCTTCGAGCCCGAAGGCATGACCGACGAGCAGATGAAGGAGATGACACGCGCCTTCAACCTGCCCCGCTAATAAAAAAAAAGAAAAAACAACTACTTACTATATATATATTAATAAGAATCCCCCTTTTTAAACTAATCAGGTATAACACAAAAAAAATAGAAAGTCCCCATGCTGTGAAGCATCGGGGACTTTTCTTTTGTGCAGGAGTTCTTCGCAAACAAAGCATCCTAAGGTAGAATTCTGGAGTGCAGGAGTTCAGAATCCTATCTTGCGGTAGAGCATGGACTGGCCGTTCCACTCCAGCCGGTCAGTATCGGCCTTCACCACCTTATAGTCTGTGGGTACTCCCTCGTTGAAAATGCGCAACTGTGCTATCTGAGCCACTGTGCCGGCCAGCAACTGCATGGTGCGCGCATTGACGGCAAACTGCTGACGGTTCTTGTATATCTGCTCAATGCACTGGTTGGTCACCACCTCAGCCTCGGGAGTGATGTCAAGTCCGAACTGCTTCTTCAGCAAATGGCGGAAGATGAGCTGCAGTTCGTCGAGCGTGAAGTCCTCGAACACGACAATATGATTGGAAGGCACCACACCGTTGTGAACCAGGTTGCGCGCCACCGCATCGCTGTCGCTGTTGCCCTTGGCTATGACCACAGCCACCTTCATGCCCAGTTCCTTGCGTTTATTCTCAATCCAGAACTGCAGGAAGTCCATGTTGTAGTTCTTGTAGTTGGGCGAGTCGAGGTCAAGGAAGAGCATGCCGTCAGAAGCCTTCAGCAGGGTCTTCTCGACGATAGCCATCTGATTGTTGGCATTCACGAACTCCTCGATGTTGAGTGTGCAGAAGTGATTGGTTGGAATGAGACCGGCTCCCTGCATGATGCAGCACAGGATCTCGGCTACAGTGCTCTTGCCCGTGCCGGTGTTGCCCAGGAAGTTCCACGTCATGTCATCGACCGCCAGTGGGGTCTTGTTCACGTAGCTGGCCCTGAGCGTCACCACATAGTCTTTCAGCGCCTGCTTCACATTGGTCAGTCCCACCAGCTCATCGAGCCGGTCCAGCGCGCTGGCTATGATGGTCTCGTCCCAGGTGAGCAGTTGCTGGCGGCTCTCCACTTCGGGAATGTCGGCCTCGGTGATGGTCACCAGGTCGGCACGTGTGATACTGTCGGCTGGCATTTTATACAGGCGGTCGCTCACCGATGGTATGATCTTCGTGGTTAGCAGACGCGTGATGAAGCGTCCGTTGCCGAAGTGCTCGTCTTTGTTGCTATAGGCATTGATCACGTACTGCGTCAGCTTTTTCTCGGCCTCCGGCGTAATCTCGTACTGCTCTTTCTTCATGACGAAACGGCCTATCTTAAGTAGCTGCTCGGGCGTGTAGTCATTGAAGCGGAACACGTAAGAGAAGCGCGACTTCAAGCCGGGATTCGACTGCAGCAGGTGCTCCATCTCGGCTGTATAGCCAGCCAGAATCACGATCATGTTGGTCTGCTCCATACTGAGGTAAGTGAGCAACGTCTCAATGACGCGATGACCGAAGTCGCGGCGGTCGGGGTCGTTGACAAACAGGTTGTAGGCCTCGTCGATGAAGAGCACACCTCCTGCGGCACTCTTGATGGCATTGAGCGTGTTCTTCTCAGTATCGCCCAGGAACTGGCCTACCAGCTTAGAGCGGTCCACCTCGACCAGATGGCCCGACGAGAGCACACCCATGCCGTGATAAATCTCACCGATGAGCTCGGCCACAGTGGTCTTACCCGTACCGGGATTGCCCGTAAACACCATGTGCATAGGGGGCATGTGGTTGAAGAGGCCCAGCTCCATGCGACGGCGGTTCAGATTGACGAGGCTTGCGTGTGCCATAATGCTCTTCTTGATGTTCTCCAGCCCCACAAGAGCCTCCAGCCGCTCAATGGCCATCTTCGGGTCGCGATGGCGCACCTGTGGAATGTCCTGCACGTCAATGGTTGAGGCTTTCAGCATCTCCTCGTTCACAGCCCCGTCCTCCACCATTCGGCTGATGAGTGAGGGCAGAATCATGTCATCGACGGTGCGGCGGGCCATGTGCACATTGTCGAAACTGGTGCCGCGCATCTTGTGCTCGTAGGAGAAGTATTGCGACAGTTTCTCAATGGCTTCGTTGGTGAACTGGTAGAAATGCTCGTTGGCATAATCGACGGCCACCTTGGTCAGCGCCTCGGGCGAGAAGTCGTCGAAGTGGAAACGATGGACGAATATGTCCTTGGCTGCCTGACAGGAGTTGACGAGTTGTATCAGCTCGTCTTTCGGTCCCGACAGCACCACCGTCACCGACTGTTCGGTCTTCAGCTTGTTGGCCAGGATCTCTATACCCGTCTGTGCCAGCAGGCCTTTCATGCTCAGGTCTTCGGCACCGCTGATGAAGATGAGACTGTTGGTGGCGCCATCTATCTGTTCGTTGACATTGGTGAAGCCCGACGAGGGGTCGAACATCGTGATGGCGGGTATCTCCTTCCAGTGCTTCAACCTGTTGTCTATAGCGCTCAGACGGTCGAAGAGCTTGTGGGCAGCAGTACGTTTCCCCGTTCCGCTATTGCCCATGAATAGGTAGCCGTAGCGCTGTCCCTGTCCCACGTATTCGTTCACGT
>JAEEGG010017763.1_pt1 | contig 14578 bp, 8 predicted proteins | sample 9134161 | NCBI WGS metagenome assembly JAEEGG01 (sample SAMN16246543, study PRJNA631951) | gut metagenome | biome: gut microbiome; feature: rumen; material: CR-attached | host: Bos | place: Iran: Karaj | collected 2018-10
CCTTGATGAACAGCTGATCGGTCAGCGACGATGGTCGCAGAATACGCCACGAAGCCCCATAGTCGTGGAGCTTCTTCTCAAACAGCGCACGGCACTCGGCGATGGTCTGTTCAAACTGGCGATTGGTGATTTCTTCTTTTGTTGCCATATTTTGTGTGCAAAGTTAGTAAAAAAAATATAAAATACCCTCCATGAGCATTTTTTTTTGTACTTTTGTGCCCACAATTCATGATACAAGGCAAATGAAACTCTATTCCGACGCAGCTTTAGCCAAGATATTAGACAAAGACATCTTCCACCAGATCGGCAGTGTTGCCGACCGTTTGGGCGTGGAATGCTACGTCGTTGGCGGCTATGTGCGGGACATTTTCTTAGAGCGTCCCAGCGACGACATTGACGTGGTGGTGGTAGGCAAGCCTCACCCCCTGACCCCCTCTCCAAAAGGCGAGGGGGAACACCCTGTCAGTGTGGGTATTGCCGTGGCATCGGAACTCAAGAAACAGTTAGGCAGGAAGGCCCACCTCTCCGTCTTCCGCAATTTCGGCACCGCACAGGTGAAGATCAGGGAAAAGGCGACGGAAATAGAAGTGGAGTTCGTCGGTGCCAGGAAAGAGAGCTACAGCCACGACTCGCGCAAACCCATCGTGGAGGACGGCACGCTGGAAGACGACCAAAACCGCCGCGACTTCACCATCAACGCCATGGCCATCTGTCTGAACCACAGCCGCTTCGGCCAACTGGTAGACCCCTTCAACGGCATCGCCGACCTGGAAGACGGCATCATTGCCACACCCCTCGACCCGGAGGTGACGTTCAGCGACGACCCCTTGCGCATGATGCGCTGCATCCGCTTTGCCACGCAGCTGAATTTCCAGATAGAACCGGAGACGTTTGAAGCCCTTCAGCGCATGGCTGACCGCATCGAAATTGTCAGCGGTGAGCGCATCGAGGTGGAACTGAACAAAATCATGATGGCCCCCCACCCCAGCACCGGCTTCGACTACCTGCAACGTTCTGGGCTCCTGCAAATTATCCTTCCCGAACTGTCAGCCCTCGACATTGTCGAGAAGCGCGACGGCAGAGCGCACAAGAACAACTTCTACCACACCCTCGAAGTGCTGGAGAACGTCGCTAAAAGTGAAAAATTAAGAGTGAAGAGTGAAGAATTTCCTACCGGACAAGAGGCTGGCGCAGAAGGTGTGGCGGAAGCAAATTATTCACTATTCACTTTTCCCTTATACCTTCGTTGGGCGGCGCTGCTGCACGACATCGGGAAGACAAAGTCAAAACGCTGGGAACCGGGAACAGGCTGGACATTCCACAACCACAACCTCATCGGCGCACGGATGGTGCCCGCCATCTTCCGCCGTCTGAAGCTGCCCATGGGTGCAGAAATGAAATATGTGCAAAAACTGGTCGATCTCCACATGCGGCCGCAAGTCATTGCCGACAGCGAGGTCACTGACTCTGCCGTGCGACGACTGCTCAACGATGCCGGCGACGACATCGACGACCTCATGACGCTCTGCGAGGCGGACATTACGTCGAAAAACGAGGTCAAGAAGAAAATGTTCCTCGAAAACTTCCGCATGGTGCGCGAGAAGCTCGCCGACCTCAAGGAAAAAGACTACAAGCGGCTGTTGCAGCCTGTCATCGACGGCAACGAAATCATGGAGATGTTCCACCTCCAGCCTTCCCGGGAGGTTGGTGTACTGAAGCAGTACCTGAAGGATGCCGTGCTTGACAATCGCGTGGAAAACGAGCGCGAGCCGCTGATGGAGCTGCTCATGGAAAAGGCTAAAGAGATGGGGCTGACGGACTGACGACTGCGTCCAATTGTCAGAAAAACAGCTAATAAAGTTTGTTAAATATGGCGTACCTATTATATAGGTATGCTCTTTTTTTCGTACCTTTGCAATTTGGAAACCAAGGGAACAATCAAGGTTTTCCCAAAGAAACAGCTTATTAAATTAATTATTAACATAGGTATGAAAATGAAGAAAATTGCAATGTTTGCGGCTATTGCTGCAACACTTGTTTCTTGTTCTGGTGGCGGTGGCCGCCCCACTTTTGGAGACAACGAGTTTCCTGTGACGACAATCAATACGTCAAGTGCTGATTTGCAGACTACCTATCCTGCAACCATCAAGGGCGTTCAGGACGTAGAGATCCGTCCGAAGACTTCAGGATTCCTGACGCAGATTAATGTCAAGGAAGGTCAGACGGTCAGTGCCGGACAGACGCTGTTCGTCATCGACAACGAGACTTTCCAGGCCCAGGTACGACAGTCACAGGCTGCCGTCAACACGGCACAGCAGCAGGTCAACACGGCTCAGCTGACTTACGAGAACACCAAACAGCTGCATGAGAATAAAGTGGTTGGTGACTATGAGCTGCAGACGTCACAGAACACCTTTGAGAGTGCCAAGGCCCAGCTGGCCCAGGCAAAGGCATCACTGGCAGCTGCCAAGGAGGCCCTGAGCTTCTGCTATGTGAAGAGCCCCGCCTCGGGTGTCGTTGGTACGCTGCCTTACAAGAAAGGCGCCTTGGTCAGCGGCTCTAACGTGCTGACCAGCGTAGCTAACATCTCGTCCATGGATATCTACTTCTCAGTGACTGAGAAGGAGGCTATGGTGCTTTCGCAAAGAGGACTGGCTTCGCTGCCCCCCGTCAAGCTGAAGCTGGCCGACGGCAGCATCTATGCCCATGAGGGAAAGGTTGCCCGCATGAGCGGCATTGTGGACCAGGCCACGGGTTCGGTACAGCTCGTTGCCACGTTCTCCAACCCCGAAAGGCTCCTGAAGAGCGGCGGTACGGGCACCATCATCATTCCCCGTCTGGCTAATTCGGCTATCATCATTCCCCAGGCAGCTGTGTCGGAGGTACAGAACAAGAAGTTCGTCTACACCCTGGGCGAGGGTAACAAAGTCAAGTACACAGAAATCAAAGTGGACCCGCAGGACGACGGCAACAACTATATTGTCACCGAAGGTCTAAAAGCCGGCGACAAGTATGTGACTAACGGTATCACCAAGCTGAACGACGGCATGGAGATTGTACCCATCACGCCACAGCGCTACCAGGAGAAGATTAACGAGCAGGCCAAGGCCATGACAGCCGGCGAAATCGTGGGAGCGATGAAGAAGTAGTTAAGAGATAAAAGTTAAGAAATAAGAGATATGACTTTTACAACATTTATCAAACGCCCGGTACTGTCGACGGTGATTTCTATCCTCATCGTCCTGCTGGGTTTCATCGGCCTGGTGTCGCTGCCTATTGAGCAGTACCCCAACATAGCGCCTCCTACCGTGGCGGTATGGACGAGCTATCCCGGTGCCGATGCTGAAACGGTGAAGAACTCCGTCATCACACCGCTGGAGGAGAGTATCAACGGTGTGGAAGGTATGGACTATATATCGTCAACGGCAGGTGCAGGCTCAGCACAGATTAGCGTGCTGTTCCGTCAGGGCATGAATGCCGATATGTGTGCCGTGAACGTGCAGAACCGCGTGCAACAGGCTCAGGCGCTGTTGCCTGCCGAGGTGACGCGCATCGGTGTGACGGTGACCAAGCGCCAGACATCGCAGGTGCTCATGTTTACGCTGACGTCAGACGGTCGCTACGACGACGAGTTCCTGACGAACTATAACAACATCAACATCATTCCCGCCATCAAGCGTATCCAGGGTGTGGGCGACGTGCAGAGCCCTGGTATGAAGACCTACTCGATGCGTATCTGGCTTAAGCCCGACGTGATGAAGCAGCACAACCTGATGCCTTCAGACATCAGTGCTGTCCTGGCTGAACAGAACATCGAGGCTGCCCCGGGTTCTTTCGGCGAGCAGTCGAAGGTGGCTTACGAGTACTCCATGCGCTACACGGGTCGTCTGAAGACTGCCGAGGAGTTTGGCGACATCATCATCTCAAGTGATGCCAACGGCCAGACGCTGAAGCTGAAAGACGTGGCCAAGATTGAGTTGGGCGGACAGCAGTACTCAGTGTCGATGCGCAACAACAACTTGCCTTCTGTGCTGGGTATGGTACAGCAGATTGCAGGCTCTAACGCCAACGAGATTGCCAAGCAGGTGAAAGCCGAGCTGGAAGAACAGTCCAAGCTGTTCCCGCCGGGCATGATGTACAAAATCAACTATGATGTCACGGAGTTCCTGTACGCCTCTATCGAGGAGGTGGTGTTCACGCTGGTGTTCACGCTCATCCTCGTGTTCATCGTGATTTACGTATTCCTGCAGGACTGGCGTTCGACACTCATCCCGCTGATTGCCGTTCCCGTATCGCTCATCGGTACGTTCTTCTTCCTGAGCGTCTTCGGATTCTCCATCAACCTGCTGACGCTGTCAGCCTTGCTGCTGGCCATCGCCATCGTGGTGGATGACGCCATCGTGGTGGTTGAAGCCGTACATGCGAAACTCGACCAAGGCTACAAGAGTTCTCTGACAGCATCTATCGATGCCATGAACGAAATCTCCGGCGCTATCATCTCCATTACTTTGGTGATGGCATCGGTGTTCATTCCCGTATCATTCATCGGCGGCACCAGCGGCTCGTTCTACCGTGAGTTTGGTGTGACAATGGCTGTATCTATCTTCATCTCGGCCCTGAACGCCTTGACGCTGTCGCCGGCCTTGTGTGCCATCTTCCTGAAACCTCACGATGCAGAGGGACACGAGCGGAAGATGTCGATGGTAGACCGTTTCCACGCCTCGTTTAACACGGCCTACGACAAAGTCTTAGGCAAATACAAGGGATATATTGAAAAGCTGGTGCGCAAACCTATTGCCATCATCGCTACCGTGATTATCGGTATCGTGGCACTAGTGGCTGTGATGGCCACCACGAAGACGGGTTTGGTGCCTGATGAAGATACCGGTACTATCTTCTGCACCATCTCCATGCCACCGGCAACGTCGGTAGACCGTACGCGCCAGATTATCGACGAGGTGGACAGCATTCTGGCTGCCGACCCCGCCATCCAGAGCCGTGAGCAGATTCAGGGTTATAACTTCATTGCCGGTTCGGGTTCCGACCAGGCCACATTCATCATCAAGCTGAAGCCATTCTCGGAGCGCCAGAAAGGGTTCTTCTGGAAACTCAGCGGACTGTGGCAGGGTGACGGCATCTACCGCTTCTTCCTCAACCCGTACGAGTCGACAGGTGTCATCGTACAGATATTCCTGAAGACAGCCCATATCAAGGATGCCCAGGTACTGGCCTTTGCACCGCCTATGATTCCAGGCTTCTCGGCTAACAGCGGTGTCTCTATCGTCATGCAGGACCGTACGGGTGGTTCACTCGACAAGTTCTACGGCATCGTGAAGGACTATCTGGCTGAGTTGAACAAACGGCCGGAGTTCCAGGCGGCACAGACGTCATACAACCCCAACTACCCGCAGTATATGCTGTATATGGACGTGGCCAAGTGTAAGCAGGCCGGCGTGTCACCCGCTACGGTGCTCAGCACCCTGCAGGGCTACTACGGTGGACTCTATGCCTCTAACTTCAATGCCTACGGTAAACTCTACCGCGTCATGATACAGGGTACGCCGGAAACACGTATGACGCCCGAGTCGCTGAACAGCATCTATGTGCGAACACCGGCAGGCATGGCTCCCGTACAGGAGTTCTGCCGCATGGAGCGTGTCTACGGACCTGCCAACATCAACCGCTTCAACCTGTTTACGTCCATCAACGTGACAGGAACAGTCGCCAGCGGATACTCTACGGGTGAAGCCATTAAGGCTGCACAGGAGGTGGCTGCTGAAATGCTGCCCGCAGGCTATACCTACGACTATCAGGGTCTGACACGTGAGGAGGCCAAGGCTTCGAACACCACAGCCGTCATCTTCGTGCTGTGCTTCATCTTCATCTACCTCATCCTGTCGGCACAGTACGAGTCGTACATCCTGCCGTTAGCTGTAGTACTTTCAGTACCGTTCGGACTGGCAGGCTGCTTCCTCTTCACTATGATCTTCGGCCACGCCAACGACATCTACATGCAGATTTCGCTTATCATGCTGATTGGTCTGTTGGCAAAGAATGCCATCCTGATTGTACAGTTCGCCCTGGAGCGCCGCCAGACGGGTATGGCCATCTCATGGTCAGCTATTCTGGGTGCCGCCGCTCGTCTGCGTCCTATCTTGATGACGTCACTGGCTATGGTCATCGGTCTGCTGCCGATGATGTTTGCCTCGGGTGTCGGTAAGAATGGTAACCAGACGCTGGGTGCCGCTGCCGTGGGCGGTATGCTCATCGGTACACTGTTGCAGGTGCTTGTCGTACCCAGCCTGTTCGTTATCTTCCAGAGCATCCAAGAGAAGTTTGTGCCTATGAAGTTCGAGGGCGAGGAAGAGAATCCTGACGTGGCTACCGAGATTGCACAGTATGCCCACCGCCCGGTGGATTACGAATTGGAGAAGTAAGGAGAATGTAAAAATTATAAAATGTAAAATGTAACAGTTATGAAGCAGTATAAATCTATAATTTTTAAATTCTTTAATTTTTTCATTGCAGCTCTGCTGCTCACTGGCTGTGGCCTGTACAACAAGTACGAGCGTCCCGACGTCAATACGAAGGGACTCATCCGTGATGCTGTCGTCGATACCGACACGCTGGCCGTGGCTCCGCAGGACACCGCCTCGTTCGGCAACCTGCCATGGCGCGCCGTGTTCACCGACCCGCAGCTGCAGGCACTCATTGAGCAGGGTTTGCAGAAGAATGCCAACCTGCAGAATGCGGCTCTTACCGTGCAGATGTATGAGACCATGCTGAAGGCCGCCAAGTTGGCCTTCCTGCCCGCCATATCAATAGGCTCCCAGCAGTCTATGGGTAGTATTGCCACCATGCATACCGACCCGTCAGTGACGACCAAGTCGTACTCGCTGCCGGTCACTGCCAGCTGGACACTGGACCTCTTCGGTAACATCCTGTCGCAAAAGCGCTCGACGCAGATGAAACTCCTGGGCTACAAGGACTACCAGATGGCAGTCCGCGCCCAGGTGATCAGCGGCATTGCCAATGCGTACTATACGCTGCTGATGCTCGACGAGCAGTTGCGCATCGTGACAGAGATGAGCAAGATGGCGAATGAGACATGGGAAATGATGAAGCTGCAGTATAACCTTGGTCGCGTGCGCTCAGTCAGTGTGCAGAGTGCCGAGGTTGCCTACCTCAACATGCAGACGCAGGCCAACGACATGCGCCGCCAGATACGCTCCACCGAGAATGCCCTGTCGCTGCTCATTGGGCAGGCTGGCCAGCAGATACCCCGCTCGACGTTCGCCGAGCAGTCGCTGCCTTCGGAGTTTGCCACTGGCGTAGGCATACAGCTGCTCCAGAACCGTCCTGACGTTCACAATGCCGAAATGAACCTCGCCGCCTGCTTCCATGACATACAGACGGCCCGCTCGCAGTTCTATCCCACCATCACGGTAGGTGCAACGGCGGCTTTCACCAACTCCAATGGAACCTTGAACCCAGGCAAGTGGCTGACCACGCTGTTCGGCACACTAACGCAGCCCGTCTTCCAGCGCGGTAAACTGACCGCCAACCTCAAGACCAGCCAGATAAAGTACGAGCAGGCCTTCAACACCTGGCAGAATGCCATCCTGTCAGCTGGCAACGAAGTGTCGAACGCCCTCGTCAACTACAACGACTATGATGCCAACTCAAAGCTTGAGAGCCAGCGCATCGCCGTACTGACAAAGACTGTTGAGGACACCCGCCAACTCTATACCTCAAGGGGCAGCACCTATCTGGAAGTGCTCACCGCACAGACTCAGCTGCTCAATGCACAGCTGGCGAAAGTCACCGATGACTTCCACAAGATGCAGGCTGTCGTATCGCTGTACACAGCCCTCGGCGGCGGCGGAAAATAAAATTAAATAATTGAAAGGTTGAAGAATTGAAGTCTTTACGGCCAACAACTTCAATCTTTCAATTCTTAAATTCTTAAATTCTAAATTATGGCAAGCGAAATTTCCCCAAGAGCCGAAATCAGCCCCAAGGCGAAAATCGGCAACAACTGTAAGATATTCCCCTTTGTCTATATCGAGGACGACGTGGAGATTGGCGACAACTGTATCATCTTCCCCTTCGTCAGTATATTAAATGGTACGCGCATGGGAAAGAACAACAAGGTGCACCAGGGCAGCGTTATCGGAGCTTTGCCGCAGGACTTTGAATTCCGCGGCGAGAAGTCGGAGTGCGTCATCGGCGACAACAACATCTTCCGTGAGAACGTTGTCGTCAACCGCGCTACACACCGTGGCTGCCAGACGGTCCTCGGCAATGACAATGTGCTCATGGAGGGTGCCCACATCAGCCATGACACGAAGGTTGGCAACCGCTGCGTCTTCGGCTACGGCACCAAGATTGCCGGTGACTGCGAGATTGAGGACGGTGTCATCTTCTCATCATCGGTCATCGAGAATGCCAAGACCCGTGTAGGAAAGGGCTCCATGATACAGGCCGGTACCACGTTCTCCAAGGATGTTCCGCCCTACATCATCTGCACCAAGCACTGCGAGTATGGCGGCGTCAACATGCAGGTAGCCCGCCAGCATGGTGTCGACGAGAAGACGCTGAAGCACATCGCCAACGCCTATCGCCTCGTGTTCCACGGCAAGACAGCGCTCTTCGATGCCGTCAACCAGATTGAGGAACAGGTGCCCGACGGTCCCTTCATCCGCCACGTCATAGAATTCCTCCGTGCCACAAAGATTGGCATCATTACGAAGAAGTAAGCGAACGCAACAACACAGGTAAGACTTATGACCAATGGACTGCTGCTTTGGGCTGACGACGAGATGGAACTGCTCCGCGCCCACCTGCTATTCTTGGAGAAGAAAGGCTATGAGGTTGTGACCGTCACCAATGGTACCGATGCTATCGAGGAGTGCCAGAAGCGGACGTTCGACCTGGTATTGCTTGACGAGATGATGCCAGGCCTCAGCGGTTTGGAAACCCTGCAGCGCATCAAGGAAATAGCGCCGCAGGTGCCGGTGGTGATGGTGACCAAGAGCGAGGAAGAGGACATCATGAACCAGGCTATCGGGCAACAGATTGCCGACTACCTCATCAAGCCCGTCAACCCCAATCAAATCTTGCTGACGCTGAAGAAGAACATCCATCGTCGGGCCATTGTGACGGAAACGGTACAGACGGGGTATCAGCAGCAGTTCCAGCAGATAGCCATGCAGATTATGGACTGCCGCACATGGCAGGACTGGACGGACATCTACAAGAAGTTGGTGCGCTGGGAACTGGAACTCAGCGCCACCGACTCGCAGATGACGGAGATGCTCGACATGCAAAAGAAGGAGGCCAACATAGGCTTTGCGAAATACATCAAAAAGAATTACTTAGACTGGCTCCCTTCCACCTCATCCATAACACCTGCTTCGCCTACAGCCCCAATCCTCTCCCACCAGCTCTTCAAAACCAAGGTATTCCCTCTGTTGAACGACGGTGAGAAGGTGTTCCTCGTAGTGCTCGACAACTTCCGCTACGACCAGTGGAAAGTGCTGGAGCGCGAGCTGGGTGACCTCTTCGAGATTGACGAGGATGTCTACTGCAGCATCCTGCCCACGGCGACGCAGTATGCCCGTAATGCCATCTTCTCCGGACTGTTGCCCGTACAGATTGCTCAGATGTTCCCCGACCTGTGGGTCGATGAGGACGAGGAGGAAGGCAAAAACCTGAACGAGGAGCCGCTCATCCGCACACAGCTGGAGCGCTACCGCCGCAGGAACACCTTCTCGTACCACAAGATTAACACGTCGGCAGAGGCAGAACGTTTCATGCAACAAGTGAAGACGCTGGAACGCAACGACCTCAACGTCGTGGTATTCAACTTCATCGACATGCTTTCCCATGCCCGCACGGAATCAAAGATGGTACGTGAACTGGCAAACAACGAGTCGGCCTACCGCAGCATCACGCTGTCGTGGTTCCGCCACTCCGTCATCAGCGACCTGTTCCGCTATCTGACACAGAGTGACTACCGTATCATCGTGACCACTGACCACGGCTCCATTCGCACCTACAACCCCGTCAAGATTGTGGGCGACCGCAACACCAACACCAATCTGCGTTACAAGTTAGGCAAGAACCTCAGCTACGACTCCAAGGAACTCTTCGTCATCCGCGACCCGCGCAAGGCCCATCTGCCCGCCCCAAACCTTTCGACGAGCTATGTCTTCGCTACGGGTGACGACTTCTTCGCCTATCCCAACAATTACAACTACTACGTCTCCTACTACCGCAACACCTTCCAGCATGGCGGCATCTCGATGGAAGAGATGATCATACCGATTATTAACCTGAAGGGGAAGAAACGGTGAAACGGATTAACGGAATTACGGAAATGGACATCAAGATTCAAGATACAGAGCATATCCGCGAGGCAGCCCACGAGTTTGTCAACCACATCGGCGACCATCGCGTGTTTGCCTTCTATGGCAAGATGGGAGCCGGCAAGACCACTTTCATCAAGGCCGTCTGCGAAGAATTAGGCGTTCAGGACGTCATTACCTCGCCCACCTTCGCCATTGTGAATGAGTATACCATTGACCATAGCGCCTTCCCCGAAAACGCAGTCAATAACGGTCAATGTTCAATGGTCAATGTTCAATGTATATACCACTTCGACTTCTACCGCATCAAAAAGCTGGAGGAAGTCTACGACATGGGGTATGAAGACTATTTCTACAGCGGTGCGCTCTGCTTCATGGAATGGCCGGAGCTGATAGAAGAAATCCTGCCCGACGATGCTGTCCGTGTGACCATTACCGAGCAGGAAGACGGCAGCAGGGTGGTCAGCTTCTAAGTTGCCACCCCGCCTTAATTTTTTAATTGTTTAATTGTTTAATTTTTAAATTCTACAAGAGTGCCTCAAACTTCTCCTGAAGTTTGGCCTTGGCCTGTGCACCGACAATCTTGTCGACCACCTGACCATTCTTGAAGAAGAGGATGGTGGGAATGTTACGGATACCGAACTCGACAGCCAGATCTTCATTGTCCTCGACGTCGCACTTGCCAACGGTAATTCTTCCGTCGTACTCCTCTGCCAATTCAGAGATGATGGGAGAAACCATACGGCAGGGGCCACACCATGTTGCCCAAAAATCCACAACCAACGGCTGAGCACCGTCCTTCAAACTCTTGAAATTCTCGTTTGTGATAATTACTTCCATTGTTTTAATAGGGTTTTATAGGGTTATTACATATCTTATCTTTCTTTCAGCAAACACTATGCCAACTTTTTCCCTTTCCATTGCATGGTGACTAATTAATCTGATAGTCCAGGGCATCCGTCTGCTCTATATACTGTATGAGACTGTTCTTGACATCCACGGTATTCGAGTTGCTACGCAGTAATACACGTTTCTTTCCCGTAGAATCATGGAGCAGGAAGTACAGTTGCGTCTGTCCGGGATTGGCGGCAATGAGCTCGCCCAACTCGTTGACAACGGTATCGTCAAGCAAGTCGGTGGTCAGCGAGATGGTGATACGTCCGATGACCTTATCCTTGGCAGTATGCAGGTATTCGATGTTCTGCACCTTCAAAGCCAGGGAGTTACTGCCCTGCCACCGCGGCTGCACCTTGGCGGTAATATAGACAGAGGCCCCCTCGGTAAACATGCCACTCCAGCGCCCCCACTCTTCGCCGAACATAGCTAACTCGCCGGAACCCTTGAAATCTTCGAGGGTCACAAAGCCACAGGGATTGCCATTACGGTCAAAACGCGTACGCACAGCTGTCACAATGCCACCAATAATGACGTCAGTACGATCCTTGAGTTGATTGATGTCTGCCAATTCGTCACACCTTGTGTTGCACTTGTGTTCCAACACGATCTTATATTCGTCCAAAGGATGTGCCGAGAGATAGATGCCGACCAGTTCGCGCTCTTTGTTGAGACGTTCGATGTCGCTCCAGCGTGACTCAGCCTTGAGCAGCGGCGGCGTCTGTATCTCTATGTCATCAAAACCGCCGAACAACGACTGCTGGGCCTGCTGTTGTTCAGCCTGGTAGGTCTGTCCGTAGCGCATGATGGTGTCAATAAATGTCTCGCCCTTGCTGTTCTGTGCGAAAAAGTCCTCGCGGCGGATGCCAAAGCTGTCAAAGCCGCCACTCAGTGCCAGTACCTCGTAAGCCTTGCGGTTGACGTTCTGGAAGCTGACACGCTGCACAAAGTCGAAGATGTTTTTATACGGTCCGTTCTCCTCGCGCTCTTGAATGATAGCCTCAGAAGCGCTGTCGCCCAATCCCTTGATGGCAGCCAGTCCGAAGCGTATCTCACCATGCTTGTTGACACCGAACTTCTTGTATGACTCGTTGACGTCAGGACCCAGCGTCGCAATACCCATCGCCTTACACTCATCCATGAGTTTCGTGATTTCCGTAATCTGGTCGCGGCGGCGACTCATGATGGCAGCCATGAACTCGGCAGGATAGTTGGCCTTGAGGTAGGCGGTCTGATAGGCCACCCACGAGTAGCAGGCGGCATGCGACTTGTTGAAGGCGTATGAGGCAAAGGCTTCCCAGTCGGCCCAAATCTTTTCCAGCACCTTGGGGTCGTGACCATTCTTCTTGCCACCCTCGATGAACTTGGGCTTCATGGCGTCGACGATGTCCTTTTTCTTCTTACCCATAGCCTTACGCAGGGCATCGCTCTCACCGCGGGTGAAGTCGGCCAGCAGACGCGACAGCAACATCACCTGCTCCTGATAGACGGTGATGCCATACGTGTCCTTCAGGTATTTCTCCATCACCGGGATGTCGTAGGTAATCGGTTCGTCACCATGCTTACGGCGAATGAACTGCGGAATGTAGCCCATAGGTCCCGGACGGTAGAGGGCGTTCATGGCGATGAGGTCCTCAAAGACCGTAGGCTTCAGTTCGCGCAGGTATTTCTGCATACCGTTCGACTCAAACTGGAACGTACCGACGGTGCGTCCCTGCTGGTAGAGTTCGTAGGTCTTGGGGTCGTCAATGGGTATTTTGTCCAGATCGATGTCGATGCCCCGGGTCTGCTTGATGACAGCACAGCACTCTTTCATCTCCGAGAGCGTTTTCAAACCGAGGAAGTCCATCTTGATGAGTCCCGTCGATTCGATGACATGACCGTCATACTGCGTGCAGTTAGTCTTCACATCCTTGAAGTCGGGATCGTCGGCAGTGGATACGGGTACCCAGTCGCTGATGGGGTCACGACAGATGATGAAGCCACAGGCATGGATGCCCGTACCGCGCACGGTGCCTTCCAGCATGCGGGCATACTTGATGGTATTGGCCAGTGCAGGGTCGTTGGAGGCCTCAGCCTCGCGCAGCTCCGGCACGCATTTGATGGCATTCGGCAGATTCATCTTCGGCGTCTTGCCGTCAATATCCGGCAGACGGTCGGGAATAGCCTTACAAAGGGCGTTGACCGTATTCAGCGGCACCTTTTCCACGCGGGCCACATCCTTGATGCTGTTCTTCGTGGCCATCGTGGCATAGGTGATGATGTGTGCGCAGTTCTCGTGACCGTACTTATCCTCTACCCACTTCAGCACACGACCGCGGCCGTCGTCGTCAAAGTCGGTATCGATATCGGGCAGCGAGATACGGTCGGGATTGAGGAAACGCTCAAACAGCAAGTCATATTTCAGCGGGTCAATCTTGGTGATGCCTAAACAGTAAGCCACCACACTGCCGGCTGCCGAACCACGGCCCGGGCCTACCATTACGCCCAACTCGTCGCGGGCAGAGTTGATGAAGTCCTGCACGATGAGGAAGTAGCCCGGGAAGCCCATCGTCTTCATGATGTGCAGCTCGAAGCGGATGCGGTCATCCACATCTTTGCCACGTTCCTTACCATAGATGCGATCGGCACCTTCATAGGCCAACTTTGCCAAGTAGTCGGCCTCGAACTTGATGCGGTAGAGCTTGTCGTAACCGCCCAGTTTCTGTATCTTTTTCTCACCCTCCTCACGGGGCAGCGGATTCTCGCCGTTTTCGTCACGGGTGAACTCTTCATAGAGTTGTTCTTTGGTGAACTTCTGCCGCCATTGCTCCTCGGTACCGAATGCCTCGGGAATAGGGAAGAAAGGCATGATAGGGTCGTGGTCGATGCTGTAAATCTCCACCTTGTCGAGGATTTCCAGCGTATTCGACAGAGCCTCGGGGACGTCGCTGAACACGTCGTTCATCTCCTCGCGGGTCTTAAACCACTCCTGCTTGGAGTAGAGCATGCGTGTGGGGTCGTCCAAATCCTTGGAGGTGGCCAGACAGAGCAGGTGGTCATGGGCCTCGGCATTCTCTTGATCCACAAAGTGGGCATCGTTGGTGCATACCAGCTTGATGCCGTATTCATGTGCCAGCTCAATGAGTACCTTGTTGGCCTTCTGCTGCAAGGGGAAGGTTTCGCGATTGGCACGGATAGTAGGGTCTTTCACCTCATGGCGCTGCAACTCCAGGTAGTAGTCGTCGCCAAACACGCGGTGATACCACTCTATGGCTTCGCGGGCTCCGGCAATGTCGCCATCCAGAATCTTCTTGGGCACCTCGCCGGCAATA
>JAEEGG010017764.1_pt1 | contig 14577 bp, 11 predicted proteins | sample 9134161 | NCBI WGS metagenome assembly JAEEGG01 (sample SAMN16246543, study PRJNA631951) | gut metagenome | biome: gut microbiome; feature: rumen; material: CR-attached | host: Bos | place: Iran: Karaj | collected 2018-10
AGCTGCCCGTCGAGGGCGGGCGAGGTGACCAGCGGCTTGGGATGGAAGCGCAGGCAATAGGTCTTCCGGCCTTCGACCATCAGGCTGTCCACCAGGTAGTAGTCGTAGAAAGGATGGCCGGAGGAGGCGACCGGGGAGGGAAGGTTGAGGTTGAAAAGGGAGAGGGTGTTCTCGTAGAGGTTGGCCTTGAACAGGTATTGGCCGGAGAACTGGGTCAGAAAGTTGTCCGGGTCCACGCCGGTGATCCGGTTGGCCTCGATGACCTCTTTGTCGACCGACGGGTCGTTGCTGTGGTAGAGGGTCGACTGGGTTTCGGACAGCAGGACGGGGTAGTACTCGGCGCCGGTGACGGCGGAGGTGTCCTTGCACGCTTCCATCGGGGCCAGGGCTTTTCGGAACAAAGGGAAGTTGACCAGCCCTTCGGCATGGGTGGCGTCCAGTTCCATGCGGGTATAGAGCGGAACGCTCCAGGCCGGATAGCTGAGGGGATTGTGCCGGTCCCGTCTCTCGTCCAGCTTCTTCAGGAACCGCCGGATGCGCTCCGGATCGGGTTTGACGACGGCTCCCGTCAATTCGGCGGGGTTCTGCACCAGCGCGAAGTTCACTTCCTGGAAAGCCCCGGGCGCGATCTGTTTCGTGCCGGGATGATAGCCGATCAGGTGGGCTTGAAGCTCCGTCAGCGACTCATCCCGCGTTTCCAGGTAATACCGTCCGTCCAGGTCCGTCGAGATGCCGGTCGTGGAGCCTGTAAAATAGACGCTGACGAAAGGAATGGGCGTTCCGTCGGCGGCATCCGTGACGATGCCGCGCACTTTCGTGACTTGCGCGTCTGCGAGCAAGTACAGGAAAAAGCCAAGGCAGGTTAAGAAGACTTTCTTGGAAAAAGAAGGAACCATGGACGCCCCGGGGTCAATCGTTTTTCGCCTGGTCCGGAACGGCCGAGAACTCGCATCCGCAGTAGCGCTGGTTGTAGAACTGTTCGTTGCGGATAATCTCGTTCCGGCGCTCCTGCAGCCCGCCCTTGCGCCAGTTCTGGGGCCACCAGACGACCCCTTCCACCTGGCCGCAGGCCCATTCCCCGGCTTCATTGACCTGCTCCAGGCTCTTCCAGCGGGAGGAGGCGAGGGTGGTCGTGAGGACGGGGAAGCCGTTGTCCGCGGCGTAGCGGGCGGCGCGGAGGAGGCGGTACTTGAAGCATTGCAGGCAGCGCCCGCCGCGCTCGGGCTCGTGCTCGAGCCCTTCCGCGCAGCCGCCCCAGTCTTCGTGGTCGTACACGTCGTCCACGATGGGGATGCCCCACTTCTTCGCGTACCGGATGCACTCGTTCAGCCGGTGGTCGTACTCCTCCTTCGGGAAGATGTTCGAGTTGGAGTAGAAGATGGCCGTCTCGATGCCATTGTCCATCAGGCACTCCACGACCGCGCTCGAGCACGGCGCGCAGCACGCGTGCAGGAGCACGCGCTTCGCCCCGAGGGGCACGTCGAGATGGACATTCGGTTTCATCGGGGGCAAAGGTACGGAATCTTTTCGTATCTTTGTAAACTTCCCCAAACGAACTGTCATGGCCATCCATACCGAGAATCCCCAGGAGAACCTGCCCGCCGGCAGGAAAATGAACGGCTGGCTCGCCCTGAGCCCGCTGCTGGTGTTCCTGCTGGTGTACCTGGTGTCGTCCATCGTGGCGCGGGACTTCTACAAGGTCCCGGTCGCGGCGGCGTTCATCATCGCATCGGCGTACGCGATCCTCATCACGCGGAGCGTGGAAAAGACCGACGACAAGATCTCCATCTTCTCGTCCGGGGCGGGGAACAAGAACGTGCTCCTGATGATCTGGATCTTCGTGCTGGCAGGGGCGTTCGCGGCGACGGCGAAGGACATCGGCGCCATCGACGCGACGGTGAACGCCACCCTCCGGATCCTGCCCGGGAAGCTCATCTTCGCGGGGATTTTCCTCGCCGCCTGCTTCATCTCTATGGCCATCGGCACCAGCGTGGGCACGATCGTGGCCCTGGTGCCCATCGCGGCGGGCATCGCCGCGGAAACGGGCGTGGGCGTGCCCCTGATGACGGCGGTCGTCATCGGCGGGGCCTTCTTCGGCGACAACCTGTCCTTCATCTCCGACACGACGGTGGCGGCCACCAAGACCCAGGGCTGCTCGATGCGCGACAAGTTCCGGGCGAACCTGTGGATCGCCGCGCCGGCCGCGCTCCTCGTGACCGTCCTGTACGTGGTGATGGGCCTGAAAGTGGAGGCGGCGCCGGCCGCGCAGAGCGTGCAGTGGCTGGGCCTCGTGCCGTACCTGCTCGTGATCGGCCTCGCTCTCGCGGGGGTCAATGTGGTCACGGTGCTCGCCATCGGCATCGGCGTGAACGGCATCATCGGCTGGAGCACGGGCGCCTACGACTGGATCGGCTGGATGACCTCCATCGGCACCGGGATCGGGTCGATGGGCGAGCTCATCATCGTCTCCCTGCTCGCCGGCGGCATGCTGGAGCTCATCCGGTACAACGGTGGCCTGAACTTCATCATCGACGGCCTCACCCGGCGCATCCGGGGGCCGCGCGGGGCCTATTTCTCCATCGCCGGCCTGGTGTCCCTCGTGAACTTCTGCACGGCGAACAACACCATCGCCATCATCACCGTGGGCCCGCTGGCGAAGGACATTTCCGACCGGTTCAAGCTGGACCCGCGCAAGACGGCCTCCATCCTGGACACTTTCTCCTGCCTCGTGCAGGGAATCATCCCCTACGGCGCGCAGATGCTGATGGCCTCCGGCCTCGCCGGCGTCTCCGCCGCCTCCATCACGGGATACCTCTATTACCCCTTCGCATTGGGCCTGATGGCCGCCCTGTCCATCCTCTTCCGGTTCCCGCGGAAATACAGTCGCTGACCCTCCGTTTTTTTGCCGATTTTTTGCCGATTTTTGCTACCTTTGCAAAAATTCCGCGTGAGCCATGTCCTTTATCGATGAAAGAATTGCCCAGGAAGGCCTTACTTTTGACGATGTACTCCTTGTCCCGGCGTACTCCGAAGTCCTTCCGCGGGAGGTGAGCCTGCATACCCGCTTTTCCCGGAACATCAGCTTGAACATACCGGTCGTGTCCGCCGCGATGGACACGGTCACCGAGGCGCCGATGGCCATCGCCCTGGCAAGGGAAGGAGGCATCGGCGTGATTCATAAGAACATGAGCATCGCCGCCCAGGCGGCCGAGGTCCGCAAGGTCAAGCGTTCCGAGAACGGGATGATCAGCGACCCGGTCACCATCAACCAGGACCAGACCGTGGGCGACGCGCTCCGCCTGATGAAGGAGAACCACATCGGCGGCATCCCCGTCACCGACGGCGAGCGCCACCTCGTGGGCATCGTCACGAACCGCGACGTCCGCTTCTTCGACGACCTGGACGTCCCGGTCCGCGCCGTCATGACGGCCGACAACCTGGTCACCATCCCCGACTCCCGGACGGACCGCGAATACGTGAAGTCGGTCCTCCAGAAATACAAGGTGGAGAAGCTTCCCGTGGTGGATGCGAAGGGCTGCATCGTGGGCCTGATCACCTACAAGGACCTCATCAAGGAGCGCCTGCATCCGGAGGCCTGCAAGGACGCCAAGGGCCGTCTCCGCGTGGCGGCGGGCATCGGCATCACGCCGGACGCCCTGGACCGCGTGGCCGCCCTCTACGCCGAGGGCGTGGACGCGGTCGTCCTCGATTCCGCCCACGGCCACAGCAAGGGCGTGATCGACCTCCTGAAGCGCGTGAAGGCCTCGTTCCCGTCGCTGGACGTCGTGGTGGGCAATGTCGCCACCGAGGAAGGCGCCCGCGACCTCGTGAACGCCGGCGCCGACGGCGTGAAGGTGGGCATCGGCCCGGGCTCCATCTGCACCACCCGCATCGTGGCGGGCGTGGGCGTGCCCCAGCTGAGCGCCATCTACAACGCGTACCAGGCCATCAAGGGCACGGGCGCGACGCTCATCGCCGACGGCGGCCTCCGCTACTCCGGCGACGTCGTCAAGGCCCTCGCGGCCGGCGGCGACTGCGTGATGTGCGGTTCGATGTTCGCCGGCACCGAGGAATCCCCGGGCGAGACGATCATCTACAGCGGCCGCAAGTTCAAGGCCTACCGCGGCATGGGCTCCATCGACGCGATGGCGGCCGGCTCCAAGGACCGCTACTTCCAGTCCGACAAGGTGGAACTCAAGAAACTGGTCCCGGAAGGCATCGTGGGCCGGGTTCCGTACAAGGGCACCCTCGCCGAGACGGTGTACCAGCTGGTGGGCGGCCTCCGCTCCGGCATGGGCTACTGCGGCGCGAAGGACCTCGAGGCGCTCAAGAGCGCGAAGTTCACCCGCGTCACCGCGAGCGGCATGACCGAGAGCCATCCGCACGACATCACCATCACCAAGGAAACGCCCAACTATTCCCGCGGTGAATAAGATCCTGATCCTCGACTTCGGCTCCCAGGTGACGCAGCTGATCGGCCGCCGCCTGCGGGAGTTGAACGTCTATTGCGAGATCTTTCCCTATGATAAGATGCCGGCGCTGGACGACACCGTGAAGGGGGTCATCCTGTCCGGCAGTCCCTGCTCCGTCAGGGACGCGAACGCCCCGCAGTTCGCGCTGGAAAGCGTGAAGGGACGGCTGCCGGTCCTGGGCATCTGCTACGGCGCGCAGTACATCGCGCACCGCTGCGGCGGCAAGGTCGAAGGTTCCCTCGCCCGGGAATACGGCCGGGCGATGCTGGACGTGATCCGTCCGGACTCTCCGCTCATGGACGGCGTCAAGGTCCATTCCCAGGTGTGGATGTCCCACGGCGACACCATCTCCCGCCTCCCGGAAGGGGGCGTCGCCATCGCTCAGACCGCCGACATCCCGTACGCCGCCTTCCAGATCGTGGGCGAGCCCACCTTCGCGGTCCAGTTCCACCCCGAGGTCTTCCATACCGAGGAGGGGACGAAGATTCTCGCGAACTTCGCCCTCGGCATCTGCGGCTGCGCGGGCGACTGGACGCCGAATTCCTTCATCGAGACCACGGTGGCGGACCTCCGCGCGAAGCTCGGGGACGACAAGGTCATCCTGGGCCTCAGCGGCGGCGTGGATTCCACTGTCGCCGGCGTGCTCCTGCACAAGGCCGTCGGCCACAACCTCACCAGCATCTTCGTCAATAACGGGCTCCTGCGGAAGAACGAGTTCGAGGACGTCCTCGCCTCGTACCAGGACATGGGCCTGAACGTCATCGGGGTCGACGCCTCCAAGGCCTTCCTCGACGCCCTCGCCGGCGTCACCGAGCCCGAGGCCAAGCGGAAGATCATCGGCCGCCTGTTCGTGGAGACCTTCGACAAGTACGCCCGGCAGATCGAGGGCGCCCGCTGGCTCGCCCAGGGCACCATCTACCCTGACGTCATCGAATCCGCCGGCATTCCCGGCATCGCCTCCAAGATCAAGAGCCACCACAATGTGGGCGGTCTCCCCAAGGAGATGAACCTGCAGGTCGTGGAACCGCTCCGGATGCTGTTCAAGGACGAAGTCCGTCGCGTCGGACGCGCCCTCGGCATCAAGGAGGAACTCGTGAACCGGCACCCGTTCCCGGGCCCGTCCCTCGGCGTCCGCATCCTGGGCGACGTCACGGAGGAGAAGCTCCGCATCCTGCGCGAGGCCGACGACATCTACATCAAGGCCCTCCGTGCCTACGACTGCACGGGCATGGGCTTCCGCAGCGCCTCCGACCCGCGCTATATGGCCACGAACCTGTACGACGCCATCTGGCAGGCGGGCGTGGTCCTGCTGCCCATCCGCAGCGTGGGCGTCATGGGCGACGAGCGCACCTACGAGCATCCGGTCGCGCTCCGCGCGGTGGTCTCCACCGACGCGATGACCGCGGACTGGTTCCCCCTCCCGTACGACTTCCTCGCCGAGGTCTCCAACGACATCATCAACAAGGTCCGGGGCGTGAACCGCGTCGTGTACGACGTGAGCTCCAAGCCGCCGGCAACCATTGAATGGGAATAAAACGACAATTAACAAATTAGCATCTTCTAGACATGACTACTGGAAACGTTCGTCCCGCCGACATGGAGCGGATCACGACCCCCGCGCTGGCCAAGAAATTCATCGATGAACAGGTCAAGGAACTCCGCGCGCAGATCGGCGACAAGAAGGTCCTCCTCGCCCTCTCCGGCGGTGTCGACTCCTCCGTCGTCGCGGCGCTCCTCATCAAGGCCGTGGGCAAGCAGCTGGTTTCCGTCCACGTGAACCACGGACTCCTCCGCAAGGGCGAGCCCGAGCAGGTCGTGCGCGTCTTCCGCGACGAGTTGGACGCCAACCTCGTGTATGTCGACGCCGTCGACCGCTTCCTCGACAAGCTCGCCGGCGTGGCCGATCCCGAGCAGAAGCGCAAGATCATCGGCGCGGAATTCATCCGCGTGTTCGAGGAGGAGGCCCGCAAGCTGGACGGCATCAGCTTCCTGGCCCAGGGCACCATCTACCCGGACATCGTGGAATCCGGCCCCGTCAAGTCCCACCACAACGTGGGCGGTCTCCCCGAAGACCTCCAGTTCGAGCTCGTGGAGCCCATCAAGCTTCTCTTCAAGGACGAGGTCCGCGTCGTCGGCAAGGAGCTGGGTCTCCCCGACAACATGGTCTTCCGCCAGCCGTTCCCCGGCCCCGGCCTGGGCGTCCGCTGCACCGGCGCCATCACGCGCGACCGCCTGGAGGCCCTGCGCGAGAGCGACGCCATCCTCCGCGAGGAATTCGCGAAGAACGGCCTGGAAGGCAAGGTCTGGCAGTATTTCACCATCGTCCCCGACTACAAGTCCACGGGCGTCAAGGACAACAAGCGCAGCTGGGACTGGCCGGTCATCATCCGGGCCGTCAACACCCGCGACGCGATGACCGCCACCATCGAGGAAATCCCCTACGAACTGCTGCACCACATCACGAAGCGCATCATCACGGAAGTTCCGGGCGTGAACCGCGTCCTCTACGACCTCACCCCGAAGCCCACGGGCACCATTGAATGGGAATAAGTCCATGGAAACACGTCGGAAATACGAGAGACCGGAGAGCCGGGTCAGCGAGGTGTCCTTCGAGGCCGCCCTGCTGACCGGCTCCACCGAGCCGCTGCCGATCGATCCCTTTGACCCGGAGCTGGACTGACGGCATCTTTTTTCCTCTTCGCTTGCTTTTTTTTCAAAAACGGCTTGCACATTCGGAAAAAAGTAGTACCTTTGCAGTCCCGAATTCGGGATATTGAGATATGGTGTAATGGTAGCACTACAGATTCTGGCTCTGTCAGTGAGGGTTCGAGTCCTTCTATCTCAACTGAAAATCAGCCTTCGTCAAGCTGATTTTTATTTTGAAAAAACGACGGCGGGGTAGCTCAGCTGGTTAGAGCGTCGGATTCATAATCCGGAGGTCGTGGGATCGTGACCCACTCCCGCTACGAAGATTTCTTGTCATTTCGAGCGATACCTGCTTGTCATTTCGAGCGAAGTCGAGAAATCTAAGACATAAGCAACGGGACGAGTACGAAGTCCCTTGCACCTGAAACAACCTCACTATATACCCGGCGCTATCCAGCGGCGGATTTTTTATTGTCTATCAAGCCGTTACAGTGCCACTGTCAGTTTCGGACGTGTCTATGATAGAACGGATCGCCCAAGCCGGATGACAAGGCCTTTCTATCCAAATTCGGTCCAAATCTGTGACCATATATGCGACCAGTGATGTTTAACAAAAAATGGTCGCATTTTATGACGCCACGGTGCTATCACATGTACACTGCTGATGCGTACATTTAAATGTTTCCCCATGGGCGAATTCTTGTACGCATCTCCCGCGAAGTGGGTTTACAGAGGGGATTGGTGCGAGATGCGTACAAAAAAGCAAGCATAGATTGCCTTCCAGTTGTACGCTTCACTTGTGTACGTAGTCATGAAGGGGGACCAGGATCCATAATAAGGGTCGTAAAGATGGATACTGCCGGCGGGATGGACTGGCAGGCGAAGCGACTCGAAGGAAAAGTCTTCACCGTGCGCTTCATTGACTCCGCCGGAATGATTCACCTTCAAGAAACCGGCATCGCAATTATTCCGGGTGTCGATGAGTATGAGATTGTGAAGTAACGCTATTGGAGAAAGGGTCCTGTGCCCTTTTTCTTTTCTCATAGCCACAGATCGGCTATTTTTTCATCTCAAGCATCTTAAGAAAGAAGTCGGCGTCCGGAGCATTTGCGGCGAGGATCTCTTTCCGGTAACGGGAACGGGCCATCTTGAGGCTTTCGACAGAGTTTTTGTTCAGGATGAATTTCACGGTTTCATACGGGAAGCCGGCGAAGAAAAGCATAATGATGCGCAGGTTCTCCCCGTTGATCCGGGGAACCTGTTCGCGAAGCTTGGATACAATCCCGTTGCAGTACCGGTCCAAGTCTTTCTCCATGGAGAGGAACAGTGCGTCGTCATTCCGGATTGATGACGCCAATTGCTTGATCTGCTTGAAAGTACGTTCCTTTTCTTTGGCATCTTCCGACCGGAAATAGGTTTCGGCCAATTTGTCTAGATGGTCGATCTTTTCGCTGAAAAGGGAGCCGACCAGATGGGCATTGTCCCTGTTGACACGCTCCAGTTCCCGTTCCTCCAGCGCCAGCCGGGCCATCTGTTCCTGAAGCAGCCGGTCCTTCTTTCGGGAGCGGGTATTGGCCGCCATCACCAGAACCAACCCTGCCAACAAGGCGAGTACGGCGCCGAAAGCCACCTTTTGCCGCAATGAACGATTCTTTTCTTCCTGCAGGAGCGTTTCGTTCTTGTAATAGTCGCGCTGGGCGCTGTTGACCGACTGCTGAAGCAGGACCCGGGTCAAGGAATCCTGAACTCTTACAGCATGGTCAACCAGCTGAAAAGCAATTTTAAAATGTCCCCTTCTCTTCTCAACCCCCGATCTCAAATAGTCCAAGGAAGCGGAATCTACTTGATCTGCGCAAATGGAATACCCCACGGAGAGCCAATAGTCCGCAGAGTCGGCTTGGCCTACTGTTTCATGAGCCTGTGCCAGAAATCCATAATCGTTTACCCAGTATTTGCTTTGGGGCGTCCTGTGATACAGTTCAATGGCAAGTTCCGGTTTCCTGTCCATTTCAACGAGCAAATCGGCCTGTCCTATGTTGCAATAATCGTTCAGATTAGGATTGCCGTACTTGCGTACTCGCTCATAAAGGCTGTCGGCTTTCTGAAGCTCCAGATTATTGCGATAATGAGTTGCAAGACTCAGTTCGGCATAGGCTTTATAGAGTTCTTTGTCCACTGCCCCAAAACAATCGATAGCCTGTTTCAGACATTCAATGGCGCTGATATTATTGTTGTATGCGTTGAATATTTCAGCTTTATTTCTCAGAATCAATCCCATCTGAAAGGAATCATCCAGTTCCCGGGCCACTTTTTCGGCCTCCTCGAGTGCAATGATGGACGCAGTATAGGATTGTGCATTTTTCAATACGATTCCGTGATAATACCACGCCAGCATTTCGTACCTCTTATTCTTGCGGACGGAATAATAATCGACCGCCTGGCGGGTCAGGGAATCGACAGTAACATCAATATAGTTCTTGTCCAAGGCGGCGCTCATCAGAAGTGCATACCGGGCACTGTTCCCTCTTGACCTCAAAAGGGACGGATCTATCTTGTCCAAAACGGCCAGGGCGCTGTCCGGATAATCGCTTAAGAGCGCTTCGGCTTTATCCATCTGATGACGTTCCTCCACCCCGCAGGAGGCGAGAACGCAAAACAGCATTGGTGCAAGCAGAGTCCGTAGTTTCATATTCCGTGTTTTTCGCAAAAATACGCTTTCTGGATGAAACGGAATACCGCTTCTGATGAATTGTTATGAATTGTTACCTTAACTATTCATCAACAAACTTATAATCAATGTGTTAAATGTCGAGATGTGTTACCTGTTTCTTGACGGAGAACCCATAATTTGAACGATTTTTGCAGAAAGGTCAGAAAGCACCGATATGATAAAAAGTGTTATATTTGTCTTAATAGTAAACAGTTTGCCATGAAACGTTTTGTCTTTACGATATCCTTTTTTTGGCCGGAGTGTTCGTTTCCTGCCAGAAGGACGCCCTCAAGCCGGTGGACGATGTCTGTTCCGTGATGGATGACGATGCCTTCAAGGAGTATTGCCTGAAGTCCTTCGATTCCGACGGTGACGGCATTCTTTCGATGGAAGAGGCGGCCGCGGTTGAGTTAATAAGAATCAACAACTCGCCGAATCTGGTGTCCCTCAAGGGTATTGAGTACTTCACGAAACTTACCGATCTGTCCTGCGGAGGCAACCAACTTGCCAGCCTGGATGTCACTAAAAACGGACAGTTGACATCATTGTCCTGTGGGTTCAACCAATTGACCTCGCTGGACGTCTCGAAGAATACGAAGTTAACGTCCTGTATCTGTAATCCCCAGACTGGCGGTACTATCACCGTCACTGGGTGGACTGGAAAGACGACCATATTTTGATTGATTTAGCCAAAATCACATAAACTCGGTGGACAAACGTTTTTGGCCTTTGTATCGCTGAATAAGACCCCTTAAGTCATTTGGTTACAGGATGCCTTTGGAAGATTGAAACAATTAATATACATTTAGCCTTTGAAGTGAATTGCACTATCTAAATAGGATGCACTATCATCTGAATTCAGCCATGAAAAGATCACTTATTGTTCTAATAGGCCTGGTGGTGGCAACTATCGGGTTGGAGGCTCAGGAAGGGCCAGCTGCCCTGGATACCCTGTACGGCAGCAAACGGGATGTGGTGACGGCGAAGGTGACATCCATCGCCAACGGGAAGGTCCATATCAAGCGGTCGGGTAATAAGCAGGTCATCCCTTTTTCCGACGTTGATGCCATCCGGTTCGCAGACGGGTTCCGCTTGGACTTCCGGGATGGAGTTCTGTTGAGGGACAATGTCCTGTCCGCACCATCTTTCGATGAATCCCCGATTCGTGTAAAAGCGGAAGGGGTGCTCGCGCTGACGCCGGAAGAGATGCGGTCATTCTATGGATCCGGCTATTATAATGTGGTTTACCGGCCTTACCGTACGCAGACCTTGACCGGATTTGGAAAACTGGGAGTGGGAATTCTGGGAAGCCTGATTTCCTTTCCGCAGGCACGCTGGGGCTCAGGCCATATGGAAAGAGTCCCCACCGAGGGACTGGACAAAATGAAATGGCCGAACCGCTATACCGAGACAACCACTTACGATCCTTTCTGGATGGCGTCTTCGATGTTTTTCATGGGGATGACACTGGCGGGAATCACAGATTGCGCCGTCCCTTATTTCGGCTTTCGCAAATCCATTCAGAAACCCGTCGGGGAAAGGCCTCTTCCGACAGCAGCATCATCGAAAGGTCTGATTTGGGGAGGTGCAGCCTTGTCCGTCCTTGGCATCGGGGGTGTCGCGGCATCCTTTGCGGAACTTAAAGCCCGTCCTTCCAGAAGTGCCGAGATAACTCTCCCGCACTATGAGAACTGGCCCGTCCTTAAGACTGAGATTCCCTGGGTGGTCTTTACGATGGCGGGCAGCGCCCTCGTCGCCAATCTGGGCTTCTCCGCCATCCAGCTCGGTGCCTCGCGCCTGTCAGCCCTGCACCGTCTTGACGGTTCCCCCTACGCCCTGCAAGTCAACATCGGCCCCTCCCCGTCCGGCTATGGGCTCACGATGCAATTTTAGGCAAGAGACGGCGAATCATCTCGGGCGATAAGGCGATAGGCCCCCATCCATCCCAATCCATTCTCGGGCGGAAACTTTGACGGCTTTTACTTCCGGCTCATAGATTCAGCGCGACAATCCATTCCCGAAACGAGTGGAGAATGACTACCCGACAATCCGCGCTGTTTTCTTGAGCCGATGAATGTTCTCGAGGATGCAGGTATTTGATTGGTGTTGGGACGGCGGCTAAGATTCGGCGGTTGTTTCTTCGGCGGTTTTACCCTATATTTGCCCAAGGTCGCTGATATTTGACCTTATTTGCGACCAGTAGTTCTTTGGCACATATTAGGTCTCACGATTAGTCCGGCGGTTAGGTCTTTTCTAGGTGGTTCAGCTGGTGTTTTGCGTCGTTAAAGAGCGGAGGTGAGCTTGTGTGTACGTGACCCACTCCCGCTACGAAGATTTCTTGTCATTTCGAGCGATACCTGCTTGTCATTTCGAGCGAAGTCGAGAAATCTAAGACATACGCGAGCGGACAAGTACGACGTCCCTTGCACCTGAAACAACCTCACTATATACCCGGCGCTATCCAGCGGCGGATTTTTTATTGTCTATCAGTGAGTTAAAGAGGGTGTGGTTATCGGTTATCAATGAGGTTAAGAATGCTGTTCTGCGCCTGACATTTGCAAATGATGCAATTAATGATTAACATTGTGCACTTAGCCGAGCCTTTTAAATCCAATTCTATGAAACTACATTTTTGCGCGTATGCGGCCCCAGAATCGGAGGTTCTTGAAATCGGACCTTATCGGGAAATCTGCCAAAGTCCAGGATCCTCAAATTTGAAGTATGGAAACCCGGGAGCTGCCGGGGGGAGTATTGATGATGATGATATTGTCGATGGGGGGACAATCTGATATGAACAAGTCGATTTATTGTCTGCTCGCCGTCCTGGTGACTGCCGCGGCGTGCACCCGGGGGGACCTGGGCAATCCGGAAGAAGAGGAAGTTCCGGCATCCAATGCTACGACCGTGACGGTTTATGCCGGTGGAGCCGGAACCCGCACGTCCATCCGGCAAGAGGATGGGAAGTATGTTGTGGGATGGAAAGAGGGAGATAAGCTTGCCGTGCTTGAAGGGGTTCCTGCCATTGCTTCCATGATTGAGAACGATCCCGATTATCAAGGCGACTACGCCGGCTTGCTATACACCAGCGCAGAATTGGCGGCAGACACGGACAACGCCGAGTTCACGCTTGAACTTGAGGACCGCGAGAATGTGTCCGGTGAACTCCAGTATGTGGCCATCTATCCTGCCAGCGCAGCCATCGATGTGAACGAGGCGTGGGATTACGAAAAGAACAGGCTCATCGCCACGATTGATTTCCCCAGATTTCAACAGCCTACGGCAGACAGTTTCGACCCGGAAGCGGATGTCCTGGTGTCAAAGGTCGAGACCTGCCAGAATACCCGGCCCCAGAAGCTTTCCTTTGAATTCGCACGGGTGGGAACGATTGTCAAAATGGTCCTGAATGGCCTGCCGGAAGGATCGGTCATCCAGTCCGGCGGTGTTGAACTCGGCATTGAAGCCGGCTACTATATGAAATATGACCCAGTCGATGAGAAAATGATCCTCTCGGATGGTACCGACGGGATTTCCTTCTCTTTTGGCGAAGAGGGCATTACGGTCGGTGCGGACCGGACAGCGACGGTCTGGCTTCGTTGTATGTCCGGTGTTTCCGATCAGGTCGATCTGGAAGTCTATGGGGAAACTCCCGGTGGCGCCAATCTATACCTCAACCGACACGTCAACCTGAGGGCAAAAGGAAAAACCCTGGTATTCAAGGAAGGCGGCCTCACGACCTTCGCTGTCGATCTGCGGTCCCCGGATGTTCCCAATCCAGATGAGGACCAGATTGATTTCAAGACATTCAATGACAGCCATGACGGTGTCGAAGTCTGGTGGCCGCTTCCCGAAAACGACTATTTGCAGGGATACGACTGTTTCCTCAGGGATGAGGACGGGAACCGGTATGACTTGATGGGCACAGTCACGGATGGAACCGTGTTCAGGGCATCCGTCAGCAGCGGCCTGGCACCCGGCGCATACACCCTGTACGTCCGCGCACTGGCTGTGGATGGAAAGATTTCCCAGCAGGACTATGTCGAAAAGGAATTGGAAATCGGAAATCCCATCACACTCAACATCAGTTATGTAACAGCGAAGAACTCATCGATGGGCGACGATTTCGACCTGGCGCTGGATTACGCGTATGATCAGACTTATCTGGATAAGTTCAGAGGCTTCTATTTCTATCTCAGGTATCTAGGCTGGCATGGCGGATCCCCCAACCATTTTGACGGATATATGTCCAACAATGGCGGTTGGGCTATGTGGAACTACACTTCCAGCACCTGGTCCAAAGTAACCGTGAAGACGGTATCGAGTTATACCCTCCGGGATTATCACGTTTACGCATCCGACAGCGGATTCATCGACGGGGACCCGGGCACGGCAACGCCCATAACAGGCACCAGCACCGGGAGTTACGAGAAATCATACGATTTGGGCAACAAGAAGTACTTCCTCATCCTGGGTACCTCAGAAGCGGGTACTAGGATTCACCTGGAAGAAATCTCGCTGGAGTACTACAAATAGAGACTCCTAGGTTCTATTTCGCCCGCAGGTGTTTTACCTGTGGGCGAAATTTTTGTCCGGCGCCTTGTAAGCGGCGGTTTTTTTGTTTATGGGGGTGACCGTTTGATTCTTGGGAAAAGTTTCTTATCTTTCGGAACGAACTAATAATCAAAGCCATGAACATTCTCATCACCCTGCTCTTCGGAGCCATCGCCGGCTGGCTGGCCGGGTTCTTCGTCA
>JAEEGG010017765.1_pt1 | contig 14577 bp, 19 predicted proteins | sample 9134161 | NCBI WGS metagenome assembly JAEEGG01 (sample SAMN16246543, study PRJNA631951) | gut metagenome | biome: gut microbiome; feature: rumen; material: CR-attached | host: Bos | place: Iran: Karaj | collected 2018-10
ACAACGTACCTGCTGGTTTCGAGGGTGTTGACGCTGGTCCTGAGAGCCAGAAGGCATTTGCCGAGGCTATCAAGGGTGCTAAGACCATCCTGTGGAACGGTCCTGCTGGTGTATTCGAGTGCGACGCATTCACAGCTGGTTCACGTGCCATCGGCGACGCTATCGCTGAGGCTACCAAGAACGGTGCATTCTCACTGATCGGTGGTGGCGACTCTGTAGCTTGTGTCAACAAGTTCGGTCTGGCCGACCAGGTATCTTACATCTCTACTGGTGGTGGTGCTCTGCTCGAGGCTATCGAGGGTAAGGTTCTCCCAGGTGTAGCTGCAATTAAAGGAAACGATTAAGCGAGTACAGCAAGAGCTAATAAGACACACTTGTCACAATAAAAAGGAATCTCCTATCGACTGATAGGAGATTCTTCTTTTTATTTACCATTCATTATTACTTTTGCTTAAAGAATGTCTCGCGCTTCATCTTGGCATCGAAGAGCCACTTGATGATTTTCGGGTAGCGCATGCCTCGACGGATTATACGCCAGCCGAAGGGACTGAAAAAGAAATTGAATACCTTCACCTGATGTTCCATCTTGCGGAACTCGGCTGCATTGGTCTCGGCGAACGACTTTCCTTCGACAATAGCACGCTTGGCATTGGCTGCGGTAATAAAGGCATCGTACAGTCCCTCACCCGTCAGCTTGTTGGCAAATCCGCCAGCATCGCCAATCAATATTACGTTATCCACAGTATGCGGAACGGTGTCCAGCGGAATATAGGCGCCACAGATACGGTCAACCTCGACGCCAAACTTGGTGAGCGTCTCGCGGAACTTGGCCTTGAGGCGGGGCACATCATCGTTCAACTCCATCGAAGCAAAACCATACATATCGCGACCGTTACTTGAGAACTTATAAAACACACCCGGCTTATAGTTGCTTGAGAAGTGAACAAACACATCGTCATCCTTCTCGCCCTCGTTAAACTGCTCGAGGAACAAGCCATTAAGCTTTGGCTCGCCATGAATCTGGCGACGAATCAAACTGTTGGCACCATCGGCACCCACTAAATAGCGGCACGAAATCTGCTCGCCCGACTTCAGCGTAACCAACACGCGCCCATCGGCCTGCTGCTCGAAACGGGCAAATGAGCCCTTCATCATCTGTCCGCCATGCTCCAGATAATACTTCACAAGCGAGTAATCGAAATCCTTACGACGCGTCATACGGATCTCGAACTCCGACTGAAACTCGCACACAGGGTCGTTTTCAAACTGGCCACGCATACGGGTGATGGGGCGATAATCGTACTTGACGCCAGGCAACAGCATGTCGAGCAGTCGCCAAGCCTTCACCGTTAGTCCGCCACCACACACCTTGTCGCGCGGGAACGTGGCCTGATCCACTATCAAGCATTCCACACCCGCCTGCTTCAGCAAGCTACCACAAACCGCACCAGCTGGACCTGCGCCAACTATCAGTACATCACATGTTTTCATTTTGTCCATTGCGTGCAAAGATAAATATAATCCGCGAAATGGCCAAACTTTTTTGTAAAAATAGAAAAACATCTGGTAGATTAAAGCAAAACAACTATATTTGCAGCAATATTATAAGATACAATAGGGAATATCCTATCAACTGATAGGACATTCCCCTTTTTTATGTGTACGATAACCGCTACCTTTGCAGTAGAATTTTAAAATGCAAAGAGCAATGATCAAACGTACACTAACATCATTATTAGTCTTTTTTGGGGTGCTCAGCGCCTCAGCCAGTCAGGTTGGCGTCTACTGCATGATGGGCAGCGAAGGCAGCCAACTGTATCGCGACCAGAATATCCGCATGGAGATAGCCCTCACCCTCAATGGTACAGCCGTACTCGAGGTCGAAAACCTTACCGATAAGGTGATGTATATCGACCTCGCACGTTCGTTCGTGTGGGTAAATGGAGCATCCACATCGCTCATCCAACCTCGCATAGATTCTTTCGAGGCCGAAGAACGACTGTTGACAATAGCTCCTCATGGCGCCAACACCATCTATGCGTGGGAGCAACTGCCGCTATTGCTCAACCCACAGATGATCTATGTGGGCGAACCAAAGAGTTGGGGCAACACCAGCAAGGGGCGATTTCTCGACACCAACAAGAAGTTCAGCAAGGGCGACAAGCGTCGCTACACACGTCGCACCACCCCATTGGCTCTGGCCGCCGACATAGAATACCGTTTCACCGAGGATGGTGAAGCCGAACCAAGAATAAAGGTGTCCGACTATGTAGAATCTATCAAGGTAGAGTCGAACATGTGGGTAGACAAGCATGGCAAGTTGGTTAATCCTCGCCTCTTCCCCCACCCCTGTTTCGCCTTCCGCAGTGGTAAGACAGGCGGAGCCGTCCTTGGCGAAGCCCTAGCCCTAACCGCAGCCGCCGGCCTGATAGTCCTAGGCGCCGCCATAGCCCCCGAAGTCCCAGCCTCAGCGTGGTAACCACAGCTACCCCGCCCATAGAAAACTGGGATACTGGGATTTGGGATAAATTGCTTTATGGCGTCAGATCATAAACTGATGCCATTTCCTTTATCCATCTTATTACTTCCTTACGTACATGTTCTGGCGATATGACTTCAACCTCGCTACTCATTGTCAGTATCTGCTGAATGAAATCGTAGGTAGGCATCAGCGTCACTTCAAAGATTGAGTAGTCGCTATGCTTTTCCACCTCACGTTGTGACCAGTGTATCGGCAGTTTTCGCAGATAGCCGCGCCTATGGTTGATATCAGTCGCCTTTATGCGGATACGTTCAACCTTCTGAGCTTCAGGTTCAACGATGATGCCAAAAGCGTCAGCAAAGTAGGAGTCTACCGATAGCCCGCGTGGCATCTTGAATGTGTCCTCTGTAGCAAATATCCGATGTACCCTGTCAAGCGCATAACGTCGGATACGCCCTTGTTTAGTCCTCTCTTCAGGCTCTTCGCCCTCTGGCGCATTAAGCATAACACCAATGACATACCATCTTTGGTGGAATACTCGTACAAAGTATGGCTCCAGCAATATCTCGCAAGGTTCATCATCAAAGAAATCCTGATAAAGGAGGTTTACGACCTGGTTTTTCTTCATGCATTCCAATATCTTCAGCAAATGCCCGTTTCCATATGGAATGGTTTCGTACATCACCCTATCACGTAGTCCTTTACTGTCCTGCAACAGTCCGTTAACGGCAAAAGCAGACAACAGCCAATCCTTAACATTGTCCTTCTCCAACCATTCACGATTAACGATGCGATACCTATACCCATTACGAGCATCAGACGATATTTCGATGTCGAAAGCCTCTTCAATAGCCCGCAGGCAATCAGCAAACGTTCGTTTGGGCAATGGAGTATTCAGCGAGTTCAACTCCGTTCGCCCCCACTCATACTCAAATTCCTTATACGTCAATCCCTTAGGATTCTCATACAGCTTTGATAATATCCAAATATGTCTGCGCAGATAGTCTTTCATACAAACGTCAGAATCCGCTTTTATTCATCCTCATCAGCAACTTCCTTGCCGTTAATCAGCTTCAGCATTTTCGAAACATACCCCTTGTGGGCATACAATTGCTTAAATCTATGCACATTATTTGGTACGATTTCTATACGTCCATCGTCTGTTTCGTGGATAACGAGATCTAACAACCCTATAATGTGCGCAGCCTTAGATATAGCGATACCATATTTATCAGCCAACGCCTTGCGACCTATATAATAAGTGATATCGCGAATACTCCTTGGGTTAATATCATCAAGACTAATGCCTGGATAGTTCTGACGAATAGCAGCAATCAGCCCATCCTTTTCAGGCAATCTAGCACTCACCCCAGGCCAGGCAATAGCACTAAAGTCCACATGCCCATTCTGTGCAGGCTGAGGCACCCTGCTCGAACCCATCCGAGCCAAGTCAGCTTTCATCCTGCTTACTACCTCAGGAGCCAATCGCTCATCATCCAGTTTATCGATGAGCGATTCAGGCACAGGATGCTCGCATATTTCCTTGAGCGTCCTACCCTCGCCATTGATTCCTCCATTGCCAGAAGGAATATAATCATCAATACTCATGTTCTTATTTTCACAATATAAATAATCATGCTAGATACTCAGAAATATCAATATCATCATCTAGACCGAACTTTTGTTTCCACTCCATGTAATATTTTGTTTCATTTGGATGGATTACTCCGTCTGCCTCTATGACACCATTTATAAAGTACGACAACGTTTTTAATAGAGGCTTTTTCTCCTCGCCTTCCACAGCATCAAGCATTTTCTTAGTTTCATCAACAAGATAGTCTATATTGATAGAAGTGCATAAGGTCCTCTTTATCTTTAAAAGATCATCCACAGAGATTTCTTGTTTTGAAACTTCGTCTATATATTTACTAATAAATTGTGCCTCGCGAACATCATATTTTCCATCACAATTTGCGAAGAATGACCCAAGCTCCATTACGAGTTTTATAAGTTGTATTTTTCGTTGTTCCATATTCAAAATATCAGTTTTGTTTCAATGGTGATTTTTTTCCTTTTTGAAATGGTTTCATTATAGTTTGCATTTAATTTAAAAATACCTGAAACACTCAAGTTAAATGCAACATCAAGAGAGCTGTTGAGTTCACGAGTTAGTTCGATTTTTACTTCTTGGCTTTTTAGCAGATTTAAATCCTGAGGATTTCTATTTTGGAGTAAGTAATAAATGTCTTCATCACCATATAGGCCAAATTTTTTAGCCATATCAACGGCCTTTTCGTAATTATCTATTGAAAATTCACCAGAAAAGACCTCGTGTCGATAGTATTTCCTAGTTTCATTATCCGTACTGATTTTCTTTGTTTTTAAACCACCTTCTACAAATTTATAAGAGGCGTTTCCGTTCGCATCAGTTGTTACGGTAGCATTATTCTCCAAAGCAAAAGTGGTCTCATACTCACTTACACCTAAATATCTTAAAATTATTCCAAGACAATTTAGCTTACTTTTTGTAATTGCCTCTTCTGTCCGATCTATTTCAATATATTTATTTGGTATAAAGGGATGCTTAACAAGCAGAGTGTTAAGTAGAATCCTTTTGTTGTCAAAAACATCCATATCAGTATTCTGGATTTCCTCTATTGACACTATTTGTATTTCGCGCGAAAGTTTGTTTGAATTCTTTTCCCACTTATAATTAATCGCTCTTTCAGGAGTGGTTACATAAATAATTTCGCCACTCAGCTCTTTTACATCTTCCATATAATAAGAATTAAAATAATTAGACTTATTGAAACTCCAGCAGCCAAATACTTTGATATATTTAGCAATGCTTTTATATCATTTTCATGACAAGTACGATTAAGTTCTTTTGCCGATGCTAGTAATTGTTTGCATGCGTCCAACATATTATCTGTTTTACAATAATACAAGAAGGGCATTTTTCTTCCTAACTCATCTTTCTCCTTAAAACAGGCCTTGATAAAAACACCGTCATCATCTTTCTTGAACTGCAGATTTTGAGATTCTACCTTCCTCATTCTCTTCAAAATATTGAGGATGCTAACATAATCTCCTTTCAAAGATGATTTATTGTTTACGAATCGGAGGGCCTCTTGTGCAACTCCTGTATTCATGTCGTTATAAGACACTCCATCCACAACTATTGTATTGGACTTTGTTGCAGACTCGTTTTGTGTATATAATATATTATTCATTGTTTGGAAATATTTGACTTAAAATTATCATGAGCTCATCTTTATCACGCATATCAAGCAGACAGAAATTAGACAAGAATCCTGCATATGTTTTTCCATTAACCGAACTTTTAATCTCAGTGATTGCTTTTTGTCGATCTTCCTTACTTTTGAATTGGTCTGCAAATGTCGCAAAAACATAAACTCCTTTTGCTTTTCCATTCAAGTAGTTTCTGTGAACATATTCCATTCTTGCTTGAACGCTTATCCTATATTTATAATCGTTTACGTAATTATAACCATTAAACAAGAAAAACAAAAATTCGTTTTTCCTTATAAACTCTCCATAATTTTCTGAAATCCACTCTTCACCGCCTGGAATATCTTTGCATCCCTTTACTATGATTGTTTTACCATTGTTTAATTTAAAACTGAATGTGCCAACTTCCTCTATGCTAGCAGTTGGTACGCATTCATCATATCTTTTATTTCTTAGATTTGCAAGAAACTGAGTTTTACCAGCTCCCGGCATTCCAAGGATTGCAAATGACTTTACATCGGGATAAGAATCTCCAGAAAATATAACAACACCACCCCAAACAACAGCTGCTGCTATAAGTGGTATGAACCAAAATAAGCCCTCCTGTTGTTGATAAACAGGCAAACTCAATAACATTTGAACAAGTAATTCCATATTAGTTTTATTTAATTCTATTTACTTCCAAATATGCAGAATTCAAAGCTCCTGCTTTCTTTAAATCGATACCATATACTCGCATGAAGGCATCAGCTACTGCCTGACCTCCATTGGCGGTAATGGGATTGATGGCAGATACCGTTGCCACCTCTACACTCATGCCTGGTTCTATCAGAATGCCATTGGTGAGTTTGCGAGCTCTTGTAGTTATTTTGAATAGTGCCATAGGCGTTTTAAGTTTTTAGTATCCTTTTTATAACTGAAAGCGCAGACCTCGTGTCGATATTCTGCAACGGAGGTCCTGAGAAACCTTGAAGGTGGAATATGACAGAAGTCCGCGCTATAGTAACGCGGAAACAACTGCACCACATTCCCCACCTTCACTTTCATGTCCGCTACAGCAGACAGGGAGTTCTCAGGTTCCCGTTTGGTGAGAATGAAGCACTTTGCTTCGCAATTCAGTATGTCAACGAAACGACACAAGGCCGTATCTGAGGGCAAAGATACAAAATCTTTGTAATAAAACAACACTAAAAGCAAAAAAGTTGCATTCTTCTGTCAAAATTCCATCTATTTAGTCGATTCCCAACATATCGCAGATGTAGTTTGATGTGACACGACTCATCTTGACAAGTAGCTTTAAAAGAATTATTGGCAATATGATAATTGTGGCCCATGTATACCAGTGAAGGTCAGTCAGACCTTTTGCATCCTGTTCGCCAAGTAATAGCGGTACTAATATCACGATCGCTGCTAAAGCTGTTCCTCCAAAGGCAAATAGTATAATCAATGTGATTATGGTAGTAAGACATCCTCTCATATCTTTCACTCCTTTCTTATTTAATAATAAGGTATATCAGCCAACTTAGCACCCTGCAAGTTATTAAAAAGGCGACAGCTCCAATGACCAAACACAGCAATGCTGGCCAAAGTGCTATACATTCCCAACGTTCAGTCAACACCTTTGTGGCCGACATTAGGGTAATACATGGCACTGGTGCAGCTGCAATACATAGAATCACAGCAATCCATTCAGCTATGCTCTTTCGCTTATTTTTCTTATTCTCTTCCATAATTGTTACTTATTTTGTTATTTGCTTTCTATTCCTCCTGATTTCACAATACTGACGTCTGAGCAACACTGCACAGTAAAACGATGTAATACTCCATCCAATGGGACCAGCAAAGATTGTCAACCATCTAAGTACCTTATCTCTATCCATACTCATTTTGTTTTTTATTCCACAATAATCAATGTCGGCAGCGAAATTAGTATGGAGGTATGCGAAATTACCGCATACCTGAAAAAAAAATTGCAATGCTAGGCCGATTATAACAAAAAACAATTCGATTTTTTGCGAATTTAGAAAAATATCATTATCTTTGCACCCAAAATAGTAATCGTAATGGTAGTAACATTCAACGAGGAATATCTGGAGAAGCTCTATACTAAGGGCGAGACTGGGGTGAAAAAACTTTGGTTTCAACCACAGATAGTTAGAGGGTATCAGAAGGGAATTAAATATCTGATTCAGGCAAAACGAAAAGAGGATTTGTTTCCCTTTAAGTCTCTTCATTTCGAAGCCTTGCATGGCGATAAAGAGGGGCGTTTCTCAATCAAGGCAAACGATCAGTATCGTATAGAGTTCACATTGGAAGAGACTGACGATGAGCCTGTAGTAACGATATGTAATATAATGGAATTGTCAAATCACTATAAATAAATAAGGTATGGCTAAGAAAAGTTTTTCGGCAGAAAAGATTGCAAACAACATGACTTCATCGATGTTGATTCATCCTGGGGAGATGATAAAGGATGAGATTGTGGCGCGTGGCCTTACTCAGAAAGATTTGGCCCAGCAGATGGGTGTATCATATACCGTGTTTAACGAGATTCTTAATGGTAAGCGTCCTGTTACTACTGAGTATGCCCTATTATTAGAAGCTGCTCTTGGTACTGATGCCAACATCTGGCTTGGTCTGCAGGCAGAATACAACATGCAGAAGATGAAGCAGGACAAATCGTTCATGTCTCGTCTTGAGAAAATTCGCAAAATCGCAGCTATATTCTAGCTTCTACCCCGTCCCTGAATAACTGGGATACTGGGATTTGGGATAAATATCACACGATAATTAGCCCTTTACAATTTTCATAATTTTGTTAGGATGCATTCGCATATCGGCAAATGCAGCAATCACTAGAGTGTTTCCACGAACGAAATAATACATCTTATTGTGCTTACCAACAATCTTGCTGCGATAGATGTATTTACTATCGATAGGTTCAGGATGACCTGCTTCTGGAAATTTTACCAGTGTCGTTACACATCTTTCTACTTCTGATTCGAAAGAATCTGCTACAGACTCGCCAAATTCATCGACGAGGTAATCACAAATACTCTGAAACTGGCGGTTAGCCCTTTTCAGAATAACAACATTATCCAGCATAGTCGGCTATATGTTTTCGCATATCCTTTGCGGCAATGTCCCATTGGATAAATTCGCCACGCTCAAGTTCTTCTTCTCCCTCGTTAATGCCATCAAGCAGTTCGTCCCATGTCTCGGGCAGACCAGGAATTGACTGATAAGCTAAAGGAGCATAGGGGTCTACATTAGCAGCACCTACAGGCTCACTTGCCATAAGTAGGCTATCATCTTCTTCCCCAATAACAGGATATGGTTTACTCTCTTTCATAATTCTTCTTCGTTTATCGATGGCAAAGATAAAAATAATCCTCGATACTTCCAAATGATTTACCTTTTTTCTGCTCTTAGCCCCCATAAAAAACCGTTATTTGAGATAATCTCCCTGTCTGTGAAAACCGTGAATCAAGATGTATTTTATATTAAAGAGTATTAAAAACAATACTTTTATTTGCTAATAGTATTATTTTTGTTACCTTTGCACCATCATATCAAGAGTATGGAGAAAATTGTAGTAGATGTATCTTGGTGCGATAAGAATTTTGGCGCATCACTTAGTGAAAATGTACCTGGTGCAGTGGTTGTTACTGCAAAGTCGTATGATGAACTTTTAAATGAGGTTCGTGAAACTCTTAATTTCCACGTTGAAGGAATGATTGCCGATGGTGACGACGTCCCACAATGGCTTCGTGATGGTGATTATGAGTTTGAATACCATCTTGACGCTGCAGCCTTGTTGCAGATGTGTTCACCTTATGCATCAATCGCTGCCATTAGCAGAGTATCTGGCATCAACCAGCATCAACTAAGCCACTATGCCAACGGTATAAAGAAACCCCGCCCAGCACAACGCCGTCGCATAGTAGAAGGCCTCCACAGGATTGGTAGAGAACTTATTTCTGTAGAATAAACACTAACCACCCCGCCCCTGAATAACTGGGATACTGGGATTTGGGACGGTGTGATTGAGGGGGCTAATGGCGTTTTTACTAGCATTAAATGTAGCAAATGATACTATTAATGCTAGCAATTTTTTCCATTAATGGTAACAATTTAGCCAGTTTGTGCTGTAATACAAATGTAAACGGATGTTAAAATAGACAGCTACAGATTTAGTAAGAATTGGTAAGATTTGAACTATTTGGCTTGAATTTGGTAAACCTTGACCTGATTTAAGCTCGTTTTTGTGGCGATTTTGGGGTGGTGAAAAATCGAGCGATGATGGCAGAATGTGGCAAAAACGGGCGATTTTGTAAAGAAAAGAGAGCCGTAACTTCCTCGTGAGATAGATTACGGGTATCCACCTGAAAGATTACGGGTATCTGGTAGATAGTGCCGTACTATCTTTTTCTGTATTTATCGCTGCTAAACGTCACAGATCCCAGTATCCCAGTTTTCTAGGCGCGCCTTGCCTCTTAAAATTCTACATATATTTAATTAATTATATATATATTAACATTCATAAAAGGGTTTATAAGGGGTTAGGTGGGGTAAAAAAAACTGGGATTCTGGGATATTGGGACAGCTCCCCACAGAAAAGCCACAAATAAATTTGGTTATTCGCATGATTTGCACTATCTTTGCACCCAGAAAAAAAAGAAAGTAGAATGATACAGACTCATCTGATGAAACTGGATCAGCCGTATCCAGTACTAAATATCGACGGAATGATAGTGCGCCACGTGGCAACACTGATTGAAGTTCACCCCACCATCGACCAAAAAACGGGCGAGGAATGCATTAGAACTGTAAGCCACCCTGTGGTGGATTACGGCGATAATCACTATTCGGGCATAGTTTACGACGAAAAGGATCTGGAGGATTGCGAGGTGCTTACATCTCCACTTTCGGCAATCGATTTCCACCTGATGGTGCATAACACTCAGCAGATGTTTAATCCAGCTGTTATTTCGCAGAAACCTGAGCACATCGTAAAGCGCTTGGCCAAGTTTGGTATCGACGTAAAGTTCCCAAAGAAGCAGGATGCTGATGGATATGACACTGACGAGGATGCTGATGTGGTAAGAGTTGCTCTGTCGCTTGGTGAGGCTGAAAACGGACGCTGGTATGCCGAAAGCAGTCTAGACGAATTCTGTTTCGATGCAAAGAACTTTGAAAGCAAGAAGGCGCTGTTCACCTATATCCGCGATATGCGTAGCAGCTATTACAAGGCCTTCAGCAATCGAAAATTCTCGATTGTATTCTTCAACAATCTACCAGAGAAGCAAGCACTGCTCGACGAGTTGAACGAGAATCCCTTTCTATAATATATAAGGTACGAGCGCGCACGAGGGATTACGATGAATAGCCAGATAGAATTGCCATATCTGGTGGACTACTGCAAGCAGTTGCCCACATATAAAGACGCACACTCCATTACTCAATTGATACTGGAATGGGGAGTGGATAACAATACTGTAGCCGCAGCAAGACTGGCTATAGAGGAGATTCGTGAGTACTTCAGACAAATGGCGCAAACACCTGAGACCAGCGAACCCAAGAAACTGCCAGCACCCAAAATAGAAACACCTGAGATGCCTGAGTTTAAGTTCTTCCATCAGGTTAGCGATGCTGACGCAGAAGAGTTTAAGGAAGTACTGCGCGAGTGTATCGCGAAGATAGACACTGACGGCAAAAAGGAGTGGTTCTGCATATATGCCGCATGGCGATACTTCCAGAAGGAGCGCGAGGCAAAGGCTGCATACGTCAGCTTCTTTACAGATATCGACTCGTTGTTTCCTGGATTGCTAAAGGATTTGAAAGCGGGCGAGGAAACTAATCGCAAGTATAAGCCATACTGCGACATGCTACGCTACGAATACAACAACTGGGCAGTGGCCGATGGCAAATTGCCACCAATGCAGGTTTGGGCACATGAGGAGTGGACTCGCCAATACAAAAACTCATGGGAAACCGTAAAGCGAATGCAGGGCTTAGTGAGGGAATTTTATAGAGCCTTTGCAGTACTTTTTAGCCATAAATAATAATTTTCATTCGGCTAGTTTTTTATTTCCATTCGGCTCATTCGGCCGGATTTCGGCTATCTATTCGGTTGGCCAAAATAGGGTCCGGATAAAGGGTTAAAAAGCTTGGAGGGCATACTTTTATTTTATAACTTTGTGCTCAGAAACATTAAAATTTTTGTTTATGAGTAAAATAGGTTTTTCAAAGAACAACTTTAGCAAGGTAGTGCCTTGCACTGTTGAACTGCTGAACTCAGCAATTGATTCGGCAGAGGTAATGAACGTGTGCGGACAGATTGCCAACAAGCTTGAGGCAGTAAAGGCTGGACAGGCAACCCGCACCGAGTTTGATGAGTACAAGACGGCGATGAAGAAGCAACTGCCTGTGCTTACTCCCCACGCCATCTTTAAGAATGGTGAGCGCAAGAATGCCGAAGCCATTCCCTCTGGACTTTCGATGTACGACATCGACCACATCGAGAATCCTCGTGGTTACTATCACTCGATGATAGAGGACCGAATAAGCGAACTGGGCATCGTGACAGCCCATGTAACACCTTCGACCGAGGGCTTGCGACTTATCTTCGAGATGCCTGCGGGCATGACTCTGGAGCAAGCGCAGAAGTGGATGTCGGAGCAGCTAGGCGATGCCCACTATGATGGCTCTGTGAAGGACTATGCTCGCTGCTCGTATCTGGTGCCTCGCGCGTACATATTATATATGGACGAGGAGGAGTTGCTGAAGGAGCGCGAAGTGAAAGCAGAAGCAGTGTCGCAAAATGCGACGGTGCCCCAAAACGGGGAAGTGGTTTTTGGAACCACCACACAAGAGATGGCGTCACAAATCGTTACCCCATCGCCCACCATCGCAAACGATTCGCCTGAGCACCAGCGCAACCTGCGCATCTTCGACCTGGCGATGACTGAGGCAGGACTGAATCAGGAGTCGATCGACGTGGTAGGCGTGCACAACTGGCACACATCGCTGGTAGCAATCCTCTCTGTAGGCATCTGCCGACTGATGAGTCAGCAGGCCATGATGGATGTACTGGCCACTCGTATGCCCAACTACAGTAAAGAGCCTGACTGTCAGCGACTGGTGGCCGACTTCTACGACAAGTACACCAAGGTGAATGCGCCCATGCCCTTGAGTCTGCGCAACCTCTACAAGCAGAGTATGGCGGAGCAGTCTGCGCCCAAGAAGTCATCAGAACAGCTGATGGGCGACGTACCTCCTGAGATGCCCGAAAAGTTGCCTAAGCTGATTAAGCTACTGTGCAGCAAGGAGCCTGAGCACCTGCATCCTGCCATCTCGCTGAGCGCATTCCCTGCATTGGGCACTCATCTCTACGATGTGCACTTTCTCTATGCCGACAACACCTATCACGAGGCCACGTTTATGAACCACACTATGGCCAAGACATCCTCTGGAAAGTCGTGCGTAGGCCGTGTGTGCGACTGCATCATGGACGACATCTTGAAGCGCGACGAAATCAATCGCGTGCGCGAGCAGGACTACAAGGATGAGTGCGCCAAGAAGGGCACCAACCAGCAGGCACCCGATCGACCTGACGACCTGATAGTGCAGACACTGCTGACGGATATCACTCCTGCCGCTCTGGCTCAGAAGGGTAAGGATGCCAACGGGCACTTCATCTACTCGCAGCTTGACGAGGTTGAACTCTTCGACCAGCTCGACGCATCCAAGCAGAAGCGACGCCTGAGGAACATCATCCAGTGCGCATTCGACAATGCATGGTACGGACAGGAGCGTGTAGGCGAAAAGTCGGTGACAGCCCGCTTCCGACTGCACTACAACACCAACTCATCGAGCACCATCGTTCGTGCGCAAGAGTTCTTCGATCCTTTCCTCTCTGATGGTTCGTTCAACCGCATGTCGTTTGCCACCATCATGCCCATCGACGACGAAGAAATCCCCAAGCACGGATTCTACGACGCCAAGTTTATGGCCAAGCTCAAGGTGTATATCGATCGACTGGTGGCCGCTCAGGGCAACTACGATCTGAAGAAGGCGCAAGACCTGATCCGCAGCATACATCAGGAGGCCATCGACACCTATCGATTGTCGGGCGACGAAGCCTATTTCGACACCAGTCACCGTGCAGTAGTGCTGGCCTGGTTGCGCGCGATGGTGCTCTACATAGCCGAGGGCAAGTGGAGCAAGGAAATCGAGGAGTTTGCCATGTGGTCGTTCAAGTACGACATGTGGGTAAAGATGACCTACTTTGGCGACGGCATCCGCAAGCAGATGGCTGGCGAGAAGGTTAGTTCGCATCGTGGTCCCACCAACCGATTGCAGTATCTGCCTGATGAGTTCACCTTCGAAGATGTTGAGAATCTGCTGGATACCTTGAAGGACGACAAGAAAAAAGCCAGGAAGATGCTGTGGACAGGCGAGAACCGCAACTACATCGAGCAGGACCCTCTGACAGGCATCTATCACAAAACCGCCCACTACTTCGAGGTGTATCCCAAGAAGGTGGCCTAGGCGCTAGACACAGTTATGTTAAATAACTGTTAAGCGCCGGCCCCTGGGTGCGATATGTCGTGGATTTTTTGTACCTTCGCAGCCGCTTATGGGAAAATATGGTATTAGTGAGGTAAAAAAGATGCCAGCCGACTATGGAGATGTGCTGGGTGAAGACAGGAAAGACGAGCTTAGTGAGAAGATAATGCAGATAATCGTGGTAGACAAGAAATATCGCGACAGGACTTATTCTGCTAGTCAACTGGCTTACGACACTGGAACAAATACGCGTTACATATCGGCAGTGATGG
>JAEEGG010017773.1_pt1 | contig 14573 bp, 13 predicted proteins | sample 9134161 | NCBI WGS metagenome assembly JAEEGG01 (sample SAMN16246543, study PRJNA631951) | gut metagenome | biome: gut microbiome; feature: rumen; material: CR-attached | host: Bos | place: Iran: Karaj | collected 2018-10
AAGGTTTTGACTTTGTCTTTAAAGTAGAACTTGAAAATCCGAAGTTGATGATTGAACCTTTGCTGATGATGCCATTGATGGAAAATGCGATGAAACATTGCGTGAATCCGAATGGCAAGAGCTTTGCGCATATCACCATTACGCAGGCGGGGGATGTTCTCCACTTCCATTCGGAAAATTCCAATTTCCCGAGAAAGTCAACTCGCAAGGGAAGCGGGCTGGGGCTTTCTACTTTTGAAAAGCGGTTGGACTTGATTTATCTGGATGCTTATACGTATTCCGTGAATATAGTTGATGGAGTTTATATAAGTGATTTGATCATTCACTTGAAAAAAGATAATTCATAATTTTTTAATTAACCCCTTTACACAATCAAAAAAATATTGTAGTTTAATTGACGCCTTGATGGAAATCAGGGCGCTTTATTATATTCTTATCTATATTCTTCCTTATATCCTTACCTAGATCCTTACGGCTGAATAAGCCTGTTTATCAAAAACAATCTGTATAAAGGAAATCCTATGAACTATAGGATGTTTAAGGGCGTGGCCTTTGCGGGAGCCTTGTTGGCACTCAATGGCTTTGCCGAGGAATGTAAGGGCGTCGCACTGTATTCTGACGGTAGTGACAATGGTCAAATGATTGAATCGGGGAGGACTTTCTCGGAGCCTCCGGAATGGAAGGCAAATTGGGGAAACTTCGACGGAATGAATGCTCCGTATATCCGGTTGTCTGGCGTGAAAAATGTGCAAGGCGACTGGAAGGGCTTGCTTTCGTTCCCGACGCTTCCGTTGCATGTTGAGGGTGGTGTGCTCCGCTTGAAGGTTCGCGCTACGCAGAATGCAAGGTTTGGTATTTGGCTGAAAGGGTCTTTGTCGGAAAGTCGTATCCATTATGTGGAGTTGGCGGCGAATAAAACGCAATCGCTGGAAATTCCGCTTGCTGGGCTTGGCGTGACTGGCGCGATGGACGTTATGAATGTGGGCGTGGGGCTTTTCCAGGTTCCGCAGTACCAATACACAACGCTGTTTATTGACGATGTCGGATTTAGCTGCGTGAAAAATGGTGCAGGAGGTGTATCGTCTTCTTCGTTTGCTATGGAAATCACTGATGAAAGTCCGTGGAAATACGATTTTTCCAATGTTGATGCGTGGTCAGTAAATCGTGAAACGCGTTTATTGCCAGCAAAGGAAGCTGAATTTAGTGCTGCGTATTCTCCGCAAGAACGTAATGCGCTTATCTCAACGACGGATGCCGATTTTTGTGTCAGTATGCTGGACCACGCGAAAATTGTGAACAGTGTCCAGGCTTCGGAAATGACGGCGAAAAAATCTCGTTTGGCGTGGTTTGATAATTTGTACACGATTGTCCGTAATCGACTCCGGGAAAATGTTGTGGCCAATCCGAAACAGCTTTATTTTGAAGCGGAAGCTGTTGCCGCAAATTCGGATTATACGGTGATTCCTCTGCTTGTTGCGGATTTGGATTATGTGTATAGGGCCTGTGCTGATGATGCTTGCGGTTCAACTCGGAATGTGAATGCCCATTTGCTTACGGCGGGATTACCGACATCGTTTGTGCGCGGGTCAAAGGTGAGCCTTGTGCTAGACCCCTATTTTGTTGTCACGAAACAAAGGGTATTGCCTTCAATTTCTGTTTGCGTTTCTGGTACGTGCAAGTCAATTTCTCCAAAGGAGAGACTTGAACTGGAATTTCCGTCAGCGGGATTGCAGACAATTGTCTTCAAGATGAAAAGCGGCGGAAGAAGTGTTGAACAGAAACTCTTTGTGGAGGTAAAATAATGATTCGTAATATATGGCTTGCTTTTGTCGCCTTCTTTGCTGTAAATGCGATGGCCGCTCATAAGGACTATTCGTTCTTTGTTGACGGTCAGGAAAAACTATGCGTTGAAAATGGCAAGGCGCTTTTGAATCTTGAAGGCTTTGACCGTACAGGGAATGCTTGCAGCGGTAAGGCGGAATCCGTACGAATTCGCGTTATAAATGCTCCTGAAGATCAGGGATCTCCGACGGGTATTTATTTGGAACGTCCGTTTTTGATTATTGACGGAATCAACTTGGACCCGGTCGAGAAGAAAACGTTGACGGATCTGGAAGGAGAAGTGAATCAAGCCTGGATCCCGTTCTTGCTCAAGAATCTTGGGTACACGCCAATCCTTGTGCAGTTTACGGAAACAGTGCGAACATCGCTTCAGGAAAATTCAAAGGTGTTAAGCCAGCTGTTTTCTTTCTTGAGCGACAATAAGCTTATCCCGTTCCCGGGAGCGAAAGAAGATGGCTTTATTGTTTTGGGAATCAGTCAGGGCGGTGTTATTGGGCGTTATGGTGCTTATCTGTATGATTCTCATCGTAGCAGTGTTGATGCTCCGATACGTCTGTTCTCGTCACTGGATTCCCCGCATCAGGGGGCGGTCATGCCGATGGGGCTTTTCAATACGGTCGCCTTCTGGGGGGATAAGGGAAATTCTGCATCGGCTTTGATGTTCAAGGATATTCTGCTATCAAAGGGAGCTGCGGATCTTTTGGTTTATGAGAACAAGTGTGATGGTGGAACTTGTACGTCTGTGGCGAATACAAAGGGAAGGTTCCTTTTTGAAGATTATCGCAATGCGGCTGAATACAAGGGTTTCCCAACAGTTCTTGTGTCTCAGGGACAGTTGAAAGGGAAGAGCCCGGAACATAAAAACGACTATTATCATTTGGAACGCCATGCAGATAAGGGGCCGATTACGCTTGGTTCTGCGGTAAGCCATTTGCACAACTCTGATAATAATGGTTTGCTCTCCCATAACCGTAAAAAGGAATTGACGGATGATGCCGTATCAAATGATTACAATGGAACGTCAAAGTACGACTTTATTCAGGGGTCAACATACCCGTTTGCGGAGACTATCTACAGTTCGCTCCGTCAGGGATTTTTAGATGCGATGCCAGAAGACATGAGTAAGAATGTGTTGTTTTTGAACTTTAATATCGGGACGTCTTGGGGTGCCGATGAACTGATTCAAGACCGCAGCACGTTTATTCCGACGGTCAGTGCCATGGATATGAAGTGTAATGGCGATTTGGCGATTCGTTCGGATTGTGGCTTTACACAGTCGTCAGCCGGTTTCCCGTTTGAAAATCCGGGGACGAAGAGTACAGCGAATGCGGCTTACGCTGTGGATCCGACGCATCCGCGCTATGGTGAGGCGATTAGCGGTCGCCATATTGAATTGCCTTTTGAGACGAAGGCAATGCAGCCTGTTTATGATGGCTTGCGTGTCGATATGTGGCGAATTCTGTGTGAAGTTGCAAAGTATGATTACGATCGTGACTTGGGGCAGTTCAGAAATCCGAAGTTGATTGGGTATTTCTCGCCGGATACGAAGTGTCTGGATGCAAGCAAGATTCCTGATATCATGCGCAATACGGGATTCCCTAGAATTGGCCGTTTTGCATATGCCCGTTATGATTACAACGCTTCTGCAACAGAAAAGAATTCTGAGGTGAAGTTCAAGTTGCCGGCGGGCTGGAAAAAAGTTGCGTCTTGGAATTCGGGTGAAAATATCAGGGCAAATACATCTTTTGAGGTGAACGTCAAGGTTGAAAATCCCAAAGGAAACTGGATGAAAGCTGAACTCCTCCTTTGCCGTACAAAATTCTGCTCGGGCAGTCTGCAGCTCAATGAAGTTTCTGTTCCTGTAGATGGCAAGATACATACGTTGCGCTGGCAGATGCCTGCTAACGACGGCGCGTTGGATGGTTTGCGCTGGTTCCGTCTTGTGCTCAATTCTGACGGAGGTGATGTGATATTGATAGATCCCTATCTAGTCCTGAATACCTATGGCGAAGCCTCTGTTCCGGCAAAGATTGCATCTGCGGATATTTATCCGGGATCGTATGAAAATTTCGCATGGGATGCGAACGTGCAGATGGAACCTTATGATGATGCTTTGGGCTCAGGGCTTGAAGTCAAATTTGATAGGGCTGGACGCGGTATGCATTTTGCGTTTGGCAGGATGGTTTCAATGGATGATTTCAAGAATCTTGTTGTTGATTATTGGCCGGAAACTTGCCAGCATACGGCTGTATTTTTTGACTCCCAAAAGTTGACTACCGCGAATCTTGCTAACGGTAGTTTGCAAAATGGATTTGTTCGGAAAATTTTACCATTGCCCGAAATCATGGATTTGAGCGTGACCCCTCAGGGCTCCAAATCCGCTTATCGCCTGGTTTTGCAGTCTATCTCGGCTAGCGATCGCTGCGTCATAAAATCAATTTCTCTGAAATAGCGGTCTCTTGTTGCGTCTACCAAAATATGATATATTGTTTGAGCAAAACAAATAAGTAGGAGAACGAAAATGAAGAAGTCAATTCTTTTCTGTATGTTGTCTGTGGCGGCGATGTCGTTGTGCGGATGTTTGAACCCGCATTTGAGTTCAATGGGTGCATCTACGATGGTGGTCGCTCATCAGCCGCGACTTGCTGTTAACGGAGAAAACTCTGCAATGAATTTGTCTGTTGATGCTTTTGGCGGTGCTAAAATGACTGGCCGTAACGTCAAGGACGGATTTTCTGCAGGTGCAACGGCATCGTTGAATTACAGACCGCTTGGAACAATGACACCGTTGTATGTTGAGGCGGCCTTTGGTGGCAAGGGCGGTAAGGCGTCGTTTGATTGCTCGGAAGCGGGCAAGTGCAATGACTTCTATAATGCGTGGCTAGAAGGGCCGGATGGAAAGAAAAAGTATTCGTTCTGGAACTTGCAAGAACGTATCGCCGTTGGCGCTGACTTTGACGTAGGCCCTCTGATTTTAGGTCTAGGGGCTGGTATTCAGCTGTTTGAAGGCGGTGGCGATTTCGACGACATGCGCGACTATCTCGGAAAGAGCCTTGCAGAAAATGATGACGAAGGCTATGGCGTAAAGCTTTATTCCACGGCTCGCGTTGGCGCAAGACTTGGGCAACATGGCGTATTGGCTTTAGATGCTGACTTCATGTGGCTCAAGACGCTGAATGTCGGATTTATGCTCAATTACTTCCATCCGTCTGGATTCCATGGCGGCGTGTTTGCTGCAGAAAAGGTTGGCTACGGCGTGAACTTTGGCAAGACGTTTAGCTTCTAGATGTTGCTGGTGTAAGTTCATTTAGCAGTCCATATAAAACAAAGGACTTCGAGCAAAGCTCGAAGTCCTTTTCAATGCTTGAAGCGAAGTCTTTAGACTTTCGCGAAAGCCTCTTACTTGCTGAGGGTCTGAACCTGAACGTCCCAGCTCTGGTTGCCGAGGGCAATACGGTAGGTGCTTGCGGCACCGGCCTTCATGTTCTTGGTGTCGACAGCAGGAGCGGCGTTCGGGTCCTTCTTCGGCACGCCAATGTGGCGGTTGCCCTTGAGGAATTCGATACCCTTGTTGCCAGCCTTCGTCTGAAGGCAGCCCGTGATGAAGATGGTTTCGTCGTTGACCGGGAGACCATTTTCTTCGAGGAGCTTCTTTGCAGCAGGGATGCCCGGCGGAAGAATTTCTTCTGCGCACTGGACGCCCGGATAGGCTTCCTTGAATGGCTTCATGCCGAACTGGTCGGCAGCAATCTTCACGAGTTCCGGATCCGGTTCGCACGGAGTCTTACCCTGGTAGCCGAGGAGCATCTTGCCGTAGCCTTCGGTCATCTTGAACCACGTGCCGCGACCTGCAGCCTGGTTCAAGGTGTTCATGTAAGCCTGCTGGAAGTAGAACTGAGAAACCGGCGTCACGGAGGAAGCAAAGCCACCGCGGCGGACGCATTCACTCATGTTTTCGATAACCTTCGGGAAGAGGTGGAAGGTCTTGGTTTCGCGCATCATGAGCGTGTTAGCTGTGAGAGCGCCACCCGGCATCGGGCTGAAGATAACGTCGGTCGTGATCTGACGTGCTTCTGGCGGGAAGTTGTAGTCCTTGAGGCATTCTACTGCAACGTTGTTGGCTTCCATGAGTTCCGGAATGTGATCGTCGACGATGCTGTCTTCACCGAGGGCGAGCTTGTATTCCGTACCCTTGAGGGCGTGGAACATGGAGAAGAGGTCCGGCTGAGCTGTACCACCAGAAAGCGGCTTACGGCCGAGGTCGACGCCATCTGCGCCACCTTCGATAGCAGCCTTGTACTGAGCCACACCGGTACCGCAGGTGTCATGGCTGTGGATGCGGAGTTCGACCTTGTCACCGAGGAGCTTACGAGCGCGCTTGAACGTTTCGTAGACCTTGGTCGGGTTCGTCGTACCGGAAGCGTCCTTGAAGCAGACGGAAGCGAACGGAACACCGGCGTCCAAGATGTTGCGGAGGATGCGTTCGTAAAATTCCGGATTGTGAGCGGCGTTGAGGTCGCATCCCGGAGGAAGTTCCATCATGGTGACGACGACTTCGTGTTCGAGACCGGCGTCCGTGATGCACTTACCGGAGTAGATGAGGTTGTTGACGTCGTTCAAAGCATCGAAGTTACGGATGCGGGTCATGCCGTGCTTCTTGAACATGTCGGCATGGAGCTTGATCATATCGCGCGGCTGCGGAGCGAGGGCGACCACGTTGATACCACGAGCGAGAGTCTGGAGGCGGATCTTCGGACCGACAACGCGACGGAATTCATCCATCATGTCGAATGCGTCTTCACCGCAGTTCTGATAGAGAGCCTGGAAACGGGCGCCGCCACCTGCTTCGAAGTGGGTGATGCCAGCCTTGACGGCTGCTTCAACTGCAGGCATGAAGTCTTTCATGAACACGCGTGCGCCGAAGATGGACTGGAAGCCATCACGGAACGAGGTGTCTTGGAACAGAATCTTTTTCATAATGTTTTCCTGTGGGATAGAATCCCTGTGTTTTACTGTACAATAAAATACGGGCGAAAATTTAGCAATTAGCAAAAAGAACTTAAAACTTAAAACTCAGAAATGTGCGAAAATTCAGGACTTGAAGCTTGGAAGCGACAAGTTACGTGTAAATAAAAGTTTTCATCCAAAAAGCGAAACTATCGAAACTAATTGTATCATCTAAAAATACGTACTGCGAAAAATGTATTTTTGGTCTAATCATTATAATACAAACACGCTTATTTGTGTTGGAATACGGAGTCTTTATGAATAAAAAGTACGCTCTTGCTATGGCGACTTCTCTTTTGGCTGCGGAATCGGTTTTTGCCGCTCCGTCTGGTGACAAAACTGTGGTCGCGTGTAGCTTTGACGACATGTTCGGCAATTCTTGCTACTGGCGCTGCCCGGATATGGAAGATACGTTTAGAACGGAAAAGAAGGACGATCGTTGCGCCAATGTGCTTTTCAGGTGCGCCAATTATCCGCGTTCATTTATGCGTTCGTCTGTAGGTAGCAGCGAAATTTGGGTTACACCGGACAAGTACAACTACTATTTTGGCAAGCTTCCGCAGGAATATGACTGCAGTATTTCTGAAGAAGAACGCGTGGCTCAGGCTTCTCGCCCGACACAGCCGCCTCCGCCGAATCCGTATGCCGCAAACAAGTACCAGAACACTTCGACTTACGATGAATCGAAGAATCTTTTGATCGATAACCGCGATGGCGAACGCTATACGACGGTGAAGATCGGTGGCCGCGTCTGGATGGCAGAAAACCTGAAGTTCCGTCTGCCGGAAAGCTACTGCTACGAGAACAATACCCAAAACTGCGAAAGCTACGGTAGACTTTATACGTGGAATGCCGCCAAGAAGGCTTGCCCGGATGGCTGGAGCCTGCCGATGGGCGATGACCTCAACTACCAGGACTTTAACCTGAACAGCTTTAGAGTGCTTGACGGCGGTTACTATGTTGATGGCGAACGCTATATTGACCTCGGCAACCGTGCTTTCTTCTGGCTTGGTGATGATAAGGGCGGTGACCGTGCCGACGCTATGAGCTTTAGAGGCCAGAACCTCGAAACGTTTGCGTTCCAGGGCCGCAAGGCAAATGGTTACTCTGTGCGCTGCATCCAGGATTGGGAAGCTGCTTGTAAGGAACGTCTTGGTGGCGTGATGGATGATGCCGGTAGGACTTACAGAACGCTCAAGGTGGGCGACCAGAATTGGATGGCTGAAGATGTGATTCTCGACCGCCTGGATGAAATGGAAGCTCGAAACCTTGGACGTGCTTGCCCGCGTGGTTGGCATGTGCCGGAACAGGCTGAATACGAACAGCTTTTCTCGAAGGCTTCTGAATTTGAAATCCATGCCAATGACAAGCGCAAGAGAAGCGGTCGCGATACGAAGGAAAATCCGTGCAGCTTGAATTTCGACTTCAAGCGCGGCTACTGGACTTCTTCGAAGAACGGCAACGAAATGACTTATGTGGACTGGAAGTACAATGCCATCCGCGAAAAGGGTACGCCGTATTTCAAGCATGGTGACGCTTATACGAACAAGCTCCGCTGCGTGAAAAATTCGTCCTCTTATTATGGTTCGCCGAAGCCGACGGTTACGACTTCCCAGGCTACAACTGCAAAGCCAGCAACTCAGACGAAGTCTGCCGCAAACAAGACCATCCTCGAAAAGTTCATTTTGCAGGGCGTGACATTTGGCGTGGGTCAGTCCAAGTTTACGCGTGAATCTTCTGACGGCTTGAACAGACTTGCAAGCCATTTGAGAAACTATAACGGCAAGACGATTGAAATTGTCTCCCATACGGATAACCTCGACCGTCCGGAAAGAAGCCGTGTGCTTGCCTTGAAGCGTGCTGAAGAAGTGAAGAGCTACTTGGTGATGGCGGGCCTTTCTGGTCAGGATATCATTGCAACGGGTAAGGGCGGTGACGAACCTCTCGTCCCGAACACGACTCCGGATAACCGCATGAAGAACAACCGCATCGAAGTGTTTGTGTATTCCTATGACGCTCCGGCCCAGGCCGCTAAGCCTCAGCAGAACAATGCCCAGGCTGCCGAACCGGCTGCGAAAAAGCCGTGCAAGGAACGCGACATGGCTAATAACAAGCTTGGCGAATGCTACTCCTACACGGAAGGCACGAAGGATCACAGAAGGTGCATGGCGGCGTACAAGAACCTGCTGAACCTCGCCAATTCTAAGTGCAAATAAAAGAACCGCTAAATGCGAGAAATAATGGTTCCCGTCGCTACGCTCCAGGATGACTGTTCGAGGATGACGGAATCAACAAATTAAGAAGCGCAGCTCATTGAGCTGCGCTTCTTGTCTCTAGTCTTTCGTCTGTAGCGAGCGACGTGAGCGTTCTCTCGTCTTTTTTAGATGAACATCATCGTGTTGAGCTTTGCGCGGTACTTCCAGGTGAGCTCGTGCTTGGGGCCGAGAACGCCGAAGAGCGTGAGCATTGCCTTCTTGGCCGCACCGTCGTTCCATTCTGGAGCTTCGACATACAAGTTCAGGAATGCCTGGAGTGCGCTTTCGAAATCTTCTTCGCAGGCGAGCTTGCACGCTTCGTGATAGACGATGGCCTCTTTGCCTTGAACGTCCTTCTTGGCGACTTCGGCATGGAAGTCGAGGAGTTCCAAAAGCGATTTTGCTTCACGGTACTGGTCGTCGCTTTCGACAAACTTGGAGAGGATATCTTTTGCCTTTGCTGTATCGCCGAGTCCAAGACTAGCCTTTGCCCACAGGAGCTGGAGTTTCTTGTCGTTTGGGTTCTTGGCGAGAGCTTCGTCGAGCATCGGGAGCGCCTGGTCGAAGTTCTTTTGTGCGATGGCATCTTCGAGAGCGGTCTGGAAACGGGCTTCTTCGGAGACGTAGAACTTTTCGAGACGCTTTTTGAGTTCTGCTTCGGGGAGCACGCCCTGGATGACGTCTGCAATCTGGCCTTTATCGACCACGTGAATCTCGGGGACAGATTGCACGCGGAACATCTGGATGAGGCGCATGTTTTCGCGGTCATCGCAGCTCACGACGCCGAGCGTAAAGTCCATGCTTGTGGAAAGCTGGCCTGCCAACTGGGAGTACGGAGCGCAATCCGGATATTCTGCGGAAGAGAAAAGAATCGCGACAGCGCGCGTTTCGGAGGCCTTGATGACCTCTTCTTCAAAATTTTCTGCTGTAATTTGAACTACTTTAGCCATGCGTTTAAATATAGAATTAACTATATTCAAAGTATGTGTAAATGTTCTTTTTGCGGTTCAGAAGTCGAGTCCCTCAGAATTGTCAATCTTGATCTGAGGATTTGCCCGAAGTGTTATTCCATTTATTTCCCGTGCAACCAGACGTTCGCCTTTTACGGCGGACTCTCGGACAAGACGCGCGAATTGTGGCTCAATGACTTGAACAAGAAAAACGTGCAGGACCCGCCCTGCGAAAATCCGGTGTGCATCGATCACGGTAAACCGCTTGTGAAAGGCAAACTTCCGCATTACGGTTTCGATGGCTACGTGACGACTTGCTGCGAAACGTTCCATATGATGCCTTCGATGGTGAAACAGCTTTTGCAGTGGTCCCTGGATATCAAGGCGGCTCCGCAGGCAAAAGAAGGCAAACACCACTTTTTCTTTATCCATTGGATTGATTCGCTTGTGAACAAGATTTTTGGTGAAAAGCCTGTGGAAGAAGATCCGCTGGATTACATTCAGTACAATAGAACTTTAAGGAAATTTTTTGAGTAAATGAAAAAATCATATACGATTTTAGCAATCATTGCGATTATTGTTGTTGCCATCTATGTAATGCTTCCGAAAGAGCGATTTGCTGAAACTGTGTTTCCACTAGGGGATGGTGCAAAAGTATCTGCTTACGACGATAATGCAGACGGGGGAACGTCTGCGGTCCAGTTTAAATCTTCGGATTCTTTGGCGTCGTTCCAGTGCGCGTTGGGCATGGACGAAAAGAAATCGGCCTGGTGCGGGCTTGTTTTTGACTTTGACCCGAATGGCGAAAAGAAGTACCACAACTGGAAAAATGTCGATACGCTTTATCTGGATATCGATATTGCGGGGACGAGTGAAGTCAACGTAAAGACGTGGACTTATGACCCGGATGTGACTGATTTGTCGAATCCGAGTTCGTTCAGAATGCTCTTGAAGGAAGTCCCTGTTAAATCGGGACGCAACCAGATTGCCATCCCGTTCGAACAACTTTACATTCCTGATTTCTGGTACGACAATTTGGGCGTGAAGCGTTCCCGTAACCGCCCGCATCACGAAAGCGTTGCACGCGTAGAAATCTCGGCCGGCTGGAACCAACCGCGCGGGAAGAATTTTGTTGTCAATGTCCGTGAAATTACGGTGAGCGGGACAAGCAACAGGGCTTATGGTATATTCCTGTTTATTATTCTTGGACTTATGATCGTGGCGATTGGACGCAGCCACCCAGTGAAGGAGTACGATGAAAAAAAGTAGGTGGATTGGAATCTCGATTTTCCTAGTCCTGCTTATTGCTTGGGGCTTTTTCTATTCACGCTGTGGGGGAGTGGCGGTGGAACTTTTCCCTGAGCGGACGTTCGATGTTTTCCCGCTAAACGATAGCGCTGTCGGTGGATTTTCGACAAGTGAAGTCCAACTGACGGATACGCTCCTGATTTCGTCGGTCGTGATTCATTCGGGTAAGGCTTTTACTTATGCGGGTGTTGGCTTTAACCTAAAGTCTAAGGATAAACGCCCCGGTAGCGTTTTTGACCTGACGAAGTTTGATTCCTTGGAAATCCATGTCGCATCGAAACGCATGAATTCTATGAAACTTCGCATTTTGACGGATGACCCTGTCTATACGCGTAGCGGCGATTATGCAACGCTTCGCGTCTTGGAAAAGGAAATCCCGTCGGCGCCTTACTTGCTGATGGGTGGCTCGAAGGAACGCTTTGCGGTGAGCAAGTTCTCGCTGAGCGAATTTCGAGTTCCGGAATGGTGGCTTTCGCAGCAGGGGCTTGAAGAAGATGACGGCAAGACCTATCTGAATCGCGGTTCGTTTTTTGAAATTGTGAGCGGCGGATCGACGCTTCGCGGCATTCCGGATGAAATGGAAATCCGCTATGTGCGCCTCTGGGGTGCAAATGAAGACCAAAAGAAAACGATGTATATAGTGCTCGGGGCCATTCTCTTTGCACTTGTGCTATTTTTAGTGTGTTCTGCGAAGTCATGCAGGAGGGAAAATGCAAAGAAATTGGACGCTTGATAGGGTAATGCGCTATGTGCTGATTGCTGTAGCAGTTGCTGTATCTCTTGTAGTTTTGAATTATTTGAGCGGTGTCTTGTTCCCGTTTTTTGCGGCGTTCTTGATTGCCTATATTATGGACCCGCTTGTCTGTAGATTGCAAATAAAATTTCGCTACCGCGTCATTGCGGTTGTGGTCGTGCTATTAGGTGCCGCTGTGATTATTGGCGGTTGTATGTATTTCTTTATTCCAAAAGTCGTGCACGAAGTCCAGTACTTGGGAACGCTTATTTCGCGAATCTTTACGGACTCGACCTGGAGTGATCGAATCATGACGTTCTTGCCTGCAGATACGTGGGCGTCCGTGAAGACGATGATTTCTTGGAACAGCATTGCAGAAGCGATGGAATCGCTTGATGTGTGGAGCGTTGTCCAGACTGTTTCGGACCGCATTCTTCCTGGCGCTTGGGACATTCTCTCGAAAACGTCGACAGTGTTGATGGGCGTGTCCAGTGCTGCTGTTGTATTCATGTACCTTGTCTTCATTATGCTTGACATGCATAAAATCAGAAAGGGCATCCGCCGTCTGATTCCGAGACGTTACCGCCGCGAAGCGGGTGAATTCGCTAGCTCTACGGACAAATTTATGGGCACGTACTTCCGTGCTCAATCCATGGTCGCCTTTACGGTTGGCGTTTTGTATGCAATCGGCTTTAGCGTGATGGGACTCCCGATGGGCATGGCGTTTGGACTGTTTTCGGGCGCCTTGAACATGATCCCCTATATGCAGTTGACGACGATTCCGTTGGCCCTACTGCTAGCGGTGGTTTACGCTCTAGACAAGGGAATGCCGTTCTGGGAAGTGGCTGTTATCATCCTTGCGATTTACCTTGTCGTGCAGATTATCCAGGACTTCTTCTTGGTGCCGCACATCGTCGGTAAGTCGATGAACCTCCCGCCGGTGGGTATTCTTCTCTCGCTCTCGATTTGGGGCAAGTTGCTCGGCTTCTTGGGACTATTGGTGGCGATTCCCTTTACATGCATTTGCCTTGTCTATGTAGAGAAATTAAGGACTAAAGCCGACCAATACGTGGAAGATGCGGGCAGACTGGCTCCCAAGGCTTGATTTTATGGGGTTTTAAAAACTTTTTTCAAATAAAAATATTCTTATCTAAGAAAAAAAAAGTATAATATTACCAAACAATTCACAAATCTGACTCAAGGAGTTAAAAAATGAACAAACAAGATCTCATTGAAGCCGTGCTCGCTAACAAGGAAGCTGGCATTGAATCCAAGGCCGCTGCTGCTCGCGCAATCGACGCTGTCCTCGACGGTATCGCTGCTGGCATCAAGAAGGACGGCAACGTCCAGCTCATCGGTTTCGGTACTTTCTCTGTGAAGTCCCGTGCTGCACGTACTGGCCGCAACCCGCAGACTGGTGCTACCATCAAGATCAAGGCTTCCAAGACTGTCGGCTTCAAGGCTGGTGCAGCTCTCAAGGAAACCGCTGCTAAGAACAAGCCGGCTAAGAAGTAATCTCTCTGAGCTAGATTTGCTTTTTGCAAAGGTTGGGTCGCTTTCGGGCGGCCCTTTTTTGTTGCTGAAAAATTGTTGCTGAAAAATTTATTGAGAGGAGTTTATTATATTGAGGAATAATAACTTAGAGGTTTTGTACAATGCGTAAATTGTTGAGCTTGCTTATTGTGACATCGGTCCTTGGAATTGTTGCTTGTGCAGCACCGGATGATGCTGATTATGAAACGCTTCGTGAAAAATGCAAGAACAACCCTTCGCTTCCGGAATGCCAGGATGAAGACGACTGGGGCGGAAGTGATGATGACTCTTCGTCGGGCGACGATTTTTAGTACCCGCTATTGAAAGGATCTATCACTTATTCTATATTTGCACAAGTTTAAGTCTTTGTGAAATAGGAAAGTGATGAACGGAATGCTCAAAAACGCTAAGCGCAACTGCGACATTATGCATGTCGCGCCGTTCGCTACTATTTCTATTTCCAATATTGTTTTTAAAGATGCTGAGCCATTTGGTTCAGCTCTTTTTTTAAACAATAAATACGAGTTTTAATAAATAATTAGTCAACGGAGATAAACAAAATGAAGATTGAAGGCATCGACAAAGTCCTTATCATCGGTTCTGGCCCGATTGTGATCGGTCAGGCTTGCGAATTCGACTATTCTGGCACCCAGGCTTGCAAGGCCCTGCGCGAACAGGGTTACAAGATTGTGCTTGTGAACTCTAACCCGGCTACCATCATGACCGACCCGGTCATGGCCGATGCCACCTACATCGAACCGCTGAACGTTGCCCGCCTCACCCAGATTATCGAAAAGGAACGCCCGCAGGCCCTCCTTCCGAACTTGGGCGGCCAGACCGGCTTGAACCTCGCTTGCGCCCTCAACAAGGCCGGCGTGCTCGACAAGTACGGCGTGAAGGTCATCGGTGTGAACCTCGACGCTATCGAACGCGGCGAAGACCGTG
>JAEEGG010017776.1_pt1 | contig 14573 bp, 13 predicted proteins | sample 9134161 | NCBI WGS metagenome assembly JAEEGG01 (sample SAMN16246543, study PRJNA631951) | gut metagenome | biome: gut microbiome; feature: rumen; material: CR-attached | host: Bos | place: Iran: Karaj | collected 2018-10
TCTACGAAAAGAATTAATGAATATTGACTCCAACGAAGTACGTGTCGATACAATTAAAAACAAAATAGATGAGCTCGCCAGAGCTCAAAAAGATTTCCGAGATAGTGCAGACTTAATCAACGTAAGAGGATGGGTTGGCACGATTTTCACTAATTTCCCAGCTTCTATACAGCTAAGTCAGATTTTTGCAATTCCACCAATTTCAGCGGCAATACTAGCACTAACCGGAATTGCCGTAGGAACCATAGTATGTATAAAAAATACAAGACAAGAAATAAAGAAACTCAAGAAAAACAATCCAGCTTCATTTCTCATTGACATAGAGAAATCTTTCAAAAACTACACTCAAGCCAGAAAAGGTGGCGATATTAATTACCACGCTTTCAACTGCATAGAAGAATATATTAACGACTAAGCAATAAGATCAAAGAAGCGAATTCACCCTTCCAGCCGTTTTTTTCGTTCTTCCCAGTCAGGCATAAAGGTCGCCAGCTGTTGGTAGAATTTTTTTGAATGGTTTGGACACAAAAAATGAGTAAATTCGTGAGCAACGACGTATTCTATACACGATACCGGCTTGGAAACGAGCGCGGTATTGAAAATAACAGAACCCTTTTTCGGGGAACAGGAACCCCAACGCGAAACCATGTCTCGCAACTGAATATCAGGGAAAGCCATCCCGTATTTCTTAACAAGAGGGTAAACCTTCTGGCAGACGGTCGTAATCTCTTCCTTGCATTTTTTTCGGAGCCAATTTTCAAGAACTCTCTTTTTCAATTCAACATCCTTCATGTTGTTGACATAAAGTGTTATATAGCTTTCGTCCGATTCAACCCTGCTTCGCGCCGCATAGCAAACTTTCAATCGCAGGTTTCGTCCAAACAGATTGACCGATTCACCGTCAACAAAACTATTGTCTGTTTTTTCAAACCGATTCTTTTCCTTGAACCGTTTGACGGCGCGTATTATATAGGCAGCCTTTTCCTTCACGAAGGCATCCACTGTTTTGGCGGGCACACTCTTTGGTGCAGAAACAAATACACCTTGGTCAGGGCGAATCCGCAAGTTTATGTTCTTGACTTCCTTGCGTTCCAGGGTATAGGCAATTTCCTTGCCGTCTACTTCAACATTTCGAACCATTAGAAGCGCCTCAAGGCAATGTTAATGACAGAATCGGAAACCTTGTCTATAGTATCAAAATCTACCTTGATTCCCTTATCCAGCTCAATATCATAGAACAAGTCATCGATATTCTGCTTGATACTATTGTGAATGTCATTATTGCTTTTCCAGTCAACCTGGTCATGATCCTTGATAATGGATGTAATCTTCAAGGCAATATCTGCAACGAGATCCGTATCAGGAACGACATCTGCAATCAAAGGCGAAACAACTCCATAAAAAGCCTGAGCATCTAAATCGCCCTTAATTTTTTGCGGGTACTGAACCTTGGTATCACCCTTGCGGAAATCCGACAAGATTTCCTTCATCTTCTTCAGGTATTCTATTTCCGAAAGCACCTTGTTACGGAAATCTTCAAGGGCATCCTTAATCCTCTTGGAAAAATTTTCATAGAATAACGGATCGTCATCATGATTCAGCTTGATACTCTTGGCAAGGTGACTTGCAATCGCATCAGCCTTGGATCGCGATGAGGACATACGTTCCAAAGTCTTATCAAAATTCCCGATATCCATGATGTCAATCGGTTCATAAACTTGCTGAACATCCTTGACATACATGTAATTGTCTAAAAGATTGCGCATTTGCGGTTCGTACTCCGAATTATCCAATGCATCGGCATAGCGAATCTTTACCGTTTTACGGATTTTGCTATAGAATACAAAGGTATCGCGGAACAGTTCAATTTCGTCCCGGCGGAATGCGGCAAACGCCCTTTCGGAACTCATCACCATGTTAAACGCCCGGCCATATCTGCACAAGGCGTCATAGAACTTTCCACGGAGTTCTTCATCTGCAAGCAGAATTTCAATTTCTTCAACATCGCGCTTGTTATGGACAGGGGCAAAAATGTCATTCAATTGCGAATAGGTTTCCCGCAGACGAGCAACACACGCCATCACGTCTACGACAACGCCCTTGATATCTTCAGAATCAAAGTTTTCAAGACCAGAGCCACTGTATATTTCCATCGCAGAATCAAGTTTTTCTATCAATCCGCGATAATCGACAATCAAGCCGAAATCTTTTCCTTCGGCAAGGCGGTTGGTTCTTGCAATTGCCTGCAACAAGCCATGATCCTTAAGTTCCTTGTCAATATAAAGGACCTGTGTCAAAGGGGCATCGTAACCAGTCAATAGTTTACTACAGACAATAAGAATGTCTATTTCGCCTTCATAGAACTGATTCTTGAGTGTATCTTCGTAATCATCAGCGTTGTCAAAACGCTTCATCATCTTTCCCCAGAAGTTCACCACCAAGTTGTCAGAACTTTCATCCACATCATCATGCCCTTCGCGCATGTCAGGTGCAGATATGACAACTTCTGTACGAATGTCGCACAAGGAGTCGAATATTGCCTTGTATCGGATAGCATCGCGCTTGAAATTACAGGCAAGCATCGCCTTGAAACCCGTATTCTTGAAGCCATCCATATAATGCTGATAAATATCAAGCGCAACGCGACGTATGCGGGTATCACTTGACGTCAGTTTCTGAATACTACTCCACTTCGCCTTAAGATCTGCGACTTGAGCCTTATTGAGTTTCTTGGTTATGGTCTGGAACCATAAATCAATATTTGCCTCGTCCACAAACTGGTCGACAAAGCGGCCTTCATAAATCAAGGGAACAATCGCCTTGTCCTCAACACCATCCTTGATGGTATATTTGTGAATCAACTTGCCGAATGTCTGCAAGGTGTTCTTTTCATGCTTCAGCAACGGTGTGCCGGTAAACCCAATATAACAGGCATTCGGGAACACCGTACGCATTTTTGTCGCAAGGGAACCATAATTCGAGCGGTGACTTTCATCTACAAGCACAAATACATCGCGCGACTTGTATTTCAATCCCTGATTTTCGACAGTATTGAACTTGTTGATGATGGATGTCACCACATCAGCTTTTTCACCACTAATCAGGTCAAACAGATTCTTGCCACTAGTGGCGCGTGCAGGCGAAAGCTTTGTGTGAGCAAAGGTTTTTGCAATCTGTTTGTCAAGTTCCTTACGGTCCGTCACCACGATAACGCGCGGATTACATTCCGCCATCTCTTCCAAGATATATTTCGCCACCATGACCATCGTCAACGACTTACCCGAGCCCTGCGTATGCCAAATGACGCCGCCCTGACGTCTCCCATGACCATCATCCTGATTTATAGTGTCTATAATCGCCTCTACGGCAAAGAACTGCTGGTAGCGACAAATCTTTTTGATATTGGCATCGTAGAGTATAAAATACTTGATAAACTTGCGCAACCTGGAAAGGTCAAAAAGCGATACAAGCACACGGTCCTGTTCTGTCGGGATTCTGCCCACAACAACCTGGTTTACAACACTTTCTTGCCACTCCACATCTTGTTCGCGCCAAACATTCCAAAAATTCTTGCCAGAACCCGTCGTAGCATACTTAATGGAATTCTTATTAGTTGCCACAACCATTTGAACATACTTGAATAGCTGCGGAATATATTCTGCACGTTGGTTTCTTATAGTCTGTTCAACTGCCTGCATTTCAGAAATGTCAGGAGCCTTGCATTCAATCACCGCAAAAGGAATTCCGTTAATGAACAGAACAATATCTGGGCGAGCATTCTTATGCTTGTCCCAGCTGTCGCACGAATATTCCTCGGTAACATGGAAAACGTTATTCTCGAAATGATTCCAATCGACATAGTTCAAGTTGAAGCTTTTAGAAGTACCGTCAATCAGTTTTTCCTGGTAACTCTTGCCAAGCATCAGGGCATCGTAAATGCGTTCGCTGGTTTTTATAAGTCCTTCGGTCAAAGGCACATCAAGATCTGAAATAGCCTTCTCAACATTTTCTGCCGAGAACTTGTAAGCAACGCCATTATATTCGAACGTATTGATTATTTGCAGCTGCTTGCGAAGCACATCCTTGAGCAGCACATTGTATAAAGTGCCACGCTCCTTTTGGGCATCTTCCGGCGAAATGTAGGTGTAACCCAGCTTGCACAAAAGCTCGATTGCCGGGAACTTGCTCGCATTGTCTTCGAGCATCAAGTCCGATTGGTTAGTAAAACTCATGGGCTATCTCCATGTAAATTTGGAGGTCGCAAATTGCAACATCCAATTTTTTTGCTCCAAGCATTATTTAAACCGCCAACAAATCGTCCACATGTTGTGGATGATTTTCCATTTCTTTGCTAAAAAATTTCATTCTAAGCATTATTTTAATCCACCACTTTATCCGTCATTTCGATGAAGCCTTCGTGCCTCAGAAAAAAGCTTTACCGTTTCTTTAAAGATTGCAACATCTTCAGAGTCTTCAAAATCGATAAAATTAGGGCTACCGCAATATAATCGCGAACTCAATTTTAGGCATACGCCTCCGCGACCATTCCACACTTCTTCAATAAATGACATCGGCACATCAATAGACCTATACCCATTCTGATTAAGACGAATTTCATTCTCTGAATCATGAATCCACTCAAACCGCCATTCTATTTTATTATTTGCTATCGGGGCAGGATATATATTAACCTTTCCGTCGGAAGGAAGATATTTTTTTAATTTCAAATACATTGCCCTTGTTTTATTGTCAACCATTCTTTTTTCAACCTCCTCAAAAGACATGTAACGGTTCCCATATTCAGTTCGATATGGAAAACAAAAGTTACCCCGCTCGTTATTTGTTCTTACACCAACAAGATCAACTGAAGGTTCTACGTTTACAGCGACAACAAAACCGTCAGAGGTTTTTATCGGAACAACTTTAACATCTATCTTGGGAAAAAGATAATTAGAAGCGTTTGAATATATTTGTTTTTTTATGGATTCAGCATTTGTTTTTGGAGCAAAGCCCGTCGCAACTTTCAAACCATTCAATTCATCGTTCGCTTTTTCAGAGAGCCCTATTAATAAGGTTCCACCATATGTATTGGCAAAAGCTGCCAAATCAATAGCGATATCAGCAGGTTCTTTAGGATTTAACGACTGCTTATAATCCCAATGAATCCCTTCAGGAGTCTCTCCCATATGGATAAGACTTTCAAAATCTTGAGATGTTTTAAATGGTTTGTAAAGCATAATTAAAAAACATTTGTAACAATGAAACGAACTCCATTTACCATTTCTTCAACTTCTTCTTGTGTAGGTTCTCGCTTTGAGTCATGATCACATTGATTACGAATATCCGCTAAATATTGAATTTTTCTAAAAGTTGGAATATCATAGACATTTCCCGCCTTTAAAGCATCATTTAATGGAGAAATCGTATCTTTTTTGCATGTCAAGTTATGATTTTTCAAAATTTGTTTTAAATGTTTTTCTAAAACAACACCTGCAACAGCACCCGCGGCTCTCATAAACTTATTTTTATTCAACATTTTTGCAGCAGCAAGTTCATCATCAAACAAATCTGCTTGGACCAATTGCTGTATGTCAAAAAGAGAGCTTTCAAATCGTCTTTGAACAGATTTTAAAATTTCTAATTGCTGCTGAAATTTGGGAATAGCGTTTTTTTGTTCAAAACAGTCCATTTCAAAGAACATTGGGTTCTCAAGAGCGTCCAAGTAATCTTTTATTTGATAATTTTGAGAAGTGATCTTCTTCCTATTTGCAGGAACACCATAATAGGACTTAAAGTCATCAAATCGTTCTGGCAGAAGTTGCTTAATGACAACCAGCGATTCTGAGTACCACGATTGGTAGCCAATGCAAAAACAGGGAAGATTGCCGCTTTGACGTCTGTGTTCAACAGGCTCGCATTCATCGCAAATAGCTTTATATAAAGATTCTCCCTGTAAAATCAATTCATTTAAGTCTTTTTTATATCTTTCTAAATTTTTCATTATTACACCCTACTTATTTTACTCGCCATTGGCCAGTGAGGATTTTTTGCATTAATCCTTGTTTCTGCTTTTTGTAATTATCAAGTTGCTGCTTGAGAAGGTCGATTTCTTCTAAAGACGCATCCAAAAGACTTGAAATTTTTTCTTGGTCTTTTTTTGAAGGATACTTTATAACAATGTTAGATATTGAATCCTTTTGAATATTTGGCAAGCCTGAGCCAACACGCATTGCCATTATTTGCTTTTCCATTTTCTTCAAAAAATGAAATAAAAAACGAGTGGAAACAAATTTATCTAAATCGATTATAGTGTAGCAATGGCCGCCAGCCCAAAACTTTTCTTTGTTAAATGCAACAAAACCGCAAGAATTTCCACCTTCACTAATGGAAATGGTATTTTCAGGAGTATTCCAATCATTTGTGTTGCCAGATGGAGTTATTCCCCCATTCATAACATAGTATTGACCATCCATAATCATGTCAACACCATTCAATTGAGAACCTTTTTTGATAAATGCAAGAGAACTTAAACTGTTCTGATTCCATGTATCACAAGGGTCCAACACTTCAGTCATTAGTGCAGCATGATTGTCTTCTTTCGCTTCAATCAGTTTTTCCGTTTTTTCAATGGCTCTATCCCAAACAGAAAGCGTCTCCGCAATTTTCTTCTGTTCACTCAACGGAGGTAGCATTATCGGAAAAGACTCTAAAATATTTTTATTAATCTTCACCATACTCAAGCTTGTTCCTGCAGCACTACATTCAAAATAACGGCGCCCAGCAGGAGATTGCAAACATAGCGTCACAAATCTGCAATCAGCTTTCTTCGCATCAACTTGAAAACGCATCATCAAATCAGGATAATAAATCTTTTCGACATCACTTTGCACTAAACCTGCTCGCCCCACCTTGTCTTTTGTATTTGAACGACTAACTAAAATATCATTCTTACGTAATAAAGAGTGCGATGGCATTACAGCTTTTACAGATATGCTTTTTTGCTGGTTTAAATCTAAGGAATCACCAGTTAATGCTCCAAGACTTAGAGATTTACGATCTGTTGGCTCCTCTACACATAATGGAGAAAAACCATTCTGTACTTCTACAGTTTGAATATCTTTTATTTTACACAAAATCCATCCATTAGGCAGCATTTTCTTTTTCTCCCAAAATCTCTTTTATCGTTCTAATCAAATAATAAAAAGCAAAAATACCTGGCGTTAGCGGTCGTTCTGCGCCATCGAATATTTCTTGAGATATTTTCAAAACATTTTCTAAAAACATTCTTTCTTTTTCTAATTGCTCCGGATGAAACTTATATCGAGATTCCAAAGCAACAAAGCAATTTCTTTTTATATGTCTTGGAATAGATTGATACGCATTGCAAAATTTTTCAGCATTCAACATTCCAAAATCAAACGATTCATCATTTAAATATTCTTGAGCAATTGAGTCACAAGTATGCTCGCTTATGGCAAAATTTTCATTACCAAGATTATTCAGAAATTCGTCCATTTGTTTCTGCTTATATGATTCTTCCTTTTCAGACAGAACACTCTTTATGGTTCCTTGCAACCGCTCTAGTTCATTCTCAATCTCATTATAGGATGAATCTAACATTGTATTATGTTTCCAGCCATCCACATTTTCATACAAGAGAGTTTCCTTTACAGAAACGACATAATCTTCCATCTTTTGGCAAAACGCATTATAATCTTCAACAAACACCCCATGCTTCGCATACCAATAGAGTTTGCAGCACAAACACATTATCGATATTGGGCTAGTAAATTTCTTGTCTTGCAAAGCTTTTTCAAATGCTCTCATGGTTTTTTGACCAGATTCATCATCCAACATAAACCACTCGTACATTTTGTTGAAATAGTAATCATTTTTCAAATCAAACCATATTGATTCCTTTATAAGATTATTAAGACGTCCTGTTTCAATATAATTTAAAGAAAACCAGTCTTTCCAAACATCAGTCCATTTTTTAGAATAGTTTTCAATAGTATAAATATTACTTAATGAATCAATTTTTCGAAAAGTTTTTTCAAATTTTTCATAGGGTAGTATTGGGTATTTCTTTAATATTTCCGCTTCATTCTTTTCATTATCATGGGTTCCCTTTGCAAAAGCTCGTTCCATAGCATTACTTTGACCAATATCAGCCGCAACAAACCACCCCGTATAATACGCGTATTGATGGCTAAAGAAATCGGCAATCAACAGTCTATTGAATTCTTCATTGGATAAAAATTCATCTTCTATCTTTTCGATAAAATGTTGAAAATCAGACAAAGAATGTTTTAACGCTCTATAATTATTCGCCCCGATAATCTCTAGAACCAGCTGAATATTTAGCCTAAAGTTCTTAACCACATTCCAAGCTCTATCCCCAATCGGATGGTTTCCTGATATACTCCAAAAATTCCACACATCATCAAAGGATGTCTGAATCTGAAATTCCTTGCCAATGATCTTTTCTTTGGTGCTCGACAAATGATGAAGCGTAGATTTATCCTTTTGGCATTTTTGAGCCTCTTCCCATTTATCCTTATCAGCAAGCAATATGCAGGGAACATGTAAATGTTCTACATATTCATTCAAATAGCCCAACAGTTCAGGAAGAGGCATGTCAGCACGTTCAACATCATCAAAAACGACAACAGTTCTCTTTAATGATTTCCCCTTTTCTTTAAGATACGAATCTGCAAAAACAGACACTGAATTTCCTGCAATTGGGATAACTGGATTTTCACTAACAGCCCCCGCGATTTTACCAACCAAGGAAACAGCCCGCGGAATTGCCTTAAAAACAGCCGAATTCAATATGGGGTGTATTTTTTCAAGAACCCTTTTATCTATCTCTTCGCGAGATTTCGCCCCAAACAGACTTACATATACAACCGTATATTTTTCGCAATCCGTCAACCAATCTTTAATTTCTTTTTTTTCGTCGCCAAGATATTGCTTGATAAAAAATGTCTTACCCGAGCCCCAGCAACCCGTAATTAACACGGCGTAATCTGGAGAAGTTTCATGTTCCAGATAGTAGTTCAAGAATTCTTCAATATGTTTGTTGCTATTGGACATATTTTTCCTTTATCGATTTCTGCGGATTATCTCAAAACATTTATTTTTCATTTGTATTTTTCGAAATTGTTGATGCCATTTCAATAAACTCTTGTGTGCGGGCAAACTCTATGTCTACAACTTCTCTAATCCTCTCTACGGGATGGACAATTGTTAAACCACTGTTTTCTTCTTGAGCCATCATCTCACGACCAGTTTGTTTACTAATCATAACATTTCTATAAGTTATGTAGTCGCTCAAAATTCCAATTAAATTCGCTCTCTCATTTGAGGATGTCCCTTCTATAGATATAATTTCAGGGCGACTGATTACAGGACCACCAGAATTACCCGGATAAGCCTGAGCATCTACTAAAAATGTAGGATTTTCTCCTTCACGCACAAAAGCATCCTGAATTCTAGATATACAACCCAGTCGACATATTGGTGATTTTATAGTTTCAACAAGATTCATGGGAAATCCTAATGCATACACAAAACATCCCTCAGTAACACCAGTATTTTGCATTTCTTTCAATGACAATGCATTTGTTTGCAGATTGAATGCACCCCATATTGATTTATCATCTATCAATTTCTGTGGAAAAAACCGCATTGCAATCACATCTGTACTTTCGTTTGGATGTTCCGAATATAACCGACTGTTATTTTCATCAAATAAGTTGACTCTGTAATCCCTAAGGAATTGTTCATCCATTGTGTTAAATCGAATGTAAATATTACTACAGCCATTTACAACATGCTTATTTGTTATAATATAATACGTTACATCGTTAGGATCTTGTTCGCCTTTACGAGAAACAATAAATCCAGAACCAATCCAATTTTTGGAAATGCCATCATTGGACACTCCTATCGCCAAAACAGCATTCATAAAGAAATTAGGGATTATCGCCATATTGAACCATCCTTATTCATTTTTTACATTATTAGGATCTATTTTGCGGTCGAAAATTTCGACTGCAACCGATCATTTTCGTGAAGTCAAGAAAATGATAATCCATCCCTGTTTTCAAGGTCGCAAATTGCGACCTTGATGTTTTTTGATAATTGGAGGTTGCAAATTGTGACCTCCAATTTTTCGCCAAAAGCCCCACTCCATGGTTAAATGTCTCGAATTCAATACGTTTAAAACAGACGCCATCTGGCGAAGTCACAAAATGTGACTTCACGAACATCATTTTGTCGACTCCAGCAAGATAATCCTTTGTTCCACGCACAGCCATCTTTACACCTTCTTCAGAACATCAGCAATAAGCTTGGAATCCAATAGTTCAAATGCAAAACACTTCTTGCCCAAATCCTTCAGCGACGCCCCAATATGGTACAAGATTTTTCCATCAATAATCATAAAACGATCATGCATCTTTTCTGTATATTTTAAATCAAGCTGAGGATACTGTTCGTTGAATTTCTTTACATCCAGCTCTTTTAATTTTGCCTTTGAAGATGTGTAAACCGTTACCGCGACTCCTTCTTTTTTCGTCACGAGCCGTTCAAGAACAGACAAATCAACATAGCTATCAATCAGCACAATTTCTTTTTTTGCCTGGGCAATAAAATTTTCAAATTTTGCATAGGCGTCAAAAATTTGCCCTTGGAAGAAGATTCCCTGGGTATTGTCAATTGAATATTTATCCATTCGGCAAAACAGTTCATTTATCTTCTTGTCAGATTCAACCTGATGCATTTCAAGTGAATCAAGGCGACTAAAAACCTGGGCATTTGCCAACAGGAACTTTCGCATAGCCACAAAGGCTTTCATAATCTGGATACTAGCCTTCACAGCGGTTTCGCTTTTCAACACCGCAGAAAGCATGGCAACTCCCTGTTCTGTAAAGACATAGGGTAATTTTTTTATGTTCGTTCCGCGCCTATTCCCGCTAACGTTCAAAGTCGCAAATTGCGACTTTGAAGAATCTCCAGATTGAACAAGAAGTTCTTGAGCCTCAGGATTTGATAACTGAAAGCAAAATTCACTTGGAAAACGCTCAATATTACGCTTGACCTGTTCATTCAAACGCTTGGTTTCAACGCCATACAATTCCGCTATATCGCGGTCAATCATCACCTGTTGCCCGCGTACAGCAACAATCTTATTCTGTATTACGGAGATTTCGTTTTCCATTTTTTCCTTTGACTTCGGCCCTTCGGCAGGCTCAGGGATCTTCGCTTATCCTCTCTTTATCTCCTTAAGCTTCTGCGCCATCTGCTTGCGGACTTCAGCGAGTTCCTTTTCCAGGCGATCGATATCCTTCTGAACGGCATCCACGTCGATGGGAGCTTCTTCTTCGAAGGTATCCACATAACGCGGGATATTCAGGTTGTAGTCATTCGCCTTGATTTCGTCAAGGGTAGCCACAAAACTGTACTTTTCTTCGCCGCCAAAGCTCGGATCTTCCAGGTAGGTTTCGTAGGTTTCAACAATCTTCGCGACATCTTCTTCGCGGAGAGCATTCTGGTTCTTACCCTTTTCGTAATGGTCTTCACCACTGGCATCAATAAATAACACCCGGTCATTTGCACCACGATTTTTGCGGAACACCAAGATACACGCAGGAATACTCGTTCCATAGAACAGGTTTGCAGGCAGACCAATAACCGCATCCAAGAAGTTGAACTTTTCGATAATCGTCTGACGAATCTTGCCTTCGCTTGAACCACGGAACAACACGCCATGCGGAAGCACAATGCCCATACGCCCCGTAGAATCATCAAGGCTGTGCAAGAAATGCATCACAAAGGCATAATCGCCCTTGGATGCCGGCGGAACGCCCCAATCAAAGCGTTTAAACGGATCAAGGTCCGCCGTCATTTTCGCCTTTTTATCACCCTCGGCCACATCACTCAAGAAACCGCTATCCCACTTATCCAGAGAGAAAGGCGGATTAGCCACGATGCACTGGAACTTCATGAGTTTATCGTTTTCGATATTGCCCGGGTTAGAAAGCGTATCGCCCTGCCAAATGGTCGCATTGTCCACACCATGCAAGAACATATTCATGCGGCAAAGAGCCCAAGTCTGCATGTTCTGTTCCTGACCATAAATGCTAACCTTCTTGCTACCAGCCTGCTTAAAGCCCTTAAGCAGCAAACCGCCGCTACCGCAGGTGCCATCATAAAGGCGATCGTTTTCCTTTGGCTTCACCAATCGCGCCACCAGTTCCGAAACAGAGCTCGGTGTATAGAACTCGCCACCTTTCTTACCCGCATCCGATGCGAAGTTCGCTATCATATATTCATAGGCATCACCAATGATATCAGCCGAACTCAACTGCGACGGGCGTAAATCCAAGTCCTTGAAATCTTCGAGCAGGTTCTTTAAAATTGCGTTCTTTTCACGCGGTTCTCCTAAATTCACCGTTGAATTAAAGTCAATGGCGCGGAACACGTTATGCAACTTGGCGCTATTGTTGTTTTCGATCGCAGCCAAGGCAACGTTGATTTTCTGCCCAATTTTCGCATCATTACGCTTCTCATACAAGTAGTCGAAAGTAGAATCGTCATCCATGACAAATCGTTCTCGACTCATCGCGCGTTCAACACGCTGTTTGTCGCCCTTGTATTGCTTTTCGTACTTTTCTCGAGTTTCTTTGTAGACATCGCTGAGATACTTCACAAAAAGCATCGGCAGGATGTACTCCATATAAACCGAGCTGTTGATTTTCCCGCGGAAACTGTCGCAGGCTTTCCAAAGAACCTTTTCGATTTCTTGTTTAGTCGTCATTATCCTTATCCTTTAATTAAATCCGTGTATATCTTGCGAAGCATGATCTCGCTCAGTTCGGCCTTTTTCTTTGTCAATTCCGAGAGCAAGATCTGTTCGCGTTCTGAAAGTCGCATTATCGCGCCAATAATCTTCTGTTTTTCAAGCGGCATGTCGCCAATAGGCAAATCAGCAAAGAAGCTGGAGCTGATTGTGCCAAATGCAACAGAGCCACTCACATTCTTGTATATCTCTTGCAGGGTTTCACGCTGGCGCAGCACCCACAATACATAAGCAGGGTCCACCTTGGACTTGTCCACCCGAATAATTGCAAAATGGGACGGAACGACGAAATTTTCGGAACCCGTATCAATCATTACTGCCGTATAGGGGGCGCTGAGGCGAACTAGAATGTCTCCCACCTTCGTCAAAAAATCCTTTTTCAGGGGTTCTTTGGTCAAGTAAGGTTCTGCAAGACCAACATCAAATACGCCGGCATCTTTGATGCACCGGAGGCTCAACAGGCGGTAAAATTGCGTTTTTTCCGCAATTTCGGCCCCTTTCGCCTGTTTTCGGGCTGTAACAAGCCCTGTTCTAACAGTTGCTACGTCTTTCAAAAACATTTTGTAATGGTTGATTTGTGATTTTCTTTAGTAATATAGCCTATTTTTCCGAGAAAAGCAAGTGTTTTTGAAGAAAAATTTTTGTCATCGGCATTTTGTGATAATTCAATTTGCGAATCTGCATAATAATTCAAAGTTTTTATGCAGATTCGGGTTTTTCTGGGGATTATTTATGTAATTCCGTTCCCAAGACCTTTTCCATCGAAATCCACGAAACTCCGTTTTCGAAATACTTGGTTTCGAATGTACGGAAACCTTCGCATTCGTAGAAAGAGACTGTCTCCGGCACATCGCCACTGGTATCGAGCCATGCGCGGGTATGCGGCAAGAGGGATTGAATTTCATGCAACAGAATGCGACCGTAGCCGTTTTTCTGAAATTCCGGCAGAACCATCAGTCGGCCAATAAAAAGCGAGCCGCCATCAACGCGACCGCGGACTGAGCCGATGATTTTTCCATCATCCGCAAGCATCTTGAGCGTCGTATACTTCGGAAATTCTGCGAGCGCATGTTCCACAGTTTCGGTCAAGGTTGGTGCATCGAGCCAATTCAGGCTTTCAGCAACAGGGCGAAACGCCTTGTACTGAAGGTTTAAAATTTCCGGGACATCGTCTACTGTTGCAATTTCGATTTTCATTATAACTATTTCTAGAACCGTCTCGAGTGCTTGCAGTACGCTTCGTATTCTTCGCCGAAGTCGCGGCGGAGGCGGCGTTCTTCGCTGAACACCTGCACCATCATGATGACAAAGAAAGCCACGAGCACGACGGCAGCTTGCCAGTGCCACAGCCACACGGCGGCACCCACGAGGTAAACGAGAGTCCCGGTCAGCATCGGATTACGGTTAATCTTATACGGACCTTCAATCATCAGGTGCTGCGTACGCGGGGCCACTTCGTGGCCGAAAGCATCCATCGGGTTGCCCTTACCGCGATTGCGCATGTAGACGATTGTCCAAATGCTCAGCACAAGGCCAACAAACATCACGACAGGAGCCACAATGCAACGCCCCGTATCAATCGGCCAAAGAGCGGGCATACCAGACGCAAGCCACATAATTGTCGGGATCAAGGCGACGAAAAGAACTCCGCCCAGCAAGCACCCAAAGAAATCACTTACACGTTTCATATTCATCCTCCTTTCTGATA
>JAEEGG010017779.1_pt1 | contig 14572 bp, 14 predicted proteins | sample 9134161 | NCBI WGS metagenome assembly JAEEGG01 (sample SAMN16246543, study PRJNA631951) | gut metagenome | biome: gut microbiome; feature: rumen; material: CR-attached | host: Bos | place: Iran: Karaj | collected 2018-10
AAATTACAGGATCCTATTTTAGTTAGATTTACAAAGGATTTCGACGGAGTTAAGAAATCTGGAGTTATTAAAACAACTATGGGTAAGATTATTTTTAACGAGTCAATTCCACAAGATCTTGGCTTTGTAGATAGATCAGTTAAAGGAAATGAATTTAAGTTAGAAATTGATTTCTTAGTTACTAAAAAAGAACTTGGAAAAATTATAGACAAATGTATTAGGAAATATGGATTTACAGTTTCAGCAGAAGTTGTAGATAATATAAAAGCTACTGGATATAAATATTCTACACGTAGTGGTATTACTGTTGGTGTTGCTGATATGCAAATCCCTGGTGTAAAAGAAGAACGTATTAAAGAAGCTGAAGCTAAGGTTGAGAAGATTACAACTCAATATAGAAGAGGACTACTTTCTAACGAAGATAGAAGAAATTCTGTTATTTCCGTTTGGGAAGAGACTACTAAAACAATTACCCAAGACTTGATGGATGGGTTAGACAGATTAAATCCAGTTTATATGATGGCACATTCAGGAGCCCGTGGTAATGTTAACCAGATTAGACAACTTGCTGGTATCCGTGGACTTATGGCTGATACATCAGGTAAAACGGTTGAGATACCTATTAAATCAAACTTAAAAGAAGGTCTTGATGTTCTTGAGTACTTCATATCATCTCACGGATCTAGAAAAGGTTTGGCAGATACAGCTCTTCGTACAGCTGACTCTGGTTACTTAACAAGACGTCTTGTTGATGTCAGCCAAGAAGTTATTATTTACGAAGATGATTGTGGAACTGAAAAAGGTATTGCAGTTGAAGATATTACTGAAGGTAAGGAAATAATTGAACCATTAGCTGAAAGAATTACTGGTAGAACGGCTCTAAATGATGTAGTTCATCCAGAAACGAATAAAGTTATCGTAAAAGCTGGTGAAATTATTTCTGATGATAAAGCAAATGAAATTTCTAAAGCAGGAATTACAAAAGTTTGGATAAGATCAATTCTTACATGTCATGCAAAACGTGGTGTTTGTGCTAAATGTTACGGCTCGAACTTAGCTACTGGTAAAGCTATAAATATCGGTGAAGCTGTTGGTATTATTGCTGCTCAATCAATTGGTGAACCTGGTACACAGCTTACGATGAGAACATTCCACACTGGTGGTGTCGCAGCTGCAGGAGGAGATATTACACACGGTTTGCCTCGTGTTGAGGAAATTTTTGAAGCTAGAAAGCCTAAGGGACTTGCAGTTATCACTGAAATAAAAGGAAAAGTTACTATTAGTGATGTTAAGAAGAAACGTGAAGTTACGGTAACAGATCCTGATGGAGATGCAAAGACCTATTTAATACCATTTGGTTCAAGATTAAAAGTAGCTGAAGGCGACTTCGTAGAAGCCGGAGATGAGCTAACAGAAGGTTCTGTAAATCCTCACGATATCATTAGAATAAAGGGCGTTGACGCAGTTCAACTTTATATGCTTCGTGAAGTTCAAAAAGTTTATAGAATGCAGGGTGTTGATATCAACGATAAACACATAGAAGTTATTGTAAGACAGATGCTTAGAAAGATAAAGATTGAAAACCCTGGGGATACAAACTTCTTGCCTGGAATCATGGTAGATATGTATGAATTCGAAGAGGAGAATGAGAGAGTAGAAAAAGAAGGTGGAGCACCTGCAACAGGTAAGCAAAACCTACAAGGAATTACAAAGGCAGCTTTAAATACAGAATCATTCTTATCAGCTGCTTCCTTCCAAGAAACAACTCGTGTTCTTACAGATGCAGCTATTAAAGGCAAGAAAGATCCGCTTGTTGGACTTAAAGAAAATGTTATCATTGGTAAGTTAATTCCAGCAGGAACTGGTATGAGTAGATATAAAGACATAACTATTAATACTATGGAAGACGAAGAAATTGTTGGAGAAGAAAAAGTTGAAGAATAAAAATAATGGGAGTGCGAAAGCATTCCCATTATTTTTTTGGACGTCTCCAAGTCTATCTGTCACTAGTCTTTACATATAAAAGTGTCACAACATGTTCCGTCTGTTGTTTTTGCTTTGCCAGACATATTTGATACGTCTAATTCTTTTGCTGTGCAAAAATGGTCTGCCCAATGTACACAGGTATCTACGCTACAGTGTACAGGCATTTTTTGAGGATTACTCATAGTATCACTCTCCTTTACTAGTATTGTTTCCAATTATTTTTTTAAAATTCGCTTTAACAATATTTCTTTTTAGAGAGATAATGTAATATACGAAAGCTTAATATATGTAATAAGGTGCGAATATTTGCAGGAAGTCTACCCGTCGACCGAAGACGAGCCGGCTGATGCGAGTCGCGGGAGTAATTGGGTGACTTCCGTCGCAAATCCTGAGCACCGCTACATATATTAAGCTTTCGTAAGGCAAATATTATCATATAATAGGAATCAAGTTAGCCCCTAAGGGGTGTAATTGTAAAACAGTTCGTAAATTGGCTGAAGCTCCCTCTATACCCATAATCTTTGCATAGACTTCTATTTGAGGCGATGCTAAAATAAAAATCGTAGGTGAGACACGTCACCACGAAAATTTATTTATGGAGGGTTTTACAATGCGAAAGATGAGAAAATTCATTTCACTTGCAGTTGTATTCACTATGCTTTGTTCATTTATACTCACCGGTTTTGCTAATGCGGCTAGTGATATAGAAGGAACAAAATATGAGGAGGCAATTGCAAAACTTGCGGCTCTTGATACTATTAAAGGGTATGAAGATGGGACCTTTAAACCTGAAAATACAATTACAAGAGCAGAGCTTGCAACAGTAATCACCTTTATTTTGGGATTACAAGATGCTGCAGACTTAGCTAAAGACAACCCAACAAAATTTAGCGACGTCAAAGTAAATGAGTGGTATACAGGGTATATCAACATTGCAGCAAACGAGAATGTTATCGCAGGATATCCTGACGGAACATTTAAACCAAACGAACAAGTTTCTTATTCTGAAGCTGTAACTATGCTTGTTAATTCTTTAGGATTAAAGCAAGTAGTAGATAAAGCTGGCGGAACATGGCCAAGTAATTATATGTCAAAGGCTTCTCAACTTGGTATTACAAAAGTTTTATCAAGTGTAGATGGAGCAGCTAGTGCAAAACGTGGAGACGTATTTATGATGGCATGGGAAACACTTCTTCAAGACCAATGGGGAGCTACAGGCTTCAACGACTTAGGAGAAATAAACTATGGTAATTTGCACAAAACATTGCTTGAGAGCAAATATCCTGACTATGTTTACAACAATAATGGAAAAATGGAAGCAAAATATTTTGAAGAAATTTTAGTATTAAACACACCTGCAACAAAGGATACTTTAAAATCTAATCAAGTAGAAATAGAGTTAGAAAATATAGCAGATATGATTAATGTTACTCTAGATAAAGCATCAGATACAAAACCATATATGAGTGACAATAGCGGAGATAGAATAGTAATCAATTTACCTGAGGATATGGATGCTTCAACTTTACTTGGAAAAGAAGTTACAATATTCTTTGGTAAAGATAACGAAGTAAAATATATTAAGGCTACAAGCGATGCAATAGAAAAAGGCGAATTAGAGAGTATTGATTTGGCAAACAACAAAGTTAAAATCGATGGCACTAAATATGCCTTTGCAAAGGATGCAGATATATATGTAAACAATGTTGAACTAAACGATGAAATAACTAATATCGACGATGAGGATATTAATACAAAATTAGCTTATGTTAGCAACTTAATGGATAATATGGATGGAATAGTAAAAGTTGAAACACTTATGAATTCTTCAAATAAAATCACATCTTTACAAGTAACTGTTGCTGGGACATTTAATATTGCAACAGTTGATGCAAACGATCAAGATTATAGATTTGAACAATTTATAGTTAAGAGCATTCGTTCAGATAGTACAGTTGTAGATTTAAATGGAACAAGAAAGTTCAAGATAGATGATATTTCTGAAGAAGATAGTAATGTAGTTGTAGTTAAAAATGGAAAAACAGTAGATGCGTCTGAAATAGAGACTGAAAATGTTATTCAATTAAGCAAGAACACAGACGGAAATATAAGGGTTATTAACGTAACCGACAATCAAGTAACAGGTACTTTAGATAGAGTAGCAAGCGGATATACTTTGAGAATTGACGGAACATCTTATGAGATTGGTCAAAATGCAAAATTATCTACTGAAAACGATATAGAGGAAACTGTTAATATGAATTCTGATATTTCAACATTACTTGATTCTGAAGTTACACTTTATTTAGATGGTAATGGTAACTATATATTAGCAATGGGCGAAAGCGAAGTAACTCTTGCTATGCAATATGGAATAGTTGCTAGAACTCCACAAGCTTCTGATATCATGTATGACGATAATGATGAACCATATTTAAGATTGCAAATTATTGATGAAAAAGGCAATAAGATTGCTTACAAGATAACTGGGGATAATGACGATATGTTCAAACAAGCTAAAGGCAACGATATCGTTAGAGTAGTAGCAGATGGTGGAAATGACTGGACAGATGAACTATTAGTAGCTTTCACAAAAGGTACACTAATTGGCTTCTCAACTGATAGCACAGGCAAAACAATAAAAGTAACAAACTTAACAAAACTTGAAAACACCGGTGCAAATATTCCAAATGGAATCGAATTAGATGATACTACTACTTTATCTGTATTAACAATTCCAGATACTGATACTGCAGTAAAGGATTCAACAAGATCATTTAAGGATAATGCAGGCAAGACTTACTATGTAACAGACAATACAATTATATTAAACAAACATGCAGACAATATTGAAGTTGTAGATGGATGGGGAACATTAGTAAGCAATACTAACCAAGCTGAAAATATGTTAAGAGGAACAAACCCATATACAATCTTTGAAACAAAATCAAGAATAGTTAAGTATTTAATAGTAAATGATGACGGAACAAATTATCAAGCAACTCAAGATAGATTCGGTGTAATTACTGATATTTCTGTTGGTAAGAATAGTGACGGAGATAAGGTATGGCAGGTAACTGTTTATACAGATGGCGATGAAGCAACGTACGATGTAGCAGGTGTTGATACAGATATTAATGCAGTATTATTTGGTGAAGAAGGCGACTTTGTAAGATATGATATTAAGAATGATAAATTTATTCAAGAAGATGAAAATGATATAAAAATAGCAATGCAAGATTTCTTAGATGATGCAGATTATGATGGTTTCATTGAAGACCAAGTTTCAGACAGAGATCAAATGATAGTTGATGAAATCCTTGGAAACCTAGTAGTATTCAAGAAAGTTGACGGTGAAGCAATTGATCCTATCAGTGTAGCAGATGATGCGGTTGTTTATGATTTAAGTGGAAATGAACCAGAAATGAGTAAGTTAAGTGAAATAGAAGGCAGAATGATTATGTTCTTAGACACAGATAATGATACTTCTGAATATGAAATAATAATCATTTTAGAATAAAATACAAAGGGGGGATAGAACCCCCCTTGTACATATTTAAATATTTTTTAAAAAAAGTTATAAATATTCTTTATTTTTTTATTTTAATATTGTATCATTAAGAAGTATGATTGATATGAATTACAAATTGATTAAATTTTCCAAAGGAAAATTTAATTTAATTGTCGAATATTACTGTGATTTGGGAAAAAAGGTATTTTTAATGTACAAATGAGGAGAGGTGTTTTTAGTGTTTAATTCTATGTTTGGAAGCCTTGATAAAATTGGACGAGGGCTTGATGCTTCATGGGCAAAAAATGAAGTTATCTCTTCAAATATTGCCAATGTAGATACCCCCGGTTACAAGAAAAAGAAAGCTGTGTTTGGTGATTTGCTAAACGACGAGCTTTCTTCAGCTACTTTAAAAACAACTCATGCAAAACATATGCAAATCGACAAAGACACAAAAGGTATTATAATTTCGCGTGATTTATCTACTGCGAATATGAGAACAGACGAAAATAATGTTAATATAGATGAAGAAATGTCAGATTTAGCTAAAAACCAGATTTATTACAACGTACTATCTCAACGAGCAACCGGTGAGATAAATAAATTAAGAAGTGCAATACAAGAATCTTAATTTTAGAAAGAATTACGGAGGGTATGATTATGGGTTATTTTAGTTCGCTTGATGTGAGTGCTTCAGGAATGAGTGCACAAAGATTGAGAATGGATTTAATTTCTCAAAATATTGCAAATGCAAATACGACTAGAACAGAAAATGGTACACCATATAGAAGACAAACTGTACTTTTAGGGACTAATGCTACGAATCCGTTTTCAAATTACTTAACTGGTTCGGCAAGATCTATTTTAGGAGACGGAAAAGTTAAAATAAAGGGAATTGTACAAGACCAAACTGATTTTAGAAGAGTATATGAGCCAGACAATCCTGAAGCTGATGAAGATGGATATGTTTCTTATCCAAATGTTGATATAGTTACTGAAATGGTAGATATGATTTCGGCTTCTCGTTCTTATGAAGCTAACGTTACGGCTTCTACTGCTTCTAAAAATATGGCAATGCAGGCTATAAATATAGGTAGATAATTAAGGAGGATACATAAATGAGTATAAATATTAACTCTGTAGCGAATATGCCAAAGCTAGGGATGGCTAATGCTACTGCAAAACCAGTTCAGAAAACTAGTACAAGTTTTGGAGAAGTTATAAATGATGCAATAAACAAAGTTAATTCACTTCAAGTGGAATCAGACCAAAAAACTGCGGATTTCATTTCTGGAGTTTCAGATGATATCCACTCGGTTATTATTGCTGGATCTAAAGCAGATCTTGCGTTACAAATGACATTGCAAGTTAGGAACAAGGTAATGGATGCATATAAAGAAATTATGAATATGCAAATATAGTTTTTCCTTAATTTGTGTAAAGGTGGTGTGGTAGTTTGCTGGATGGACTTTCTAAAATGATATCTCAATATAAGTTAAAATGGGATGCAATGGATAAAAACCAGAGGCTTAGAATTATATTATCTATAATAGTTATAGTCGCGAGTGCGGCGGTGGCGGTTGCTTTTGTAACTAACCCGAATTATACGACGCTTGTTACAGCATCTACTACTGAAATAGGAGAAATGAGTAAAACTCTTACAGCTTCTAATATAGAGCATAAAATAACGGGAGCTAATACTACAATTGCTGTAAAAGAAAAAGATTTAGATGCTGCTCAAATTGCACTTTCTCAATCAGGACTTATTACGAGCGGAATTAAGTTTAATGATGCTTTAGAACAAATATCTTTTTCCACGACTCAAAGTGATAAAGATAAAATATACAAAGAATATTATGAATCTAAACTTGCTGAAAAGTTAGTTAAAATGGATTGTATAAGAGCGGCTGTTGTAACATTTAACACTCCTCAAAAAAGTGTATTTTTAACAGCTACTGAAGAAGATGCGCCTACGGCAAGTGTTATGATAACACCTTCTGGGACATTAACAGCTAACCAAGTAGAAGGAATTATAAAAATGGTTGCTGCTAGTGTTGAAAGGCTTAATGAAAGAAATGTAACGGTTTTAGATAATAAAGGAAATATATTAAGTCAGGCAGATGACTTCCAAGCTACAGGTGTAAGTAGTAAGCAACTTGAATTTCAAGCTCAAAAGAAAAGTGAAATTGAAAAACAAATTAGACAATTACTTGCTGCGGTTACAGATGAAGTTGTTGTAATGGCTAATGTTATTTGCGATTTTGATCAAGAAACGACGGCAGCGGTAAAATATGAAACCCCTATTGAAGATTCAGATACTGGCTTACTAATAAGCAATAGTACGTTAAAAGAGAATCTTCAAAACATGGATATTGGATCTGTTCCCGGAACAGATGCTAACCAAGGAACTGGTGCTACAATAACTAGTTCTGGAAGTGGGGGTACTTACTCAAAAACAGATATAACGAGTAATTATCAACTCAATGAAGAAAGAAAAGAAAAAGTTAAGGGCTTAGGGAATATAGATCCGGAAAAATCTTCTATTACCGTTAGTTTAAATTACGGAATAGAATTCCAAGAAGCACCTGACGAGGAAACAATAGATAATATAACTAAGATGGTTAATACTGCAACTGGAATAAATCCAGATAGAATAACCATAGCTTCATTTAAAATCACACCCAAGGTCGAAGAAGAAATAAAGATACCTATAGATTGGATGGGACTCCTTTCTAAGTATGCGCCATATCTATCAGCAATAATAATAATTTTAATTTTGGTAGTCTTTATTTTGAAATTAAAAGATGGAGAGAGCTTCGGAGGAGGAAGTTTTGCTAGTGCAGGAGCGTCTGATGCTGGCGCAGTATTTAATGCTACTGTTGGTGATGACGATGATGATACTACTATAAAAGAATTAGATAATAATTCTGAAGTAAAACAACAGATAAATAAATTTATAGAAAAGCAACCAGATATTGCGGCTGGTATGCTTAGGAACTGGATATACGAGAACGAAAAACAAGGTGGTCAATAAAAGGTGGCCAATAATTGGAGGTGAGTATTATGGCAGAAGCAGCAAAAGCTGAAGAACAACAATCGGCAGAACAACAAGCCGAAGCAAAGAACGCAGCAAGTGCACCTAAAAGTAATATGCGTCAAAACCTAACAGGCAAGCAAAAAGCTGCAATGTTTTTGATTTCTATTGGACCAGATAAATCTGCCGAAATACTACGACATTTAAAAGATGAAGAAATAGAGGAAATTACTAAAGCTATTGCGGGAATTAAAAAATTAAAAAATACATATCAAGATAAAGTTATAGAAGAATTTTATCAATTATCTTTAGCTCAAGAGTATATAACTGAAGGTGGTATAAACTATGCTAAAGAAATTTTAGAGAAAGCGTTTGGTTCATCTAAATCAGAAATACTTTTAAAGAAGATGACTGCGTCTTTAAAATCAAACGGGCCATTTGATTTTGCAAAATCTATGGATCCTGTAAAAATAGCGCAACTTATAAAAGATGAGCATCCTCAAACGATTGCTTTAATACTTTACAATATAAAGTATCAGCAATCAGCAACTATACTTGCTATGTTGCCTAAGAATCTTCAAGCAGATGTGGCTAGAAGAATAGCGATGATGGAAAAACCTTCTTATGATATAGTTAAACAAGTAGAAGAGATTCTACAAAAGAAAATATCTTACGATTATATGAATGATGAAATGAATTCTACTATAAGTGGTGTAGAGACATTAACAGAAATCTTAAGAGCGGTAGATCGTGGAACAGAACAGAATATTATGGAATACTTAAAGAAAGAAAATAGTGAAGTAGAAGAAGAAATTAGGAAGAAATTATTCACATACGAAGATATCATTAAACTTGATGATAAGAGTATTCAAAGAGTATTGCGTGATATTGATAATAGTGTATTGGCACTTGCTATCAAAGCTTCTACGAAGAATATTCAGGATCTATTATTCAAGAACTTGTCTAATCGTGTTGCTGACTTAATTAAAGAGGAAATTGAAATTATGGGACCTGTTAGGGTTCGTGATGTAGAGAAGGCGCAAGATGAGATTGTTATGAAGATAAGAGATCTTGAAAAAGCAGGGGAGATCGTAATTAGCAAAGGCGGAGAGGAGGATGTTTTTGTCTAATTTGATAAAATCGGGTAAGGTTATAGATTTAGGAATACCCGTAAATGTTGGTGTAACATATGCTTTTGATAGTAGTAAAAATCTTATAAAAGAAAAAAACGCTATAATTAAATCTGCAATACCGATGAGTGATGAAAATACAGAGGGTGCTACCTCTGGTTTACAGATAAATTCCATATGCAATGTTCCACAGGAAAATATGCCTCAATATGTACAAGATGCTAAAAAAAGTATAGATGAATATTATCAAACTGAAATGCAAAGAGCCTATGAAGAGGGCCTAAAAAAAGCAGAGCAAGAAGCAATGAATATGATTGAAGAGGCAAAAGCCGAAAGAGAAAGAATTTTAGAAGAAGTAATAAGCTTAAAAGAAGGCTTAAAAGCTGAATATCAGGAAGAACTAAAAAATACTGAAAAGGAACTTTTAGATTTGTCGCTTAATATTGCTGAAAAGATTATAAATTACGAAGTAGAAAAAAGCGATAATTACGTTTTAGGAATCGTAAAAGATGCCTTAGATAAGGTTATGAGCAAGAAAGATGTGATTGTTAAACTTTCTACTGCTGATTACTATACGGTACTTTCTAATAAAAAATATTTAATGGCAAATGTTAAGGGCTTTGGAGAGGTTGATTTAGTTCAAGATGAGTCTATGGAACCAGGAAGTTTAATAATAGATACTCCACTTGGGGTTATAGATGGTAGTATTCAAGTTAGAATGGACAATATTCAAAAAGTTATTACGAGTATATTAAATGAAGAGTAAAAGTAAAGGACGGTGTTATTGTGGCTATAGATTTATCAAAATATAAAAGCGTAATAGATGCTGCAAACCCGATCAATTATTTAGGATATGTAACTCAGATAGTAGGTCTTACAATTGAGTCAAAGGGACCACAAGTTAGTATTGGCGAGATTTGTACGATAAAAACTGAAGATAAGGATATACGAGCTGAAGTGGTAGGTTTTAAAAATTCCAAAGTACTACTTATGCCACTTGGCGAGATGCAAGGAATTGGGCCAGGTCAGCCCATTTTTGCTAATGGTGAAGTATTAAGAGTAAAAGTTGGCCCTCAATTAATAGGTAGAGCTTTAACTGGTTTAGGTTATGCGATGGACGGAAAACCTGAAATCGAATCAGATGAATATTATCCTGTTTTAAATGATCCACCACAACCTTTATCTAGAAAAAGAATAAGAGAGCCTCTTCCAATGGGAGTTAAAGTTATAGATGGATTGCTTACTATAGGAAAAGGTCAAAGGGTAGGAATATTTGCCGGAAGTGGTGTAGGAAAGAGTACATTACTTGGTATGATAGCTAGAAATACAAAGGCAGATATAAATGTAATTGCGCTTATTGGAGAGCGTGGTAGAGAGGTAAAGGAATTTATAGAAAAAGATTTAAAAGAAGAAGGAATGGCACGTTCTGTTGTTATAACAGCTACTTCTGATCAACCGGCATTAGTCCGTGTAAAGGCTGCTTTTTTGGCGACAGCTATTGCAGAATATTTTAGAGATCAAGGCAAAGATGTAATGCTTATGATGGATTCACTTACACGTTTTTCTATGGCACAAAGAGAAATAGGCCTTGCAACCGGGGAGCCTCCTGTTTCAAGGGGTTATACACCATCAGTTTTTTCTATGATGCCAAGATTACTGGAACGTGCAGGTAATTCGGATAGGGGGTCAATAACAGGGTTATATACTGTATTAGTAGATGGTGACGATTTGACAGAGCCTATAACAGATACGGCACGTGGTATTTTAGATGGTCATATAGTTCTTTCAAGAAAAATTGCAAATAAAAACCATTATCCAGCAATAGATGTTTTGGCAAGCATAAGTAGGGTTATGGGAGATGTTACAACTCCGGAACATAGAAGTTACGCAGGACATTTAAAAAGCCTACTTGCGACATATAAAGAAGCTGAAGACTTAATTAATATAGGTGCTTATGTAAAAGGTAGCAATAAAGATATAGATTTAGCAGTAAATAAAATTGATAAAATAAATGAGTTCTTGAAGCAACAGGTAGATGAAAACATTGAATTTGATACCACTATAGAATTATTAAAGCAAATTGCTGATATTGAGTAAAGGCAAGGTGTAAAAGATGGCATTTAGCTTTAAGTTTCAATCTATACTAGATTTAAAACAAAGAATAGAAGACCAAAAAAAATCTAAATATGGAGAAGCAAACGAAGAATTAAAAAATCAAAAAGATAAGTTAAACGTACTTATTGAAGAAAGAGATTATCAATTTGAGTTGATGAGAGAAAAAGGCAAAAACGGTTTAACTCCTAAAGAATTGATAGTATATAACAATTATATGGATAGATTAAAAAGGAGTATAGAGATTCAAACTGTTGTTGTAGAGAGAGCAAAAGCTGCAGTGGAAAAAGCAAGACTAGAACTTGTAGAAGCTGCAAAACAAAGAAAAATGTTTGAAACACTAAAAGAAAAAAAGTTAGAGGAATATTGGGAAGAGTATTATAAAAAAGAACAAGCACAGCTTGATGAAGTAGTAAGTTACAAGTATAACGGAGGTGTAAAAGATGGCGAAGAATGATTCGGATAAACCTAAAAGTGCAAAACCACTTATTATATTTGCGGTTATATTAGCGTTAGCAATTGCTATAGGCATATGGGTTTATTTAATAAGGACTAATAAATTTTTTGGATTGGGAGAGGTGTTACGCCCAAGGTTAAAAGATATTCCAATAGTTTGCTTGATATTGCCGGAAGTTACAGATCCTTCAACTAATCCGAATTTGATGTCGAGAGAGGAAATAAATCAAAAATATACGGCATTATTAGAAGAAAATGTGGAACTTCAAAAAACAGTATCTCAATTAAAAGGTCAAATTACAGATAATAAAGAACTCGAAAGTAAATATAAAATACTAGTAAAAGAAGTAGAAAGGCAGTCTAAATTAATTGCAGATTATGAAGCTAAAGTTACGGTAAGTGCTACCCAAACAGTTACAGATAGAAAGGAAAATATTAAAGATTTAGTAAAAATTTATGAAAGTATGGAAGCCAGCGAAGCAGCCAAAATACTAGAAGAAGTTGGCGAACTTAACATTAGTTTGGTCGTAGAAATATGTAGAAACATGAAGACTGCTACTTTTGCAGAGATAATGCAAAATATGAGTACAGAGTTTGCAGCCATTTTATCCGAAAGAATGGCAGCGTAGGATATAATTACATTTGCCCAAAGCCCCTAAGGTATGGTATATTATAAGTGGATACTACCACTCGGGAGGGGTGCTTATGGACAAGCTATCGGATCGCCTCGAGAATCTTAATAAAATTTCAAAAAAAATATTAAAGTATGGCTTAACAATAGTTTTAATAGCTTCTATAATTTCGAGTATATTAATTAAAAGAGCGGATAGTATTGCAACGCTGAATTTGGCTCGGGAGTTTGTTAGTGCTAATGTTCATACTTTTTGTGAAGTTATAATAGGGGCAATTTTATTTGATATGTTAATAGGAAAAGACCAAGAAAATGACCGCTAACGCGGTCATTTTTAAAATTTACAATGAAAATGCATAAAAAATAGTTGACAAGAAAAATTTAATATTATAAATTAAATATGAATTAGTTTTCTGCCGATATTTAAAGGAAGATTTTTTTAGGGAGGATGAACAATGGTACTTGAAACAAAAAACTTTGGAGAGGTAGAAATCAAGGAGGAAGATATAATATTTTTTGAGTATGGAATACCTGGATTTGAGAGTATGACTAAATTTGTTATTTTAGGTAAAACAGATTCTCCAGACGATCCATTTTTATGGTTGCAGTCCACTGAAAATCCAAATTTAGCTTTCGTAATAATGAATCCTAGAGATTTAGTATTTGATTATGAGGCTGAAATTGATATGTTCACTGCAAATCTACTAAAGATAAAAGACGAGAATGATGCTTTGATTTATTGTATAGTTACTGTACCTCAAGATATTTCCAAAATATCTATAAATCTTAAAGCACCAATAATCATAAATGCGAAAGATAATAGAGGTTGCCAGGTTGTACTTGAAAATGAAAAATACAAATTCAAACACTTAATAACAGAGGAATTTGTAAAAGCTTAGGAGGAGTGTAGAATGCTTGTTTTGACAAGAAAAAGAAATCAATCGATTGTTGTAAACGATAATATAGAAGTAACAATTATTGATATCCAAGGGGATCAAGTTAGAGTAGGTATAAATGCTCCTAAGGATGTTAAAGTATTTAGAAAAGAAGTTTATGTTGAAATGATGGAAGAGAACCAAAGAGCTGCTGAGGTTCAAATCCAAGCACTTGATATATTGAAAACAGCGATTAACAAAAATAAAAAATAGCGCAAGCTATTTTTTTGTTTTTTAGGGAAGTTTTTTGTACTTTAGGAAAGGAATGAGGTTAAATATGAATATTAGAGAAACTCAAGAAGAGAGAGAAAAAGAATTCCTTTCTGAGTTCGCTACACTAAGTGTAAATTCGAAAGGAAGGAAAGTCGCAGAAGAGAAGTGCCCTATTAGAACAGATTTCCAAAGAGACAAAGATAGGATCATATATAGTAAGTCTTTTAGAAGATTAAAACACAAAACACAAGTATTTATTTCACCAGAAGGCGATCATTATAGAACTAGATTAACTCATACTTTGGAGGTATCTCAAATTGCCCGTACTATTGCAAGAGCGTTAAGGTTAAATGAAGACTTAACCGAAGCTATTGCTTTAGGTCATGATTTAGGTCATACACCTTTTGGACATATAGGTGAAAAAATATTAGATGAGTTATATCCTGAAGGATTTAAGCATAATGAACAAAGCTTACGTGTAGTAGATGTTTTAGAAAATTTAAATTTAACGTGGGAAACTAGAGATGGTATAGTTAATCATAGTGGAGCCAATATGGCGAGTAC
>JAEEGG010017780.1_pt1 | contig 14571 bp, 4 predicted proteins | sample 9134161 | NCBI WGS metagenome assembly JAEEGG01 (sample SAMN16246543, study PRJNA631951) | gut metagenome | biome: gut microbiome; feature: rumen; material: CR-attached | host: Bos | place: Iran: Karaj | collected 2018-10
GTTGATGGTGAGCGTTCCCTTCTCCACGGATACAGCGAACTGGGCCGTCACATCGTTTCCGCTGCTGTCCTTTACGACGGGGCTTCCTGTTATGTTGACGTCATAGCTGCCTGCGTCGGTCCTGCTCAGGCTGGCGCTCATGCCGGATACGGTGTATTCAAGACCATTCTCAGCTGTGAAGGTCCCGCCGGCCACGTTGTCGATGGTCCAGCCCTCCACGGTCTTCTCGGACCCGTCGTATTTGAATTCTCCGCTGTTTGCGGTCAGAGTCACGCTGAACCTGGCGTTTCTGTTGCTTATGGTCAGGGTGCCGTAATTGACGGTGATATTATAGTTGTCCGCCTTGGTGTTGCTGTTAAGAGCGTAGCTGAAGCTGTTGTCTGCCGTGCCTACCAGAGTCCTGGTTCCGGTCATGGTATAGCTTGCGCCTTCGCCGTCTGCCCAGCCATCTTCGCTTACGGTCACTGTATCGTTAGTGAGGGCCGTACCGTCGTATTCCTTGCTGTCAGTGGCGCTCGTAAGCACGACAGTTCTCTTAGAGATGGTCATGGTACCGGTCAGCGGGGTCACGGAGAACTGGTCTGTGACGTCGTTGTTTTCGCTGTCCTTTACCACCGCTGTTCCACTGACGCTTACGGTATAGCTGCCCGCATCAGTTCCGGACACCGTCGCTGTCAGACCGGAGACAGTGTAACTGTTGCCGTCTACGGTGAAGCTGTCAGTTATGAATCCGGAGACTGTGTGCTCATGTCCGTCGTACTTGAATTCTCCGCTGTTTGCCTGGGGAGAGATCTCATATTTCGCCGAGCGGCTGGTAACGGTCAGTGTACCCTCAGTTTTGGTTATGCTGTAATTGTCTGCCTTGGTGCCGTCATTCAGGGTATAGGTAAAGCTGTTGGCGGAGCTTCCTACCACCTTCTGGCTTCCGGTGACGCTGTAGGACGCGCCTTCGCTGTCCGCCCAGCCGTCGCCGCTTACGGTTACGGTATCGTTGGTAAGGTCTGTTCCGTCGTATTCCTTGCTGCCCGTAGCGGATGCAAGAGTTACGTTCCTCTTGTTTATGGTAAGTGTTCCGTCAACGGTGTTTACGATGAACTGGGCCGTAAGGTCATTGTTCTGATCGTCCTTTACGATGGCGGAGCCTGTAACGACAGAGGTATAGCTGCCTGCGTCGGTACCGGAGACCTCTGCGCTCAGGCCAGATACGGTGTAGCTGGTACCATTTACTGTGTAGCTCAGAGTCTCGAAGCCGCTTAAGGAGTGGGATGCGCCGTCATAGAGCGCCTCCGCGCTGTTTGCGGTTACTGTGATCTCGCACTTTATCTCAACGGATGCGACTGTGCTCCAGTAGGTCTTGGTTCCGCCGTTTACCAGGGCACGGTCCACCTTGCAGATGTAATGGTGAACGCCCACGCCCTCGGTGTCATTGACCGTCAGCGTACTTTCGTTGGTGACTGTGCTGATCTCGGCGGGGATCTCTGTCCGGTTGTCGCCATTGCTGTCGCAGGCGTACCACTGGTAGGATAATCCGTAGCTGGAATCGGGCGAAGCGGCAGCGGTCACGGTGACCGTCGCGGTGTTGCTGCCGTTGTAAAGAACGGAAGCGTTGTATTCCTCGTTGTCGGGCTTGTTGATGTCGATGGTGGGATCGCCGTTGTCCCGAACGGTCAGTATGTAGATCTTGACAGTGCCGTCCTTCGACTGTACTGTCACGGTGATGGTATTCACCTCACCGGGATTCAGCTCGACTTGCTGGCTGATGGCGTTGCTGTCTCCGGCTTCGGTACCGCCGTTGGCTTTGGCGCTGGCTTTGCTCAGTCCGCTTTCCGTTACAGCAAAGACTGTGGTAGATGTCAGATCGTCAACAGCGGCGGAGGCTGCATATGTTCCGTCAGTCTGCAGCTCGAAGCTGTCCAGGGTGATGCCCGGGATATTGCTGAAGGTGAGACTTGACAGGTTGGCGTTGTCCAGATCGAGTATCACATCGGAATAGGTGACCTGCGCCGAGGCGCCGGCTTTATCGAAGGTGAAGGTCTCGGTATGCTTTGCTTCGCTGCCCAGGGATATGAGACCGCTGTCATTGTCATCTCCTGTATAGCTCTGCTTCTGCTCCAGTACCTCGCCGTTTTCATTCAGCAGGGTCACTATCAGGTTGCCGGAGGCGGTGGCGCTGAGCCTGGTATTCTGCATGTTGACCGTAACTGTAGTCTGGGGATCGCTTTCGGTCCCGTCCACGGAGAAGTCCACAACAAGCGTTACGTCCTGACCTGTGCGGACCTTGAGGTTTTCGCAGGTGACGTTTTCGTAGTTGTTGGAGCGCACCGGTTCACCCACAGTCTCGCCCGTGCCGTCCAGCACCTCCGCCATGATGTATACAGGGATACCGCTTTCCGGGATCTCCTTGGTCTCGGTATCGGTTCCCTTGACGTAGGCTGCCGCGTCAAAGATGATCTGGCAGCTGTAGCCGCCCTCATCTATCATCTTGAGGGATGCCTCGTCGCTGATGGTCACAGGGCTCAGGCCGCTGATGGCGGTCTCATAGGTCGGGTCAGACCAGAAGCTGAGCTTTACACTCCTGCCGCTGCCTGCCAGCGCGGAATCCAGGCGGTTGTTGAGCTTGATCTGGATAGTACGGTTTCCCTGAACCTCCTCGAGTATCTTCGCATCGGTGATCTGAAGGTCCGGGAAGTTAAGATAGACAGTTCCGCTGGCTGTGTTGAAGGAACCGTCGGCAAACTCCGCAGAGACTGTGTAGTCAGGATCCACGATCCTGTCCGCAGGAACCTGGTAATCTGCCCATACCTGCAGCGTGTCGCCCGGCAGCAGATTCAGTCCACTGTATTGTGTAACAGTGCTTCCTATAGTTATATCAAGCGCTGTTACAGGATGGATGCCTCCGTTGTAGATGTTCACCTGTATCGGCGTGTTGGTATCCAGCTTTACTGTATCGAAATCGGTGGATAACAGAGGCACCTGGACCTTGTTGCTGTAAGAGTCCACAGCGGTATACATAGCGGAGGTGGCTTTGGGTACAGTATAAGTGACTGTATCATTTCCTGTTGTGACGGATTCCTTTGTTTCCGTCGCGCCGCCGGCTCCGTAGGTGGTGCCCAGGACTGCGGCATTTATAGTAGTTCCGCCTGAGGTAAAGGTATCGAAGTGATCGATCAGCGTGGAGTCCGGCATCTCTGCCACAGAAAGGGCTCCTGTAAAGCTGATGCGTTCATTGTTCTGTCCGTAGCTGAAGAACTTTACGCTCTTCAGGACATCCTTTTCCGGCCTGATCTGGCCTGCGTCCGTGCCGCTGCTTTCGCCGCTGCCGGTTCCTGTGATCTCCTGAGCTTCGCCTTCATCGCGTTCGACCCAGACGATGGAAAGCTCGTTGATATCGGATGCGTTTTTCGTGAAGCGGAAATTGGAGCTTATGGATACTTCGGAATCGTTTGCCACCTGGCTCAGGGATTCCGGAAGCAGCTGTCCGGTGATGCCGCTGTCGTCAAAGTCCAGCAGGCGGATATCGGAACTGTCATCGTTTCCGTTTTCGCTGGTGAACCAGCCCAGAATAAAGCGCTGCGTGCCGGCTGCGTCCCCTGGGAAGCTGATCGCTGCAAGCTGCGGGTTCTCGTCCACATTGACATCGCTGGTGGCGCGGACGTTGCGCACTACCGTATTATCCGTGCCTACCACGGCGTAGACGATCTCACGGTCGTCGTAGCTGACATCGTTGCTGTCGGTATCCAGGGTGTATGCCACCGCCGCCGTGCCATTGTCCATCATGGTGGCGGTAAGACCCTTGACTGTACCGGAGGTTCCGTTATAGAGGGTAAAGGTCTCGCCCCAGGTGCCGTTTTCGTAGATTCTGTAGAGTATGGTGTCCTTCTGGTCGAAGTCCGTGATGCTGCCGCTGTCTGTGGTAGCCACGCTTCGCCAGGCGGCAATAGCCCGGCTTCCATTCGTGGCGGCTACAGGAGCCACATCCGCGCCGGAATTGTCCGTAAGGCGGGTCGTGGACCAGCTGCTGCCGTCAAATACCGCGGCATAGATCTCTGTTCCGTTGAGCATCATGACCTGGTCCTCGGCTGTCAGAACAGAACCTGCGTCCTTGTTCAGGTTGACCATCTGGCGGGTCCAGGCGGTGACGGCAAAGCCGGCATCTCCGTCGATAACCAGCTGGCTGTCGCCGTATCCATCATTCTGAATGACTCCGCCCTGGGTGTAGGAGCTGCCGCTTAAGAGAGCGTAGGCAGCTCTGGTCCTGGTCACATCTGTGCTGCTCTGGTCCGTAAGGTAGGCCATCACTCTGCCGTCCCGGCTGAGCTCGGGGTTGGCGTAGGGATAGGTATTGCTTTCCAGATTGCTGACCGCGCTTCTTACAGCCGCACCTCGCAGGAGGCCTTTGCGGGAGGAGGGCGCGCCCCAGGTGCGTCCTTCGTCGTCCAGATAGTCTCGGCTCTCCACGGTGGGCGCCAGATTCAGAGAGAGCATCTGCCGGCCGTTTCCGAGGTTGACCATGTTAGCTGAGCCGTTGTTCAGCAGCGTTTCTATAGCTGCCCTCAGGCTCTTCTGATTGGCCTCCCAGAGGTCGTTTATGCGATTCCAGTTTCCCGTGGCCTGGTTCAGCAGGTTGAAGCTGAAGGACGCCAGGACCTTTTCATAGCTTATGAAGAGGAATTTCACCACCAGCGCCAGGCCGAGCTGTCCGTCCACCTTAAAGTGCTGTCCATTCAGATTCGCGTTTTCTCTGTTCTGAGTGCCTGTGGAGAGCAGTGTTGTCCCGTCGTTGTTACTCAGGTATGGACGGTTAAGCCACTCAAACTCCATATCCAGACTGATCTGTCCGAAGATGCCCAGCTTCAGCGCAACTACTGAATAGTCGAAGCCTATGCCGGCAAACAGTTTGAGATAGAGATATATCCTGAGCTGTGTCAGGAATTCGTTGTCCAGTTCCGCTTCGCCGGTTGTGCTGTTCGCGGGTATATATGCCGCGGTGATGGCGTCCATTTTGACTTCAGCGGTGCCGCCGATGCGCAGCTCTACGGTGAGTGGCACAGGGCCTACCATGTAGTTCGTGTATTTGGAATATGACACGCCGCCGCCGGCATGGAAGCCGCCGTCGAGGACCTGCATCTTCCACTCTCCGGAGTTGAAGTCGTAGTAGATCAGGGTCTCCATGTAGCCGCCGAAGGTGTAGCTGGGATCAACAAAGCCCTTGTGCTTCAGGACCTTGTTGTAATCGTTCATGTATTTCATGCCGTACTTGGTCAGGGCGCCTTCCTTATTGGCGGAGACCAGAAGGACGATCTCCTTGAAGCCGGGCGTATATTTCCCCTTGGTATCGGCGCTTCCATCGGCATAGATGCCGGTGACGTTGCTGTTGGACATGTTGCCGAGACCGACCTCTACGAAGCCCAGGAACTTGGTGGGATCGGAGGTGGGAGTCAGCTTCATGGAGAACAGCTGTCCGGCGGAGAAGCCCTCGCCGGAGATAAAGTTAAGGGCGGCGTTTACAAAGGAGTCGCCGGTGCTCATGCTGGCAGCGCCGCCTCCGCTTGTTGCCGTAAACGAGCCCATTTTGTTCAGCTGACCGGACAGCGTGCTGCTGTCCTCCACCTTCCCGACTCCAATGAGATTGCACAGACGCAATGCCAGGTCTTCCTTCCTTGTAAGGTTTTCCCCGTCCCTGTAGTATTCCAGGTACAGGCCCTTGATCTCGCCGGAATTCACCGCGGAGGAGATCGAGTCTGCAGTCATGTGAACTGTATAGGTGGTCAGCACCTCATCCAGGAAGGGGAAGGCGTCGTTGGTCTGGGTTGAATCATTCGGAGCTATCTTCTGGTTTGCGGAAGTGAAGAGCTGGAGCCGGTTCTTTGGTTCCGTCTCTTTTACGCTGCCCCACCACATTACCACGGTGGTAATGTCTCCGTCCGGAGTGCTGTCGGTAAGTCCGATCTGTCCGGTATCGTCGAGAACGTTGGCGGTGAAGCTGTAGCCGCTGTCCTGGCTGTGCATGGTGGCAGTCTGGCCCAGTATGAAAGGCGTGGATCCGCTGCCTGTGTTATTGCGGAAGTTCACGACTGCGTCGCCGCTGCCCACATAGGCGTCCAGGTTGACGGTGGCGTCGATGTCGGCAAGGATGGGATAGTAGGCAGTACCGCCGCCCTGCTTCACGAGGAAGCGGTAGGATATGCGGTCTCCTGCATGGACCTGATTCCCTTCCAGTCCCCACTGGGTCTGGTCCATGATGACCTCCAGCTTGCCGTCGGAGCCCAGGGTCACGGTCTGATCTGCAGCGCCCGACAGGTTGGCTGCTGTTGTGCTGTTCAGCGCAAACTGTGCGGTTTCCTTGTATTCTCCGTCCACGTAAACACCGCCCCTGAAGACTACGCTTCCGGTATACGGAGGGCCATCGGGCTTCTTGATGTACAGATAGGCATAAGCCGCGCGGCGCAGCTGAAGATTGTTGCAGGGGTAAAGCTCCAGCTTTGTGGAATCCCTTTCGCCGGATACCAGCTGGCTCCTGTAGAAGGTCCCGAGATAGGTGTTGCCTTCGTAGACGCTGCGGCAGTACACGTCGCTCTGTATGCCGTCTGCCTCATAGATGGCTGCGGCGCCGTTCGCATCGCTTGAAACAGTCTTTTCCGTACCGCTGCTGTCCAGGTAGGTGAGAGTGGTTACAGTCTGGGGATAGCACTGGAACAGGTAGAGCTTGTCCTTCAGGGTTTCCACGCTGACATTCAGGCTGTCGGTCATTCCTGTGAGCACGTGCTCCGCCGTAACGGTGGTCTGGCCGCTGCTCAGTCCCGAGAGTATGAAGTCAGTAGTGGGCCGGTAGGAGGTATAGGTGAAGTTTCTTATGTCTTCGTAGAGCGTGCCCTGCTGGTAATTGACAGTGGCGACGCTGTTATTTGAGGATGCCCAGGCAAGCTGGTCCGCCAGCTCGCTCCAGGCGTATTCTCCGTAGTTGGCGGAAATCACATTGCGCAGGGAAATGTCCCGCTTAAGAGCCAGGATCTGGTCCTGTGTCATGGCGGAGATCATGGGCACATTGCTCATGGTAAGGCTGTCCGCAGCCCCTCCATCCACCCAGATCTTCAGGGCGTCTGCGTCGTAGACATAGAGCAGGAAGGAGTCGTAGCTCCAGGTGCTGGCGCTGCCGTTCTTAGCCTGTATGGTAACAGTGTATACATCCCTGTAGCTGTTCTTGTCGCCCGCAGAGGCGGTAATGCCAAGGCCCGACAGTACATAGCTGCCGGTAAAGTGCCCATCGGCTCCGCCGTTTCCGGGATCTGTGGAGCTGTAGACGGTCTGATCGTCCTTGGTGATCATGAGCCTGAAGAGATTGGCTGCATCGTTGGCGGAGAACTGGTCAAAATTCGTGATGTCCCAGCTGATATTGACCTGGCCTGCGGTATCCAGAATGTAATAGCTGCTGAGTCCGGCAAGGCTTACCTTCGCGGGCAGTGACTCCAGACTGATGGTGGCATCGGCGGAAAAGTCCCGTCCGCTGTAGGTGGAGCTGACCTCCACAGTGAAGGTGTTCACAGCGCCGTCTCCGTAATGGAAGCTCAGATTATCGCCGGGTATCACTGCGCTGGCTGCAGGGGCTGCCTGGGTTCCAGACACCGTGCCTGTATAGACGGTTTCCGTGCCGCGCTTTACGGTGATGGTGAATTCAGTGGGAGTGTCTCCGTTCTTGTCGCAGAGGTTGCTGCTCCAGTAGACTGTCACGTCCTGGCCGCTGACGGATTGCAGCTCATTGTTAGGTATGGTCAGGAAGGGAGTCAGGCCTGCGCCGAAGCTCAGGGCATCCGTATCCTTATATGCAGACCTGCCGTCTATGCCGCCGTTTTCCGCGGTGAGGCGGAAGGTCACTGTACCGGACTTTCCTGTTGGAGTGATATTGCCGTCCCCGTCGATGTTGGCAACGGTGGGATCGCTGCTGCTCCAGGAGACCGCCGGGTAGGAATATTCTTTATCTGTAAGAGTATATGATGCTTTTACGACAGGATCGTCCTGCGCGTAAATTGTATTGCTGTCATCGGGATATTCGTAATCCGTCGTTCCGTCTGACTGCTTTACGGACAGGGAGAGGGTCATATCGTCTGCCGTGATGAATACCGCCGGGGCGAGCTCGGCAGAGCCTGCCTTTCCGATGACCAGCGCGTCGTCCACATACAGCTCTGCGGTGTAGACCATGCTGCTGTCCCCGGTGTTAAGGGGCAGGGGAATGGAAGCTGTCAGAACGCCTCCCGTAACGCTGCCCTCCAGCCCTCCGGAAAGGGTAAGGGGATAGAAGTTAGTACCGTCGACACTGACCTTTGCGCTGGAGGATACCGAGCTGCCTGCTGCAAGCTCGCTTGCCAGCCAGGTGGTCATCTCCGCAGTATCACTGATGTTTACGGAGATCTCGATGGTGGGCTCACCCACGGTGCCTCCGATCTCTGCACTCACTCCGGTAAAGGTATGGGCTTTGACGGGGGTGTTCATGGTGACGCTGAGGTTTTCCGCGTCACTGAGAGTGATCCTGTCGGGATCGTTAACGTTGTAGGACAGATCCAGGTTTTTGCCTGAGATGTCCTTTGCCGTCGCCGCTGTGACGCTGATGGCCGTGGGATTGTCAAGCTCCTGTACCTCATAGGGGAAGGTCAGCACATTGCTGACAGAGGACTCTGCTGCGGACAGGATTATGCCGTTAGCAGTGATCGTCGCGTTCTGCACCGGCTCGGAGTAGGTGACGGTGATGGGAACGACCTCGCCGGGGAGGAAGCTTCCCGAGGGAGCATTGATGGAACGGATGGTGGGGGAGGCGACATCCGTGAAGTCCACAAAGATCGTGAAGTCCCGTTTATCCGTGCCCGCGCCAACCTGCACATAATAATTCAACTCCTCATTCCAGGAAATGGAGGAGACATATACGTTGTCTCCCCCGACGGTAAGAGAGGTCTCGATATCCGCAGCCTCCTGCGCTGTCAGATCCCGTTCAGGCACGTCACTGCTTTGATCGATGTCTTCAAACACGGAGAGGTCCCTATTCAGCCTTTTTCCCCTGTGTATAATAAGCAGTTGCTTGGTGGAGTTGGAAGCGGTGGCTGTGAGCTCATGCGGGGTAGCATCGGTCCCGTTTATCTGAAGCCAGCCGTTATTATCCACCACGTCGGTCCGGATCGCTATGTGGGTGTTGAGACCCCAGTGCAGCGCGCGCTGCTGGATCGTGGTCAGAGACGCTGGCGGCGCTGTCATCGTATATTCCGATTCTCCCCATGCGTTATGGGATTCAGTATATGTAATATTGGAGGAGACGGTGAAGTCCCCGCCGCTGGGGAAATCCTGGGATTCTACGGTTCCTGCAGCGGTACCCTTCAGAGCAAGGGTGTCCGCGTCGCCGGTAAAGAGGGCGTTTGAAATGTTATAGCAGTCCACGTAGTAGACCGTGTCGGAAATGGTTCGGACCGGAGAGCCGCCTTCGGAAGAGACAGTCTCCAGCGTGACGTCAAAGGTACTGCTTGCAGTGCCGTTGCTGTCCGCTGTGAGTGTGACGGTCCCGCTGCCGGTGACAGGACGGGAGCCGGATAAGGCGCGCCAGTCAAAGCTGACGGCCTGTCCTTCAGCCGCTCCGGTCAGAGAAGCGGTGTAGGTAACAGTGCTGCCGCTCTCATCGGTCTTATCCACACTGACCCGGGCTCCGTGATTGACGCCGCTGGGACCGACCAGACCTGAGGATCTGAGGGTGATGCCCCTGGTCATTATCTGGTTGACAATAGATGCGTAGTTTTCCTGCTGGGCCTGGGTCCATTCTCCATCGGAGAAGTACCTGCCCCTGATGTAGGCTATGTACTCCTCGATCTCCAGCATGGTCTTGACATCGCCCAGGGTGACGGCGGTGCCGTCGACCCAGAGATACTTGTCCGGGTCGTAGTCGCCCTCCAGTATCTCCTTCAGCTCGTCCAGTTCCAGGTCACGGCCCTCCATTTCGATGGACCAGCTCTCAGGCACATTGCCGTCCTCGTCCAACAGGCCGTAGCGTTCAAGGACCTGATAATACTGCTTTGCCTCGTCTTCGCTGCCCACCAGACCGGACAGCGCGGAGAGGATTTCTTTGTTGTACGCGGGATCGTTGTCCAGCAGCGATGCGTATACCGAAAGCGGCAGCATCGAGATCAGCAGGGCCAACGTAAGGGTGATCGCAAGGATTCGATTTAAAGATCGTTTCATAGTGTTTCCTTCTCTCCATTCAACTCGCCCTTGATGAAGGCGTAATAACGTTCCCGTATCTCCTTTGCCCGGTCTCTTCGGAGCAGGTAGGATAATCCCTCCTTTGTCGTGCAGTCCCGGTAGGTCATACGGACAATATGATGCATATTCAGGGTGACACCCTTCTTGACCTGGATGAAGCTTTCATCAAGCAGGCTGTTGATCTCATAGAAGGGTTTGCGGATAAAATAGGTGATGTCGCCCTCGCAGGTGATGATAGAGCTGTGTCCGTGGCTTTCCACCCGGATTATCTCATCCTGAAAGAGCACGTTCACCGTGTGGTCTATACGTATCGTCAGCGTTTTACGCGGTTCCGCCTTGTTCTTCAGCCGGCGGAAGACTTCCGTAATATCCTCCTGCCGGATAGGCTTGACCAGATAGTGTACTGCATCTATGGAATATGCATCCACAGCGTGTTCCCGGCTGACGGTAGTAAACGCGATACGCGTGGACGGCGCGATCTGCCGGATCTGTCTGGCAGTCTCCATGCCGTTTTCTCCCGCCATATAAATATCGAAGAAAACAAGCTCGTAGGCCTCACCCCGCTGCACAGCGTCCAGCAAGGCCTGGCTTTCCTGATACTGATCTACGCGGTAATCGCCTTGAACATTGAATATCATATCCCGGAGCTTCCGGCTGTCTTCCCGGTCATCGTCCAAGATCGCAATTCGCATTTCAATATGCCTTCCTTTCTGTCTGTAAACGGACTTTTGCTTTCCATTCAAGTATAAGTTACCGTATTTCACCGTTCAAGGTACGCGGCACAACTCGTATGTCTGCGCGTCACAAGTGGTAACAAAAACCGCCTTCATCCTTTAGGACGAAGGCGGCGCTGTTACGGAAAACGTATTTATTTACACATGATCAAATCGTGATCTCAGTATGGAAACTGCTGTCGGAAGCAGAGATCTCCATCATGCCGAAATATTTATCCACGATACCCCGCATGGCGGGAATGCCATAGCCGTGCTGAGCTGTATCGGGCTTGGAGCTAAGCACTGTTCCGTCCGGTGAGACTGTTACCGGGAAGCCCATGCTGTTTTCACAGATTATGGAGATGTGGTCCTCTCCTGCGGTCAATGAAAAGGAAATAAAGGGCTCCTGCTCCTCCTTTGCGCTGCGGCAGGACTCCAATGCGTTTTCCAGCAGGTTGGTCAGCAGGATGCACAGATCCTCATCCCTGAGGACGGGAAGAGACTTCCCCGCGCGTATATTGGTATCCACCCGGATGCCCTCTGCTTTGGCCTGATTCAGATAGTGCCCGGCGATGGCATTGACTACCATGTTGTCACTGTATCTGCCCGTGGGGATAGCCTCTGCCTGCTCCATCAGCTGCGCAATATATGCTGCGGCACGCTCGCTCTGAGCTTCGGACAACATCTCCTTGAGCAGTGTCAGATGGTGATTCAGTTCGTGCTTCTGTTTGCGTGTTTCCTCCTGGGACTTTTGCATAATCTCCAGATTCTCGGCCGCATAGCGTTCACGCATTGTCAGCGCCTGCAGTTCCGCATCCATCCGGGCTATGTTTTCGATCAGTTCCACGATAGCCAGAATGAAGCTGATGATCAGGAGCAGTGTGCACATATGATCGCAAAGAAAGTAAAGGGTAGGATTGGCGCCTGTCACCGCAGTGACTGCATTATTCAGAGACTGAGCCAGCTTCCCGTCGGTGATGAAGGAAATCAGCCATACGAACGCCACCACCGGGACCGACCATAAAAGATACCGGAAAAAACGGCGGAGCAGTCTGTTTCCCTTTGCCGCATCGATCGCGGCGGCGCACAGCATAACCAGAAATGCAGAAGGCAGCACCCAGGCGGTCATGATGTGCATCAGACTGACATAGTTCATATTGTTGAGCCCAATGATAAAAATCACCAGCATGGCTGCGGTCACTGCACCGGGGATCGGCAATATGATCAGGCGAAGCTTTTTGCGGAGGCGGAACCACAGCATCCAGCTCATGGCCGCAAGGGGCATCAGCGTGCAAAGCCAGGTGATCGTCGGCGTGGAGAACAACAGTATCACGGAATACGCATAGGAGGATGAGCTCTTGAAGGCCATAGCCAGCGAAGAGATGGCAAGAGGAATCAGGCTGTAGTCCTGCTGTTTCTTCCAGATCCCTACAAGAAACAGTCCCGCAACGATAAGCGAAATTATTGCGTAGCCGCCTGTATCCTGGGCACTTTCCGCCACCGGTCCTGTGTATTTTGAGAGATAATTCATGACCTCCGGGTACAGCGTCAGCTTCGGGAGCCGGCTCACCCGGTTTTCTTCTCCCTGATACTGGACGATGACGGTCAGAATGTCGCCTTTTCCGTTCAGATGCATCTCTGCCTGCCCTGATGCGCTGTTTCGCACATAGGGCTCATCTGAAAAGCGGCCATCGGCATACCGCCCGGAAGGAGAATAGAACAGCTCTCCATTCAGGAAAAACACGCAGTCGCTGGACGTGGACGAGACGACCAGCAGCGCATCGCTGAGCACATCATCAGTGATGTTCATCTCGCAGATTACCAGGGAATCCGTACTGGCCAGTGGAAATTTCCCGTCCTCCGGCAGCAGCAGCTTTCCGTCGGAAAGCGTGAAGCGCCAGCGCTCAGGCAGCTTCTCCGGGCTGATATCGCAGCTGTCCAGGGGCTTGACCGCAAGACGGAAGTACAGCGCACAAAAGGTGATGATCATGAGAAACATGAGAAGGAATATGATCATACGCCACCTGCTGTTCCGTCCGGTGTGCATCGTTTTCTGTTCTATCCCATTGGCCATGGACAGCTCCTCCGTATACGATAGTTATTGTCTTTATGCGCTTACAGACCCAGGATCTCCAGCTCCTTGCTGTCGTAATTTAGCACCTCAGCGATCCCGTCCTCCTTTACGCAGATCAGGTCCTTTATGCGGACGCCGAACTGATGGCATTCGCGATCAGTATCTGGTCCATGCAAAGCTGCTGCATGTATTTGCGAAGCCCGTCGATTCCAGCCTTATCATATACAAGTAACAGTATATGTATAATAATATCATAATTATCACCTCAATCATAATATCAATTTCATTCCTTCCGCCTCTCTATTTCGATCATATTTATCGCCGGCAAAAGCTAGCCGAAGGCGAAGCTTGAGCTGCTGCGATCTACGGCCGAATCCTGTCGGATACACCATAATAAAAACGGTGGATATCTCCACCGTTTTTTATTTGCAAATCAGTCTATGCGTTGAATTCTATCTCGTACCAGCCGGATATGTCGACTGCCTTTTCAGCTGTGAGCTTTTCAAGTGCTTCTCTCTGATCCAGCTCCGCCATCCAGGCCAGTCCGCAGCTTGCGGAGATCTGCCTTGGCACAGGTATCAGCCTGCCGCCAAATACGGCCTCCTTGCACAGCTTTTCCATGGTAATGGCTGCAGTGGTGGTGTTGAAGGCAATCACCAGTCGTGTAACTTTTTCTGCCATGTTGATGCTCCGGATCCGCAGATTAAGGCTTTACTACCTTGGAGGCATTCTCCAGATACTCAACGATGGAGTACATATTGGTGACTCCGCCTACTGCCAGGTTGTCCTTGATTCCATAGTAATCCAGGCAGGTGCCGCAGGTTAGGATCTCAACGCCCTGAGCGTCCATGCTCTTGATGTCCTCGAGCACAGGAGAACCTTCAATAGTCAGCTTAGCGCCGCCATTGTAGAAAAGAATGGTCTTGGGGAGCTTGTCCTGCTGGGAGAGAGCAAAGAAGAAGGACTTCATAAGGATGTCGCCCAGCTTGTCATCGCCGCTGCCCATCTTGTCGGAGCTGATGGATACCACAACATTGCCTCTGGCATCCTCCACCGGGCATTCCTCGGGAACACCGCCGCTCTGTCTGAGGCCTGCGGGGTCCTTTACGGTGTATCTGACGATATAGTGCTTATCCTCCACCTTCTCGGACTTCGGATCGAGGCCCTTGGTGTTGCCGAGTCTGGTAAGATTCTGAACGGAGGTCTCGTTGTCCACGTGGATTTCCACGATGGTGGGCTCTGTGAGAACTGCCATTGCCTTGTTTGCTTTAACTACAGGAACCGGGCATACATCGCCCAGTGCATCAACCTTAACGATATTCATGTTTTATTTCCTCTCCGGACCTTGAGTTTTTGATTGGTCCTTTTTGTTTATCCAACTAATTGTATAATCTGGAGGACGACTTTGCTAATTAAAAAGTTGTATATATTGGGCTATTTATTGTTTTCTTTACGTTCTTTGTCCTTGCCAAGAAAGCTTTTCCACAGGATACCGCTCACACTAAGCAGGGCTATCAGAAGAGCTCCTGCGCTCCAGAACTCCGGAGTACC
>JAEEGG010017781.1_pt1 | contig 14570 bp, 9 predicted proteins | sample 9134161 | NCBI WGS metagenome assembly JAEEGG01 (sample SAMN16246543, study PRJNA631951) | gut metagenome | biome: gut microbiome; feature: rumen; material: CR-attached | host: Bos | place: Iran: Karaj | collected 2018-10
CCTTGTCAAAGCGGATGTTGCCCCACCACACGATCTTTTCGCCGCGTGCGATGAGTTCGTTCGAGATTGCGCGGCAGAGCGACGGCGGCACGGCCTCGTCGGTGAAATGGAAGGCGCCGACGCCCGTTGCGTCGCGCATCGCCAGCATCGCGTCGACCGCCTGCCGCGGCTCCGGCATGGCGTAGCGGCCGATGTAGTCGAGCGCCACGTCGCAGAAGCGGCAGCGGTGCCAGTAGCAGCCGGAGGCGAGCTGCACCTTGAGCCAGCGTCCGTCAGACCACAGGCGGTGCATGAGGTTGGAGGTCTCGACCAGTGAGAGGTAGCGGCCGAGGTCGAGGTCGGAATAGTCCGAGATGCGCACCTTGCAGGGCGCGGGGGAGACGCCCGCGCACTTCCCGGTCGCGACATCCGCCGGCGTCGTCCCCCTGACGCGGGTCCTTACGCGGGGGCCAAGCCCGAGGATGCCGAGGAGTGGCGCGAAGCCCTCGTCGTAGGAGATGAAGTCGAAGTAATCGAAGACGCGTTCGTCCGTGAGGTCGCGGAGTTCGCTGTTCACGTAGCCGCCGCCAAGAAGTGTCTTGACGCGGGGCGCAAGCCGGCGGACCGCCTGCGCGATGCGGAAGGCACCGTAGACGGTGCCTGGAAATGGCACGGTGACGCCCACGAAATCGGGCTTGAAGCGCCGCAGCTGTTCCGCGACGAGCCCGTCGAGGATTTCGTCGATGTACGAGGGCTTCCCCTTCAGCCGGCGCAGGATCGGGTCGAACGACGGCGCCGCCACGGCGAGGTGTTCCGCGTAGCGCGCGAACGCGAAGTCCCGGTCCAGTGCTTCGGCAAGATAGCCGGCGAGGTCGTCGAGGAAGAGCGAGGCGCGGATCTTGGCTCGGGCCTCGATGCCCTGCTGGCCGCAGAGCGCGAGAAGCGTCTCCTCGGGGTCGCTTTCCTCGTCCGGGGTGAGTTCGCGGAAGTGCGGCCCCTCCGGCAGGGAGCCCGGATGGGCGAAGCGCCAGGCCAATTCCGGCGCGGCGCCCTGGAGAAAGCGGACCACTGGCGCGACATTCTCACGGTAGTCGCGGGACTGGTCGACGAACGGCTTCAGCTTGCGCGGCACGCGCCCGGAAGGGATGCGCGCCAGAGCGGCGTCGACGGTCTCCGGCACAAAGAGGCGAAGGGCGACCTCAAGCGACAGGTCGGCCTGGTGCGCCTCGACGCCGTGCTCCTTCAGGAACCCGGCTAGAACCGGTGTCGCGGGATAGGGCGTGTTCAGCTGCACCATCGGCGGCGTCAGCAGGAGAACGCATGGGGCTTTGCTTTTGGGCTGCGCTGTCATTTCCGTTTCACTTCCAGCAAGTAGAAGAAGAGAAGTAGCGACACATTTTTCATTGTCATTCAATTGTACGATAATTATGAGAGGAACGCGCGGTTTTCAATTCATGCGCTTACCCTGCCTCATCACCCTTTCACCATAATGAACAAAGCGCCTTTTTTGACTTGCTTTCTGCGGCCGGATGCCGTATTATTCATTTGAGAAATATAGAGGAGTATGACGAGGCTTGATTTTTCATCGCAATGAACCAATTTCGAACACTTTCATTCCTAAACAAACTCTTCACGCACGCGCTTTGCGCCATTTGCATTTCGATACTTTCTTCTTCCCCGGCTCACGCCGAGCAGATTTGGCTCACGCAGGGAGTCTCCGCCCACGCAACGGACTCGTTGCGCCTTTCGCTCTACAACACGATCTACATGGAGCACGGCGAGCAGTTCTCCAACGAGGTGTCGCCAAGTTTCCGCTGGACGTTCGCGGCGAACTGGTCCGTTGGGGCCGGAATGACCTTTGCGCAGAGCCGGCGAACGAGCAAGATCGTCACGGATGACGGAGAGACCATCATCCACCATCACTGGGCAATGGGGCCCCGCCCATCCGAAAACGTCGCCTTGGAATGGACTGGAAGGTACGGAGGCTGGAACTTCTTCGACTCCAACCGCATCTACATGTATTTCCGCAAGGAAGAACGCGACTGGATCGTCTACCGCAACATCTTCACCGTCACCGCCCCGGCGATTCCAAGTGCGCCGTGCAATCCGCGCCCGTATCTCACGCAGCAAGTCTACTTCACCGGCCGCGACGGCTACACCGGACTCGACCGCTTCAGCCAGTTCCGCACAACCGCCGGGCTGCGCCTGCGCCCATTCGATTGCCTCATCCTCGCTGCCTATTGGCAATACCGCGACATCGAGCAGAAAACGGGTGACTGGTATCAATCCCGTGTCGCGGGCCTGTCCGCGACATTGCTGTTCTGATGGACTGGCCTACGGTCTCGTCCCCGCGCGTCCGCGCCTTGGCGAGATCGAGCGGATTTCCTCGCTTAGTGGCCTAATCCTCCGGGCGTTCATACCAATAGCCTGAAACGAAGTCGGTCTTGAAGGCGTTGACGAAGCACTTGGGGTCGAGTTCGCGGATGCGGCGCACAACAGTGGAGACTTCGTCCGAATCGACGACGGAATAGACAAGCTGATGTGGAACTTCGCCCCGAATGCCAACGGCGTCGAGACGGGTGGCGCCATGGCGTGTTTCCTCGTGGATGAGAGCCGCGACCTCGTCCGCGTGGTCGGTCACGACAAGCAAGGTGTGGCGCTTGTAGCGCTTGTGGAGCGTCCGTATGGTCTGCGTGGAGACGAACTGGAAGACGATGCTCCAGAGCGCCCGCTCCCAGTTGAAGAGGAAGCCGGCCGCGAGCAGAACCGCGGCGTTGAAGAAGAGGACGGTCCACCAGCCATCGACATGCCAGCGCCTGGCGAGCAGGATCGCCACGAAATCGGTGCCGCCGCTCGTGGCGTGGGCAAGGAGGCAGAGGGAGATGGAGAGGCCCTGGACGAGGCCGCCGAACACGGCCACGAGAGCGGGATCGCCCACGACAAGCCGAGCCGGGAGCAGTTCGGCAAGGATCGAGGCGGTCGCGACCGAAAGGCATGAAAGCAGCGTGAACTTCTTCCCGACCAGCCGCCAGCTCAAGATGACCGGAACGGCATTGAGGAGAATGTAAACCGGGCCGAACGGGATATTCGCGCCGAAGAATCGGGACGCCGTCTCGCGGCTGAGAAGCGCCAGGCCGACGAATCCTCCGGGGAGCAATCCCCCGGTATGGACGAACGAACGGACATTGACGGCCAGAAGACCTCCGCCGATCATGCACAGCACCGCCCGCGCGAAAACGCCCAGCGAAGGGCGGGAATGTCTGGAAACCGAGTATTTCATCTCAAGTGGCTCTCAAGCGTCCCGAAACAGGTAAACCTAGTTTACTAAAAAACGTAAACCTAGTTTACAAATTCTCAGAGGAGAGTGACGTTGTCCAGCAGTTTCACGTCGAGGGTGTTGCTGAGGGCGAACGGCTTATCTACGCGCTCGAAGCGGTTGGAGACGATTTCAAGCCGCCGGATGTGCGCTTCGTCCCGCGGCCGGCGGCCGGCGGCATCCCGGTAGAAAACATCGACGCCGACATCGCAGTTCCGAATGACGTTGCGGCGCAGCAGCACGTCGAAGGCCACCGGCCCCTCCCGCACACCCAGTCGTCCGGTGACGTTGATTCCGCATCCCGCCGTGTTCTCGAACACGTTGTCCTCAAGGATGGCGTGATAAGAAATTCTCGTTACCCAGCGATACAATACAATAGCAAGCCTCTTATCTCTAAATGAGAATTGCCAGGCAACGCGCTCACTTCAGCACGGAAACATTGCGGATCCAGAGCGTGACCTTGCGGCCGCGTGGTTCCGTGCCAATGCGAATTACCCTCTCCTGCTTCAACCCCTCAGCAGGCAGTTCGACGTAACGCCGTTCCCAGTTGCCGTTGGGCGGCGTGTAAGCCATGCTGGTGGACATGAAGTGAACCCATGAGTAGTTATGGTCGTTTTCCAGCTTGTCCTGCGCGGATTTGACCTCAAAGGCAAGCATCCGCGCGCCAGCGAGGCTTTCACCCGAAGCGAGGTGGTAGTAGGGGTAGGCCCAGCGGCCGATGGACTCCGTCCACTCAAAGTCAAAGCGCATCGCTTTTTCCGCCTCATCCCACGCGGCGGTGTAGCGCTGCGCCGAATCGTTGCGCGTCCACGCCTTCGCATTGTCCCACGCAAGCGGCGTCTCCGTGCATCCGTCGAGAAAGCGCTTCTCGTGCCACACCGGGATGCATGTCCGGCTTCCGCGCTTTCCATTGAAGAGACCGTTCAGCACGAGGTCGCAGTCGAAAACACCCTCGTTCGGCGCGAAAGTGCATTCGAAGACAGCGGGCTCCGATTCGCGCGAGCCGAGGACGAATGGCTTCTGCGGAAGGCCAGAAAGCCGCCCGCCTGCGACTTCCACCATTCCCGTTTTTGCCTCGTCGCCAAGGTTCCAGACAAAGAGCCTAACGCGCCCTTCGTCTTTTTTTTGCACGGCGCGCGTCTTGTTGCGGGTGATGGCGAAGTCGCCTCCGTCGAGTTCGGCGCGGATGATTACCGTCAGATCCTCGTCCGGCGCCGGAACATAGGGATGTGTCTCGCCGCGCGGCTTGGCTGGAATATCGCAGACGAGACCGTGTAGTCCTGAGACATAGGCGGGGAAACGCGTCGCAGGTAGGACGAGCTTCCCGTTTTTGGCGATGATTTGGGAAATGGAACCGCAGAGGTCTGAAAGTCGGTAGGAATTTTTCTTTGCGGCCTTGCATTGAAAATCACTCTCCGGCAGCGCAATTGTCACATCTCGTGCGTAGTCACGCATTTTGCCTGAGACGGGCTTGTCCGCGGTTGCGGTGTCAATGGGAGAGCTTGCCCAGAACGCAACGGTTTGCGAGCCGTCAGGCTGGTCGAAGAGGAACGCCTTGGCACCGGCACCGACATTCAATTCTCCGGCGAGGCGAGCGGAGACGAGTTCCCGCGTCATAGTGCTCATTGCGGCGTAGACGGGTTTCACGGTTCCGTCACGGCGCATCATGCCCCAGTCCTTCTCGCCGCCGCGCTCGTCGTAGGCACCGAGAATGAAGAAGTAGCAACGCGACACGCCAGCCATCTGCTGCGCGATCTGCGACTTGGGGTAGAACTCCGCCACGATGAGTTCCTGCTCGGGCGAATGTGCCTTGTGGCCTTCCATTATGCCCTTCCCTGTTGAGTGACCCTCCATCTCGCATTCGTTTTCCGTCATCCAGATGGCGCGCCCCTCCATGTTGTTCGTGTCGAGAAACTGGCGCAGGATTCGAAGCTTGGACGGAATTGCGGAGATTGGCTGCCCCAGATGGTAGTTGAAGGCGTCGGCATATTTGGCGGCGTCATTGGCGTAGAGGGTTTGCATGTAGGCGTTGGCAGGGGGGAGGCAATGGGAGGCAGGAAGGACGACCGCCTCCGTTCGCCCCGCTTTAAAACCCAAATATGCGGCTTTCATGGCAGCCGCGTAGTCCCATACCGGTCCAGGCGCAAAGCCGATGTCAGGCTCATTCCAGAACTCCCAGGCATCCTTGCTCTTTCCATACGACTTGGCCGCATTGGCGCAGAAGCGCCAAACTGCAGCGAGATTTGTAGGCATCTTTTCCCGTGGCTGTGTCCACCATGGGGCGCCGTTGAACACGCCGCATCCTGTTATGCCGCGCCTTTGCAGTAATTCCGCTTCGCGCCAGTAACAAGAGGATTCCGGCTTGAATGTTCCCGGTGCTGACTCGACTCCGGCCCATTCCATCCGGGTGCGGACATGTGGCACACCGACAAGCCATGCGAGTTCGGCGAGCGTCTGGTAGCGGTCTCCGCCGTTCCACGGACAGAGCCACCCCTTGTCGCCCTTCCAGATTTCATAGATGGGGCCATAGTCCGCCGCGTAAAACGATGCCGGATCGCACACCCGCGATTCCGGCGGTGGCACGACGGCGAGGGAGGCGAGGCGGGTCTCGCCTCCCTCGCCAGTGACGGGTGACGAGCGACGAGTGACGAGTGGTATCACATTGTAGTAGCCAACTGGCAAGGGCGGAATGGCCGCGACGCCTTCGTCGTCGAAGACGCCGGAGCGCCCCGTTTCGCGGCCGCGCCAGTCGAAGATATTGAAGGCGGCGCCCGGTTCGCCGCCCCGAGCGAAGGTTCCCTTTCCCTCAACGCAGACGTGTCCCGGCGCGTCTAGGACGACGCGAGGCGCGGGCGGGCGCGTATCCTCACGCACCGCAGTCGCCGGGGGTGTCGTTCCTCTCAATGCTTCAGCGCAAAGGGCGCAGAAAAAGACGCAGTGGAACCGCAGAGAACAGACTGCAGGGGTCATTGTTCATAAAGTTTCATGGTTACCCTACCGCATATACAGCATCGTCGCTAGTGGCTTGAGATGATAGCGCACGATGAAGATGCCGCTGCCACCCGCGCTGCCGCCGCAACCACCGCCGCCGGTGTTGGGTTCGCCGGGGTTCGTGACACCGTTGTTTTCAAGCGATCCGCCGCCGCCGAGTCCTCCGGGGGAGGCGACTGCGGCACCGGTGCGATAGCCCGCGCCGCCACCGGCATACCAGATAGTCGAACCGGTGATGGAGCACGAAAGCCCGTCGCCACCCGATCCGGGATGGTCGCCCGAAGGCGCCGCGCCGATGCCCCCCGCGCCGCCGCCGCCACCGGGAAGATACGGATGCACCGACTGGTAGCCGTCGTGGCCACTATTCGCATAGGCGGACATCGTTGCGCGTCCGCCGACGTTCGTCGTGGTGTTGATGTCGCTGAAACTGTGGCTCGCGCCGCCACCGGAGGCACCGTCCTGCCCGACCTGGCCACCTGCCTTGCCGCCCGCGCCGCCGCCGTAGGCCACGACGCCGAGTCCTCGCGTCACACCGCCATTCGAGCCCACCGCGCCGCCTGCGCCGATTTCAATCTCGTATGTGCCTGGAGAAACAGCCATGTCAGTATAATGGACGAATCCCCCTGCGCCGCCGCCGCCCGCGCCGCCTTCAGATAGCGTTCCACCGCCGCCACCGCCGCCCACGGCCAGCACTTCGACGGTGCCGCGGCCGGTCAGCGTCAGGGTTCCGCTCTGCCGAAACACGCGGACTTCGTCCCTAACGCTATCGTCTCTAATTTCAATAACCTCGTTGCCTCCTTCGCCCTCGAAGAAGCCAGAATCAGCAGTCATGGACGGCGTGAACGCGAGAATCAGCGTCCCGCTTCCACCCCTGTATCCGCCGCAACCGCCGCCGCCAAGGCCGTTCTCTCCGAGGCGACCGGTGTCGCCGCCACTGTTTTTAGCGCCGCCGCCCTTGCCACCCGCAGCGGCGGTGAAGGCGTTGTATCCGGCGCCGCCACCGCCATACCAAAATCCTGGAGCGAGAATCGCGATTTCAACGCCGTCCCCGCCTTTTCCGGGAGCCGAGCCGTTGCCTTCTCCTCCGGCCTCGCCAGCACCGCCGCCACCGCCTACGCCGTAGGGGTGCGTCCCCTGTCCGCCATCGTGGCCGAGGTTGCCCTGGACTGTGTAAATTGCACGGCCTGGAGCCATGAGTTGAGAGTCTGTCCATCCGCGTGAAGAGCCTCCGCCGCTTCCGCCATCCCTTCCCGCGTATCCAACATGGGAGTCTGGATTGCCGTACTGCGCTCCGGCACCGCCACCATAGGCCGTGACGAGCATCGAACTGTTGACGGAGAGCGTTGTGTTGCCGCCGTTCTCCCCGGCCGCGCCGCCCGAGCCGATGACGACGGTGTATGTGCCAGCGCTAACACCGAAGTACGAATTGGTGTAGACACCGCCACCACCGCCGCCACCACCGCCCTTGTTGGAGCCGATGACGCTTGCACCGCCACCGCCGCCGCCACCCACGGCCAAGATTTCGACCGTCCCAGGCTCCGTGACGGTGAAGGTGCCGTTCGTGTTGTAGATGAGGACGGTGCGCCCATCCTGCATGACAACTTGTGCGTTACCGTCCGGAACAATCTGCGCGGTAGCAGCCGCGCTCGTCGCAACCGTTGCCGCAGCCAGCATGGCGGCGGCGCGTGTGGATTTGCTTATGTTCATGTTTTCTCCTTGTGAGTTATCAGTTGAAAGGTTGAAAGGTTGAAAAGTTGAAAGGTTTGAAGCCTCAGCCCCCCGCTGGGGGGAACCCGCAACCCCTGAAGGGGATTGCGGCAAGTTGGAGGAGGTTGATAATTGAAGGCCGTAGGTTTCAGCCTGTCCTGAAGCCTTGCTGTTGTCCGCTTGTTGTTCCACGGCGACCGACGGCGACGACATCAAGCGGGTAACGGCAAGCCTCGCCCCCGCCCCCAGCGCGGTAATCCCGCACAGCAGCAGCGCCAGCAGCACGGCCTTGCCGCCGGGCTTCCCCGCCATCTCGTGCATCTTTACGCCGAGTTTTGTCGCCAGCGCCTTGCGCGCATAGTGCAGGCGGCTGTTTACCGTCCCTGTTGGAATGGCGAGGAACTTGGCGATCTTCGCCACTGGCATGTCCATGAAGTAGTGCAGAAGCAGCGTCTCGCGCTGATCCGGCGGAAGGAGTTTTATGGCTTCGCGCACGAGCGACGCGTCAAGGTTGCGGTATATCTCCTCCTGGGCGTCTTCGTCGGCGATTTCTGGAACCTGGCCGGGGTAGATTATGTCACCGTGCGACTTGCGCCGGGTGTCGAGGGCGTGGATGTTCTTCAATATCTGGCACATCCAGGCGAAGAAGGCTGACTGCTCTAGATAGTCGTCTATGCCCTCCACCACTGCGGCGAAGGTGCGGTTCACAAGCTCTTCGGCGTCCGACTCGTCCACGCAGAAATTACGGGCCAGGGTCATCAGCCCGGCCTTGTATTCGCTTTCAAGTCTTTTGGCCCCGCTTTCGCGGTCGCGCCTTAGTTCTTCGACGATTGTCATTTTCCCTGATGCAAATTTGCCCTCATATTAAGAATAACGGTTGTTGGCCATTTGCTTCAAAATGACAGAAAAAATTTACGAGGCTTTGGTATAATCGTCATCCACAAAGAAGGGACATTGGCCATGATTGTTGAAGGCGGCATAGCGAAATTCCCGTCGGGACGCCTCCCGGAAGAGGCGCTCCCAGAGGCGGAGGCGGCATACGGGCGCGAGCCCTCCGGCAAGATTTACCGCATCGATGCGGGCACACCGCTCGCGGAGGTGAACGCCCTCCCGCTCGCCCCCGGTGACGCCGTTCTCTTCCAGCGCGGCGGCCTCTGGCGCGGCCAGCTGCGCGTCCGCTCAGGCAAGCCCGGCCACCCCGTCACCTACGGCGCATTCGGCGATGGCCCCGCGCCAATAATCCAGCCCAGCCGGCCTGGCGACGGCCCCGGCCGCTGGCGCCAGGAGGGCGATGCCGTCTGGAGCGCCGACACCGCCGCCACGGCGGATGTCGGCAACGTCATCCTCGACCATGGCGACGATGGCTGCCTCTTCAGGCGCCAGGATGCCGCCTCGCTCCAGCGCGACCGCGACTACTTCTTCGACGCCTCCTCCGGCCGCGTTTTCGTGAAGTCCGAATCGGGCAACCCCGGCCTGCGCTGGCGCTCCGTGGAGTTTGCCGAGAAGATCCACGCCATCGACGAGGGCATGATGCACGATGTCGTATTCGAGGGGCTTGCCGTGCGCTACACGGCCGCCCACGGCTTCGGCGGCGGCGGGGTGAAGCGCATAGCCATTCGCGACTGCGACATCTCGTGGGTCGGCGGCGGCTACCTCTATGTCGATACCCTCGGCAACGGCGTCCGCTATGGCAACGGCATCGAGTTCTGGGGCGGCGCGGAGGACGCGCTGGTCGAGGGGTGCCGCGTCAGCGAGTGCTGGGATGCCGGCCTGACCAACCAGAGCAACGAGCCGGGCTCCGTCCAGCGGAACATCGTCTGGCGCGGCAACGAGGTCTCCCGCTGCGAATACTCCTACGAGTTCTGGCACCAGGGGAAGGGTGGCACGACATCCGAAATCCGCCTTGAGGGCAACCGCTTCTTCGACGCCGGCGGCGGCTGGGGCCACAGGCAGCGCTGGAACCCCAACGCCGCGCACCTCATGCTCTACGACACCACGATGGACACTCCGGCGTTCGTCATCCGCGACAATGTCTTCTCCCGCTCGGGAGACTGGCTCTGCCGCGTCTTCAACCAGTGGCGCGGCCATGCGGAGGTGTCTGGCAACCGCTGGGAGAGCGGCGGCGAGCCAGTCTGCCGCTGGCACGCCCGCCCGCGCTCGGGCCTCCGCTACCTCTACCCAGACCGCCTCGACCAGATCCATTGCGACGACGCGGCCGAAATCGAGTCGCAGGGCCAGGGCGCCGAAACCTTCCCCGCCACGGAAGAAGGCTTCAGCCGCTTCGGGCAAACACTCGGCTTCGGCCCAGACATTTTCTCCTTCATAACCCTCTAACCATCCAACCATCCCCAGCCATGCTATCGCTAACATTCCACGGCGCTGCCAGAACGACTACCGGATCGATGCACTATGTCGAGGCCAACGGCTTGAAGCTCCTCCTCGACTGCGGCCTCTACCAGGGCCATCGCAAGGAGGCTTTCGAGGTAAACCGCAACATCCCCTTCGACATCCCGGCGCTGGACTACGTCATACTCTCCCACGCCCACATCGACCATAGCGGCAACCTCCCCACCCTTGCGCGGCGCGGCTTCAAGGGCAAGATCGTCACCACCTACGCCACCGCAGACCTCTGCGAGATCATGCTCCGGGACTCCTGCTACATCCAGCAGCAGGACCTCGCCTTCGTGAACGAGAAGCGCAAGCGCCAGGGGAAGAACCTCTTCGAGCCGCTCTACGTGGAGAAGGACGTGGACACCATCATGCGGCATTTCCAGACGGAGCCGCTTTACAGCGAAATCGACCTCGGGCGCGGCGTGAGCGTAATCCTCCATGAGGCGGGCCACATCCTCGGCTCGGCCATCGTCGAGCTGATCGTGCGCGGCGAGGGGCGGAAGCCCTACCACCTTGTCTTCACCGGCGACCTTGGCAACAGCAACCAGCCGATCATCCGCGACCCGGCGGCCGTGACCGGTGCCGACGCCATCCTGATTGAGAGCACTTACGCCGATCGCGACCACCCCTCCGAGGACGACATCCTGGGCCGGCTGAAGTCATACATCGACGACATCCACCAGCAGAAGGCGAAGCTGATCGTTCCTTGCTTCAGCGTAGGGCGCACCCAGGAGCTGCTTTTCTTCCTGAACAAGCTCGTCGAGCGCCGCCGCATCCCGCCGACGCGGGTGATTGTCGATAGCCCGCTAGCCACACGCGCCACCGACATCTACGAGCGGCACAAGGAGTGCTACGACGAGGAAGCGGCGAAGATCCTGCGCTCAGGGCGCAGCTTCCTCGATTTCCCCGGACTGGAGTTCACCAGGAGCCTGGATGAGTCCAAGGCGCTGAACGGCCTCCGCGAGCCGATGGTCATCATTTCCGCCTCGGGCATGTGCGAAGGCGGGAGGATAGTCCACCACCTCAACAACAACCTCGGCGACCCGCGCAACATCATCCTCTTCGTGGGCTACCAGGCGGAGAACACCCTCGGGCGGAAGCTGGTGAACCTGCAGTCGCCAGTGAAGATATTCGGCGAGGACGTCGAAGTCGAGGCGCGGATACAGACGATCAACGCGCTGTCCGCCCATGCCGACCGCAGCGGGCTGATGCGCTGGTTTGACGCCTCGAAGGGGAAGTCGCTGAAGCGCGTGTTCGCCGTCCACGGCGACCCCGCCCAGACCGACGCGATGGTGAAAATGCTCCAGGACCACGGCGCACCATACGCCATCGCTCCCGTTCCCGGCCAAAAGGCCGCATTGGTGCAGTAGGGGCTAACCGCTATGCTCACTCTTGTCCTGGCATCCGCGTCGCCGCGCAGGCGGCGTCTGCTCACCGAGGCGGGCTACCGCTTCGAGGTCCTGCCCACCGAGGCGCCGGAAGTCTCCGATGGCGCCGACCCCGCCGGGTGCGTTGTGGCGAACGCGCTGGCGAAGAACGAGGCCGCGCGCAGGCAGCGCCCCGATGCCGCCATCCTTTCCGCAGACACCGTCGTATGGCGCTCAGGGCGCATGCTCGGCAAGCCGAAGACCCATGATGAGGCGGTCGAGATGCTCTCCTTCCTCTCCGGCAAGGGCCACACCGTCTTCACCGGCGTGGCGCTCACTCGGCCCGGAGTCGCTGAGCCGTCCGTGCGTGTCGAAGCCTCGGAGGTGCGCTTCAGGAAGCTCTCCGCAGCCGACATCGACGGCTACATCGCCAAGGTGAAGCCCTTCGACAGGGCAGGGGCCTACGACCTCTCGGACTTCGGCGAAATCGTCGTGGAGAAGGTCGTTGGCTCCTACACGAACGTGATTGGTTTGCCTATGGAGGCCGTGAAAAGCCTCCTCTCCGATGCAGGTCTTGCCCCCGTCGCTCCTGCAGTGGATCCCTCCGTTTCAGGTCTTGCCCCCGCCGCAGGTTTTGCATCCGCCGCTCCTGCGGCGGAATTCGACGATGCGGCGCTCTGCCGCGCCGCGTCGGAGGCCGCGAAGCTTGCCTACGCCCCTTATTCGGGCTACCGCGTCGGCGCGGCGCTGCTGGCCGCCGACGGCCGCGTCTTCACTGGCTGCAACGTAGAGAACGCCTCCTACGGGCTTACAAACTGTGCGGAGCGGACAGCCCTTTTCAAGGCGGTGAGCGAGGGCGTGCGCAATTTCAAGGCCATTGCCATCGCCGGCGGAATCGATAGCCCCGCATATCCCTGCGGAGCCTGCCGCCAGGCGCTGGCGGAGTTCTGCGGCCCGGAGACGCCGGTGATTTGCTGCACCCTTGACGGCAAGGTGGCCGGGCGCTTCACCCTTGGCGGACTGCTTCCGCAGACCTTCGCGCTGTAGTGGCGCTGGGCCTGGCGGCTACAGCGCGGCGGCGATGCCCGAGAGGTCGTCGAAGGTGTAGTCGGCACGCACCTTTGATGCGGCGTAGTCGGCGCGGCTTGTCTCGCCCGAGAAGACGAGAATCGAAGTTATGCCGGCCTCGGCGCCGAGGGCGATGTCTGTGTAGAGGCGGTCGCCGACCATGGCGATGCGCTCGCGCTGGACGCCGTATTTCTCCACTATCGCATCGACGATTCCAGCATGCGGCTTGCCGATTACCTTGTCCGGCTCGCGGCCAGTGGATGCCTTCACGTATGCGATGACTGCGCCGATGTCGGGAATGAAGCCGCCTTCCACCGGGCAGTTGAAGTCGGGGTGGGTGGCGATGTAGGGCGTTCCAGCGCGGACGATGTCGCAGAGTCGCGTCATCTTGGCGTAGTCGAATGCCTGGTCGAAGCCGAGGACGAGGCAGTCGGGGTCGCGCTCGACGAGCGTGAAGCCTGCCTCGCGGAACTCGCGCTCAAGCGTGGGCATGCCCATGACGCAGACCTTTGCGCCGGGGAAGGCGCGCCGCATGTAGATGGTCGTGGCCTCGCCGGAGGTGAATACCTCCTCCGGCGTGGCCGTGATGCCGAGGCGGCCGAGCTTCTCGACGTATGCAGTGCGGTCCTTCGAGGAGTTGTTGGTAAGGAAGAGGTAGCGTCTGCCGCTGCTCCTCACTTTTTCCAGAAAGGGCTTGGTGCAGTCGAAGAGCCGGTCGCCCAGGTAGATCGTCCCGTCCATGTCGAGCATGAACAGTGAGATGTCGGAGAGGGACACCGCCGTCCCGCATGTCGCATGTCGCGTGTCGCGCGTCATTCCCGAAACAACCCTTATCACTTCTCAAACGGGAACTTGTAATCCAGCCCGAACTTGTCGCGGAGGCCGACGAGTTCCTTCTGGATCGACTCCCCGACCGGAACTCCCTTGTCCTTGCGGTCCTGCCATGAGAGCCATTCCTTTTCGCCGGCGGTGTAGATGCGCTCGGCGCCGGGGGCCTTGCGGGAGGCGCGGAGGCCGCGGAGGATTTCGCCGGAGGTCTTCTTGAAGGTGTCGAGGCCCATGAAGAACTCGGGGTTGATGACGAAGAAGAAGTGGCCGAGGCGGTACATCTGGTCCTTGCCGTCTGCGGACTTGCCGGAGAGCGCCTTCATGAAGGGGCCGCCGGCGAGGGCCGCGGAGAGGATTTCGACGATGGTGGTGAAGCCGTAGCCCTTGTAGCCGCCGGTCTCTTCGCCGAGTCCGCCGATTGAGAGGAGGGCGCAGCGCCCGGCGCGCATCTCGGAGAGGATCTTGCCGGAGTCGGTCATGGTGCCGCCGTCGGGTGTGACGACGAGGCCCGCCGGGGTGGGCTTGCCGGAGCGCTCGTAGTATTCGATCTTGCCGTTCTGGACAATCGAGGTGGCGCAGTCGAAGTTGAAGGGGAAGTCTTCGTCGGTGGGCATCGTGAAGGTGAGCGGGTTGGTGCCCATCATCGGCTCGACGCCGAAGGTCGGGGCGACGGATGGCCGCGCGTTGGTGCCGGAGATGCCGACCATGCCGGCCTTCTCGGCCATCGTGGTCCAGTAGCCGGCGATGCCGTAGTGAGTGGAGTTGAAGATCGTGCCGCCGGCCATGCCATAGGTCTTCGCCTTCTCGATGAGCTTCTCCATCATGTGGTAGCTCGCGACCATGCCCATGCCGTTGTTGGCGTCCATGACTATGGTGGTGGGGGTCTCTTTGACGATGTCGATCTTGGTGACGGGGAGGATGGT
>JAEEGG010017786.1_pt1 | contig 14566 bp, 18 predicted proteins | sample 9134161 | NCBI WGS metagenome assembly JAEEGG01 (sample SAMN16246543, study PRJNA631951) | gut metagenome | biome: gut microbiome; feature: rumen; material: CR-attached | host: Bos | place: Iran: Karaj | collected 2018-10
AGCGAGAACTCGACATATGGAGCAGCGATTACTTCTTGCAATTGGCAGATATGATTGTGTTTAAGTGAATATCATTACCCAAAGAATTAAAAAATAGAAAAATGAAGAAGCTGTTTATAATAATAATGATGGCAACGGTCTGTATATCTGCAATGGCGCAGCAGAGCGTCAAGATATCAGGCCGTGTCACTGATTTTGATGGCAAGCCTATCAGCCACTGCGCTGTGATGCTGATGGACAAGCGATTTCATACCGTTGATAGCGTGTCGACCGATAGTGCCGGGCACTACTGCCTTCTGTCCCACAGGCACCAATGCGCTGATGGTTTACACACGACCGATGAGTGCTACCGAGGCAATGAAATACGATGAAAAGTTGTATCGCGACAGCAACAATGGTGTGATCGATTATTCCGTTAAGCTCGAGGATTTCAAGGTCCAAGCATTCGTAGATGACAAGGAGGTTAAGATACTAAGTATCCAGAATATGACCGAACAATACGGTAATCAGAAGATGGGTGCATTCCTGATGATGCTAGACTATACCGTTCGTCACGACGACACCACCATCCATCAGATACGCATCACCGCCGAGAACGCAAAACACCACGAGAAAGGCGAAAACATCTGCTACTACCAATCCCCCGATTTCGAGTAGCATATTTCATTCTCATTTCTCGCATGAAGACACAAAGAGGGGACGGATATGCTACGAAAGTTACATTCTCTTTTACTTTGATGGACAATTGGGATGGTAATGAGAATGAGGTAACAGGAGATTTCAGGGTGGTATTTTAAGATTCAATCCTCGCCGTTCTATATAATGGCGAGGATTTATAATATGCGCTTTGATCATTTGATCAATTTTGATCTTTTTTGTTAACTTTTGATCTATTGCCGATTTTCTCGTACTTTTATGCTAATTTTGCAAGATGTATGAAGAAGTACAGCATAAAAGTGATGGAGGTGCTGAGTCGCATCGTAGATGTGGAGGCCGTTGATGAAAACGACGCCATTGAAAGAGTGAGGCAGATGTATCGAAATTGCCAGATTGTGCTGGACGATTCTGACTACAAAGAAACAGAAATCAGCGTGTACACAACGTTCCTGTCCCCTTGTGTACATGAAAAAAATAGTCGCGAGGACAGGCATCTGGATATACCCAAGCACCTGTCCCCGTGACTAATCAAAACCAAGCAAAAGAAGTTGGAAACAGGAGCTTTTTCAGTCTATCCAGGTGGTATAATAAGAATCGCCTTTCCCCTTATCGTACATCTGCTCAAACTCTTCTTCAGTATAATGTTTATTCAGGCATTCATCTGAGCAATAATACTCGCAGCCTCCATTGATTCAATAGCCCCAACCCATAGGCTTTCCGCAATTAGAACAAAAGCGGATAAACTCAAAGTTTACGAATTTGTCCAAATCTTCGGGCTTTGTATTTCTGATTAGCCATTCTGCTTTCTCTGCATTACTCTTTACTCCTTTATCGCCTCCGAAATAATCGAAAGCATCATTTAATTCTTCACTCTCTATAAGTTCGCCTCTCAAGACGTACCATGATATTCGTTCTCTTTGATGCATATTATGTCTTGCGTTTTTCTGCAAAGGTAGGAGTTCATGACGAAAGTACAAAAGAAATTAGATCTGTTTTGATCAATTTTGATCTTTTTTTGTTAACAGATGATCATCGAAAATGAAGATAAGGAAATGTCATTTTAGGAAAATCGTGTGTAAATATGACTCGATTTAAAATTAAATAACATAGCGGAACCCCATATAATGCAAAATGCTATCTTTAGACCGTTGTGCTAAAGGTAGCATTTTGTTATCTTTGCACCCATGAAAACAGCAGAGAATATCGCCTTTGGCAAACGTGTGGCAGAATTGCGTAAGGATGCAGGTTACTCTCAGGAACAATTTGCATTCAAGTGCGACGTAGACAGGACCTATATTGGCACCATTGAACGTGGAGAGAAAAGCCCTACGCTGAATACCATTGTCAAGATTGCCAATGCTTTAGGGATTTCGAAAAGTGATTTGTTTGACTATTAGTTAATTCATTATGGATTATACAGTAATTACCGATAATGGTGGAGGTGAAGACCAGATCTATCATGATGTAGAGGGACAGATTTACACATTCCCACCTATGTACAGGTCGAAGCTTCTTCCTGGCACACAAATCGTATACCACCGTAATAAGAAGACGCCAACAAGTCCTAATATTCCAACACGAATGTCAGATGATTCTCATTATTTTGGTGTTGCGGAAATTGGCGAAGTAAAACCGACCAAAGACGGGAATCTTCGTGCTTCAATTGTAAATTTTCGCCGGTTTAAATACCCTGTTGAGATTCATAAAACAGGCGGTGGCTATTATGAAAAGAATCCTTTCTGGCAGCAAGGTGTTAGGGCTACTAATAAGGAAGTATATGATACAATTGTTGCAGAAAGTCAGTTTCCTCCAGTACCTCAAGAGAGTAAACGAATTAAGACTTCTGGTGTAAAGACTACGACATCGCTGAAAGTTGGAATTGAGAGTAATCTTTTCTGTCAGAAGAAGTATCAGGTTGTAACAGGTCCAAAAGGATACTATCTGAAGAATTTGGCAGATGGTGTCTATTATGAATTGGGAAGAGTTGATTCGTTTGATTATAAGACAGGAACATTAAAAGTTCTTGCTAAGAAAGCAGATCCTCTTAACGACAAGTTAAGTTTTCTGATTCGCAATGAGGGGCAACAAACTGTCGATATTGGTATCTTTGATCAGATTTCTAATGGATTACATTTTACAGGAAAAATAGACGGTAAAAATATAAGTGTCAACCTTCTGACATAGTTGTTATAAAAGAGCGAAAATAAAGTGAATTGTTGAATAATTAATTTAAGTAATCATATGGAGTTGGATGCTTTCGTAGGTGTAATAAGGGAATATGCTCAAAGTGTTGGTTTTGTTCCAGAAAAGAACGGAATATGGAGAAAGGACATTAACCGCCCTTCTAACGAATTTGAAAATGTTGCCTATTGTGGTTTTATCAGAGAAGGTCAGGAACCTAGTGGACCTTATAGTGATTTCTCTCTTTGCTTCATGCCAGAGAAAACGAATGATAATACCAATGGTATTTCTGCATGTGCTATTGTCCTAGTTGTTGGCACCCAACAGTTCATGTATGATGGCGCTATAGCACAATCGCCGTTTACTCGTAGACGATTCCTGCGATTAAACTCGAACTCTCGCGTCTATTACAAGAGTGATTTTTGCAACATTACTGACCGGCTTCCTGAACTGACTACAAAGCTGAAAAAAAAGCATCCACGCATTCGCCAGTTTGATGATCGTTTTGGTCCATTGGTTGTCGCCTTCGAAGTTGTGGATATCAAGAATGATTTTACGGTTGAAGATATTCCCTATGAGTTCAAAAAGTGGATTTGTGCTTATGCTGAATTCAGAGGCTGGCCAACCAATGATGCACAACGAAAAGAAATTGTAGATGTATTGGATAAGTTAGAATCTGTTAATTCGAAGAAGTTGTTGACTGATGATGAAATATTCGATATTCTTAAGAAAGACAAGTACATCATACTTCAGGGAGCACCAGGAACAGGAAAGACTTATACTGCATTGAATATTGCTAAAAGATTCAATAATGTATTGTTTACACAATTCCATGCAGAAACCTCGTATTCAGATTTTGTATATGGTATAAAGCCTGATACAAAATCAAATACATTGATATATAAGGATTCTCCTGGTGTATTGTACGAGGCGATCGATAAGGCAAAAGATGGAGCAGAGGTGTTACTCATCGTTGATGAGATTAATAGAGCAAACCTTTCTAATGTGCTTGGACCAGTATTTTATTTGTTTGAGAAGAACGTAGGCCAGAATCGCAACTATAAAATAAAGATAGGTAATTTAGAAATCGACAAGTTGCCCGAAACCTTGTATGTTATAGGAACGATGAACACAGCAGATAAGAGCCTGGCTGTTGTTGACTTTGCACTTCGTAGACGCTTTACGTGGATTACGTTAAGACCTCAGGTAATTGACCGCAAAGATTTTAGGAAAGAAGAATTTCTAGAATTTGAGAACATGTTTATGCGACATGCTACTGATGATGAATTAAATCTACAGCCTGGTCAATCCTATTTCATAGCATCAGATGATGAAGTTATGAGGCAAAGACTGAAATATGAGCTAATGCCGCTTATCAAAGAATACATAAACGAAGGTTTTCTGCCTTCGGCTAAGGATGAATTCGTCAACTACTTCTACAACAAGATTGGTGAGCTGATGTATGAGTAGAGCAGAGGCAAGGGAACGCAAACAATTGCTTAAGCAAAAAGCTGACGCTCTGAAGACCAACATAGATCTTCAGAAAAGGCAGTTGCGTCCTGCTATTTTGCCTCTTAAAGTATTGAGTGAAAAAACAATATCTTTCAATGAGCTAAAGAAAGATTGGAAAGGTATTGATACTCGAAAAGATGCTGAAAGGCATATCATAGAGTTCATAAATATTAATTCGCCTGTTTTCGAATTTCTTGGTATTACCCCTCAATTAGCGCGCGATTCGAATGGCGCAAGTGCCATCCATTTCACCACATCAAAATACGCTGGCTGTGTTCCGTTATTGTCGCCAGGAACGGGTATGCCCTATGGCGAACTTGTTATTGAAGGGTCGTATGGTGAGAATCTTTCAGAACTTATTTCTGTAATCAAAGAGGATCTGAAAATAGAATATGACGAACGATTTCAGATCAATACAGTTAACACCGTTAGACCTCCATTATATTTGGAATGCCAAAAATTTATTGATAAGTACATAGAGGCAAAGCGTTATCATTGGAGAAAGTTTAAGAATATTGAGGTAACACAACTCTGTCCGAATTCCTCAACAAGATGGGACAAATATGCTACAAGAGATATTGACCCATGGTCAGCATTAAGATACCCAAATAGGAATAATATTCTGACATGCGACCATGAAGAATGGAGAGCTCTGACATACATACTTCATCTGAGTATTAATGAGATTATGAAGCCCTCCACGCCACAACGTTCTAAGGCTCCGTATCTTTCACAGATATCTTTGTTAAGAAAACAGTATGATGTAAACAAGCTCAAGCCAGTAACATCAATCTCGCTTCGCACGTCAGACCCTACTATTATCAAAGAAACTAAAGAAATTGGACTGAGAATTTTGCAAAACAATGTGAGTTCCAAACGAGCATGGAGAATAGATTATTCTGAATTCTTTGAAAGATATGTTCAATATGTTTTGAAACTAGTTGCAGGGTTAAAAGGTGCAAAGTTAGATAGCAACAAGAAATATCGTATTAGTGGAGAAAAAACACCTTGGACGCTTAGTCATTTGGAACCAGATGCTGTCATGTATAAAGGCGATGTCCAGTATATTATCGATGCAAAATACAAATCTCACATGTTTAATGTAAATCGGATGGGCGGTGATTTGAAGGAAGCCTTCCGCGAAGATTTCCATCAAGTATTAGCCTATTCTTCGTTTGGCGGTACTAAGCAAAAGCATGTCATGCTTATTTATCCTTCCAATAATTTAGTTTCACGTGAGCTCAATATACATAGCAGCATCAATGGCTATTCCGCAAAGGCATATCTTGTTGGTATACCATTGAAGAAATCGGATTTAGAAGAAACTAAACAGAAACTTTCTTCACTCATCATCTTGTGACCGTTCTATCAACGATTCCAAACTCCAACCACAAATGGCAATAAAGAAGTCGTCTGCGTGTTCGTTGTTTAGCGAGGCGAGTAGGAGTTGGCGAGCCTTCTTGTAGTAGGGTTCGTCGTCAGAGTTGATTTCGTTGAGCATCGTCTCGTAGAATCTTTCGAGAAACTCTTCGTTCGCATTGTCGAGTATTGCCAGTATTTGTTCCTTTTCCATCGTCATTTTTATTTGCAAAAGTAATGCATAAAAGACTGAAAACCGAAATCTTTAACCATTTCCAGGCTTTGCCAGGAGAATTTAACTGTTTATGCGAATAATCTCAGAAATAATTTGTAAATTTGCAGGCAAATAGGAAGAAATGAAAAAGATAGAAGTAGTAGCAGCAATCATACACGATGATGAGGGGCGCATATTCGCCACCCAGCGCGGATACGGTGATTATAAAGACGGTTGGGAATTTCCTGGTGGAAAAATGGAAGCTGGAGAGACACCAGAAGAGGCTTTGAAGCGTGAAATATGGGAGGAGTTGGAAACAAGGATCGTCGTAGAGCGACTAGTGCAAACCGTAGAATATGATTATCCCCAGTTTCACTTAACGATGCACTGTTTCTGGTGTCATGTAAAAAGTGGTAGTCTGACGCTGAAAGAGCATGAGGCTGCAAAGTGGCTTAATAAGGAACGACTTGAAAGTGTTGACTGGCTGCCTGCAGACAAAATTGTGGTTGAAACAATAAAAAGACGGTTTAATTTGGACGTAATAGGCAATCTTTAACACAAAAGTTACTATCCCTGTTGTGATACTCACACAGGTTTTTCGTTACATATCAAGTGCGGATGGCTGCGGCTGTCTGCACTTTTTTGATGAAAAGTTTGGTGGTATCATGGGAAATGCATATCTTTGCACCATCATTTGTGAAACATTTAAATTTAAGAGTATGGAGAACAATATCCAAAATGAAGAGTTGTTGGCTATGGTGAAGAGTAAGATCTACACCATCAGAGGCCAAAAGGTGATGCTTGATTTTGACCTCGCAGCTATGTATGGAGTGAAAACAGGAAGATTAAATGAACAAGTTAAACGTAACATTGAACGGTTTCCTGATGACTTTATGTTCCAACTGACAAAAGGTGAACTCGTAATTTTGCGGTCACAATTTGTGACTGCAAATGATATGAAATCGCAAAATGCGACATCCAATCTTACTGATAATCAGAACGATGACGTTTTGATATCGCAAATTGCGACATCAAAACCTGTAGAGAGACGAGGAGGAACACAAAAGCGACCTTATGCATTCACTGAAAACGGTGTTGCTATGCTAAGCAGTGTCCTCAGATCGCCTCTTGCTATACAGGTTAATATTGGTATTATGCGTGCTTTCACAGAGTTTCGTAAGATTGCGACAACTCTATCATTACCCTCTCAAACAGCCGATGTAGCTCAACTACGCAAAGATTTCGAGGAGTTGAAACTTGACATTGAAGATATCCTTCACGACCAGAATGACATCAACGAGAGTACCCGTTCCCAGCTTGAAGCCATCAGTGCGGCTTTAGCAGAACTACAGGCTGAACATCGCAAACGACCTAAGCGAAGGCCTATTGGATTCATACAGCCTGAGGACGATAAAGACGATGGCGACGAAATACTATAATATGCGAACACAAAAGAGGCTGTTGTGATAGGTGTCAGAACACCTAATCACGAGTTTATATATTTTTTGTTTTATTAACTTCATGGATGATTAAAAGTTGGTGCGTTTTTTGTACCTTTGTAGCCGCTTTGCCCCAAAAAGAAGGGGGTACGGAAATCAGGTGTAAAGAAATATAAAAGGCACAACAGTCAGGATGGATAATCAAACTCAAACATATACGATACTTCAGAATTTCGAGCGCAAAGTAGAGGCGCTCGACTGTTCGTCGTGCATGTTGTCGCTGACCATGATGAGCATGAGCCTTGCCGTCGATGCCCGTAGACTGACAAAGTATTTCCTGATGAAGCTGGACGACTGGCGCAAGTGCCTGCCCCTGGGCGACGCCTGCGACGTGAACTTTACGACGTGGGGACAGAATGTTTGGGAGCTGATGCAGAAGGTACGCAAGGTGTACAGCCAGAACAAAGTGCAGCTGAACCTGTATGAATATAATTCGGCCAGCTATTTGGAGTTCAAGAACAGTCTGGAGGCTGTCGAAGAAAGTGACAAATCGATGAAGGCTCTGATGATGATTTCAGGCAGCGAGGCAGGCACCATCCTGATGTGTGCGATGCGTGAACTGAACGAGGAGCTGATGGAGATATCCGAGTTTCTGAATTCACCGACGGAGGAGCAGATTGCCAGCTCGTTCGACCAATGGATGGCCTGCTATGAGGAGCAGTACCACAAGGCCTGCCTGAAGCGTTACGACAAGTGGAAGCTCAAGTTTACGCCTCGCACGCTAAAGAAGAACGTGAAGGAGCGGATGAAGGTCGAGGTGGAGGAGTTCCGGCGGATGTTCCAGAGCGACAATGAGTTTGAGCTGGTGTACGATACCGAGCAGATGGAGGTCGACATCGAAGGCGTGTCGCGTTTCCTGTTCACCAATCCCGAGCGGTTTGGCGTATCGCATATCGACAAACGTCAGGCGTTCAGCAAGGAGCTGCTCAAACTGTTCAACTTCATCGACACCTGGCGCATGATGCAATCCGACTTGCAGACTAAGAAGAAGCAGGGCGAGAAGGCTGCGGCTCCCGTTGTAGACGAGTTGGAGCTGAAGGTGAAGGGACTGCTGGAAAAAATCCGCCATCTGACGGCAGACAATTGGAAACATCAGCTGCCCAGGTTGTGGAAGAGCATCTTCACGACATTCCGCAGCGAGATAAGCAAGGCTGGCTCGCACGAGAAGTTCAAGGAGTACAGCAAGAAGACGCTTTACTGCATCATCGGCCATCTGAAGCAGAAGGGTGCCTACAAGCAGATCTCCAATCTGGAACTGACGGTGACGCTGGAGGGCATGAACAACGGCATGCGGAAGTATCTGAACAGCGGTCTTGTGGAGTTGGAGCAGTCGCTCAGGGAGCGCATAGAGTCGTTCGTGGATCAGGAGATGCGGCGACTGGTAGCTGTGGAGTGACAGTCAGACAGACGGCTGATAATTGGCTGATAGTTGACTGATAGTTGTGTGATAGTTGGGCGTTGCCAACTGTCACATTCTTTTTTTGTGCCTTTATCTACGGGGTGATTGCAAATTGATAGTATCACCCGGGCTGATAGTTTCCGCTCATCATTTTATTGTTCTACCTTTGTCAACGCGAATAAGAATCATTATTGTTAAACCCGAGTGGAGTGAGAATCTCATGAGGTAAGCCCGGCCGGCGTTCACTGCTCTTCTCACAACACGAAGGTGAATGAAGCAATTCAGACAAGTCCGCCCCGAGGACTTCGACGTGGAGCTGCTGATGGCGGCTGCGCGAGAAGGGAGACTGTATGTTGACGAGACGAAACGTGAGGTCAGCAAGGAAGAAAGAATAATAGAGGTACGTGCGTACGTACGACGTATTAAGGTATTTGTCACGAAGCCGTACATTTCGAAGGTCGACGACCTTTGGGATCAGATTCTGACAAACGATGACTTTGTGACGTTCCTGACTCCTGGCTGCAAGGCCAAGAAGTGCAAAGCGTTCGACAAGTACAGCGTGATGCGCATCATTGGCGTGCTGCGTGAGAAGGACGTTTACGAGCGTTATAGTGACCGCAAGTTTGATGCTTTGCTGGAGCCAGAGATGAAAGACAGCCCATACAGGAAATACCTGGGAATGGGCCTTGAACAGCGTGCTTTGCTGATAAAACTGAGGCAAATCGTGGCAAAATTCCAACTTTAACTTTTGGGTAAAATGATTCCTTTTTACCCACCTGAAAATCGCCGTAATTTTGCACCGTCAATCAGTTCGAAAGAAGGTTGACAGCGTTGTTTGACATATTGGTACAGAAGGTAGAAATCGTTCATAAGCTATACTCATTTTTTTATTCCTAGTCTGCGATGGGTTGCAAAAAAGTTTGAAATCGGCGGTCGGCGGACTGCCACAACCTGCCCTATCGCGATGATACGGCAGTTTTTTACGCGAAAATTATTAATTAATTACAATAGAAGAAAGGATTAAAAAATGACAGAAATTCAGAATTTACAAGCGATGGGTGCGCAGCGCATGACATCGCTGGAGATTGCCGAGATTACCGGCAAGCAGCACAAGAACCTGATGCGTGACATCAGAAACATGGAAGCTGCATGGGAAATGACCACTGGGCTCAAATTTGAGCTCAGTGAGTACAAAGATTCTACGGGGCGCACATTGCCCTGTTACTCTCTCAACAAAACAGAATGTCTCTACATCGCCACGAAGTTCAACGACGAGGCTCGCGCCAAGCTGGTGATCCGCTGGCAGCAGCTGGAACAGGAACGGCTGATGCATCAGGGCATCCGACATCTGCTGGTGACCGATCAGGACGTAATGCACGAAGCAGAGCGCATCGTGGGTCGCGAACTTACTTGCGACAACAAACATGCCGACGGATGCATCACCGTTACGGACATCGCCAAGGTGCTGGGAATGGAGACAAAGCACTTGAACTCGTTCCTGAAGGATCAGGGCGTTCAGAGATGGAGACGGGGTCAGTACAGGCTGACCGAGAATTACGAGGGGCGCGGTCTTGCTCAAGACAGGCTCTTCGTCTACTACGGGAAGGACGGGAAAACGAAACGGAGCACCTATCTCGTCTGGACAGCAAAGGGTGCTGAGATGATTGAAGAAATGGTCAATCAGGAAAAGAACAAAGAATTGCAGAAGAATTAATAAGGAGAATTATTATGAAAAAAGTATCAGACATTTGCTTGGCAAAAATCAAAGAGTTTGAAGGGCTGAGAAAAGAGGCGTATTACGATGTAGCTGGTGTGCCAACAATCGGCTACGGACATACGCACGGCGTCAGGATGGGAGATGTGATCAGCGAGTACTGGGCTGATATGTTCCTGAAGGCGGATCTCTTCGATATCGAGAATCAGGTAAATTCGCTGGGTGAGTTCAACCAGCCACAGTTCGACGCTTTGGTCTCGTTTGCGTTCAACTTAGGCTTTTATAAGCTGAAGACCTCTACCCTATTGAAGACCATCCAAGAAGGCGGTTCGATGCACGCCATCAAGAAGGAGTTCAAGCGCTGGGTGTATGCAGGAGGCAAGAAACTCAAAGGTCTCGAACGTCGTCGCGAATGGGAGGCAAAACGCTTCTTCGAACCCGACGAAATGGAGCCGATGAAGGTTCGCGACTGGAGCGACTTCCACAAGACCACGAAGAAGTAAAGACAACGAATTTAACGAATTACACGAATTGTTTTAAGAAACGAGTTGCTTTAAGAAACGAATTACCATAATTGACCATAATTTTATCCACTAATAAGAATAATATTATTATGAAAATTAGTTGTTATTCTTGCGTCCTTTCAGTAGCAAGCGGCATAGCCGAGCGATGGCAATTTGTTTCAAGAAAAAAATGATTGCAGATGATTTATTTATAGTTTTATGGAGAAATTAGTTAGAATTAAGAGCCAGGGGGCGCTGCAGCAGCGGAACTGGACAAAACAGAATGGTGAGACGGTAGTGATCTCGAGTGTTGAACTGACGATGACGGACGGGATAGACACGTTCATCGGGGAGTTGACTGACCAGCAGGCTATTGCAATCAGTAAACAGCCACTTGATCAGGACAAGATGTACGGCGTGAGGTGCAAACTCGACGTGAGGGAGTGGAAATCTCAGCAGAGCGGCGAGACGCAGCACGCTAATAGCATCAGAGTCGTGAACATCGCAGGGGTTTAGCCACAGATGAACACAGATAAACACAGAAGAAGAGATTCACACAGAATTATGCAGAAGAGTTATGTATAAGTAATGAGTAAGAACAAGATTAAGAAGAGCGTGACATTGGACGGACTGATGACACTGGGGCAGTTGGACGACGGAAGGCACACGGCGGATTTTGCATGCTGTGAGGACGTGCAGCTGGAGCAGGTCAAAGGGACGTTCAGCGTACAGATCCAGAGAGACGGCAACGTCTACATGACGGAGAACAAGAAGCGCATCAGGAATACGCCGATCTTCCGAGAGGACAATAGCTCGTTCTCGCACGGGCGCAACAAAAGGTACTACTTTGTGTTCTCTTATGGAGATGAACATATCGAAGACCTGGCTGAGGAACTGGTGCGCCAGGCGAACGTCATTGCGCAGAAGATCTCGAGGGAACTGATTAGTTAATGAGTGTACATTTAATCTATTTAAAGGATGGGGCGAAGATGATGCGCCCCGTCCTTAACCGCGAAGAGTATCTGAGGCTGAGGAACGGCGGCCATCAGAAGTCCAACCTGAGCCGCATCAGGCAGGGCGAGGTGAAGCTGAAAGGCGACCTCGTGCAGATGAACTACTCGTGCCTGCCGAATGAGGACGGGACACTGAAGGGTTCGAAGACGGCCTCGATGTCGGTATGTATGGACATCGACTTCAAGGCGCCGGAGGGGCTTTCGGAGGATGAGAAGAAGGCTTGGCTCTCGGAGCAGACGGCGAAGGTGCCGGAGATGGTGCTAAGCAAGAAGGACGAGCTGGTGCCGCTGATGCTGGAGAGGTCGGCCACGAAGGGGTATCACTTGGCCTTCCGTCGGCGTCCGGATCTGAATCAGGAGGAGAATCTCAAATGGGCCAGTGATCTGCTGGGGATCAAGTATGATGACCAGGCGAAGGACATCACGAGGGTCTACTTCACAACGACGGCCGACGCTGAGGAGCTGCTGTATCTGGATGACGAGATTTTCAGCGTTGCGGCGTTGCAGTGTTGCAGTTCTGGTGACAGCAGTTCGGGGCAGGACGAGCGATTGTTCAGACCACCCCTGACCCCTCCTAACTCAGGAGGGGAAAGCTGCGCACAGGATGAAGTCCGCGTCAGTCCGCGTCATTCCGATGCCAATTATCCTGATGCGTATAACGGGATGCCGTATGAGGAGATCATCGAAAAGTATTGGGAGCTGTATAATGGCGGGAAGAAGCCGGTGGAGGGAGATCGGAATGCGCTGACATTTGAATTGGCGGTAACCATCAGGAGTATCTGCGGCTACTCGCTGGAGCACTTGCTGAGCGTGATCCCGAACTATTGGAACCGGGAGAGTGATACGCCCGAGCAGCGGAAGGCTAATGAGACCGAATGGCGGCAGACCATTGAGAACGCGCTGAAGGAACCGCGCAAGGGGATGCCCCTGAGGCTGAAGCAGGTGCTGCAGGCGTTGAAGTCGCAGTCGGGCGTGAAGGCCTGCGGTGGTACGCTGACTTCTCCGCCTCCGATGCCGAAGCGACTGCCGCCATTGATTAAGTTGCTGACGAAGAACGTGCCTTGGTTCTACAAGCCCGCTGTGGCCAGTGCGGTGTTTCCAGCCTTGGGTGCCCATTTGCACGGCGTGAAGTTCAGGTATTGGGACAACGTGCTGCACGAGGCGACGTTCATGCACATCCTCGTCGGTATCCAGAGTATCGGTAAGGGCTGTATCAAGGAACCCATCGAGTACGTGATGGAGGATATCCGTCTGCGCGACCAGCCCAACCGTGAGCGTGAGGCCGAGTGGAAGCAGAAGAACCCGGCAGCCAAGCAGAAGAAGGACCCTCGCCCCACGGACATCTGCATCCAGATGCTCATCGACAACCTGACCGACGCGGTGTTCAACCAGCGCATCGTGGATGTCAACCGGAACGGTGAGCGCTACATCTACACCAAGGTAGACGAGATAGAGGCGCTGAAGAAGGTGACATCGAAAGGTACGGTGGATGAAGTGGGACTGTTGATCCGTAAGGCGTTCGACAACTCGCTGGCCGGTCAGGAGCGCGTGGGGGCTGATTCTGTATCGGGTATCGCGCCGTTAAGGTGGAACTTCAACGCCTCGACTACACCGCCGAACGCCCGGAAGTTCTTCAGGAAGATGGTGAACGACGGTACGGTGAGCCGACTGGATGTGGCGACGATCATCATCAACACTGATGAAGAAAAAGAGACTGATCCCATCTACGGCATCTACGACCATACTTTTGCCGCAGAGCTGAAACCCTACATCGACCGTCTGGACGCAGCCAACGGGCTGATAGAGTGTCAGCAGGCGAAGAAGCTCTCCTTGGAGATCAAGCAGGAGAACCGCGATGCGGCCAGACTCTACGACTCGGAGGCTTTCAGGGTGCTCAGCTATCGTGCCAACGTGATTGCCTGGCTGAAGGGGATGCTGCTCTATGTGGCCCACGGGTATAAGTGGTCTCGTGAAATCGCAGATTTCGTCCGGTGGAGTCAGCAATACAACCTCTGGTGCAAGATGCTCTACTTCGGTCAGCAGTTGGAGAAGGAACTGCGCGAGGAGGTGGAGATACAGCGACAGTCGGGGCCTCAGAATCTCCTGGAGTTGCTGGAGAATGAGTTCACGAAGGAGCAGTACCGGCTGATGCGGCAGAATCAGGGTAAGATGGGCGACGGAGAATCGACCCTTCGCAGTTGGATCAGCCGAGGCTACATCGCCTACGACGAGGTGAGCGGCAGGTACTGTAAGACCGAAGCGTATAAAAAGAAGTACGGGAAGCCCATCATCTAAACAATCGAACAGGACTCGCAGTCACTTGGCTGCGGGTCCTTTTTTGTTTTTTTTCGCAGAAGCGGCGGGTATTTCGATAAAAAGTCGTAATTTTGCAACGAAGTTTGAAAAAAGGACGAAGATGGCAGTGTATCAACTGGATAAGAGGCTGTGGTTTCCTGACCCGCATCTGGGCGAGGAAAGCGGACTGGTGGCGGTGGGGTCCCGTGATGCCGTCGAT
>JAEEGG010017787.1_pt1 | contig 14566 bp, 7 predicted proteins | sample 9134161 | NCBI WGS metagenome assembly JAEEGG01 (sample SAMN16246543, study PRJNA631951) | gut metagenome | biome: gut microbiome; feature: rumen; material: CR-attached | host: Bos | place: Iran: Karaj | collected 2018-10
TTCAATCTCTCAAGTCTCTCAAGAACCTGATACAGTGTCACATCATTTTTTGCAAAGTGAAAACGTATATAATCATTCCGCCTGTCGGCAAAAAAACATGATCCCGGAACACCTGCGATCCCGTACTTTTCAACAAGGAAGTGGGCAAAGTCAACATCCGACTCATATCCGAATTCAGAGATATCGGCAAGTACGAAATAGGAGCCCTGGGGCGTTGTGTGCCTTATGCCTATATCGTCAAGCCCCTCGGTAAGTATCTTTCTCTTCTGGGTATAGATGGAAACAAGCTCATCATAGTATTCACTGTCGAATCCCAGTGCCGTGACAGCCGCCGTCTGAAGCGGAGTCGGGGCGCATACTGTAAAGAAATCGTGATACTTTCTGACTTCACTTATCAGATTCTCAGGGCCGGTCACATACCCGAGTCTCCATCCCGTTACGGAATAGGTCTTGGAGAGGGACGAGCAGGTAAGGGTTCTTTCGAACATACCGGGAAGGGATGCAAAATTGATATGTACATGAGGCTCGAAGATGATGTGCTCATATACCTCATCGGTAATGACATAAATGTCATATTTCTCGGCAAGTGCCGCGATCCCCAGCAGTTCATCCCTTGTGAAGACCTTGCCCTCGGGATTTGCGGGATTGCACAGGATAAGTGCCTTTACTCCCTGCTTCAACGCATCCTCCACCCTGTTAAGATCCAGCTTGAAATCCGGGGGATCCAGATTGATGAACACAGGTGAGACGCCGGTCATAAGTGCATTGGCTTCATAGCTGTTATAGTAAGGCGAAAAGATGGCAACCTTTTCTCCTTCGTTAAAGAGTGCCATCTGACAACTAATCATCGCTTCGGTGGATCCGCAGGTCACAAGAACTTCGGTTAGCGGATCTATGGTAAAGCCGAAGGACCTGCTCTGTTTTTCGGCGATCTTCTCCCTGAGTTCGCTTATACCCCAGTTGGGTGCGTACTGATGAACCTTCTCAGTGGAAATATTCTCAAGGGTCTGAGTCAGTTTTTCCGGAGGTGCGAACTCCGGAAAACCCTGGGCGAGGTTGATCGCCTTGTGCTCATTTGCAAGTATTGTCATCTCCCTTATGCGGGAGCTTAAAAACAGATTGTTTCTGCGATTTAATGGCTGCATAATGATCTTCCTATCTCATCTGCCTTGAAGATCGCCTGTGTAAGCGTATCCTCTGACAGTTTTACTTCTGCTGATGCGTAATCTCCGACTCTCTCAAGGATACCCTTTGCGATAAATCTTACCGATCCCTCCACATCTTCTGTTATGCCAAGTTCCTCAAGAGTTACCGGCGCTCCCACTGCCTTGAGTTTCACGGCGCGCTGTTTTATCTCGTCTTCGCTCCTTCCCTCTATGAGCAGCTGCACCTCGGTTCCGAAGCTTACTATCTCACCGTGGAGTCTTACATGGGTTGCTTTGAGATGGGTTGCCCTGTTGTAGAAGGGATGAGCCAGTCCTCCGTAGGGAACATTTCCAAGAATGCTTCCCGTAAGACCTGCCAGGAAAATATTGGCATCAACCGCGTTACTCTTTATCTGATAAGGAATGCTGTCTGTTCCGGCAGATGCCGCATCGAGGAATTCCTTCTCAAGAAGCTCAAGTATCAGCTCGCTTACCTTTATCTGAAGCCTGAGCTCCAGGTCATACTCATTACCGTTAAAGTTAGATCTTATCTCGTACCATTTTGCGATGGCATCGGTGACTCCGGAGATAAGATACCTTTCCGGTGCAGCAAGGATGAGCTCTTTATCGACAATGATCAGCTTCGGTGATTCCTTCGTGTACAGGTATGTATCCTGTGCGCCTTCTTCCGTATAAAGCACGGAAAGCACCGACCATGCCGCACATGTGGCGGCTATCGTAGGGATGGTAACTATGGGAACTCCTCCAAAATCCGCTGCCGCCTTGCTCTGATCCATGATGCGGCCTCCTCCCACCGCGATCACAAGATCATAGCCCTCAGCCTTTATCCTCTCTCCCAGCGCCTGTGCTCTTGAAAGAGTGGGATATCCGGCCAGAATCTCGGTCCTGAAGGATATTCCCGAGGAAGTAAGAGTTTCCTCAAGGGATCTTCCCGCCGCCTCATAAGCTCTGCTGCCGGCAAGTATAAGTGCATTTCTCCCCACCTTCGCGATCAGTTCTCCGGCATCGGCTATCCTTATTTTGTTTTCATACTTATCAGGTGCTTCTATAACTCCCATGGGAAACTCTCCTTCTTACTCATCAAAGATCGTTGGCATTGTATGCTTCAAGCAGCTCAAGGAAATATTCATTCTCAGGCTGCTCTGCAAGAAGCTCATCAAGTGCCTGCTTGTAGATGGATGCATCAAGGTGGCCTTCAAGGGACTGTGCTGTTGCGGCATCGATGTATCCGCTGAGCTTCATGCCCTCGTAGTAGGACTTGATACCTGCAATATTGGGATCGGGGCTGAGTCCGAGATCTCCGTATTCATAAACGATGTATCTGATATCCTCAGGTGATGAGGTTATGTACTGTGCACCGAGCTCAACTGCAAGATCGGGGTTGGATCGATAAATCTCATATGCAAGGATCAGTGCCTTTTCAACCTTGACATAAAGCTCTCTGTTTTCATCAAAGCCTTCGCGGGATACCATCTGTCTGCAGCAGATGAAGTCATCTCCGATGATCTCTCTTATGAACTGTACATTTACAAGCCCGCTCTCTTCGGCTGATTTGTAGAAGCCTCCGTTTACGATACCCGCATCGGCTTCGCCCTTCTTAACCGCCTCCACAACGCTTGCTCCTGAATCAAGCTCTACATAGTTGATGGTGGAAAGGTCAATCCCGTTTTCGGCAAGATATGCTCTGAGGGCGATGTCACCGCTGTTTGTTCTGTTAACTGCAATGGTCTTGCCTGCAAGAAGATCAGCGGTAAGCTTTCCGCTCCATGCATCCTTATTCTCGGGAAGAACTATCAGTGACTCGTAATCGGACATCTGACCGCCGATAATGATAAGGTTCGATTCTCCGGAAGCTATTGACAGAAGAGGTGCAGGTGCGCTGAATCCGCCAACGTTAACCTTACCGCTTTCGATGGCTGCAAGGGTCTCACTTGCAGTACCCACATTCTGAAGTACGAAGTTAAGTCCTACTGCCTCATCGGTGTTACCGAATGCTGCGATAACGGGAAGAAGTCCGCCGTATCCGCTGGATGAAACAGCAAAGTCCACATTCACTAGCTCCACGGGGCCCTCAGATCCGGACGCAGTTCCTGCTGTACCTGCTGCAGCAGCTCCTGAAGAAGCTCCGGCTGATGCATTGTTTTCGCAGCAGTTGTCGCACTGTCCGCCGTTTCCGCTTTCCTTGTTTCCGCATGCCGTAAATGCCGCTACCGTAACTATGGTCAGAAGTCCGGCCAGTACCTTTCTTATCGATCTGTTTTTCATAATATTTATCCTCCTGTAAAACTGTTCGTATACGCAAAAAAACGGAGGCTTTGGAATTCCAAAACCTCCGGTCTGTCCGGTCAGCGCTTTTGCTCATGAATGGATATTACCATCATTCATCTGCCGGGTATAATCGCTCGTTTTTATATTTAGTAATAGGTTTTTCCTAATTGAAGCAGGTCAAAGGTGACTTACTCCTATAGTCATCTCCTCCAGCACATCCAGGAGCACTCTTACGGTGTCGAGGGATGTGAAGGTGGTGACTCTGTGCTCGCTTGCGCACTTTCTTATGGCTACACCGTCCTCGTAGTGAACACCTGAAAGGATCGCTCTTGTATTGATGACATAGCTTACGTAGCCTGCGCTGATGGAGTCCAGGATCTCTGTGCTTCCCTCGCTCAGCTTGTGGCGGAGTCTGCATCTGATGCCATGATCCTTGAAATAGAGTGCAGTCATCGTGGTGGCCTCTATATTGAAGCCCATGTCATAGAATCTTCTTGCAAGAGGAAGCGCTTCCTCCTTATCCTCATCAGCCAGAGTAAAGGTGACTGTTCCGTAATTCTGAAGCTTGATGCCGGATGCCACAAGTGCCTTGTACATCGCACGGTGGAGCTGTCTGTCGTATCCTATGGCCTCTCCTGTTGACTTCATCTCAGGGGATAGATATGCATCCATTCCGGAAAGCTTCGAGAAGGAGAATACAGGTGCCTTAACGAACCACATATCCTTCGGAGCAGGCTCCAGATCCGTGATCCCCTGATCCTTAAGGGATATGCCCAGGCTTACCCTTGTTGCGATATCGGGAAGGGCGAATCCCGTAGCCTTGGAAAGGAAGGGAACGGTTCTCGAAGATCTGGGGTTGACCTCTATGATGAATACGTCATTGTTCTTATCGCATATGAACTGTATGTTGAAAAGACCCTTAATGCCGATGCCTATACCCAGTCTTCTGGTGTAATCCCTGATGGTATCCTTCACCTTATCCGGCACGCTGAATGTGGGATATACACTGATGGAATCTCCGGAGTGGATACCTGTTCTCTCAACAAGCTCCATTATTCCCGGTATGAACACATCGGTTCCGTCGCATATTGCATCGACCTCAAGCTCCTTGCCGCTGATATATCTGTCGACAAGTACAGGTCTGTCCTCATCGATCTCAACTGCAGTCTGGAGATAATGTCTTAAGTCCTTTTCCTTGGAAACTATCTGCATCGCTCTTCCGCCAAGGACAAAGCTGGGTCTTACCAGAACGGGATAACCTATGGTCTCAGCTGCCTTGACGCCGTCCTCTATGGAGGTTACCGCAAGTCCTTTTGGCTCAGGGATATCCAGGTCCTCAAGAAGCTTTTCAAAAAGGTCCCTGTCCTCGGCGCGGGCTATGGCATCGCAGTCTGTTCCGATCAGCTTAACTCCCCTCTTATGAAGAGGCTCCGCAAGATTGACCGCTGTCTGACCTCCGAGAGTTGCAATGACTCCCTCAGGCTTTTCAAGCTCTATGATGTTCATTACATCCTCTACGCACAGGGGCTCGAAATACAGCTTGTCAGAGGTTGTATAGTCTGTGGAAACGGTCTCCGGATTGTTGTTGATGACTATGGCTTCATATCCGGATTCCTTGATGGTCTTCACCGCATGCACGGTGGAATAATCGAACTCAACGCCCTGTCCGATCCTTATGGGGCCTGCTCCGAGCACTATCACCTTGGGCTTATCCGAGATAACGGACTCGTTCTCGCCTTCATATGTGGAGTAAAAATACGGAACATAGCTTTCGAACTCGGAAGCGCAGGTATCTATCATCTTGTAGATGGGGAATATCTTCTCACGTCTTCTGAACTCAAAGACTTCGGTTTCTGTGGTCTCCCAGAGAGCAGCTATCTCCACATCGGAAAAGCCCATGCGCTTTGCATCCCGAAGAGCTGCGGCATCATTCTTATGCTCGTAAAGGAGGCTTTCTTCCTCGATGATATTTTCTATCTTATCAAGGAAGAAAATATCTATTCCGGTCCTCGAGGAAATCTCCTCAGGTGTGACCTTTCTTCTGAGCAGCTCTGCAATGGCGAAGATACGGTCTCCTGTCATCTTAAGCACAGGTTCCCAGAGCTGTTCATCAGTCATGTCGGTGAACTTGGGCATATACAGATGGAAGGCTCCGCATTCAAGACTTCTTACAGCCTTAAGAAGGCTCTCCTCGAAGCATCTTCCGATACTCATGGTCTCGCCGGTAGCCTTCATCTGGGTTCCGAGGCTCGGATTGGCATCAGTGAATTTATCGAAGGGGAACCTGGGCATCTTGGTCACTATGTAATCAAGAGCAGGCTCGAAGCATGCCGGAGTGTTGGCAAGCTGTATCTCTTCAAGGTTATATCCGACGCTTATCTTGGCAGAGACTCTGGCAATCGGATATCCGGATGCCTTGGAGGCAAGAGCGGAGGACCTGGAGACTCTGGGGTTGACTTCAATCAGATAGTATTTAAAGGATTTCGGGTCAAGGGCAAACTGAACATTGCATCCGCCGCATACCTTAAGGGCGCGGATGAGCTTGAGTGCCGAGTCACGGAGCATGTGATACTCTTTGTCGGTAAGGGTCTGGGAAGGACATACGACTATGGAGTCACCGGTATGTATTCCGACGGGATCCAGATTCTCCATGTTACATACAGTGATCGCAGTGTCACCTGCATCACGGATCACTTCATATTCGATCTCCTTGTATCCCTTGACGCTCTTTTCAACCAGGACCTCATGAACGGGAGAAAGCTCCAGTCCTGCTTCCAGAAGGGTGACCAGCTCATTCTCATCATCGGCAAAGCCGCCGCCTGTTCCTCCGAGAGTAAAAGCGGGACGGAGTACAACGGGATATCCTATCTCCTCTGCAGCCTTTTTGCCTTCATCCAGACTGTGTACAACGATGGAAGGAAGAACGGGCTCTCCGATCCTTTCACAGAGCTCCTTGAACTCCTCTCTGTCCTCAGCCATCTCTATACTGGAGGAATCCGTTCCCAGAAGCTCGCATCTGCACTCTGCAAGGATTCCCTTCTTTTCCAGCTGCATCGCAAGGTTGAGGCCGGTCTGTCCGCCGATACCGGGAAGGATGGCATCCGGTCTTTCGGTCCTTATTATCCTCGCCACATACTCGAGATTGAGAGGCTCCATGTAGACTCTGTCCGCAACGGACTTATCCGTCATTATGGTCGCGGGATTGGAGTTACAGAGGATGACCTCATATCCCTCCTCCTTGAGAGCAAGGCAGGCCTGGGTTCCCGCATAATCGAATTCCGCCGCCTGTCCTATGACGATGGGGCCCGAACCTATTACAAGTATCTTATTGATATCCGTTCTCTTAGGCATCTTAACACCTTCCGTTTACAGCATTTATTGATCTGTCTGTCATCCATTACTATCGCTTAACCTCACATTCTGTAAGCGATATCATCATTCGCTACACCGGTCACATCAACATGACAACAGTGTCATTTATCCATAAGACTTAAGAACTCGTCGAACAGGTATGAAGCATCGTGGGGTCCGGGGCAGCTCTCGGGGTGATACTGTACGCTGAATATCCTGTCTCTACTGCATCTTACTCCCTCGACCGTATCATCCAGAAGATTCTTATGTGTCACAACAAGCCCGGTTCCTTCAAGAGTATTCTCGTCAACGGCATAGGAATGATTCTGTGAAGTGATATCCGTTCTTCCTGTCTCAAGATTCTTGACAGGATGATTGCCTCCTCTGTGTCCGAACTTGAGCTTGTATGTCTTAGCTCCGCATGCAAGGGATATTATCTGATGTCCGAGGCATATTCCGAATATGGGATATTTTCCGCGAAGGGTCCTGACAAGCTCTATGGCCTCCTTCACATCCTCGGGATCTCCGGGTCCGTTTGACAGGAATATGCCATCCGGTCTTACTGCCTCCACATCCTCTGCCGTGGCATTCCAGGGGAACACCGTAACGCTGCAGCCTCTGTTAAGGAAGGACCTTAAGATATTCTCCTTCATGCCAAAATCAAGGGCTGCGATATGATACTTAGCCCCGACGGTAATATAATTTTCAACGAATTTCCTGCTGACTCTGGAGACTGCATCGGGCTTAAGAACCGTCTCTTCGATGATCTTAAGTCCCTCCTCTGCAGTGGTGGATGCATCCGTTATAAGAGCCTTACGCGTACCTGTATTTCTTATCTTCCTGACTATCTCCCTGGTATCCACACCGGTGATGCCGGGAATGCCGAGTCTCTTCAGTGTCTGTGATAAAGTCTCACCGCTCCTGAAATTGGAGGGCCGGTCGTTATAATCCCTTACCACAAAACCGCCGATGGTAGGATGCTTGGTCTCGTTATCATCCCTGTTGATACCGTAATTACCTATTAAAGGATAGGCCATGGTGACAAACTGATCTGTATAAGAGGGATCCGACATGATCTCCTGATATCCCACGGGTGATGTGTTGAACACAAGCTCACACACCCTGTTGCCGGTATCTTCACCGAATCCGTATCCGACATATTCACTGCCGTCCTGCATTATCAGTTTTCTGGACTTTCCACTGTAGATCATCTTGCGGCCTCCGAAAGTTTCTTCTCAAATCTGTCTTTCCTTGGATCGGACGGGATCCTTGTAGGATAGTTCCCGTCAAAGCATGCACTGCAGAATAGGTCGCACCCGCTCATCTCCCGAAGACTCTCTATAGGAAGAAAGCCTATGGAATCCGCTCCCGTAAGAGCTGCTATCTCCCCGGGGGTGTGATGATTGGCAATGAGCTTATCCTCTGAGTCCACATCCACTCCGTAGAAGCATGGATGTCTGAAGGGCGGTGATGAAATGCGGAGATGTATCTCCCTTGCTCCCGCGTCCCTGAGGATGCTTATGATCCTCCTGCTGGTTGTTCCGCGGACTATGGAATCGTCGATAAGGACCACTCTCTTCCCCTCAAGCACGCTTCTTACGGGACTCAGCTTGATACGCACGGTATCCGTCCTCTGATCCTGTGAGGGAGCTATGAAGCTCCTGCCCACGTACTTGTTCTTGACGAGTCCTATACCGTAGGGGATACCGCTCTTCCTTGAATAGCCTATCGCGGCGTCAAGCCCCGAATCCGGAACTCCCACCACCACATCGGCCTCCACGGAATACTCCCTTGCAAGGATCTCCCCTGCCCTTACTCTCGTGTCATGCACCGCTATACAATCTATCACAGAATCGGGTCTTGCAAAATAGATATATTCAAAAATACAGGGACTTTTTTTGACGGAAGGTTCACAATGGTATGAAACCGGTTTCTCAAAGGGATGATCCGCCTGGAAGACTATCATCTCCCCCGGCTCCACATCCCTTACAAAGGTCGCCCCCACAGCGTCAAGTGCGCAGCTTTCAGAGGCCACAACAAAGCTGCCGTCCTCCCTCTTACCGTAACAAAGCGGCCGGAACCCGTGGGGATCCCGCACCGCCAGTAATTTGGTCGAGGACATCATGACCAGGCTGTACGCGCCTTCAAGATATTTAACTGCGGAAAGGACCGCCTGTTCGATACTATCAGTTTTGATTCTTTCCCTGGTGATCATATAACATATGGTCTCGGTATCACTGGTGGAATGGAAAATGGCTCCCGAAAGTTCCAGAGAATCACGGAGATCCAGCGAATTGGCGAGATTTCCGTTATGTGCAAGGGCCAGATTGCCCTTCTGATGGCTGACCACCATGGGCTGGATATTGCTCCTTATATTCCCTCCGGTGGTACCGTATCTTACATGTCCTATAGCCATGCATCCACCGGGAAGGGCACTGAGCTCTCTCTCATCGAATACTTCACCCACAAGTCCGAGATCCTTATGCGTGGAAAAAACTCCGTCGTCATTGACAACGATACCGCAGCTTTCCTGCCCCCTGTGCTGGAGTGCATAGAGTCCGTGATAGATGTCTCGTGCTATCCCGGGGTTAAATGCCCCCGTTATACCGAATACTCCGCATTCCTCATGAATGGCCATGACGTTTACCTGCCTCTCTTATGAATCCCTTAAAAAGCGGATGTGCCTTGTCGGGTCTTGATTTGAACTCGGGATGATACTGGACTCCAAGGTAGAAATCCTCATCAGGTAGCTCCATCTCTTCAACAAGCCTGTTGTCGGGCGATGTTCCGGCAAAAACCGCTCCAGCTGCTTCGAACTTCTCCCTGTAATCATTATTGAATTCATATCTGTGACGGTGACGCTCAGAGATTTCAGGTGCTCCGTAGCACTCTTCAAGCCTGCTTCCGGTTTTTACCATGCATGGGTATGCACCGAGCCTGAGAGTTCCTCCCTTATCGATCGTATCGCTCTGTCCGGGCATGAAATCGATAACTTTATTCTTACACAGCTCATCGAATTCACCCGAATTTGCATCCGTGATGCCGAGAACATTCCTTGCGTATTCAATGACAGCTATCTGCATTCCCAGGCATATTCCGAAGTAAGGAACGTGATGGGTTCTGGCATATTTGGCTGAGGTGATCATACCCTCAATGCCTCTGTCACCGAATCCTCCGGGAACGATGATGCCGTCGATGCCTTTAAATGTCTCTTCAGCATTCTCTTCTGTTATCTTCTCGGAATCGATCCACTTTATATCAACCTTGGCGGAATTCTCGTATCCCGCATGCCTGAGAGCCTCCGCAACGGACAGATATGCATCGTGGAGCTGTACATATTTTCCGACAAGTCCGATAGTCACATGATCCTGGAGATTCTTGATACGATCGACCATTTCTCTCCAGTGATTCAGATCCGGTTCACCGGCCTCGATTCCGAGTTCCCTGCATACGATCTTCGAGAAGCCCGAATCTTCAAGCATAAGAGGTGCTTCATACAGATAAGGAAGAGTGATGTTCTCTATGACACAGTCTTCCTTGACGTTACAGAAGTGCGCGATTTTTTTGAATATGTCATCTTCAAGAGGCTCATCGCAGCGAAGTATAAGAATGTTAGGGGACACTCCCATTCCCTGAAGTTCCTTGACGGAATGCTGTGTGGGCTTGGACTTATGCTCATCCGATCCGTGGAGGAACGGCACCAGTGTCACATGTATGAAGAGAGAATTCTCTTTTCCGACTTCAAGGGATATCTGTCTCACCGCCTCTATAAAGGGCTGGGATTCGATATCACCCACCGTTCCGCCTATCTCCGTAATGACCACATCGGCATTTGTCTTCCTGCCGACACTGTAGACGAAGTCCTTGATCTCATCGGTTATATGTGGGATTATCTGCACCGTGGATCCCAGGTACTCGCCCCTTCTCTCGCGGTTCAGAACGTTCCAGTATACTCTTCCGGATGTCAGGTTCGAGAACTTGTTAAGGTCCTCATCGATGAATCTCTCATAATGCCCCAGGTCCAGATCGGTCTCAGCGCCGTCATCCGTAACATAGACCTCACCGTGCTGATAGGGACTCATGGTTCCGGGATCAACGTTGATATAGGGATCAAGCTTCTGCGCTGCGACCTTCAGCCCTCTCGCCTTGAGAAGTCTTCCAAGGGATGCTGCCGTTATTCCTTTACCGAGGCCGGAGACCACTCCGCCTGTTACAAATATATATTTTGTCATATTGTTACCTTTTAGTTACTTCACGGTGGCGGCCTATATTGCATATCTCCGCTACCTGAGTGATAGGAAATTTATTGTCCGCTTGCTCCGTAGTTGGAGAGTACACGGGCGCTGGGGTCATTGACGTTGCATCCCTCCCACTCTTTGTTGGGCATCCAGAAGTCCTTGACCATCTGGGACTGTCCGGGATAGAAGCTTTCGAATATCTCTCTGTAGAGGAGGGATTCCTTGGTGAAGGGACGTGCATGCTTATATTTCCTGCAACCGTCCTCGAATTCCTCCTGAGTATATCTGCTCTCGGCGTATTCCTTGAGGTGATCTACCATGGAGTGACCGACTGCATCCGAGAACGCAGCCTTTTCACGGAAGAGGATCTCATCGGGAAGGTAATCAAGTCCTTCGAAAGCATGGCGGAGCAGGTACTTGCCCTTGTTATAATGATTGCGCTTCATCTCGGGATCTATGGACATGCAGTATCCCACAAAATCAAGATCTCCGAAGGGAACTCTGGCTTCAAGAGAGTTGACCGAGATACATCTGTCGGCACGGAGCACATCGTACATGTGAAGCTCTCTGACTCTCTTCTCGGCCTCTGCCTGGAAAGCCTCCGCACTGGGAGCAAAGTCTGTATATTTATATCCGAAGATCTCATCACTGACTTCACCGGTGAGCAGAACGCGGATATCCGTCTGCTCATGAATGGCCTTGCACAGGAGATACATGCCCATGCTGGCTCTTATGGTGGTGATGTCATAGGTTCCGAGAAGGTGGATGACATCGGGAAGTGCATTGATGACATCGTCCCTTGTTATGATCACTTCGGTATGATCTGCTCCGAGATAATCCGCTGTCTGTTTGGCATACTTAAGATCGATGGCATCCTCGTTCATTCCGATGGCGAAGGTACGGATGGGAGTACTGCTCCTTCGCTGTGCGATGCTGCAGACCAGGGATGAATCAAGTCCTCCGGAAAGCAGGAATCCTACCTTGGCATCTGCTATAAGCCTCTTTTCAACACCGGCGATAAGCTTCTCGCGAATAGTGGCACACACCGTTTCAAGATCATCCTTTACAGTTTTTACAGGCTTTGATATGTCGTTGTAGCAGATAAACTGTCCATCCTTATAGTAATGACCCGGAGGGAAGGGATAGATCTTCTCATCGGAAAGCTCTGTAAGATTCTTGGGCTCGCTTGCAAATATCATGCTTCCGCCCTTATCGAATGTATAATAAAGAGGTCTGATACCGATGGGATCTCTTGCAGCGATCCACTCATCCCTGTCACCGTCATAGATCACACAGGCGAATTCCGCATCGAACTTCTTGAAGCACTCTGCTCCGTATTCCTTATACATCGGGAGGATGATCTCGCAGTCACTGTCACTCCTGAACGTATATCCCTTAGCTTTCAATTCATCTCTTAAAGGTAAGAATCCGTATATCTCTCCATTACACACCACGGCGGAATTATTCAGCTCAAAAGGCTGCATTCCCTCCGGGGTAAGTCCCATGATGGAAAGCCGCCTGAATCCAAGCAGTCCGCCCTTTGTCTTGATAATACGTGCATCATCGGGGCCTCTTGATATTGTCTTATCCAAAGCCTTCGCAAAGGCTTCTTCATCGGTGCCCCTTCCGCACCACGCCATGATAGAACACATTTATTCATCCTCCGTATATGGTTCACTTAATTCCTGTTAAAAAGGATATGGGCCGGGAAGGCAGTAACGGCTTCCCGGCCGCATATTATGAAGAAAACTGTCACATTACCTTACACTGAAGAGCATGTCGCCGTATGAAGGGTAAGGCCAGTACTCTGATGAAACCAGTGTCTCTGCCTCATCTGCAGCTGCTCTGAGCTCACCCATCTTGGGAAGAAGCGTATCCCTGATGGCAGCACTCTCTGCGATGATATCCTCCACACTTCCGAGAGAGATGATCGCCTTTTCGAGTTCCTCGCTGCGGGTATAGATCTGATCTGCAAGAACAGAAAGCTTGGAGATGACATCGGTCTCATATGAACATGCAAGCGATGCATTGACTGACTTCTTGGAGGATACTGTCTCGGAAAGCTTATCCGCATATCCTGTAATGGCGGGAAGGATCTGCCTCAGTGCCATATCCATCATGGTATTGGCTTCGATGCGGACCTGCTTGCAATAGTTCTCGAGCATGATCTCGCAGCGGGATTCGATCTCCTTCTCGGTAAATACCTTGTGTCCGGTGAGAAGCTTAACATTCTTCTCATCCAGGATATGAGGCATGCAGTCGGGAGTGGTCCTGTAATTGCACAGGCCTCTGACCTCGGTAGCTTCCTTAACCCACGCATCATCGTAGCCGTTACCGTTGAACAGGATTCTCTTGTGGTCCTTGATGGTCTTCTTTATCATCTCGTGAAGAGTCTTTTCAAAGTCCTCGGCTCCTTCAAGTCTGTCCGCGTAGATCTTAAGAGATTCCGCAACGACCGAGTTGAGCATGATGTTCGCACATGCGATGGAGTTGGATGATCCGAGGCTTCTGAATTCGAACTTGTTGCCGGTGAAGGCAAAGGGCGAGGTTCTGTTTCTGTCGGTGGTATCTCTGGGGAATGCGGGAAGGATATCCACACCCAGCTTCATTATCTTCTTCTCAGTACCTGCATAGGGAGTATCGTTCTCGATGGCATCGAGTATCGCAGAGAGCTCATCACCGAGGAATACGGAGATGATAGCGGGAGGTGCCTCGTTAGCTCCGAGTCTGTGATCGTTACCTGCAGTTGCAACAGAGAGTCTGAGAAGATCCTGATAATCATCAACAGCCTTGATCACTGCGCAGAGGAAGAGAAGGAACTGTGCATTCTCATAAGGTGTCTCACCGGGTGAAAGAAGGTTGATGCCGGTATCTGTCGCCATGGACCAGTTATTGTGCTTGCCGCTTCCGTTTACTCCTGCGAAGGGCTTCTCATGAAGGAGACATACAAGTCCGTGCTTTGAGGCTACTTTTTGCATGACCTCCATCATCAGCTGGTTCTGGTCGGTAGCTATGTTGGTGGTTGAATAGATGGGAGCAAGCTCATGCTGGGCGGGAGCAACCTCATTGTGCTCGGTCTTTGCAAGGATTCCCAGCTTCCAGAGTTCCTTGTTGAGATCGTTCATGAACTCCTGAACACGGGGCTTGATGACTCCGAAGTAATGGTCATCCATCTCCTGTCCCTTTGGAGGTCTTGATCCAAAAAGAGTTCTTCCGGTGTATCTGAGGTCGGGACGCTGGTCATACATCTCCTTGGTGATAAGGAAGTATTCCTGCTCGGGACCTACGGAAGTTCTGACATATTTTGCCGTATCGTTTCCGAAGAGCTTAAGGATACGGAGTGCCTGCTTATTGAGTGCCTCCATGGAACGAAGGAGGGGTGTCTTCTTATCGAGAGCCTCACCGCTGTATGAACAGAATGCAGTGGGGATGCAAAGAGTCTTATCCTTGATGAACGCATATGAGGTAGGATCCCATGCCGTATATCCTCTTGCTTCGAATGTAGCTCTGATACCGCCTGAAGGGAATGAAGATGCATCGGGC